>Ga0194129_10010416_pt1 | contig 10142 bp, 13 predicted proteins | sample TA2KigCa35mmetaG_FD_150862 | JGI IMG/M metagenome (GOLD analysis project Ga0194129, IMG submission 150862) | Freshwater microbial communities from Lake Tanganyika, Tanzania - TA2015038 Kigoma Deep Cast 35m | ecosystem: Environmental > Aquatic > Freshwater > Lake | place: Tanzania: Lake...
ATAACAAGTGTGAAGTATCAATTCGGTCGGCCAGAACCTATTTCGATAGCGTTTGCGACTACGACTAAACTTGCGCCAGAAGACAAAAGAAAAATGAACGAAAAGATAGCCGAGGCTGTAGTCATCGGCGGAGGGTCCAAATAGACATGGATGACGGTTTTGATGTTCGGTTGAGTAGAGCAGATTCTCTCGCAACGAACAAAGAAGGTTCTTCTTCGTTGCACATCGGTATTGTCACGGCTGTCACCGCCGCCACACAAACAGTATTTGTCAGGATTCCCGCAATCAATATTGAGGCTGCTGTCGGTCCGTACAAATGCATTCAGCCGTTTAGAAACCAAGTTGCGACTCCGGTCAAGCAAACAGTTACCACTACATCCGCTGCCGACCCCGATGGTGGAACATTTTTGACGAGTGCATCATTGAGTTCATCCACAACCGATATTCAAGGCGTGTACGGTTCCCTCGTCTTGCCTGTTGTCGGAGACCGCGTGGTGGTACTCTTGATTAACGACTCTTTGGATGAAGGCGTGGTAATCGGAAAACTATGAACACTTTACGTCTGCCTATTGCTTTCAATTTCGACAGCACAATGGAAACGATTACTGACGGCACCGACGAATTTTATGCAACGCTGCTCGGAAACGCGATACAAATACAAAAAGGCGAACTTGCATTGAGCAGACTTTTCGGTATAGACGACCCTTCTTTTTCGGGTAAATCTTTGACCACCCTCATAAACGAGGCGGCATCGTATGTTCCAGAAATCCTAGTTTCTGAAGACTCAACAGTAACGAGAGCAGATAGCGACGGAAATATTAATCTAAAAATAAAATTTAAGAAAGTTACCTAATTATGTCCAACCCAAATTTTCAAGAATATGTAGATTTCACCGTTTTTGACTTAGATGCGGATGAGGTTTACGAAGATGCGGTTGAGTATGCACAAACATCTTTTCCTGAATTCACTCCGAGACTCGGAACAGTTGAAAATGCCCTCCTAGAGGCGACATCCTTTCAAACGGCATACATGGTTGACGCAGCCAACCGTCTACCAAACGGGTTGATGGAGGGATTGCTGAAACTCATGGGTTTCAACAGAATTAGTGCCACACCATCGGAAGGAACCGTAACATTTGACGTGACCGTAAACACCGGCGTGACAATTAGCGCTGGAACCGTTGTTTCGTTTGACGTGTTGGTTGATGGTGTATTGACACAGTTTTTGTTTGAGACCATCAACGATTTGGTCATCGCTTCGGGAAATACTTCTGGAACCACAGCAGTTGAGGCTGTTACGCCATCGGAGTATCCCGATATCCCAGTCGGGTCACCACTTACACTCGTTTCAACGAGCCCGTTCATTTTTGATATGACCTTGGCTTCGCTGAGCACAAAAGGAACTGACGCAGAAACAGATGAGGAGTACTTTTCAAGAGGCGCAACGTTTCTCGGCTCTTTGAATAAGTCACTTGCAACAGCCTCACAAATGACGGACTATATAGCCACCACCTATCCAACTGTCGCAAGATTTAAGGTTTACGATTTGACGCAGGCAAAACAAACTGACGTGATTAACGCTGTTCTCGCTGCGAATACCGTGACTCTGACTACACGGTATGCGCATGAATTGAGTGTTGGCAACTCTGTTGTCGTCGCCAAGATGACAAATACCGTGTATAACGGAACATACATGGTTGTGGCAACACCAACTTCCACAACTTTTACTTATTCAAGAACCAATGCCGACATCGCTTCCGCAGCGACGACCGTAGGGCATGTGTATCTTGCCAACGGAATGCAATTTGCAACTGCAAATGTTGGTGGCGCCGTGTCGGTATCAATGTGTGATTCCGAAGGTGAACCGATATCCGTCGCACAAAAGTTGATAATTGAAGAAGATTTGGAACTCAAGACAGTTGCTGGCTTGAAAATTTATATGCACGATACGCATACTTTTGCTGTCGATGTTGCTATTTCTGTAAAAACACTAGCAAATTTTTCTACTGCGTCCGTTTCGCTTGCTGTTTCTAAAGTAGTTGAGGATTACCTTTCTATTAACGGATGGGATTTTGAATCTTCCATTGACCAAAGAAAATTGAGTGCGATGGCAGCAAAAGTTGACGGTGTGTCCTATGTGGTTTCTGTTGTGTCAACGCTTCCGTCTGCGGTACCCTTACTTGCAACGGCTGCTGGCGGTGATATAACACTCCTGCAAAAAGGAGCGATACCTATCGGTAATTGCACGACTACGGCTACATGACATGACCGTAGTTAATTACATTGATGAATCAGAAAGAATATTCAGGGAGCCTGTTGCCTTCGCTCAGTTGAGCGATTTGTGGCGTGCCGAAGGTGGGCTTTCTTTGTCCCCTAGCACGACCGTATATCAGGATTCAGAATACGGGTCTTTACTGGCAAACGGCGATATTTCGGGGTCCGTGTACTTCAATGATTGGTTGAACCCCGCAACAGACATTCCTTCACAATTTTCGGTTTCTGGTGCCACAGATTTGAACGATGACATTGTGTCTTTTGTTTGGGTTCGTGCTACAAAAAATTGTGTTTTGCGAATGAGAAATATCAGGACAGTGGCTACATATAACACAGCAACTGGCAATTACGAACTGTCCACCGATGCAAACGACAGGGTTGTGGGAGAATGGGGAACCCTGCACTATCTGCTCGGCGTACAGGACGAGCCGACATGGAAACTATTACGGGCGAGAATGCTGGCTTTGACAGACGACGGAAATGATGTTCGCTATGCCATGGGGTTTGAAATTGAAATCGTTTTTGATTCGGTTGCGGGGGATGTGAACATCTCTCGTCCGACTATCACCATGTTGGGTGATGCGTTTGAAAACGAGTTTCTTTTAGAATGTGTTCCGTTGTTGCCAAACTTGTTGCTAGAAAACGATTTTGCAGACCCGACGACGAATTCTGTGCAGTTTCCTTTGATTCGTTTATTTGATGTCATGACACATTCGTTGACAAAGGTTCAAGAAACCTTAAAATCTTTCATTTATAGAAATGAAAGTCAAGGTTTTGAGGAATCGGAGATTGAAACATATAATGCCCTCATCTCACCGATATTGATAGATAGATTAGACCAATTGAAGTGGTTGGCTCAGTTCAGGGGGCGAGAACTTATTGTAACTTTTGAGCCATCCACTGAGGGCGAAGAGTGGACAGAATTTGTTTTGGACAGCGCAACTTCCGGTGTTTTGGATTCAACTTCTGTAATTGCGACGTCAGAAACATCAGTTGGTGGACTTTCTGGCGGTGTTGCTGCGTTCTTTAAATGGCAGGTAGAAAACGGATACTACGGTCATAACGCGGGAACTATTACTGCAATGGTTGAAGCGATAAAACTTTTGTTGGATGGCGACAAAACAGTAAATTATACGGTTGGTGTGAATACGGTTGCATTCCAAACCAAAATAGGTCAAACTTATGGCTCTAGTGGTTTGTCGGTCGGTCAATCAAACCCGAATGTTTTGCTGGTGCTTGAACCTGCGCGACCACTGGGGCTCATAGTAACCCACGAACTAATATCTTAAATGTTTCCTCACCGTCCTGTGGGAAAGTATCGTGTAAAATTGTGTTATCCCGAAGAAGGGTGGTGCAATGTCTGACGACGATGCGAAGCAAGAGCAAATGATGCAAGATATTCAGAATTCCATCAAAAACGCCTTGCCAGACAAAATCGTCACAAATTACATCATCATCGCAGAAGTTGCCGATGAAGAGACCCAAAATCTTCACTTAGCCGTTTCTCAAACCATGACACCATGGCTTGCTTACGGGATGCTTCACTCGGCAAGCGGAATGCTTGCCGAAGGTGAAGTTGATTTTGCTAATCCAGAAGAATCAGAAGATAACGAATAGTTAAGGGAGTAACGATGAACAGCAACGTAAAAGCAAACTTGGGTGACCAAGCAGTAAAGGGAGCAGCGCTAGGCGTTCTTGCGTATGCCGCAGATAAGGCTGGTTTAAGCACGGAAGCCGTGGCATTTCTTATGCCCGTCGCCTTGACAGCCCTCGCGTGGCTTTCCACGAAAATTGGCGACAAAACGACCACCGCCCTATTTCAGGCAGCACAAGCAGCGATTAACGAACACGGCAAGAAAAAGAAGTAACTTCCCTACCACTACATCTGTTTTCCTTTATAATAAGACACAGGTTTTGTGTCGAGGTAACAAATGCTGGCTGGTAGATATAACATCATATGCGACCAAGGTTCTACCTTTGTGCGTGAGATTGAGTTGATGGATTCTGATGAATCACCGTACAATCTCACTGGTTACACGGCGAGAATGCAGGTGCGTCGGGAGGTTGATTCGTCCGGCAGCCCCTTGATTGAACTCAGCACCGCCAATGGGCGCATAGTTCTATATAACGCAAGTGGAATCATTGAACTTAAATTGACCGCAGGTGAGACGGCAGGCTTGACAAGAGGCGGTTACTACGATTTGGAAATCGTACAAACCTCAACAAGTAAAGTTTTTAAAGTTTTGAGGGGCGAGTTCCGTCTGGAGAAAGAGGTTACGCGCTGATGCCGACGATTCCCGTGAACCTGAATAATGCTGATTTTAATGTTGTTGTTGAGGACCAACGCAACATTGTTCAAATTGTTGCCGAAGAACCAAACGTTGTACGTGTAACTATTCCAGGTCTCATTAATAGGCAGTCCTTGGTTTACGGGAGCGGTGTTCCTTGGGAGATTGAGGTGGAAATCTAATGCCCAATATCCCGTCGGACTACGGAAACGTCGGAGATATTTACATTGATGTAGATACTGGTGATTTCTACGGACCCAAAACAATAGCAGGGTGGCCGGACGCGCCGTTTTTCACCGCCCTCACTTCTTTGACGGTAGATGAAGCAGTTCTCAATGACCGCCATGTCCATACTCAAAACGCTGCCTCATCCACATGGACGATTGTGCATGCGCTCGGTGGACGCCCGTCTGTCACGGTGGTTGATTTAGCATCAACCAAGGTTTATGGGGAAATAGTGTATGATAGTGACACACAAATAAGAGTTCTTTTTTCGGCTCCTTTCAGTGGTTACGCCTATTTGACGTGAGGTAAATAATGGCTCAGAAGTTCCTAACGAGTATAGACCTTAATCAGAACCAACTGATTAATGCCAAGTTTGAGTTCGCTACCTCTGACCCTGGTTCGGGCAACTTCGAGGGTCGCCTCATCTACAACTCAACCGAAGACACCATCAAGGTCTATTCGGGTTCCGCGTGGAGAAAGATGCTCCACAATGTCGTCAAGGGTGGCGCGCACACAGATGCGATAACACTCAACGAAGAAAACGGCACGATTACCATCACGCTCAATCTTGCCGATGCGGACAGCGCGGGCTTGCTAACCGCCGCGCATTTCAACGACCTAACCGCCGCAACAGCGGACGCAACTGGCGGCACACTCGCCAAGCGTGATGGTAGCGGAAGGATTCATGTCGGCACCCCGACACAGGACACCCACGCCGCCAACAAGTCTTACGTTGACGCTGCCCGTCAGGGTCTTGATGTCAAGAAGTCGGTGCGCGTCGCGACAACTGCGGCGATTAATATCGCCGAGGACCTTGAGGCTGGCGACGTAATCGACGGAGTAACTCTCGTCGCTGGCGACAGAGTCCTCGTCAAGGACCAAAACACCGCCTCGGAAAACGGCATCTATGTTGCCGTTGCGTCTGGCGCCGCTTCCCGTTCTTCTGATGCAAATGGAACTGCGGACACTGGCGAACTTTCGGGCGGCACATTCACGTTCGTTGAGGAAGGTACCACGAACGCAGACCACGGGTTTGCCATTTCATCCAATGGACCGCTTACTGTCGGCACGGATGCAATTACCTGGACGCAATTCTCTGGTACTGGTTCGTTTACTTCTGGTAATGGTTTGTCAAAAGACGGCAACACAATCAACGTCAACGTCGTTGCGGATAGGACGGCAATCACTGGTGATGCAGTTGATATTGCTTCCACTTACGTCGGTCAAGCAAGCATCACGACACTTGGAACAATCACTACTGGCACATGGACCGCCACGGATGTCGGTATTGCACATGGTGGTACGAATGCGTCTGACGAGACTACGGCAAGAACAAACCTTGGTGTCAAGACGACCGTTGGTGCGGTTACAACCTCAACATCTACTCTTGCAAGAATTGCCTCGCAGGGCTGCACCGCAAGCGCATCAGGGCAATCAGTAACGACGGTTACCCACAACTTCAATACTAAAAACGTAATCGTTCAGGTGTACGAGGACGCAACGGGTGAAACGGTCTATGGCGACGTGATACGCAACAACACAAACACCGTGACGGTCACCTTGCAGGGCAGCAGCATCGCGACGGATGCATTCAAAATTGTCGTAACGGCGGTTTAATCCATAGTTGACCTTGAGGGGTCAACGAACTATAGGCAATAGCGATTGAGGTCGCAAGTGGCACAAAAACTTTTAACTCCGCTGACGATTAAGAATTTGTCGTCTCCTGGTTCAGACGCAGTAACCGTATTTGTAAACGGCGAAGCATACGGAAGATTAAGAATTGAAGCAGGCGGTCGCATGTCATGGAGCGACGGCACAGGAAACCATGACACGAATTTGTACCGCGAGAGCGCCGACACTCTCACAACGGATGATATTTTCAAAGCGCTCACCGCTCTTGTATCCCCCATAACTTCTGGCGCGCCGAGCGCCAACGTGCCAAACGGTGCAATCGCCGTAGACAATCTAAATAACAGATTGTATTTCAGGTCCAATTCAACGTGGCGCGTCGTACAAGGTGGGGCAACAGTTTCAGCCAATGCGCCCGACAGTCCTCTTGAAGGTGCGCTTTGGTTTGACACCGACGACAACAAACTTTACATACGCCAAGGCAACGCATGGGTTTTGGCTGGCGGCAGCGGAAGTTCAGTAACCGTTAGCGACAACGAACCAGCATCTCCATCCGTAGGCAATCTTTGGTACGAATCTGATACGGGGAAGATGTTCATCTACTACGACTCGTTCTGGGTTGAAGTCAGCGGCGATACGGGTCCGCAAGGTCCTGCTGGTCCTGTTGGTCCGACTGGCGCTACTGGTCCCACGGGTGCGACGGGTCCTACTGGTCCAGCGCAATTTGCTTCCATCGCATCATCCGCCCCAGCCTCGCCGACCGCAGGACAACTTTGGTTTGATTCCGTCAACGGCGACACCTACATCTACTACGACAGCAGTTGGATTCAAATCACTGGTGAAGAACCACTCGTTGAGGACATCAACGACTTGTCTGATGTCTCCGTTACAAGCCCAGTCGGTGGACAGTTTCTCAAATACAACGGAACATCATGGGTTAACGACGCCATTGATTTGGGCACACATACGACGGGAAGTTACGTTCAGAGTCTCGTTGCGGGAACTGGTGTAACGCTCACCAACAACTCTGGTGAAGGTGCGACGCCGACTATCGCCATTGGTCAGGCAGTGACCACAAACTCCAACGTCACATTCAACGATGTAACTGTAGATGGAAACCTGACGGTAAACGGAACAACCACAACCCTGAACACCGAAACACTTACGATTGAAGACAACATTGTCGTACTCAACAGCAACGTCGCCGCATCGCCGAACACAAACGCAGGCATTGAAGTAGAGCGAGGCACATCAGCAAACGTGCTTATTCGCTGGAATGAAACCGCCGACAAGTGGCAGTTCACGAACGACGGAACTAACTACTCAGACTTGGGTTCTGGCGGTGCGACCATCTCGGCTACACCACCCTCACCAGTTGACCCTGGTGCAATGTGGTTTGACTCCGACACAGGACAAACATTCGTTTACTACGATTCGTCGTGGATTGAAATAGGCGGCGCTGGTGGCGGAGCCAGAATGTTCGCTGGGTCGAACGCTCCGTCTTCCCCGCTTGAAGGTCAATTGTGGTTTGACTCCGACACCGCGCAAACCTTCGTGTACTACGACTCGCAGTGGGTTGAAATCGGCGCGTCAGCAATGGCAGCAACTGTTTCAGCAAACGCACCAGTCAGCCCGATTTCTGGTCAGATATGGCTTGACTCAGATACGGGCGGCGTGTACGTGTACTACTCTAATGTGTGGATTGAAGTCGGCGCAGTTCCACAACTGACGAGCGCCGCCATCAATACGGCGCTGGGATACACACCAGCAAATTCATCAACAGCGGCAACAACGGGCAAGGCAATCGCCATGTCCATCGTGTTCGGAGGATAAATCATGACGGCACCAAACATCGTGGGGGTCACGACGATAAAGGGACAGACGGCGTTCCTTGCCGTCACGACGACCCCGACGCCCATACTGAAGAATGAGGGTAGCAGCGCTGGCACGACCATCGTGGTAACAAACAGCGGCGCGTCGGCTTACGTTGTTGGTGGTTCAAATAATGCAACCTTGAACCTTACACGTGGCGCAACCTATACATTTCAGGTGAATGCAGTCGGTCATCCGTTTTGGATTCAAAGTTCATCTGGTGCGTACAACGCAGCGAATGTAGTTACATCTGGTATTAGAAACAATGGCACGGAACTTGGTTACATCACTTATCAAATTCCCGCCGACGCACCGAACACCCTGTATTACGTCTGCCAAAACCATTCGGCGATGGGGGGCACAATAAACGTGACTGGTACTGCGAGCAACTCCAACAAGGTGCTGAAGGTCAACGCGCTGTACGTCTCCAACGTAGACGGAGTAAACGCCGCGGACGTGACAGTGGACATCGTCAGGTCGGGAACTTCGTACAGGCTTGCCTCGACGATTGCCGTTCCAGCCGACTCGACGCTGGACGTGATTTCCAAGTCTATTTATCTTGAGGAGGGCGACATTCTTCGCCTCACCGCTTTGGTGAACGGCGACCTTGAAGCGGTCTGCTCTTACGAAGAGATTAGTTAATGCGTAAGCGTGGCGGACGCATAGGACCGTTGCAAACGGTAAGCACATCTGTCGCTTCTGGTTTCTGGGATTTGACCACACATCAACAAAATGTCGGTTCAACGAACTGGCCAGTTAATTCAAGAAGTGTTGAATACTTAGTAGTTGCTGGCGGTGGTGGTGCTGGTCACACCGGTTCAGGAGTTGGTGGTGGCGGTGCAGGTGCTGGGGGTTTTAGAACAACATCGGGTAGTTTGACTCTTGGTATTTCATACGCGGTTACTGTTGGTGGCGGTGGTTCTGGAGGAACTGGTAGTGCTGCTTCAACATCTGGAGTTGATTCAAGTTTCAACGGTTTGGTTTCCACTGGAGGTGGAAGGGGTGGTCACGGTGGTGCTAACGGCGGTAGCGCAAATGGCGGTAACGGTGGTAGCGGTGGCGCAGGTGTATATATTGGTGGCGGAGCACAAGGTTCGCAGGGTATAACTTCACCAGCAACCAGCCCAGCACAGGGTCATAATGCTGGCGCTACAACAAGTTCTGACTATTCCAGCGGCGGCGGTGGAGCAGGTGGAGCAGGTACAGTGGGAGGCAGTGCTGGTCACGGTGGTCCTGGTGCTTCCTCTAGCATTAGCGGAAGTAGCGTAACTTACGGTGGCGGTGGAGGTGGCGGTGGTCGTGATGGCGCTGGCAGTTCAAATGGCGGTTCAGGTGGTGGCGGTGCTGGAAGTGGCAACGGCAACGGTGGTAATGGAACTACCAATCGTGGCGGTGGCGGTGGAGGTGCTGGCTGGAGTAGCGGCTCCACTGGCGGCGCTGGTGGAAGCGGAGTTGTAATAATTCGCTGGGCAACTTCTGTTCATACCGCAGCCGCATCAACGACTGGTTCCCCTTCTTACAACGGCGGCGCTGGCGGATATCACGTATACACATTTAATGGCTCAGGCTCAATTACTTTGTAGGTGTTATGTTCTATAATGTAAACCGACTGTCATAGGAGTGTAAACAAATGGCTCATTTTGCACAGATTAATTCCGACAATGTGGTGACACAGGTAATCGTCGTGTCCAACGACGACTGTGGCGGGGGAACGTACCCCGCAAGCGACGCAGTTGGCGCCGCATTCTGCAACAACCTATTGGGTGGCACGTGGAAGCAGACCTCGTACAACAACAACTTCCGCAAACGCTACGCGGGAATCGGGTATGCGTTCAACGAGGAACTCGATGCATTC
>Ga0194129_10010419_pt1 | contig 10139 bp, 10 predicted proteins | sample TA2KigCa35mmetaG_FD_150862 | JGI IMG/M metagenome (GOLD analysis project Ga0194129, IMG submission 150862) | Freshwater microbial communities from Lake Tanganyika, Tanzania - TA2015038 Kigoma Deep Cast 35m | ecosystem: Environmental > Aquatic > Freshwater > Lake | place: Tanzania: Lake...
TTTGGTCAATGCCAAAGCGCAAAACCATAATCATCGATAAAAAAGGAGTTGTGCGATCGATACTAAACAATGTCGATGTAACTACCCATACCAATACTGTCTTGCAAGCCCTACCCAAGGCATTAGAACCAATCAGTAGTAAAAACAGTTAAATAGATCTGCGGAGAGCATCATGAACCCGGCTGTAAGCCTTTTAAAATTGCTCTACTTTCCACTCATTATTACCTCAACAACAGGACGTGTTGATGGACCTAATCCACAACGCGTACTACTCAGCCACTTGCGTAACGGTGACCATGCGCACGTTGGGGATGCAGAGAGCGTACATATGGTTATAAAAAAAGCTCTTGCCATTAATAATCAGCTACAAAAATTACCTGCTGTGGACATCGGCTGCGGTTTTGGGGGCACTGCGGAAATACTTACGCAAAAAGGCTTTAAGACATTAGGGATTGACCATGATAGGAGCGCACTTACCTATGCAAAAAACCATCACCCTTCATGCTCATTTGCAGATATTGATGCGATTGCTGCAGACCAAGACTTAAGACCAAATTTCTTTGGCCTTATTACCCTGTTTAATGTTGCGTACGCCATCAAGGACAAGCAAACTCTTTTGAAAGCATTACACACCATCGCCGCGCCAGGTAGCGTGCTTGTTGTATTTGATTATACTCATCGCGACACTACACAGTCTCACGGATTAATCGATTTTGCCAAACAACCTATGCATCCATTGATATCTGCCGTTTTTGCACATACCCTGGAAGAGACAGGATGGCAGTTTGTTGAGCAGCATGATTTAACGAGCTATTTTATTACTTCATATCAAGCGCTTTTAGCAAAAATAGATGAACAGCGCGCTCACTGGGAAACAGTAAGCAGTCCCACCGTTGTAGCAACGGTAGAAAAAACATTTTCGCAGATCTTACACTTATTGCAGCGCGATGTGCTAGGCGGGGCTGTATTTTATTGCGTCAAAAAAATAGCGGCGCCTCGTGCAAAATTATAAAATACCTTCATGCAAGAGGCGGTTGTCCCGCCTCTTGCATCTCTCAGCTATTGCCATCCATGGATCCATAGTACGGTGAACACACACGCTAGCGCTACTGAAACCACCCATGTTGCCACACACCACCAGTGATTACTTAATCTCATGCTACCTTCTCCTAAAAACGCTTGATTTTCTAATGTCTTTTTCACTACTGTAGTGGGAAAGATACAATAAATGGCCTAGATAACGTATCCTTATTCTTCGGGCATAGTAGAATGCTACAATAGCGCGATGCATACGTTTCTCTACCTAATTAAGGAGCCGTATGTCAACACAGCCCCCATACATAAGCACTCTTGCTAAGCATGTATTTTTTAGCAGTTTGTTGTCCTTTTCTTTACAAGCCGCTGACGCATTCCATCCCCTCCATGAGCCGCTCCACGGGGGTTATTATGACCATGTAGGCGATGCAAATAGTGTCGATATAGTCATACACGACATCTTGACGCTGGACAAAGATATGCCAAACAAACCGGCCCTGGATATCGGCTGTGGCCTTGGCGGTACGGTTAAATATTTTGTAGATAGGGAGTTCACTATGCAGGGGATAGACTCATGCCCTGCAGCTATTGCATATGCCAACCATAAATACAACCCAGCCAGTCAAGCATGCGATATCGACCAGTGGGATTGGGAAAAGCCCCCCCTAAAATTTGAGACTATGGATCTAACCATCCTTGCCAGCTTTTTTGACCAGGAGGAATTCTCTCTACTAACACTTTTTAATGTGGCTTATACTATCGAACATAAAGCTGATTTTTTACGACAAGCGCATATCATAACCGCGCCCGGAGGAATACTTGCTATCTTAGATTATACGCATGCAAATCCTACAACTACCCATAGCTTATGCGATGCAGCTGGGGCAAGTATGCATCCGCTACAACTTGATAGATTTAAAGCGGAATTAAGCGCAACAGGGTGGAAGCTAATAGCATCTCATGATTACACCGATTATTTTATTGCATATTACGAAACATTACTCAGTAAAATTGAGCAACAAAAAGAAGCACTTGAAGAATCTTCCTCAGCAGATAGCCTTGCCGCTGTGCACACCGGATATACAACCTTACTGAATGAACTCAAAGCTGGCACCTTGGGAGGGGTTGTTATGTACGCACAAAAACTAGCCAAAGAGAAAAGTTATAGCTAGCCAAGAAGATTAAAAGAGGTAGGAGATGTTTCTTTTTTTGGCACTAATATGCTGTATTGCTTCCAATCATGGGCTCAAAGCCTCCAATGACTCTTATGATTCTTTTGATGCACGTAGTAAATATTATTATTATCGTCCACAATCACCAGAAATTATCTCATTAGTAATCAATAGAGCACTAGCATTAAACAGAGCGCTCACAGAAATGCCTGCACTGGATATTGGCTGTGGAACGGGTAATTTAGTAAAAATTCTTATAGAAAGCGAGTTTAGTGACATTCAAGGAATAGATATCGACCCATTGGTTATTAAGGCAGCTCGCAAAGAACATGAAAAAAAATCCACTGGATGTCAGTCACGGTTTAGCACTGCGAATATATTAGATGTTACCCTAGAAGAACTTGATGCTTCTACTTTATTTTCGCTCTTTACACTTTTTCATGTTGCAGCAGATTTTCAATTCAAACAGCCTCTTTTAAAACAGCTGTCTAACTTTGCCGCCCCCGATGCTATATTAATACTAGTAGATTTTATCCATAAAGACCTCACACAGGAACATTGCTTATGTGATTATGAAAAGAATAAGCTACATCCCCTATTACATGCCAACTTTAAGGATGACTTGGATGCTACCGGATGGGAAGCAGTGCATACTATCGATATCACTGCTCAGTTTATTGAGGAATATATTCAACTTGAAACAACGTGCGAGAGGTTATTGGATATAACCACTATTGATGATCCCGTATGGCAATCTATTGTAACAGACCATACTGATTTTAAAGACTTACGCGTCCAGTTAGAAGCAGGTATATTGGGGGGCATTGGCATTATAGCTCGAAAAAAAATCCTTGCCTCGCCAAAGCAACCCCGCATTACATTAAAGTCAGAACGTGTTAATATATGTGTTAGCTTAAAAGATCTTCGTCTAGCGGCTGGGCTACCCGTATAATTTTTCACCTTTTAGTTAAAAAAAGCACTTCATGGCAACACCAGAACAACTTGTTCGCTACCTAACACCACCAATCATTGAACCACGTAATATTGACAAGCAAGTACTTTGTCACCGCCCAACACGTAGCAACAACCCGGCGATGAATGCTTTATGCATTAACAACCAAATAGTCGTCAATAACTATGGCCATGCAGGGTTTGGCTGGATTATGGCACCAGGAGCAACAGAGCATGTCCTTTCGCAAATGGCCACCTTACTGCCAGTAACAAGCACACAACTCCCGATTACCATTATTGGTGCAGGTATCATGGGGCTTAGTGCGGCTTATCAACTAACGCTGCAAGGATTTAATAACCTTACTATCGTTACGCAAGAAACCGATAATCTCACATCTCACAATGCTGTTGGCTTTTTTTCACCAAGCATTGAGCTTGGTAAGAGTTGGATTACCCCAGATATTAAACAGATTATTCATACATCATATGCTTTTTACCAACAAATAATTGAGGGTCAGCACCAAGATTTTGCAGCAAAGTCTGCACAGTTTTTGCCGATGTACATTACCAAAGAACGAAAAAGCGCTATTCGAGCATCCAAGCACCCTGTGACGCCAGTAACCATCGACTTTGGCAATGGCGCTTCACACGAAATGGTTGAACAGCATGGCGGTATAATTATTCATGTGAATCTAATGATACAGCAGCTACATGCATTTTTACAAAAGCATAATGTACCTATTATTACTGAAACAATTACGAAGCTCTCTGATCTTAGTACACCAGTTGTAATAAACTGTGCAGGGTTGGGCGCACGGGAATTTATGTGTGATGATGGCATTGTTCCTATGCAAGGTCATTTAGTACACCTCAGCAATCAGCCTGCAACATCTCTAGTATACTTAATTATGATGGATTGCGAAAAAGCCTTTACCGGTACCGGTTTTCAGGTTAAACGATCGCTATACTGGGCCCCTCGACGATACACTATGGATGATATAACGCTGAATGGCATTATTGGGGTAACTTCAATTAAAGGCGCTGATGCATTAACCCCACACCAAGAAGAATTTGCACGGGTGATTGAACGAGCAAGGACATTTTTTTATGCAACACAAAACTAAACTATTACAAGCACATTCACCAAAAGATATTGCTACCGCTATCGCCCTGCTTAAAGCTGTGCAAATCGTTGCTCTGCCAACCGAAACAGTGTATGGCCTTGCGGCAGATGCAAAAAACCCAGATGCTGTGCGAAAAATTTTTGTAGCGAAAAAGCGTCCATCGTCTCATCCTCTCATTGTACACATTGCCTCATTCGCAAAGATACATGAATGGGCACAAGATATTTCACCGCTAGCAACCATCCTAGCAGAACACTTTTGGCCTGGACCATTGACTCTTTTACTGCATAAAAAACCAACGGTGAATGATGTCGTTACCGGAGGGCTGCCAACGATAGCATTGCGCGTACCGCAACATCCGCTCCTGCTTGAAATACTCGAAACACTTGATACTGGCCTTGCTGCTCCATCAGCTAATCAACATAAACGCCTAAGCCCCACAAGGGCGCAACATGTAATGGATGGGCTTGCGGGGAAAATCGCTGCCGTGTTGGATGGTGGCGCCTGTACATTTGGTCTTGAGTCAACTATTGTAGATCTTACTGGCTCAGTCCCCACCATATTACGCCCCGGCCCTATCACACAACAGATGCTGGAAGATACATTACGCATGGTTGTGCTTGCGCCAGAGCACCACACAGAACAGGTAGCCGGTAACATGGTAGTACATTATCAACCACGTACACAAACAGTGCTTATGCCACTTATGAACTTACAAGAATATCTTTTAGCACCAGCAAATAGCATTAAAAAAATCGCTGTAATGCACTATTCACACTTACGATTAACAGCAGCTAATGTACAATACCAAGCTATGCCCCAAGATAAAGCTGCTTACGCGCGAGCAATGTACCACGTGCTGCACCAGCTTGATAGAGCTGGCGTTGATCAAATTCTGATTGAAACGCCACCCAATAACCCAGTATGGCGAGATGTACTAGATCGATTAACTAAAGCATCAGCATGCAATAAAAACATTTTAAGCCAAAATGAATAAATCTTTGTTCGTGTGGGATCATTTAGATATAATTATCCTAATATATTTAAATATCAAAACAGCCTCTTTTGTGTAGCTATTTTTTTAACAATACAGGACATGATAATCTTTCATGATCAATATTAATGCACTTTATAAAATACTCACTCTGATTTTTCTGCTCTATGCAACTAAACCCCTTAATGCAGTTTTACGTAGGCCATTTACAAGCCGGAATATCATCCACCAGTTGCATGATCGCAGCATTGATCGCACTGGTCTGAGGGCTAACCCTTTACAACTATCGAATCCTATTGAGCTGATATCAAAACGCCTAACAAAACTATACCATGCAGAAAAAGAAGACAATCTCCATCTGATTGCCGGACTGGAAGCAAACATTGAAAAATATTTAAAAACATACCAAGCTCCTGTTATTGCCGCTATGGCAAAAGCAAATCGAGCACTTGCAAGTGTTACAACCATTGCTGAATCACGAGAAATTCTTGCGCTTACCAAGCCAAAAGACAGGTTGGCACTCTGCCTTGCGTGGCGCTTTAAATTTCCTAATGCTGACAATCTTGACGAAGCTATTAATTTAAACGCTTTAATTGGAGAGATTCTTTTGCTCGGAGCAGACAACGCAATGCTCGATTTCGCAAACATCAATATGCATGACAACCACCCAGCGATTATCCGGTTCATCATAGAAGCTTTTCTTGCTACAAATAAAGCATCTGAGGTGTTTATAAAAAATTTAAATACCTGTTCAGAGCCTTTAACTATTATTTCTTCATTTCCAGGAACACTTTATGTCTCGGATAATCAAGAATTTTCGTCGTTAATCATTAATGACTCCAAGCTCAAGACTTTTTATGTCAACCGCAATCCAAAACTTACCTCGTTAACCATTAACTGCCCAAACCTCACAAAGCTTGTTTGCTGCGAAAATCCACAGCTTATGTCGTTAACCATTAACTGCCCGAAACTTGCTAGTCTTGAGGTTTGCGATCTATCAGCACTTATTTCATTAGATGTTGACTGCCCTAAGCTTATATACCTGGATGCGACTAAAAATCCGAGGCTCAGGTCGCTAACGCTTGCATGTCCTAGGCTCCAGCAAAAGAATAAAGAAATCTGATCTTATCAGACATTATTAATAATGATTTTCTATAACAAACGGCTTATCTTAACTGCACTGCAGTGAAAATCAAAAACCACCACGTAGGTTAAATAGCTTTCTCAGCAAACAGAAAACCATAGCCTCTGTTTGGTTCCAGCCCAGCACCTATAGCATGTTTTTCTAAGTTTTCTCTAGCGCGTTTCTGAGATATGGTTAAATCTTCATCAAGCGCTTTAGCATCTCCCATATCAATATAGGAACCAGCTGCTTGATCCCATACCTGGATCTCCACTAAAAGCAATAATTCTGCCAGCCCAGCATGTACAAGTCTAGCCTCATGATCTTCTACGGTGATCGCAGGAAAAGTTTCACTTATCTCATTGATTCGTCGCTCAACAGTAATCGCTTCAATCTTTGCTGGCACCGAGCAAATAACATGCAATTTAATATTATTACTTGGAGCAGTGCTCGCAGTATCTGCTGTATCTAGAATTTGTAGCAACATGATAAGCTTATCCCACAAAGATTTCCTCATCAAATGAACATCAATTATCTCAATACGAGGATGCTGAAATAAGGATGAATTTCCGGCTAATCTATGGCCTGCCAAATAGACATTCATTGCCTCAGTATACTCATCATCATGCCCATACTCTCCCAAATGGTCTGCGCACCAAACACCCTGCGTAGCAATTGTTAAAAGCCACAGCGCAAGAAGAACCTGATTCATCCCATACCCCTTATAAAAAATAGGTTACTCTTTAACCTCCAACGGTTGATTCGGTTATTGTAAGGAACTTAAGCAGCGATTGGAAATAGTCCTGTTGATTTTCATAGAATGGTACGTGGCTTGCGAAAGGAACAATATGCACTGAGCCCTGTGGCAGGAATTTTGCCATCTTAATGGCATCATCAGCAGCGGTGGTATCGTGCTGTCCCACAACTACAAAAGTTGGAGCCATAATTTTTGGTAAATCATTCCAACGGTCCCAACCTTTAAATGCGCCATCCACTACAAAATCATTCTTGCCAAAAAAATGCATGCACAATTGCCAGTTTAAATGACCAAGTGCACGTGCAAATGGTTCCGGCATAGGATTAAGAGTACAAAAAAATCGTGGGTAAAAATACTGTTCCATTGCCGCTTGCCAGGCAGAACTACCGGCTTGTCCCTTTGCTTCAAGATCAGTAAACAATGCTTGTACTTCAGCTGGGAGCTGTGTACGCAAATATTGCATGCGAGCTTGAAATGAAGCAGCGCTTGGTCCAAAATTGCTGAGCACCAGCCCTTTCACGTGTTGTGGATAGCGCAACGCATATTCAATCGCAAGCACCACCCCAAACGAGTAGCCAAACACATACATTGCTGGCACCCCAAGGGCCGCACGCACTTCTTCTACCTCTTGGGCAAAACGATCAATCGTCCAAAGCGCAGGATCATTTGATTTATCCGAATAATAGGAATCAAGTTGATCATACACAATTACTTGAAAACCCCGTGGTGCTAAAAATTGCTCAAATTTCTCAAAAAACTCGTGCGTGCCGCCTGGGCCACCATGGAGCAACATAATCGGAATACGCCCCTGCTTGGCTGTACGCGTCCAAATTTTATGACCGCTTTTGAGGGTGATCATGCGTACGGTTCCACCTTGCATCCCAGTGCTTTGTACCGTTTGCATCATGAGAAAAAATCCTATAATTATTACATAGCCCTACTCATTACTTTGTTCTTGCAGCTAACTGTTCCCAGTAACGTGCATATTTATCATTACTTGAAACGTGCCACCATTCTTTAGGGTAATTTACTAATCCTGCCGCGGCTGCCGCTTTAAGAAAATATACGCGATTTTTTATTTGCTCCGCGCTTAATCCTTCTTCACAAAAACTAGCGGCTGTTGGATTAGGTTTAAAAACACCAAATTGACCCATATCAACAAAATCACTCGTTTTCACATTCCACAAACGAAGATCTACCGCGCAACCAGTATAATGCACTGGTAGGTTATCTGGATCATCCCCCGGAGATGCCAAAGCAGCGGCCCGGGCGTATATTTCTTCCTCGGTCATTGTCATGCCAGCACTAGCAGATTGTTGCTCTATTTGTTGTTTGGTGTGTGCAAAAATCTGCTTTTGTACATCAAGGGGGCGAAGTGCTTCAAAAATCCGAATTTCTACGTCTCCTTTTTCATAGTCGAATACTTCAGCAAATTCATCTAATTTTTCAGCCATACACACCAACTTTTTCCACAGATGATTCTTCATTTTCCCGGCAGCATTATGACCAGCATTACAATCCGGTGAATCGTACGGCTTTTCTGGATCAGGTAGTAACCCAATAGTGCGATGCGTGCCTGGTACAACATCAAACCACTTATCATCTGCAGGATCAGCAGGAACAAGTGGAACCATCGCTTTAATACAAGCCTCGACAATACTTGGCACCGTGTGTTCACAATGAGCTGCATACTGGGTTGTAAGCAAAGGAAAATAGGGTGCTTGCTCTAATAACGTCTGCATATGCGATGTAGCAGTCGACGCAGTGCAAGATATTACGCAAAACAAACTTATAATCAAAACATAGAACATACGGTTCCCTTATTTTGCTCTGTTAATCGATCAAACTGCTCTTTATCAAATTGAACAGTGCTATCTGATTCTTGTACCACTATAAAATTGCGCTCATCAAACGGTGGCGTATTTATTATCCCTAGCACTAAATCTTTTTTAGGAAGTACGTAATGCACGGTATTTGGCGGCGTTACGACTATATCACCAGGTTGTACCATCCGCTCTTGCCCCCCAACTACCACAAGGCCCGTGCCTTGCAAAACAAAGTATATTTCTACTTCATTATTTGCATGGTAATGCGGCGTACAACAAGTGATAGCACGCATATCAGCAATCGCAAAACTTTCATTAAACCCCAATGTTTTGTCACTGCCTGCGATCTCGTAAATGTGCCCACAGGGAGTTATTTTCGGTTCTATACCAACAATCGTTTTTTGCCAGTCCAGTTTTTGCATGCATGGCTGCCAGCGAGCGATTATGTCTGCACTTCTTTGCTCCGCAAAAATCATAGCTGGGGTCCTACCAAACGCATCTTTGAGCTGTTCATCTGCCCCACGTGCCACCAACTGTCGATAAAGTGTACTATCAGCACGCTGCGCTGCTGCATGAAGTGCCGTCCACCCATGCAACCCTTTAGCATGGACATTAGCGCCAGCCGCAAGCAATGTTGCAACTACATCCCCATGACCATGCTCAACAGCCCAAAAAAGCGCATCAAACCCAAGCTCACTTTTTGCATTCACCTCAATCCCCGCTTTAATCAACAGTTGCACGATTGTATCGTGCCCCCACCAGGCTGCACGCAACAATGCTGTCTGCTCCAGCCCATCGCGAACATTCGGTGAAACCCCTGCATCAAGCAATTCTCTGACAGCCCCACTATCCCCACATTCTGCAGCATTATGCAAACGTAGATCGATAGCTTCTGGGGAAGTAAGAGTGAGGAGCGGTGTTTGCGCGCTAAGAGGTAATATCATAAACAATATTCCTAAAAAAAATATTTGCATATTTGACGCTTTCTCTTTTTATGTTTTTACCCACCTCGCATGAGGGTAAGAAATTTCTTGAGCAAGTCAATACGTGCTGAAAGCAGCATCACATTCTACCATCACATCGCCAAGCCAATGGGCAAGTACAAATAACTCCAGCGTATTTCCACGAGATCCTCACGCTAGTCAACGGAGAGCCCC
>Ga0194129_10010420_pt1 | contig 10138 bp, 10 predicted proteins | sample TA2KigCa35mmetaG_FD_150862 | JGI IMG/M metagenome (GOLD analysis project Ga0194129, IMG submission 150862) | Freshwater microbial communities from Lake Tanganyika, Tanzania - TA2015038 Kigoma Deep Cast 35m | ecosystem: Environmental > Aquatic > Freshwater > Lake | place: Tanzania: Lake...
TATCAAATCTAATTAAAAGTGCGTCTGTATCAAATCGTGCGTTAAAAATCTTATCTGCTGAAAAAAGAATTCTGTCTTTTTCAAAAGATGATTCTGATGACGATTCTGATGACGATTCTGATGACGATTCTGATGACGATATTGAAGAATTTTAAAAAAATTATAAAAAATTGAAAGATATTTTAGTTAAGTCTAACCTTACTAAAAATGAAGAATACTTATATTATTCTATTACTTTTTACAATTTACATTTGTGTAGCTTTCGGATCTGAACTTGATGAAGACCGAGGTTATACAGGAACTCCTGCTACACAAAGCTACCGAGGAGGAAAAGCCTGGTGTGGTGCCTGCAGAAGAATACCTAAACGCCATCCGATTCTTCTAAGAAGAGAAACACGTCCATCTGGTTATAGAAGAACTTCTATAATAACCTGGAAAAAATCATATCCAAAAAGAAGAATCTACAAAGTTTCTACAAAAAAACGCTCTTCTGACTCTTTAACTAAAAGAAAAGAAGAAATAAGACGTAGATACAGGAATTCTTACAGAAGAAGTTATCCTCGTAGATATCGTTCTAATAGAAGAAGTTATCCTCGTAGATATCGTTCTAATAGAAGAAGTTATCCTCGTAGATATCGTTCTTACAGAAGACGTGATTATCATAGAGATGATTACTATGAAGATTCCAGAGATGATTCTGATGAACATGATTCTGATGAAGATGATTCAAGAGATGATTCAGATGAAGATGATTCAAGAGATGATTCAGATGAAGATGAAGATGATTCAAGAAATGATTCTGATGAAGAATCTCAGGATGAAGACTTAGAAGAATTTTACAATGCTCTTAAGTTACATAAAAAAACTCGAGAACAACATTCTAAAATATTAAGGAAAATGGCTGAAGAAAACCCTGGATTATTTAGGACATTGGTAAATGAAGATTTAGAATTTGAAAAAGCTACCTCTGCTTCAACAGGATCTGGTAAAAATCAGAATCAGCCAAATGGATTTAAGCCAACACCTGGAACAATTGTTAAATTGCCTAATTAGAAAAAGAATTTATATTATATTATAAAACTCATAAGTCTTTTTTTTAAATATTCCATATTATCTCATAAAAAATTGATAACAAATTATACAGAATTTTATGTTAATAAAATGTTTTACATTATATTAACAATTTGTATTAATTTTGTGTTATCTGAACCTGTATCAGAAATTGATATCACTTCAGAAAATATTGGAGCAACATCCCTCATCAACCACGGATTAGTATTTTTCGCAGGAGGATTAGCAAGATTTATTGATGGACCAGAAACTAACGTCAAAAACGTTGATATCTATAATCTCAATTCTAACAGCTGGTCCACCGCTCACTTATCTCAAGGAAGATATGAGGTAGTAGCTACTTCTTTACATAGTAAAGGATTAGCCTTTTTTGCCGGAGGAGCATACCTGCCCAATGGTGATAAAACTAAGGATTCACTATTATCAAATATAGTCGATATCTACAACGCAAACACCAATACCTGGTCTGTTAGTGCATTATCCCAAAATAGGTCAGGTATTGCCGCCACATCATTAGACAAACAAAATTTAGTCTTCTTTGCTGGTGGATATATCACTATTAATTTAGGATATCCACAATTTACGACAGATACAATAGATATATATAATGCTACTTCCAATACTTGGTCAGTTAGCAAGTTATTTATCAAAAATATGTTTGTTTTTGCAACTGCTTTATCCAATTATGGCTTAGCATTTATGGGCGGCTCATTTCAGAAAAAGTTAAAAATTTACAATGCTAACACAAATACATGGACTGATGCTGACCTAACTTATGAAACAAACTATGGAGCCGCAACAAGCCTCGAAAGCTACGGGTTAGCTTTCTTCGCTGGTGGTGCCACACAAAATAATGTTATTACCGATAATATTGACGTTTATGACGCAAAAACAGATGCCTGGTCAAAATTAACTTTATCTTCACAAAGAGCAGGCTTATCAGCCTCCTCATTAGATAAATATGGATTAGTCTTTTTTGCCGGTGGAGGTGATTTAACATCTCAGAAGAATACAGTAGATATTCTTGACGTCAAATCTATGTCATGGTCAATCAGCTATCTCAAATCATCAAGAGCAATTATTGCATCAGCTTATCTAACAGATTTAGCTTTCTTCGGTGGAGGTTATAGCGCAATTGATTTAGTCAATAGTATTGACATTTTTAGTTTATGCACTAACAGTTTTACAACAATTAAACCTATTACGTGCAATACTTGCCCATCTGGCTCATTTTGTAATCATCAAATTACTCCAATTAGATGCCCTTTTGGATCATATTGCGGAGTGAATGTATCAAAACCATCTAAATGCCCTGGTGGCACATATAACGATGTTTTAGGTAAATCTATTATAGATGAATGCAAAAAATGCCCAATTGGAACATACAATAGCCTCTTAGGCCAAGGTTCTTTAGTTAATTGTCTTGAATGCCAATTAGGAACCTACTGCCAAGAAGGCTCAATAGTTTCCCAGGCTTGCCCTGAGAATTATTATTGTCCTGATCCAAAGACAAAAAATCCTTGTCCAGCAGGGACATATTTGGATGGAACTTTTGCTATTACAGCATCAAAATGTAAATCATGCATTCAAGGACACTTTTGCGATGGAAAAGGAAATTCTCCAGTGCCTTGCGCACCTGGAACATTTTCAAGTAAAAATGGATTATCAAGTTGCACAACTTGTCCAGAAGGATCATCTTGTCCTTTTGGTTGTATTGAACCAACAATATGTGATATTAATTTTATCTCTAAAAAAGGTTCATCTGCATGCACGGCTTGTCCATCTGGAACATATTCAAGTATTCAAGGAGCAACTGATTGTATATCATGTTCAGGAAATCAATTTGATGTATCTGGATGGTGGTGTATGTCGTCATTTGAAAGGATATTATTTGTATCTGTATGGGCAGGCACAATTTTATCAGCATATGCTACTCTAAAAAAGATTTTTGAATTTGTTAGAAACAGATTAAAAATTATTAGACAAGCTGAACTAAAATTTACATGGAGACGTTTTATTTTTATTAAAGAAGTTGAAAATAAACTTAAATCAATTGAAATTGAAATGCCTCCAGTAAAAACTGAAATAACCACACCACCCCCAATTTACACACCTCCCAGACATCATGAAACATTTAACCAACCATTTGAACAAAGAAATTTACAATATATTACCGAAAATCAAATAATTTATGATGTTGATTGTAGTATTGAAAATTATCTTCATGAGAATGCTCAAGTAAATGAACCAGAAGAAGAAATAAAAGAAGAAGAAATAAAAGAAGAGGAAATAAAGATTGAAATAAAATCTCCTCCAAAAATTAATTCAACAAAAAATTTTAGTAGGTCAAGAGTTCAATTGAGAAATTATGATAGAAGGCCAAATGACATCCGAATAGATACATTTTACATACCTCCTATCCCAAGAAAATCTCAACTTAAAAAAAATCTTGATATAGCTTAAAAAAATTATAATATCTATCCATTTTTACATAAATTTTACAGCATTTCCATGTTTGAGTAATAGTTCTTTTTTGAATTGATAATCTCTTCCAATAAAAATTTCTTTTAATCCAATTGGAAGATTTGTAAAATTTTCTAAAAAATAACTTGCATATGGAAGATGTAACCTTTCAAGATTTTCTGGTAAATAATCCAATTTATAACTAAAATTGGATATTAATTCTGGAGCATAATCTCTTATCGATAATATCTTCAATGTAGAAGGAAGTAAATCGATTGGATGATTAAAAAAATTACCCAAATATAATTCTTCCAATCCAATTGGAAGATTATCAACAGGTTTATTAAATCTTCCAGCTAATGACAACTTTTTTATGCAATTTGGTAAATAATCAACTAATTCATTATAATTGTAGTCATATATTATTGAATTGATTTCATATTTTTTTATAGTATCTAAGATAATATTGGAATCATAAAAATGGTTATAAGTTAGTATAAGTTCTGTAAAATTTTTATCCTTTATAATTGAATAGTTCATTTATATTAAATTTATTTTTTCTTTAGATAATATTGAACGTAAATTGGATAAATAAATATATTTGTAACTGATTTCCAAACTTTTTAAATTATTTGGAAGTTTTTTAATTGGATAACTATAATTTTTTGGTAATCTAATTTCTTCAATTGAATCAGGTAATTTATCTATACTATGATTAAAAATTGCAGTATTTGAAAAACAAATTTTTAATAATCCAATTGGAAGATTATCAATTTGATGATTAAAATCTGAATTTATATATATCATTTTTAAATTGGATGGTAAGAAATCAATTGGATGATTAAATGGTCCTGATAAATATAATTCTTCCAATTCTTCTGGAAGATTATCCAATGGATAATTAAACCGATTATTATATATCCCAAATAAACTTAAAAATCTCAATGATTTTGGTAAATTATCTAATGGATAATTAAATTCCCCATTTAAATATAATGATTTCAATCCATCAGGTAAGTTTGTTAAAGGTTTATTAAATCTTCTTCCAAATTCAAGATACCTCAAATTGGATGGAAATTTTTCAATAATCCTATTAAAATTTGAACCTAAAACTAACTTTTCAATACTATCAGGTAAAACAAGATTATTAATTGATTGATTAAATGCGTTACCTGTATAAAAATTAACTAAATTTTTAGGTAACTTTGTAATTTTCTTGTTGTAATTATTTAGCATTAAAGTTTTAATATAATCAATTTCGTATAGGATATCTAATGAATGTTTATATCCAATTCCATCATTTTCGGTAATATGTAATTCATTTCTATCTTTTGTGATTAAAGATTTTAGTAATTGGATATCTACATCGTTTAATGGTTCGTTATATCCTGGTGTTAGAACTATTGCGAAGTTATCAAATGTTTTAAATGCCATTTTATAAATTCATGTTAGATTGGATTTAAATCAATTTTTCTACAAAAATTGATTAATAAAAAGATTGGGTGTAGTTTATAATAAAATGCCGAATTGGTGTAGTAATACTCTTGAGGTATCTGGAGAAGATATCGAACAATTTAAAGAAGATGTTAAAAGTAATGATAGCGAATTTTCATTTGAAAGTTTGATTCCAATACCAGATTGTGAAGGATTGACCTTTGAAGAAATAAAAGACAAATTAAGTGAAACACAGTTAAAAGAATGTGTTTTTACTAAAGAAGGAAAATTTGATTGGTATGATTATTGTATAAACAAGTGGGGAACAAAATGGGATGCTACTGATGTAGAATCCAATCATGATGATGATATTTTATCTTATACATTTCAAACTGCATGGAGTCCTCCAGAACCCTGGATAATAGAAGTATCGCAGAGATATAATTGTAGATTTGAATTAACGAGCTATGAGGAAGGTTGTGACTTTTGGTTTCATTTAGTTATTGATGATGGAGAAGTTAAAGAGAAAGAGACAATGACAATTAAAGAGAGAATTATGATTGAAATAGGAGATTCATTGATGTATAAAGATGTTAAAAGACGATTTATAGAAAAATTATCTGAACTGGAATTTGATGAAGATAATAAAGTATTTGAAATTGATGAGTTAAGGGAGATAGTTGAAGAATTAAATTGTGAAATGGGAACATTTTCTTTGTGTCTTATATTTGATGATTTTAGAGAAGGTTATTACAAACTAAAAAAATTAATTTCAAAAAAAAATTAGTTTTATTTTAAATTTTTTTTTATAAAAATAAATATGAGAATCGCTTTAGAAATAAGTGGACATATGCGCTCTTATTATGATAATGTTAGTGTGAGTTCATTAAAAGATTTTATGCAAAGAAATTCAAATGATACATTTGATATTTTTATAAGCACTTATAATCAGCCTGGTTTTTGGACAGAAAATGGTAGTGAAACCAGAAATGGTGTAGATAATTTAGGTAAAAATTATGAATTAAGTGAGTTAGAAAAAGACATAATAAATATTTATAACCCAAAAGCATATGAAATTGAAAATTTTGATGATGTAATTGATAGTTTTTTTGTATTAGCAGACAAAATTTTAAATAAAAATAAAAATAAACTAAGATATGGACCAAAACAAAATAATGTAGGACAACTATATAAAATTCATCGAGTAAGTAAATTAAGAAGAGAATATGAAGAAAAAAATAATTTTAAATATGACCTTGTTATTAGAGCCAGACCTGATGCAAGAATTTACTGGTTTGATTATCATGCACCAGAATGTGGTTATATTCAATCTCGATTATTCTATAATCATCAAGGATATCTTTTATTTAATGATACAATGTTCTGTGGAACAAGTGATGATATGTTTAAACTTACAAATATTTATAATGATTTAGAAGATTTATGTGATAAAAAAGAAAATATATTTGATCCACATGATATTCTTAAAAATGCTACAGAATACTACGACCTTAAAGTAAAAGATATTAATCTAAATATTGGCACTCATAATACTCCAAATGGTTATTGCCAAAAATAATTTATACCTAAAAAATATGGGACAAGACACATTTGTCAATATAGGTATAAGTGTTACCATTGACTTTAAATATATCAACCTAAAATTAATTAAAGAACTAATCGAATCTGGTAAATTTAATATTTTCTTCAATACTGGCTACTCCTGTGAAGACGAAATATATCCCGAAGAAATATTCACCCACCATTACCCATATTGGGATGAAATACTTGATTCTAATTCAGAAAATGAATTTATCTCAAGAATACTCGAACAAAATATTAAATCTAAAAAAATATTTTTTCTGTATGACTGCATTGACGCATACGCTAAAAACTTAAGTAGAAGACAAGAACCTCACATATTTGGATTCGAAGAAAATAAAAGGTCAATAGATTTTGTCATAGAATCACTAAAAAAAGGTAAAGAATACTTCTTAGAATACGGAATACCCGAAGAACTTATTAAAATCGGCTACAACTTTCAAGATACCTACTAAAACAATGCCACCCCTATACCAGCTGCTCATCCCCACTATCATTATCCGAAGAATAATCCATATACTTATATTAGATTATTTTCTTGCATCTAATTTAATCGCATTTACCCCCAAATTCGTCACATAATCTATCGCAAGCTCAACATTACTCAAAGTTGGATGTTCATATACATATTTTATTGCTTCAAAATCATTATGCTCAACTTCTTTAACACTAATCATTTTATTATAATAAATATTTTAATTATACATTAGCATCTCAATATTTGGATATCTATCTATCACCTCCTGATTATCTCTCACAAACTTCAATGAAGCCCTAAATTTCACCAAATTCTTCGGCAGACGCTTAATCAATAAATCATAATCCAACGGCAACTCCAACATCTCTATTGAATCAGGCAAATTATCTATACTTCCCCTAAATTTTGACATAAACGGAAAAGATAACCTCTTCAAATTTATCGGTAAATTATCCAATTTACCAACATATTGTCCTAAATGCAAATTTACCAATCCTATCGGCAAGAAATCTAAATTTTTATCATACCCAAAAATAATCATCAAAGTCTCCAATTCATCCGGTAAATTATCCAATACTTGATTAAACTTATTTTCATATTTACCATTAAACTCCAACTTCTTCAAACTTTTTGGTAAATTATTCAAAGACTGATTATATAACCCACCAATCTTCAAATACTCCAATCCAAAAGGTAAATTATCTAATGATTGATTAAAATTATATACGGTTGTTAAACGCCTCAAATTCTTTGGCCAATGTTCAACATAAATATTAAACCCATTATCTAAAATCATTTCATTTAATGTCTCAGGATAATTCTTAATTTTTCTTCTAAAATCACCCAATACAATTTTCCTCAAATTTCTCGGCAAACTATATATATCATTATCATACCTCTCTATAACTAAAACCCAAACCTTAGATAAATCATATAATTTATCTATAGAATATCGATAATTATCAACCCTTATTATAGGTTGATGACAATTAATATAAAGCTGAATAAAATTATCATCAATTATACTACTTTGTGCATCTAATTCTACAATCATATTTATTTAATAATTTAACTATAAATTTATAATTCAATTTTTTATTGATTAAAAGTAATCATACCATCAAGAGTAAATTTAATTAAACCTCCATCAAAATCAATTTCAGTCTCCCTCAAATCATTCTCCCTCAAATGCGTTATCCAAAAAACAGTAAAACCATTCTCCTTCGCAAATCGATGTATTACCCTAAAACTTATTATCTGCAAATCTGGATCCTGACCATCCTCCGGCTCATCCAGAAAAATAATCTTCGCCCCTATTCTCATCGCCTTATACAAAGTCCTTGCCAAAAAAAATCTTGTCTTCTCACCCCCACTAAATTTATCCTCAATATACAAACCAAATGGATCAGCATTTACATCACTTGCTCCAATATTAGCCAATATCGACTCAAACTTAGCACGAGGTATCAACATCTCTATCATCTCCCTTATTCCCTCCCTGTCTGTTGACCGGAAAACATCATAAATAGAAACGTTAGTTAATTTTGTTGCAGCTGAATGCTGTAAATGAACAACTATCTGCTCATTGTAAGCCCTTATATTAATACCATTATCCAAAACAATTCCAGGTAAATAACCCAAAAATGCATCCAATAAAGTTGACTTTCCAGCCCCAGATGGACCTTTTATCAAATACTGCTTACCTTGTTCAACTTTAATAGCCTGCTCACAAGTTACTGTATGCACCCCTCTGGTAATATGAATTGAAGAAATACCAAATTTATTTGGTATCTTCTCCTGCGGAATAATCTCATCATATCTCAAGTTTTCATCCCTAAACATCTTGTAATACTTATCATACTCATTACAATAACGACGATAATGATTACCAAATTGAGATATATCCCTTACAGCACCTGATATTGACGAAATAACTACATACTTCTCCGCAAAATTTCTATCATCTTCTGCAGCATAAGCATACAAAAACATCAAAACATTTGTCATCAAATTAATAACATAATAAGCCAAATTAAATAGACTATCCACCTGAATACCATACTCAAATGGAGCTTCAATTGTCTGAAAATACTCATCAGGCTTACACTCCTTGTTCTGAAATTCTACCGAACGAAAAGTCAATAAATCCCTCGTTCTATGATAAATCTTCTGCTGCTTCTCCATCTTTTCCGTCAAATTCTTCTGTATCGGACGTAATATCGCAAAAAACAATATTACCAACAATAAAATAGCCGTCAAATCCTCCAAACCTGGACTCATTGAAACCAAAATAACAAAACATGATAATACCGAACCTAAAGCCCCTACTACCGCCTGCAAACCCCACTCTATAAACCTATTAATCGCATTTGATGCATCCCTAATATCCTGATCCATAGTCTTTGAAGCCGCATACTTATACGTAGTCTGCTTTGATAACATTGAATACCTAAATACCTCCTTGTTCAAAAAACATATCGCATTTCGAGTTCCAATTGTTATCATAAAAATAACCTTAACAATATCCAATAATGTTTGTGATATACTCACCAAACAAAATACATACCTTATATCACTATTACCCTTTATCATTTTAATATTCATACTGTTAATCACATACGGAAAAATCAACATAGATAACCCAAAAAATATCATCAACATCCTCTTCCATAAAGGTAACAACCCAATCATTAACATTGACTGCTTAGCCAAACTATCTTTAGGTTCTTGATGACGAATTTTTAATAACTGATTATTTTCATCAATGTCTTTGTATTTATTTGTGTAAAAATTTTGTAAAAATAAATCAACAAAATGCTGTATCATTTTATTAATAATCTTTTACAAGATTTATCATCACTTTTTTTTAAATTAGTTTGTTATAATGTAAAGATGCCATCGCATCCATAAAATAGAGTGAAAAATACTTTTGTAAAGTATAAAAAAACACTCTTCACCGACTTGACCTAATCAACGTCCTCCATTGTATTATTAATTAATGGTAGCTCCTCAGTTGAATAAAAAACATCATAATCAATGCCAGATGCATTTATTGCCTCATCAAATCTCCTCTCTGAGATAGCGTTCATA
>Ga0194129_10010423_pt1 | contig 10137 bp, 10 predicted proteins | sample TA2KigCa35mmetaG_FD_150862 | JGI IMG/M metagenome (GOLD analysis project Ga0194129, IMG submission 150862) | Freshwater microbial communities from Lake Tanganyika, Tanzania - TA2015038 Kigoma Deep Cast 35m | ecosystem: Environmental > Aquatic > Freshwater > Lake | place: Tanzania: Lake...
AACATCGTTTTAAAAAGGAAAAAAAGATGCAACGAAAAACTTTAATTAGTCCAAAAGGACTAAAAGAAAGAGTATTGCCAAAAGATATTCTAGCTAGATTAGAGGCTGGATATAAAGTACCAAACAAGATGGCATACTTATATAATAGTGCAGGTAATCTTAAAAAGATTGTGCTTGAAAACTATCCACAAGGACAAAAGAAAGTCATTGAACTTTTAAAGCAAGGATATTCATTTGATCCGAATGTTATTAAAAAGCAACCAGCTGAGGTTGCTAAACCAATCACTAACATTGGTGAACTTTTTAATAAATGGGATGGTCTGTTTTCTGATTACAATAAGGAAATGACTGCACCTTTAAATGCAAAGATTGAAGAACTTGAAAAGAAACTCAAAGAGAAAGAAGAAGAATTTGAGATTTTTAGAAAGTTATCTCAGATCAATATTGAGAAGAATAAAAAACAAGAGCCAGCAATTTTTAATGCTGTTACCAAACAATTATTGGAAATCATTGCGAATAATCCATTGGAAGAGATTGTGTTAAACCACAAAGAAGATAAGTATAGTTTTAGTGGTGTTGTAAAAATTAAAAAATAATTTTCCTAAAGTTGCAATAAAACCTATTCGGTAGATGTTTATACCTATGTCAATAATGATGTGCAAGACAAAGGAAAAATCGTATGCACCTTTACTATTTCAATCTTGAGAAAAAAGGTATTTTGAGAGTATTCTCTGAATTACCTTTAGAAGTAAATGATCAAAACTATATTCAATTGGATATTGACATTGAAGGTCATTCACTCAATATGCCTGTACCATCAGAATTATGTTTTTATTTTGATGGAGCTATGTGTTTATATTCTGCACCAAAAGAATTTGCAACTGCTATAGAAAAAGCAACAGATACTTTAGATGATGTTGTTTTGTTTATGAGTGGATTTCAAAAATTCATTGCACCTTTTTTACTAGAACTCACTGCTAGTGAAAAAGTAAATTTTAGAGATGCTTTATATGGTTTAAACACATATCAAACATTTTCAGATGATCCAATATATAGTCATATTATGGTTATGTATTTTGAATACCTATCTAAATCACAAGTGATAGGTAATGATTTTGATCCCAAAAGATTTTTCAATTCTATTAGAAAAGGAAACTAATAAAAATGTTAAGTAAAAAAGAATACTTACTAGATGCCTTATTAACAGGTTCTGCTCTTGTGCTTGTCAATCAAGATGGTATGTTAACCACTTTGTCTTTAAATAATCTTTTTGGTCTTGTTTCTATTGAAGGCAATGACATCACTTTCCTTATGCAAAGCATTAAAGATGATGTCATTGATTCAAACTCAGCAGAAATTGCTTGGACTTTCAACACAGAAGATATTTATCTTTTGAGTACATTTGAAAATGATCTTGATACACCAACTAAGACATCATTTTGGATGGATAAGTATCCACATAAAGATGTTCTCAAAGGGATTAAGAAAGTTAATACCTTTATTAATGATACTGTGCTTGATTCACATGATCTAAAAGACAAAATGCCACCTGCAATGGTAGAGAAACTTGTAGATACTTTTGAATTACTTGTTGATCCTGAAAATGATACTGAAGTCTATGACTGTGATACAAGTGAAGACTCTGATATATTCTTTCTCTTAGAGAATTATCTTTTGAACAGTAAAGGTTTTCTTGCTATGAGAGATGTGTATGTACCTATTGCTTTATCTTAAATTTCTTGAGATAAAAATAAATGGTCTTATTACAGACCTTACATTCATCTGCAATTTGCTTTACTGATTTTTGATTAGCTATAAATTCTCTTTCTAAATATTCTTTATCGATTACAATTTTACTTATTCCATATTCCTGCATGAAATCTTTGACTACTCTTATAGGTATATTACTATGTTTACTGATTTGATTTAATGATCTGTGTTCTTTGGCATAAGCACTTAATAAGTCTTTACTGATTTGATATTTGATATTGAGAGATGGCATACCACGATCTTTTTTTTGTATTTGATATTTATCCAGCCAATTCACAATCGTTTGGTGAGAAGTATCAAGTTCTTTCGCTATTTGTCTGCTACTTAAATTTTGATACATCTCAAGTAGCTTTTCTTTAGAAATTTGTTTACTTGGCAACTTGATGTCATATCGTTTTATGTATTTATAGATTTGAGTTAAAGACAAGCCTGTGATTATAGAAATGCTTTTGACTTTGCCATGTTCATTTAATAATTTTATTAAATCTTCTTTTGTCATAAAAAAGTTCTCTATCCTAGAAATGCTGTATTAAATTTCCAAAAGGTTTCTTTCCTGTCAAAAAAGCCATATTGAAAATGCACTGAAAAATTGACCTTGAAAATGAAACTATGGTTTCTATTCTTATAAGAATAACATACAAAAGAAAGGTGTTTTAAATGAAGTATTTTACTTTATCGTTTTTACTATTCTTAAATCTAGGCTATCTTATTTACATTAGAGTGGAAAGTGTAGACAAAGATAAAATTAAAGAAGAGAAATTAAACCATTTGATTATGGAAATGAAATTCCATAATGACAGGATGGCAGAGTGGATTGAACAGGCAAGACAGGAAAGTGATCCTGATTTTCATCAATGGATGATAGAGCAAGCGATTGAATCAGCTAGTAAATATAGTGAATGTAAAGGTGTGCTTAGGTTTATAAACACAGGCAAAATGCCTTAATAAATATTTTATATGTTTTCTTTCTTTAAACTTAGAAAGGAAACATGATGGAAATTCAAAAAGTAAGTGACCTTGAGATTTTAACAAGAGATATTGTTGAAAGTTTAAGTGTTTGGCGAGCAGGTAAATATATATATAAAACTGCTGATTTAGCATATGAGTTAGGTAATTTATCCTTAACTATTAAGGACCCACCAAATGTAGTAGAACTCTCATTATTTAATCCAAATTTTACACCTAATATTAGTAAAGGTGAGATAGCTATTCAAGGTAAACAAGATTCTTTAGATTTAGCAACACACATTTGGTTTAGAGTAAATAACATCTTGAAAGAAAACATGATGGATGGTTTTTTTAAAATCATAGGAAAAGAATTATATGTCACAGGAAAGATAGAATCTAAAAGAATTGAAGCTCTCACTTTTTTAAGAGCAACAACAAAAAAAGGTACAACTTTTACTCTTAAAAAAGAAAACGAAGATATGAATAAATATGTCATATCTTTGACTTTTAAGGACAGTAATGAGGTATCACAAAAAATAAACCATACTTTTAATATTTCAAATGTTATTCAAGCCATATCTATGATTATTAGTTTTGTTAGAATAGCTATCGTTAAATATGAGATTTGAAAAATGACAAATAAAGATTTTCAATATTGGCTTAAAAAAGCCATGTCTATGCAAAAGACAGCCACTACTATTCCAGTTTCATTAGCTGAATATAAAAGAAATGCTACTACAGAATTACAAACAATAGCAGATGCTTTGCCACCTAAAAGAAATGAAACTGCAAGAGATTACAAAGCTAGATTACTAACCAATCGTGCTTTTAAATCCTTCATTACTCAATACACAGGAACAAATAAAGACAATAGAGATTCAAGGACAAATACTTTTGCATATATAGTAAGAGATAAGCATTTTGCAGGTGGCAATATAGAACAAATGATGTCAGATAAAGACAGTTTATTAAAAGTTCTCTATCAAGAAACATATCCACCTGAATCAAGCAAGACAAGAGAACAAAAAGTAAAGAGAACACAAGCTGAACAAAAAGCACAAGAAAGACATTTAGCACAAGGGAAAACAGATTTCCGTGCTTTGTTTAGAAATGTGTATGGAAATTTAGGTAAATTTTCTGATATTTGGATAGCAGTTGGGAAAAATAAAATCCAATTTGTTAAGAAGTTAAAAGATTTGAGCCTAGATAATAGCAGTCAAGTGAAGTTATTTATAGATAAGTATTTTGCAGGCGAGCCACCTGTAAGTTTTTATTATGGTATTCGAGATTACTTTATGGTGAGTTCAACCAATTTAGATGATGTCTGGACAAGGATTCAAAATGGTTTGAAAACTACATATAAAGTACAAAAGCTAGATACTGAAAGACAAGTGTTAATCGAAACAATACCTGAAAGTTTTTTAAAGTTTTTGCCTGATACACTGATTGTGCAGGTAGATAAAAATAAAAAGATCACAGGTATTAAGACTATGTTTGCCGAACAGATGAATGATATGGAAGCAAAGATAGAAAGACAAAAGAAGTTATTACTAGCATATGGTAGAATTAGATCAGAATTAGATAGAGATTTAGCTGGTGCAAATTTAAATAAAAAAATGATGGCTTTGATTATATCCATTATGTTGGAAACAGGTATTCGTCCCGGCAATGAAAGTATGGGTGTACCTACTGATGAAATAGATGAAGAAGGAAATGAATTAGAGAGAGTTCAAACCTATGGTGCATCTACTTTATTAAAGCAACATTTTAAAAAGCTAAGAGATGGTGGTCTCGAATTAAAATTTATTGGGAAAAAAGGTGGTTTAAATATCGCACAGATTAGTAATCCACAGCTGGTGAAAATACTTGAAAAGGTTTTAAATGCCAGCACAGGTGAAGATAAGTATGTTTTCCAAAGTGATAATGGTGCTTTATTTACTCAAGCAAAACTCACAGAATATTTAGTTGCTATTGCAGGATTTAAACTTAAACTCACAGACTTTAGAAAACTTAAAGCTAGTCAAACAGTTTTAGAAAGTCTTAAAGCTAGTCAAAAAGAAATATATAAGAAAATTGTAGAATTGCATACTTCTAATGTAGTAGATATTAAAGATCAAATTATTAATCTTACTATGAATGCAGTAAAGGATGCCTATTTAGATGCGAGTGTTGCTTTAAACCATCAACATTTATATGGTAGTGCAGACACTACCATTAATTCTTATATCAATCCTCAAGTTTTGCTTTCTTTCTTATCCACAGGTAAAATGGCAGATAAGCTAGATGATATTGTTGTTAGTGGTCAAACTACTTTAAGATTTGATCCACAAATTTTATTAGAACAAGCTATTGCTAATGCTTAAAAGGTAATAAAAATGTTTTCAAGATATGCTGATGAAGATAGAGATGCAGAACTTCTTAAACAAAAAAGAAGACAAAGTAGAAAATGCACAGAAGGTAAAAAAGATTTTAAAGCATTACTTTCATCTGCTACAGGTTTAACCAAAGGTAAAGGATCTTTAAAAGGTCTTTGGAATGCAGTTAAACAAGATCAAGAATCATTTTACCTAGAAATTAAACAAGCACTTAAAGAGGATAAAGCAGATGCCATTCAATTATTCCTAGATAGACATAACATGACACCTAAAAGTTTAATCAATGGTATTGTTGAAGTTCTTAAAGGTAGTGATGTAGATGATGTATGGGAAGATAACATTAAGAATAAAGTTATTAATGGTATGAAAAAGAAAGTTTTACAAAGGGAAAGAAAAGAACTTACAGAGATTATACCTAAATCTTTCTTAACATACCTGCCTAAAAGCCTTGTTGTTAATGTTGGTGAAAATGGCAAAATCAAAGAAATGAAAACTGTCTATGCAGAGCAAATCAATGACATGAAAGCTAAGATGGACAGACAAAAGAAATTATTAAACTGCATAGACGATTTGAAAAAACAATTATCCAAAGATATTAAATCTAAAGATGAAGATAAAAAGCTATGTGCTGTCATTATTTCTTTAATGCTAGAAACAGGCATCCGTCCCGGCAACCTTGAAAGTAAAGATTTAGAGGAAACCTATGGTGCATCTACTTTAGAAGAAGGACATATTAAGTTTCTTAGCAGGAATAGAGTAGAACTTAAATTTAGAGGAAAGAAAGGCACTATCAATAAAGCTATTGTTAATGATCCAAATCTTATTAAAGTTCTTAAAGAGATTGGTGGTACTACTTTAAAAGAAGATGGTTCTGTTATCCCAAATGATGTTTTATCCAAGTATTTAAGACAAGCATCTGGTCAAATCTTAAACCTAACTGACTTTAGAAAATTAAAAGCATCTCAAGTCTTATTAGACAGTTTAAAGAAAAGAGAAGATAAGCTATATAGAGAAATACAAAAGCTAGAAGATCTGGAATTAGAAAGCACAAGAGAAGAAATTGTAGATAAGGTTTTATCTATGGTTAAAGGTGCATTTGAAGAATCAGAGAAAGCATTAAACCATGAAAGTAAAAACACTACTATTAATTCATATATCAATCCTCAAGTCTTATTGTCATTCCTTGCGACAGGTGAAGTGGCAGATAAACTAGAAGATATTGTCTTAAATAAAAAACAAACTTTAAAATTTGATCCAATGGTATTTATTGAAAAAGCACTAGGGACTAAGAAGTAATACCTTTGAAACCAATACTACTTTAAATTCAAATTTCTCTTCTGTACCTAGAACACCTTTAACTACTATATTAGCTTTCACATTTAAACTCTTTAATGCTTTCTTTACTGCCTCACCACGATCAAATGACATTTGAATATTTTCACTTGTGGATTCTATAACAATTTCAGTAATTGCATCATTTTTGTTTATCACCTGTGCTAAATCATATACAAATGGATAACTCATTGGCATAATCATAGATGTACCTTTTTCAAAATAAATCTCATTCTTCATTTCTAAAGTTTCTATTGTTTTTGCTACACCATCTGGACAACCATCATGATCTTCTATACCATTTATGATTTCAGATGAATAAGGACATTGATCTAAAGCATCTGCTAAATTATCTTTGTCATTATCCAAATCGGGACAGCCATCTTGATCTTCAAAATTATCTTTATCTTCTGCATCATTTAGACATTTATCTAGATTATCTAAAATGCCATCTTTATCATTATCTGTATCAGGACAACCATCTTCATCTAAATGTTCATCTTTATCTTCTGAGTGATTTGGACATTGGTCTACGGAATCAGACAAGCCATCTTTATCTGTATCTAAACCATAAATAAGACCAAAGTTAAAAAGAAATCTAAAACTCACGGATGAGTAAGCAGATGTGATGCCTCTACCAATAGCAAGTTCCACAAACCAAGTCTTTTCATTTCTTTTCGCACCAAGTAAAAATTCTAAAGGATTAATACTATCTGCAAAAAAATACCTGCCAAAGACTTCAGCTTTAATACTAAAATCATCTAGTATTTTATATTGAGAGCCTAGTCCATAAAGAATAGCATCATCCAGCGAGTAGTCATTAGATTTATTTAAACGATAGCGATAACCTAGATTAAGGGAAACATTTAAGACAGGTGTGATTTGATAGCTTGCGATACCTTTAAATGAAATAAGAAAAGAACTTGATCCAAGTGATTTGCTATCTTTTAAAGGTATTGCAATAGGCATGAGTAGAGAAACTTTAAGTTTATTTTGATCATAGATTTTCACTTTAGATGCAATCTTAAAGTTATTAAAACCTGAGCCACTGTCTAAAGAGGCAGGCTTTCTACCTGTGCTAAATCCATAACCAAAATCAAAATTCAGTTGAAACTTATTATTCAAGATGCCATAAGCACCAGCTATTTGGTAAGTTGTGATTTGGTCTACAAGGTATTCTTTAGGATCAGTTAGGATTAAAGGATTTTTTCCATAGCTTAAAGAATTATTAAGATTAAGTTCACCTTTTTCTAAGACATCTGCATGATCTACACTAAAGTATTTAAATTTATCATTCGCCAAAGAGAAATTTTGAACATCCTGTGCATAAGATGTTGAAATGAAAATGACAAAATGTATAAGTATGAATAAATAAAACATATATATTCCTTCTTGTGTTTTTTATATCTACAAACAAGAAATTTATTAAAGGATTAGAGAAATGGATTTATCAAGAGAAAGAGAAAGACAACACCAAGCTCTTTTAATGCGAGATAGTAATCGATTAGATTTGCATTTGAAAAGACTTCAATATTTGACACCAAAGCATATTTTAAGATTATATGTAGCTTTATGCTTAAAGAAGGAAGAAGATCCTAGACGATTAAATTATGTAGAAGAGAAAGTGAACAGTTTAATTTTAAATGAAGATCAAAAAAGGTATTTAGAATTTCTAGTGAATATTATTTATTCATCATCAGGTGGCATTTCAACTATTGATAGTTTTAAATGAGCTTATCTTTTAATTCTGTAAGTTCCACAGTGAGTCCTCTCTATATTGAGAGAATCTAGATACTCTGATTCTATAAATCTTTTTTGTGAAAGAAATTGATCATGTATGGGGAGTAACTCTAAGTCTCCTCTCAAAATTTTATGAGTATTAAATATTTTGGAGAACACCCAATTTATAAAGTTACTATTGAATAAATCGCAAAGGGTTTTCATTGGAATAGGAAAGTTATCTTCGGTGATGAGGATATTTGCACTATTTATGACAAATCTAGAAGCTGTATCATGAAAAAAACATAGTTTTGAAGAAATAAACTTATAAATTAACTTTTCATTTGCCTCATATAGATTGAGAGGTGCAACTTGTTGATACAATGAAAAGTCATTTGGAATGAAATTTGATGCAGGTTTTAACCCATGTTTGGTGATATCTGAGCCTTTATAGACAGGTATTAGGTCGTCTTTAAGACTATTTTCTATATACTTTGTGTTATTTCCAGTAATAATGCCAAGACCCCACTTGGCTCGGTCTATGAGTGTGATATGGGGGATTGAGTAAATGTGTTCTATAACTTGTGCTTCATCAGATGTACAAGATATGTTGAAAATTGACTTTGGATTACTATGTAATGAATTGATTTTTCGTTTAAAAAACTTTGATTCATAGGTACAATCAACTTCGCTCTCAAGATCACAAGATTTCTTGTGGAGAACAATTCCAACTGCACCAGTCAAAAGTCCTTTGAATGCTTTGCCATAATACGACAGTCGTTCAATCTGAAATGTAAGGGTTGAAAGTCTTGCATCTTCATAGGCAGATACATTAAAAAAAGCATCTGGTAGCAATAACCCTAAAACCCCTTCCAACTTCAGTGCATTGATGCAAGCAAAATAAAAAAGAGAACAAGTATCAAGACTGTTACCTGCATTTAACACTTTACGAATGTATTCTTTCTCTGTCTTATCAATCTTTTTCCCCCATGGTGGATTTGTATAAATATAATCATAGGTTACTGTTTTTTGAGAAATTGATTGCTGAAGAAAATCAGCACATTTGATGTTTTCACTTTGGTAGCCTGTTTTTTCTTGAATTCTTTTTTTGGTGATTTCAACAGCTACAGGGTCAATATCAAATCCAAATATATTTTCAGCTTTAAAACCGAGATCTAATGCTCGAATGATGAAATTTCCAGATCCACAACATGGATCACAAAATGTTTCATTTCCAATAATTTTTTTTAACGATAGCAAATCATTCACAATGTGATTGGGTGTATAATAAATCCCTTCTTGGTTTCTATATGAGTCTGAAAGACTATTTTCGTAGTCTTCTCCGATTTTTTCTAGCACACATTCTTGAGATTGGATTTTTTCCAAAAAATCATTCACAACAGACTTATGATCATGTGTGTCTTTTTTTAGCTTATTGGCTCTTTGATTAAGTTTCTCTGTCCCAGATATATGTTCTTTAAAATTTTCTATTGAATCTCTTGAAATTTTACCTTTTGACAATACTTCTAAATAGCCAGTTTTAATCCAATTTCTAATGGTAGCAGTAGATACCTTAAAAATTTTTGCACTATCTTCAATGGTAAAGTATTCTGAATTTTGGTCTTCATGACTTATATTTTCCATCTAACAGATTTCCATTCGTTTATTAGGTAATATAGACACATTTTATAATATATTAACTTGTATGTCAATGTATAAGATTGCCCCCTTTAACTTGTCTTTAATTTTACTTACTATTTCCCTTGCCATAAATACAACGGATTTCAATGATCAGCTTAAAAATTATTCATCTTCATCTTCAGGTGGCATTTCAACTATTGATTTAGTCTCTTTAACCTTCTTCTTAACTGCAACAGGTTCAGGAGCTTTAGCTAGAGTCAAGGTAAGAACTTTTTTATCTAGCACTTCTAATTTCTTAGTTACCCTAGCTAAAGTCTCTTCAATTTCAGAAGTGTCGTTAAAGGTAAGTCCA
>Ga0194129_10010424_pt1 | contig 10136 bp, 10 predicted proteins | sample TA2KigCa35mmetaG_FD_150862 | JGI IMG/M metagenome (GOLD analysis project Ga0194129, IMG submission 150862) | Freshwater microbial communities from Lake Tanganyika, Tanzania - TA2015038 Kigoma Deep Cast 35m | ecosystem: Environmental > Aquatic > Freshwater > Lake | place: Tanzania: Lake...
TTATTTGTTTTCAAAATTAAATAGTAAATTTGTAAAAAAATATTTCTTATTGTTATTAGCATTTTTACTGTATGTTCTTGATCAAGTAGATTATGGATGGGAAAGATTAGTAGGACCAGATGGAGATATGTGTGCTAAACAAATTAGTTATCAATTACCAGATAAAATTGTAGATTCAATGTCATATTTGATGTTATTTTTATTTTTTGATTTTAATTCAACAAGTTTTACAATTTTGTTACTTTTTTTTACATTTTGGAGAGTAATTGGAGTTGCACTTTTTGCTTGGAAAAAACAGGGAATTTATTTGATAACAAACTTTGATTTAATTAAAGAATTAATGGTTTATTTTTATTTTTTAGGAAATGATTATAGATATTTACCATTTTTAATTGGTGGAAAGATTTTATTAGAAATTTTGGTTTTTAAAGGTGACTTTAACAAATAATTTAAGCGTTTCAATTTGCCTAAAAATCTAATATAATCTATAATGAAAACACCATCTGAAGTAATTCCCAAATTTATTATATCTTTAGAAAAAGATAAAGAAAGAGACGAATATCTTAAAAAAGATGTTTTCCCCAAAATTTCCAATTATATAAAATGTAAAGCTTTCGACGGCGAAATTGATAATCCTAACCCTTTTTTCGAAGAAAATAATTTATATGCCGCTGAACATTTCATTGAAAAATGCAATTCTGGACAATTGGGATGTTTTATTTCACATTATAATGTCTGGAAATATATTGTCGCCAACAATTTAGATATTGCAATTGTCATGGAAGATGATATTAAAATTTATAAAAACTTCAATCGTATTGTTAATACCATCTATGAAAATCTTCCAGTTAAATTTGATTATGTCCATCTTTTTATTCACCCTGATAAACAAAAAATTGAATATCTTGAAGGAAACGAAGGAGATATAATTCCAGCTGAAGATAATTTCGGAACTGTCGCATATATAATAAGTCTTAGAGGTGCCCGCAGATTAATTAAATTAACAAAACTCCTTAAAATCCAAGCCCCAGTTGACAGACAAATCAATTTCTATATTCAGCATCATTTTCTTAAAGCATATATGATAAAAAAACCATTCTTAATTACACAAGGTGAAATTATGCCTAACCGTGCTATATACAATAATAGTTTCAAAAGTAATATTTGGTATTCTACAAAATTAGCTGAATCCAAAATTGTCGACCAAAAATACATCAAACCAGCTGGATTTAGCGAAGAAGAATTAGTTGATTTAGATAAAGAAATTGAAACCCATAAAAATAATATTAAACCAGAACCAACCAAACCAGAAGAAATTCCTAAAGATGAACCAACAAATAGAGAAATTGAAATTACTAAAACTGATTCACCTAAATTGAATACTGATAATATTTCTATACCACAAACGGAAGAAGTTAAAGCATTAACAGAAGAAATACAACAAGAAGATAATAAAAATGAAGAAGACCAAATAGTTTCTTCAATCATTGAAAAACTAGCATCTATTGATTAACTTTCTTATTCTTTTTTTTATTTAAATACCAATCGCTTACGATGTTATTTAATTTATAAAGTGCAAAAGTAGCAGCACCTACACTAGCTCCCATAGGATAAATAAGTTCATAAATAAATCCACCTTTTTGTCCTTTTTTTTTACCTCCATGTTTGGAACATAATACTTGAGTTTCCGATATTTTTTTACCGCATTTTTTACCATTTCTATTCAAGTGAGGACACTCCATTATTATATTAATATATAATATTTCTCTCCATCCGAAACTAATTTCAGATTTTGTCCTCCCTTATTTAAAGACTTCTCGTTTTGTGTTCCCAATTTCATATCTCCGCTAACAGTTATCTTCCAAGAAGTATTACCTATATTAATTATAGTTAATCTTTTACCTACCATCTCACTAACAGGAGCTGGTAATACCAATTTGGATAATGTAGCATCCCGTAAAAATACTACTAATTCATCATTTGTTCTAAACCCATCTAATAAATCATTTACATTAAATGAATCTCCAACAAAATAAGTATTCAATTTCCTTCCTGTAGTTCCCTCAATTCCTGATAATCTCTCTTCTATTATTTCTCTTAATCTCTCCTCTCCTATTCCCTCTCCCTTCTCTCCTTGTTCTCCCTTCTCTCCTTGTTCTCCCTTCTCTCCTTTCTCACCTTGTTCACCTTTCTCCCCTTGCTCTCCCTTCTCACCTTGTTCACCTTTCTCCCCTTGTTCTCCCTTCTCACCTTGTTCACCTTTCTCCCCATGATCTCCTTTCTCACCTCTTTCAGCTTTTTCTGTTTTCTGGTTTTTTTCTAAATTTGATATACGATTATTAACAACTTCTGAAATTATTCTTTTCATTTCTTCGACTGATAAATTATTAATATTACTTTTATTAAGATTTGTTAGAGCTTCTTCTACTAAAGTTAATTTGTTATCTACAGTTTTAGCAATTGTATTTGAAAATCCTTTTTTAAAATCTTCTAAATCAAGAAATTGTTGAAGTATAAATTTATAAAGCTCTTGTTCTTTTTTCTTAATTTTTTTAAGTTCTTCATTAAAATTAGATTTGGTCACTAATTCAGAATTCATAATTTATTTAATACATTTTTTATACTCACTAAACGAAATTTAAAGCAGCTCTAAAATGAATTAAAGATATTTTAACTTCTTATTTATAATGAATTATAAATGGATAATTCTTGCTATCGGTGTTCTTCTAATTTTACTAATTGTTTACAAAAAAAAGAATACTATCATGGGTTGGCTAGGAATGGGTAAAAAAATTAAAACTGATTCAGAATTACCCAATCCTACCCAAAATATACAAAGATATGAACAATTTCAAAATGACGAACCTCCAGAAAACGAAGAAGAATATATTGTCTTAGAAATAGCAATTAGTCCAGAAGAAAATAAAGAAAAAGTGGTTGGTGAATTATTTGTAAAATTACACGATGATATTTGCCCTAAAACTTGTGAAAATTTTAGAGCATTATCTAAAATTGAATACAAAGGATGTGTTATGCATAGATTAATAAAAGGATTTATGGTCCAGACTGGCGATTATGAAAATCATAATGGAACCGGTGGTAAATCAATTTGGGGTCCAAAGTTTCCTGATGAAAATTTTATTTTGAAACATGATAAAAGAGGTGTTCTAGCAATGGCAAATTCAGGTGAAAATACGAATGGGTCTCAATTTTACGTTACTTTTGCACCTACTCCACATCTAGATGGTAAACATGTTGTTTTTGGAGAAGTTGTAAAAGGATTTGAAGTTTTGGATGCAATTGAAAATATGAAAACTAATCAATCGGATGAACCTGTGCAACTATTATATATAAGAAATACAAGAGTTACAAATAATTTAGAGTAAATTATGATTGACCTGTTGGATATCTTGGAAGGGGTCCACATAGTCGAACTTTATTTCTTGTTAAAAAGTCACGTAATTTTATACGAATCATTTTTCTCATATCCCAAAATTTATCAGGTTTAACATCAATACCTCCACCTATTACGGTTCCATATTTATTCATTTCTTCCACAAAAGTATATGCTACTTTTTTATCATTTTCAGGCATTTCTACCAATTCCTTATTAAATTTATCTAATAATGATTTGACATCTAAATTTACATCTGAATTAGATATACATGCTTCTGCTCCTGTCCAAGCATATTCATTTTTTGATAAATTTGAAAATCTATCTGAAACCATTGTTGTATTCGGAATAATATGTTTTATACCTTCGATATCTTCAACAATAGTGTTTACTAAATTAAAATCTTTTACAATTGCGATCAAATCATCGACTTGAATTAAATCACCTATATTATAATAATTCATATAGACAATAACAATACCATTCACACAACCAGTTAAAAAATCTTTTAATGCTAAAGCTATACCTATTCCAACACTTCCTATAACAACTAAAATTGTGCTTAAATCAAATCCAACTATTTTTAAAGCAATAAATAATCCAATTGTGACTATAATAAATGTTGATACTTTTGCAATAAAATCCATAAGAAGTTTACTTTTTATTTTGTCATTTATTTTTCCATCTTTTACTTTTATAATTGAAAAAGAAACTAATTTAGCAATAACATATGATAATATTACAACACCAATTGCTAAAATGATTTTAACTTTCGTATCCATTTTTTTTAAAAAATTTAATTTTCTTTTTACCATATATTTAATTTGGAAAAAATAATTTGTAAATTACAGGAATAAATATCATTATACTTATCATCTTTTCATAGGTATGATCCATATCTTCCATATTTTACAATCCAAAATAAAATATGAATTCAAACTAATGCTTAAAATACGTCTTCCAATCTCCCTTCGTTCCTCCATCATATTTCCCAGCAAATCCATCTTCAATCATTTTTTCATTTACATTTATACTATCCAACCATATTTCTACTAATAATCTCCCATATTTATCAAATTCCATACATCTCACTTTTACTATTGAATTGACTTCTCCACATAACCTCTTAATATCATCTCTCTTAACCTCCGAACCAATTTTCTTTTTTGTTAACAAAAATATTAAATGATTTCTTGCTAAAATTGCTGCTTTCTTCTCATCTTCATCATGAGAACGCAATTCTGGTGTATCTAATCCATTCATTCTACAATTTGTTCGGAAATATTCTCCATCAACTTTTAATGTAATTGTTATGGTGTCACCATCGTAAACATCTAAAATTTTGGCATGAATTGTTTTTCCATTAAATGAAAATTCTGGAGTATTTTCATAAGTTAATGATTTCAATCTATCCGCCTTCTTCTCTTCCTCGCTCTTAAATAAAAACATTTTACTATATTTTTATTTATAATTTTTTTTATCACTTTTTACAACATCTAATTCCCTCCATAATACTCATTCTCCCCAAACCTTTTTATATAATACTTCTTATCCAATTTCTCATCATATAACTCATTTATCAAATTTAAATTATTTTCTGTTATTATCCCAATCTTATCATTCTTTTCACAATGATTTTTTAAAATAGATATCATTTTTCTACGATTATCTTCCCCAATTAAATAACTAGGATAATCCATAATATATATTAATCCCTCTGTAACCAAAAATAAACAAAATCCCAATAACTGCATTTCTTCCTCCTTCAAATCCTTCAAATTTGTATCCATTTTTCTTCCCAACCCAAATAAATTTATATATTGCATAAAAATTTTATTCTCACTCAAACTCTTGCTTTTTATCAATTCCTGTAACGTTCCCGTTGATTTTGGTTTTATAAACTCTGGCTTATATACAATGTCATATTTTAGAAATTTTCTGTCTAAAGGTTTTTCACTTGGACACTCTAAACCAGTCAAACTCTTTAAAAATAAAGACTTTCCTGATTTCCTCTCACCAACCACAAAATTTACAGAACCCAATTCTAAATTAATTGATTTAAAAAAATATCTTTTCTTGTCTGACCCATAAGCTGAATAATAAAAATTCGGAAAATTATAACCTGTATTTTCACCAGAGCAATCATAACCAACAATGGAACTCAACTCCATTTTTATAATATACTTTTACACTTATAATTTTAAATTCGAAAAAATTAAATCACCCTTACTTCCCAAAAAAAATGGATGTTTTAATGCCTCAGATGCAGTTATTCTCTTATTCGGATTTATCTCCAACATTTTTGACAACAAATCAAATGCTAATCCCTGTTCACCTTTATTTATCAATATCTCATCATTATCCTTTCTGTGAAAAAATTTCTCCCAATTCGCCGGTTTCGTATTTTCATTCATAAAATCAAACTTCTGATCTATTCTCATTTCTGATAAATAACTCGAAAATTTTGTATATCCAACTAAATTATATATATTCTCCAATATTACTATATCTTCATCCGGCTTCCAAAATGGATACTTCATAAAAAACATCTCAGCAAATATTAATCCAGCAGCCCATATATCTATTCCATAATCAAATCCCTTCAAATGAAGTAATTGCTCAGGTGCCTTAAAATTTCTTGTTCCAATCTTATTACAAAATTTCCTAAATGGAACATAAAAATCACTTATTCCAAAATCTATTATATAAAACTCAGAACAAGATTTCACCAAAATATTGCCAGGCTTTAAATCTCTATGTATTACTCCTAATCCATGCAATTTATCCAATGTTGTCAGAAAATTTCTCATAAATATTTTTATTTCGATCAAAGTAAAATTATAAAAAATTGATCTAGTTGGCTGACAATTATAATATGGAAAAACTAAATAATAATTTTCTTCATTCTTGAAAAAATCCAATAATTTTATCACTCGAGGTATTCCCTTACATAACTTCAATATATTCACCTCACGAATCAACTTATTCAAATTATTAGTCTTCAACTCCTTTATAATTATTTTCTCATTGTTATCTCTATTTAATCCTCTATATACTACTGATGCTCCTCCTTTTCCAATTATTTCTTCTGCAACATAATTAGTACTTGTATTATTCGCGTCTTCAATAAAATTTTTATGAAATATAATATTATGATTTAAATTTCCTGATGCGAATTTATGATTTCGCGCTAAAATAAATTTCTCTTTATCATCAATCTCAAAAATAAATCCCATAATAATAATTATTATTTTATATATTCTTTAAATCCTAAACGAATTATTTTATTATATAATTATATATGTCTGACAAACGCCATTTCACAGTCGTTGAAGGAAAAAAAGAACACGGCCTTTTCGTCGGTAGATCCCCATCATCAGTTGCCAAAAAAGTCGTCTCAAAATTAAGTAAAGGCGATAAAGTTACCTTCTATTTAAGAGAAATCACACAAGGATCTAAAAAGAAAACTTACGGTCCTTATGAAGGACAAAAAAAGAAACTTAAGCAACCCATCAAAGTTGGAGACAGAGTTTACAAGTATGAATCAAAAGTTAAAAAAGTAGAGAAAAAAGGTGCAGGAGAACCACCTTACATAACCAATCGTTCTATAAATTTTTCAAATGCTAGAAGTGTTTTTGAACAACCAAAACCAGTAGTTGTAGAAAATGTTGTAGAAACTCAACAAATTCAGGTAAATACTCCAAAACAAAATATACAATGGCAAGGTAAGAATTATAAAGGTATGTTTGGTAATAATGCATCCAGCATTCAGACAAAAATTAATGCAGCTAAAGCACAAAGAAATTTAAATGCATTGAAAAGAAATGCAGAAAGAAAAGCTTTATATGGGGAATCTAATTTTGAAAGAAAAATGAGAGAAAGAAGAGAAGCACAAGATTATGGAACTTCCAATATTCAATATAAAATTAATCAACAAAGAGTTAATAATGCAGCTAGAACATCAGTTCCATTAACTGAGACCAATTTCAATAGAGCTATGAGATTAAGAAGAGAAGCTACAGGAATGTAAAAAAATGATTTTAAAACAAATTGCATTATAATGTAATGCAATATGAGTGTAATTATTCCTCAAGAAAGAATTGAATTCGATTTAATCCATAAATTCCCCTACCGTCTTGACGACTTCCAAATTAATGGATGTTGGGGAATTCAAAATAATAAAAATATTCTTATTACTGCCCATACAGCAGCTGGAAAAACTACTCTTGCAGAATATGCAATCGCATTATCTCTGCATTTAGGTAAAAAAGTATTATACACAAGTCCAATTAAAACTCTTTCCAATCAAAAATTCTTCGATTTCAAACGTTCACTTGGTGAAGTTGGTATTTTAACTGGAGATATTAAACTTAACCCAGAATCAAATATTCTTATTTTAACAACCGAAATTCTCAGAAATAAATTGGATTATGAACCAGAATGTTTCCAAGATATTCATTGTGTTATTTTCGACGAAGTTCATTATTTTAATGACCCAGAACGCGGTTTCGTCTGGGAAGAATGTATCACAAAATTACCCAAACATATCATATTAGTTATGTTATCTGCAACAATAGATAAAGCAGAAGAATTCGCACAATGGATTGTTAATTGTCGTCAAAGAGATTGCATGTTAATTGGAACTAATTATAGACCAGTTCCATTAAATCATTATGTTTATACTGATAAGGAAATTTTAATGGTTAATAAACATAAAGTTGGAATGCAGGCTCAGAATATTGATGCGGTTTATAGATATTATGATAAACAGAAATTGAGTATAAATAGGTTGATTGGATTGACTGAATTTTTACGAAAAAGTAATTTATTTCCGGCAATTTGTTTTTCATTCAGTAGAAAGAAATGTTTCGAATACTGTCAAATGATGAAAAGAGTTTCTGGACTTCTTTCCCAAGATGAAATGAAAACTTGTAAATCTATCATCTATAAAGTTTTCGCATCCAATCTGAATTATTACAAGGAAATTCCTAGCACACAACAAATTTTAGAAATGATTGAATATGGGACTGCTATCCATCATAGTGGATTACTTCCAATTCAAAAGGAATTAATTGAAATCCTTTTCAGTAAAGGTTTAATAAAATTTCTTTTCGCAACTGAAACATTCGCAGTTGGAGTAAATATGCCAACTAAAACTGTTATTTTTACAGAATTATCCAAACACGATGGAAATGGATTACGTGTTCTACGATACGATGAATTTATGCAAATGAGTGGTCGTGCTGGACGTAGAGGAAAAGATGATCAAGGATTAGTAATTTATTGTCCTCTAAAAGAAATTGAACCCAAACATGAATTGATTGGATTATTGAAAGGAAAAGCTGCAAAATTAACTTCACAATATGATGAGGGAGCGAATACATTTTTACGACTATTAAATTCACCTGCATATTCTAATGAAATCAAAAACTTTTATGAATCGACTTTATATGGAATGGAAAATGTTAAACATATAAAATATTTGGAAAGAGAATTATCTGAATTGAAACAAGAATATGGAACAATTGAATTGGATAGAAAATTGGAAAATGAAATAAAGGAGATAATGAAGGAAATGGAAACATCAAGAGGTAAAACATTACAGAGACTCCAGAAAAAATTGAGTGATTTTGAAAAAGAAAATCAAGAATTTTCCGAAAATAGAAAAGTGAAAATTAAATTGGAAGATAATATTAAATTTCTTACTGAATCTATCGAATATCAAAGTATGACCCTTGAAACGCAACTCTCCAAAATTACCTCGTTTAACTCCAAAATTGGATTAATTCAAGAAGTTGATAATAATCCTATTATTACTCCTTATGGAAAAATTGTTGCATCATTATCAAATTGTAGTGAAGTTGTTATGGGTAAAATTATTCAACAACGTATTATGGAAAAAATGGAATGGAAAACAATTGGAATATTATTAGCTTGTTTTGCTGAAGATAAACCGGAAGAGGAAGATAATTGGGAACCTGCTAAGAAATATTTGGATAAGAAAACAATTGAAATATTAGACGAAGTTTGGTTTATATATTCAGATATAGTTAAATTATATGAAGAATATGAAATAAAACATCGTTTAAATATGACATTTGGATTTATTATTCCATTTTTATTCTGGATAGAAAAGAAACCATTAATTGAAGTTTTGAAATCATATGATAATTTCGATGGGAATTTTGTGAAAAATATCTATAAAATACGAGATATTTGCCAAGAGATTTTGAAAGTTTGTCAGAATTTTAATTTGGGAGAATTACAAGAAAAAATTAATACTCTTCTCGAAAATCTTATTTATGGAATTGGAGAATTCAATAGTTTATACATCCATCATTATGATATGATTAATGGCTTGTAGAATATTTTTGAATTAAAGTGTTAATAAATTCAACTAATTTATCATAATTAACATAGTTAATTAAATTTTCTCTATTTAATGAAATATGGTTCAATAAATTTATCAATTTTCCTTTAGGAATTTCTGGGAATATTGATTTAATTTCATTTGTAACAGCAGGGATATTATTTGATGCTGCTAAAGATTTATTATTTGTGCTAATTTGATATCTATTGGGATTGCCATAATAAATAGTGAGATGAAAACCATCTCCCATATCTATCGTTAGATCAATATCTGATTTATATATTTGACCCTTAATTTTGTTACTTATTCTTTTTGGTAATGAAATATCATTCATATTATTATTTGTAGGTTTATTACTATTTGGATCTGCAA
>Ga0194129_10010425_pt1 | contig 10134 bp, 10 predicted proteins | sample TA2KigCa35mmetaG_FD_150862 | JGI IMG/M metagenome (GOLD analysis project Ga0194129, IMG submission 150862) | Freshwater microbial communities from Lake Tanganyika, Tanzania - TA2015038 Kigoma Deep Cast 35m | ecosystem: Environmental > Aquatic > Freshwater > Lake | place: Tanzania: Lake...
TCATGAAACTCACCAAGTCCTGTATTTTTACAGTCATGTTGCTTTTCAGCAAAATCATGAAACTCACCAAGTCTTGTATTTTTACAATCATGTTGCTTTTCAGCAAAATCATGAAACTCACCAAGTCCTGTATTTGTACAGTCATGTTGCTTTTCAGCAAAATCATGAAACTCACCAAGTCCTGTATTTTTACAATCAAACATAAAATCTCATGCTCTTGTAACTCATTCAGGGTCCCATTATTGCGAGTTCTGCAACTAATCACAAGCGAAATCTGGCAGGAGGGCGACGAGGGGTATATGAAGGATTTTAGCACTTGTGAATTTGGCCGATCTGAGCTCTTTGTTAAGTGCTTATTGGCGGTCCCAGCCCTTACAATGAGTGAAATAGGTGTGTGGAGATTCCCGGATGAAATTACAGAGCAAGTCGGGTCGCCGATGTGTGGGTGTCGTGATTCGCCTGTGTAGGCCCCAGACCCACTGCGGAGTCTGGGCGGCGCCTTCGTAAACTTTGGCTCCAGGGTTTTCTTGCCTGCACAACTTGCAACTTGTGCCATGGGGGCTTTGTTTTCTTGTGGCAGTTGCTCTGAGTCGGACTTGGCCTGGGCAACTATCGTCAAGAAGCTGGTGAAGATTCTGAAAATTCGCCGTCTGTGGCACGTCTTGGGGATGCATCTCCGCCGCTTCAACAATTTACAGTTGCCGGACGCCAAGAAATGAGTCATGGCTTCCCTGTGCCCTTTCTACGGGACCACGGCTGGTTGCAGGAGAGGCAAACGCTGCCAGATGCTCCACGTGACAGCGGACGGCTCGCTTGCAGTCACGATGGCGGCTCCCTTGACTGAGAGGCGGCAGGCCGACCGCTTCCTGTCAGAGGTCATGAAGAAGCTGAAGGCGTATTGCGACGAGGTTGGCTCCAGCACCGTCATCAAGGGAGCCTCGTTTTCGAGGCTCAAAGGACCAGTGGCCATCCGAATCACCATCGATGGCCAACAAGCCAGCGAGCGGAGCCGGCTTGCCGTGGCTGGCGTTCACGCGTATTGCGACGGCGAGCTTGTTGGCATGGGGAGCTACCCGCCCGAGGCGAAGTCGGAGTTCCACGGCGAGTCGAGGATCTTCTTCCACGGCACGAACGTATGGCGGGCTGTGCAGATCTTGACGCAAGGAGGCGTTACAGCCGAGGAGACGCATACTCCGATCGGCTTCTACACGTGCTTGCAGCCGCGTGACAGCTACGTGCAAGGAGCTATTGTGGAGGTCATTTGCACAGGCATGCTGTGCTCCCTTCGCGAGACACAGGTGCTCATGTCTCGCGAGACCCCGTTAGTTCCAGAAGGCTACATCGCTCGCATTAAGCGAAGCGCCGAGGAGTATGTGATGAACCCGTTGTCGGCGGAGGTCATCGCCATCACGTTCGTGCTGGAGAGCTTGCAGACCGTGATCGACTTCGATTTGGTGCCGGTGAGGCTTCCGCCTCCCCAAAAGGAGGAGCGTTTCGCTGCGGAGGCTGCTTCCAGTAGCACGGACCCGAGGCCTTGGCAGCCCACGCCGTCAACCGCACGGAAGGCGGCAGCCTTGCCCCCGAGTCGCACCCGCTCACCTCCCAGCACAAGGACGGAAGCAGAAAGGGCGGCCGGGCTGAAAGCCGACAGAGCCTCCTACACGGAGCAAGTGGCACGGGTGGCCGCATCGAAGGCAGCTGCGGCTGCGGCCGTTCACGCGAAATCGTTGGCTGCGACGCATCAATTGATTGAGGTGAAGCATAAAATGGTGGCAGCCGCATCAACCTCTGCACACCCAGCGGCCGCGGCTTTGCAGACGAAGGCGAAGAGCCTGCTTGTTGCGAAGGCCAAGTTCATTCTTGCACACAGACCTAAGACTCCGACGAAGGCCGCACCTAAGACGCCGACGAAGGCCACACCTAACCAGCCGACGAAGGCCGCTTCCATGACGCCGCCGATGCGGCCGCCAGCGGGCCTCCTCTATCGTGAGAACAACAGTACGTTTTTCTTGCCCGCCGCCGCGCCGCCGACGACCGACGACTGGGAAGATTCGTGGGGCAAGTGGAGGTGAGCAGCCTCGCAGCCTTGCTTGTGAGCAGCCTCGCAGCCTTGCCGGGTACTAGTACCTGTACAGGTACGTACAGGTGTACATACAGGTACAGGTACAGGTACGCACGTACAGGTACAGGCACTTGTATTTGCATGCCGCATGTTGCACGTTGCACGGAGGAGCGATTGGGCCCTCTCTGTCCACATATTTTCCTTTGATTCGTAAGGCGATGGAGGAGCGATTGGGCCCTCTCTCGCGATATGTTCTCCTTTGATTCGTAAGGCGATGGAGGAGCGATTGGGCCCTCTCTGTCCACATATTTTCCTTTGATTCGTAAGGCGATGGAGGAGCGATTGGGCCCTCTCTCGCGATATATTCTCCTTTGATTCGTAAGGCGATGGAGGAGCGATTGGGCCCTCTCTGTCCACATATTTTCCTTTGATTCGTAAGGCGATGGAGGAGCGATTGGGCCCTCTCTCGCGATATATTCTCATTTGATTCGTAAGGCGATGGAGGAGCGATTGGGCCCTCTCTGTCCACATATTTTCCTTTGATTCGTAAGGCGATGGAGGAGCGATTCGCCCGTCCCATCGCAAGTGCAAGTACAAGTATTGTGGTCCTGGGGGGGATCAATTTCGACCCCCCCGGTCCGTAGCCCTTTCGCTCAAGCAGGCGGCCCGCAGCCTTTGCCCTCCCCGCGGCTTGCCAGGATGGTGCGTATGGTTCAGAGTCTGGCCGGGGGCGAAGCAGAAGCCTGCGAGGTAGGCGGCACTTGCCCCCACGAGTTGCACTGTTGTTGCCCGTTTTGCTACAAGAGATTGTGTGCAACGCACTGGGGCCTCAGCGCATGCCCTCACCTTCTTCCAGTACCCCGCCGCCGCCTGACGACCAAGACACTCCCGCCGCTCCCGCCGCCTTCCGATGCACCCGAGGGCGATGAGGACCGCGAAGTCGTTCCGCCGCTGCCTGACGACCAGGACAAGCCGTGCAGCCGTCCCGACGCAGTGGTCGCCGTGCCCGCCGCAGTGGTCGCCGTGCCGCCCTGCCCAGTGGTCGCCGTGCCCGCGGCTCAAACGACTCCAAGAGGCGGGTGGCGTAAGTGCGAGCACCCTTTGTGCAAGACACCGAATGACACGTTGCTGAAGCTCACCGGCCGCAAAGGCGGATACGAGCACCTGGCCAATCCGAGTTTGTCAGTGTGCGGCCAGTGCAGACGGCAGCCTCTTCCCAAAGCAGATGCGGAGCTACAACTAGCAGTGATGTCGAGCCCCGTGAGCAAAGATGCTAAGAGCAAGATCAACGTTGATTGTGATATGCAACCGCTTTCGGCGGCACAGATCAAGTTGTGGGAAGGCGATTCAGTGCAGAGCATCTTGAAGGCCTACGAGCACACAGCAGTCAAGCCGATGCAGTTCGTAGCGGAGCGATGGCACATGAACCTGAGAATCGCACGCTTGGTGCTACGAGGCGAAGTGCAGTCAGTCGTGCAAGCCGCTGTTGTTTTTAGTGCTTTGAAAACGCCACGCAAGCGCATCGGCACAGCACTTGAGATGCTCAAGAAGTCGCCAGATAAGATTGTTGCAGTGGCCAATGCCGTTCCTCAGGAGAGGTTCGTCGGTCGATACAAGGAAGGAGCCATGACGGTGAAGCAGAAATGCGACCTCGTGAGTTGGGTTCGGTTGAGGGAAGCAGCAAACGTGCCCTTGGTGAAGGCTGAAATCAGGGGGGCAATGGCGGCGTTCTGCAAAGCGAACACTGGTGATGTGAGTGCAACCGCATCGGACCATATGTATCTTGATTGGCGTGACTGGGTCAGGAAACATGTCTCCGACACCGGCTTTCGCATTGGCAGTTCGAAAAAGGCGAGGGCCCTGAGGCAAATCGAGGCCAATGCTTTGACAAAAGAAAACGCAGAGCGGGAGTACGACCGACTGGAAGCCTTGCTGCGTCGCCGCGGCATTGCGGTCTACGACTGCCATGACAGCAAGCTTGTCGTGACGGACCCTTCCAGGATCTGGTGTTGCGACGAGAAGGGCTTCAACGACGAGGTCATGTCCGGGAAATCAGTCGTCGTGACGAAGGACAACGACAACGTGACCTTCCAGCACAGCAAAAGTCTGAAGCACATTAGCGTGCTCAGCTTCATCTCGGGCGATGGAAGTGCAGCTCCACCCGCGGTCGTCCTCTCCGGCCAGAGGTGGCACCCAGACTGGAAAACCATATGGCCTGAAGCCATCACCTCGTGCACGAAGAAGGGGAGCTTCAACGCAGAGCTCTTCGTGCAGATGGTGGCTGAAAGCTTTGTGCACCACGTTCGCGTGGTGCTCAAGTTGAAAGGCTCTGGGGCTATCACTGCTTTCGGAGGTTTGGGGCTGATTCTGGAATAGACGAATTCTAGTTATAGAAATCAGCTTTTCAGACCGATTCTTGGCCATCAGAGACATGTGTCCTGTAGACCACCAAAACGCGCTAAGGCGTCTCACACGCGCTAAGGCGTCTCAGCTGCTGTTTTTCCCAGTTTTTTCAGGTGTTCAAGCCATTTCTTTCAAAATGTTGCGAAAATGTTGCGATTTTGACATCATAGCCGCCTCGGAGGCTACTTTCGGAGGTTTGGGGCTGATTCTGGAATTCTATAATTCTACTTATAGAAATCAGCTTTTCAGACCGATTCTTGGCCATCAGAGACATGTGGCCTGTAGACCACCAAAACGCGCTAAGGCGTCTCACACGCGCTAAGGCGTCTCAGCTGCTTTTTTCCACAGTTTTTGCAGGTTTTCAAGCATTTCTTTCAAAATGTTGCGAAAATGTTGCGATTTTGTTGCAGCTTTGAGCCTCCTGTGAGCCTTATAGCCAACTCGCAGGCTGGGTGGTGCTCCTTATGGATACTGGGGGCGGCAAAGACGGCATGCATCTCTCCCTTGAATTCGCCTTGCTCATGGCGAGGAACGAGATCGAGGTTTACATTTTGCGGCAGTACTTCACCAAGGCCATGATGCCCTTGGACAGAGACTGCCACAGGGAAATGCAGCTGTCCTGGACAAAGCTGCGCATGGGGTTCGCAGCTCAGACAGGGTTTGCCGTCTCTACGCAATTCCAAGCACTGGCTTTGGTGAGGCAGGCTTGGATACACGGCACCGCAAAGGAGACGGTGGAGAAGTCTTGGAAGCATTGCGGGATCTATCCATGGAATCCGGCAGAGGTGGTGATTAATCAAGCAAACTCTTTGTTCAGAGCCCGCCTCCGCGAAGCTGATGACTTCGCCTTCCAGGACGCGACCTCCAAAGAGCTTCTGCGAGTGCCAAACACGATGCTGGAGCGTAAAATGCCTTGTGCGTCTTGCAAAGCTCCTCTCTTGATCCGCCACAAGCATTGCCCAGATTGCGGTGCTGCGAACGCCAACTTCAACGTTGACAGTCACGCTGTCATGAAAGAAGGTCGCCGATCAGGCCACAAGCGATTGCGGCCGAGCGAGTTCGATATCGGTGAGTTCATGAAGACGAACTTTGCCGGCCTCAAGAGCTTGAAAGCACTTACCGAGGAGGGCGAGAAAATCCTTGACGGTTCTTCTTCGTCGTCGTCGTCTTCGTCCAGCTCCGACAGTGACGATGAGGCGATGTTGCCGGCACCACCTCCAGAGGCAAAGAAGCCAGAGGCAAAGAAGCCAGAGGCAAAGAAGCCAGAGGCGTTACTTGCGGCAGCAGAGGCGTTACTTGCGGCACCGCCTCCAGACGCAAAGAAGCAGGAGGCGTCACTTGCGGCACCGCCTCCAGAAGCAAAGAAGCCAGAGGCAAAGAAGCCAGAGGCGTTACTTGAGGCACCGCTTCCAGACGCAAAGAAGGCAAAGGCGTCACTTGCGGCACCGTCCAAGTACGACCCGCCGACCATCATCCCAAGCCAGCTCAAAACGCTGGCAGGGCAGAAGAAAGCGTGGGGATCCGTGCTCGCTGACGTGACCGACCCTAAAAACAAGCCGGCCTTCCTGACGTGGCTGCCTGATTACACGAAGGAACACCAGCCGGAAATCGCAAAGCTTTTTGGACCGGGCACTTCGAAAGAGGCCATTATGAAGAGTTTGCTCGATAAGGTGTCCGCCAAAACGCCGGAGCAACGACAGAAGTGGTACACCACGAAGGTTGCTCATATGCTGGACACCTTAAAGGCCAAGTCCGCCATCAAGGCGAAGAAGGTCGGCCACATCAAGGTCACCCACAGTAAGTACTTGCACAAGCACTAGCACGAGTATGTGTATTGTTGTGTATGTGTATTGTTGTACGAGTACAAGTATGGGTTTGCTACTAATACAAATATCTATAGCAGTATGGTTCTGCACCAGAGTTTGCGGAAGCACAAGACGCGTCCAAGACGCGTCCAAGGCTGTCGCGTCTGCGTGCCTTGGCCGCCTGTACAGGTACAGGTACAACGGGCGAGTGAAGATCATGTTGGAGTCACTCGAAAAACAAGCGGCCAAGCCGCCTTGGCCGCCTGTACAGGTACAGGTACAACGGGCGAGTGAAGATCATGTTGGAGTCACTCGAAAAACAATGTCGGACTAGTAGGACCGTGTTTAGCACTCACTCAGCACACCGTTACACAGACACACACACACACATTTTTCGAGTTCAAGAAGGAGCAAGGCCAAGCGCAAGCGCAAGCGCAAGCGCAAGCGCAAGCGCAAGCGCAAGCGCAAGCGCAAGCGCAAGCGCAAGCGCAAGCGCAAGCGCAAGCGCAAGCGCAAGCGCAAGCGCAAGCGCAAGCGCAAGCGCAAGCGCAAGTGCAAGCGTATGCACAAGTGCAAGCGCAGAATAATTACACACCCACCCTCTGCCGGAATCGGAATTGCCTTTCTCTTTTCGCAGACTTGAGTATTCTCGAGTGACACAGCAAGTGAGTAGCACAGCATTCATTCTCTTTCCGAGCTATGGCAAGCTCTCGTCGAAGCACAGCCGCAACCTCTCGTCGAAGCACATCCGCAACCAGTCGTCGACCTCCAGGTTACTGGCGGGCGTGGAATCAAAACCGCGACCGCCGCGCAGAAGGATTGGACGCAAAACCGCGTAATGTCCTGAATTTGCTTGAGGAGTTGGTCAAGAACTCAAAACCGGCATGTCGGATTTGTTCGAAAACGCGACCGTGGAGCATCGGACAGTACACCTACGTCATCGAGGGCCACGGTAAGATTAAGTGGTCCTACAAGTATTACCCGTACAGTCGGCTTCTTCACGCCGTGAAGAAGGAGGAGCCGTCGTCGTGATGGCCGGCGGCACCGCAGTTTGATAGGAGTGAAGAGCCGGGCGATGGCTGTGCCTGCCCCTTTTTGTCTTGTTGTTGCTTGTAGTCGCGAGGTAGCCGTGCCTTTTTGCCTCCTGGGCTGGGCGAAAACGAAAACATGGCGATAGTCGTCGATCGATTGTCGATTGGTCTCCATGTGTTCTTCTTTTGTGTAGCCACGCTCGCTCAAGTCGCAGTCGTGTTGTGTTGCTATTTCAGGTCAGCTCCCCTGCCGCAGCATGGACAAGAAGCGACGCCGCCTGCGCGAAAAAGATGAGACAGAGATACCCGAGAAGAAGAAAGCTGCCTTTGCGGATGTGAGTGAGGAGACGGAGGTCACATGTTGCCCCTGCGGTGGCGGCCAGTCGTGCATTGTGGACCGCCGAGAGTGTGGCGATTTCGTCCATGAAGATGTTGTGCTGTTCGAAGCTGGGCTACCAAGACGAACGCATTGCTTAGCAGAGCCCACGCTCGAGCAGCAAGCAGCCCTACGGGCGTGGATGACAGGAAACATCCGTTCTTATGAGACCATAAGCGATGACACAGTCGTTGACGACGGGACTCCTTCGTCCTCGACGGGACCCCCTCCGCCACGGCCGATCGAGCTGACTGAGTGTACGCTCGCCGTCAAGCCGACGAAGGCCGCACCTAAGAAGCCGACGACCTTCGAGCAGCAGCCACGGCCTTCAGCAGGGAGAACGAGCTTACGTCGAAATTGGAGGCAGAGCTTCGCAGATGATGCCAGTCGAGCTGCAGTGAGGGCCAGCAGCAGGGAGAACGACCTCTCACGTCCTCCTGGCCTTGATGAAACGGAGTCCATTTCACGTAAGGCCGGACCTCAGACGTCGACGAAGGCCGCACCTAAGAAGCCGACGAAGCCCGACTTGTGAGCCTTTTATGGGGTTTGCTGGGTGTGCTTCGCCCCATCAAGCGGTCAGTTTTTGCTTGTCTGCTCGACGAGCGGGGTGCTTGAAAGCGAGCTGTCACGGTCAACCCTTTGGCAGCGAACAGAGTTAAGGTCAGTAGCTCCGCAGCCATCTCGGCAACAGCCCGCGCTCTCGTGCTGCTTCCAGCTTGTGCTTCAGTTGTGCTTTTTGTTGCTCACACAGCATGTCGAGCAGCGACGCCATGGCAGTCGACAATGAAAGTGGGCCGCCTCCGAAGCGATCGCGACTGGCCGCCTCCGAAGCGATCGCGATCTTCATGCACCACACCATAGCCACCGACCATCGAGGTCGTATGTGGCCGCAACACGAATTGCATCTCCACCCCGACGGCCAGATCTCCGTCGTGACGAAGGACGGAGAAGGGCCGAAGCATGGCAAATGGCAACAGCATGCCAATGACTTGTTGCAAACGACTTGGCATTACGCTGCTAAAAGGAACGTGAAGACCCAGATGTATAAGCACATTCCGAACACGGATGCATACATTCAGATTGGCGGTGACGACGGCTACCAAGCACTCTTGATTCCGAAGACCATTAATGATCCGTAGCCTCTAAGCTTTGCGTGCTCCGGCATCGGTTGCAGTCTCGGAGCCTTGGCCGCCTGGGTGCTTCGCTCGTCTCCGTTTGCTACAGGTACTAATACAAATATCTATAGCAGTATGGTTCTGCACCAGCTTCCGCACAAGACGCGTCATGTTGCATGTTGCGTCTGCTTGCCTTGGCCTTGACAATCGATTGTGCATCGAGCTTCTGTGCGGCAAAATGAGCAGTCTGCGTGCCTTGGCCGCCTGGGTGCTTGGAGTATTTATATGAAAAAATACGATCAAGTCGATCGTGTTTGGAGATCATGTTTGGAGATCAAATGAAGTATTTATATGAAAAAATACAATCAAGTCGATCGTGTTTGGAGATCAAATCGATCATGTTTGGAGTATTTATATGAAAAAATACAATCAAGTCGATCGTGTTTGGAGATCATGTTTGGAGATCAAATGAAGTATCTATATGAAAAAATACAATCAAGTCGACCGTGTTTGGAGATCAAATCGATCATGTTTGGAGTATTTATATGAAAAAATACAATCAAGTCGATCGTGTTTGGAGATCATGTTTGCTTTTCAGCAAAATCATGAAACTCACCAAGTCCTGTATTTTTACAGTCATGTTGCTTTTCAGCAAAATCATGAAACTCACCAAGTCCTGTATTTTTACAATCATGTTGCTTTTCAGCAAAATCATGAAACTCACCAAGTCCTGTATTTTTACAGTCATGTTGCTTTTCAGCAAAATCATGAAACTCACCAAGTCCTGTATTTTTACAATCATGTTGCTTTTCAGCAAAATCATGAAACTCACCAAGTCCTGTATTTTTACAGTCATGTTGCTTTTCAGCAAAATCATGAAACTCACCAAGTCTTGTATTTTTACAATCATGTTGCTTTTCAGCAAAATCATGAAACTCACCAAGTCTTGTATTTGTACAGTCATGTTGCTTTTCAGCAAATCATGAAACTCACCAAGTCCTGTATTTTTACAATCAAACATAAAATCTCATGTGTTTGTAACATGTGATCAAATGAAGTATTTATATGAAAAAATACAATCAAGTCGATCGTGTTTGGAGATCAAATCCGACCAGTTTTGAAAGTCTAATCTTCAAAAAGAGCAACATTCTCGAACCAAATACCAACATTGAAAATGGCAAGGCCAAAATCTTCGAGAGGGGTGCAGGTGAGACGCCTTAACCGGAATGAGACGCCTTAAAAAATTTGCAGATGTATCAGGCGAAACGCAAAACTGAGACGCCTTAACCGGAATGAGACGCCTTACCCAACATACAGGTACGGCGTTGAGGTTTGTCGGATC
>Ga0194129_10010427_pt1 | contig 10133 bp, 6 predicted proteins | sample TA2KigCa35mmetaG_FD_150862 | JGI IMG/M metagenome (GOLD analysis project Ga0194129, IMG submission 150862) | Freshwater microbial communities from Lake Tanganyika, Tanzania - TA2015038 Kigoma Deep Cast 35m | ecosystem: Environmental > Aquatic > Freshwater > Lake | place: Tanzania: Lake...
TCTTCGTGGACATGGGCCCCACCGACCCGCCGGCAGCGTTTGATTTCGACGCCTTCCTGAGATGGCTCAAGGCGCACGGGCACAACTTCACCCGCGGCTGGACCTGGGAGCCGACGCGCTGGGACACCACCGCCATGAAGAACGTCGAGTGGCGCAATGGGCACCATTTCCTCGCGCCGCAGCCGTATCTGCGCACCGGCCCGGGCCTCGCGCTGGATGGCAAACCGAAGTTCGACCTCGAAAAGCCCAACCCGGATTACCTCCGGCGCATCCGCGAGCGTCTCGCCAAGGCACGCGAGGCCGGGGTCTATGTCTCAGTGATGCTCTTTGAAGGCTTCGGGGTGCAGCATGGGAAGGAATCCTGGTTAAGCCACCCGATGAACGCCGCCAACAACATCAACGGCGTGGAAGGCGACAAGAACGGCGACGGCAAGGGCATCGAGATTCATCAACTCGCGAAGAAGCGCGTGACGAAGGTGCAGGAGGCCTACCTGCGCTGGCTGGTCACGGGCTTGAACGAGTTCGACAACCTGCTCTACGAGGTCTCCAACGAGACGCACACCAGTTCCACGGATTGGCAGTATCACATCATCCGCACGGTGAAGGAGATCGAGGCCGCGCTGCCGAAGCAGCATCCGGTGGGCATGACCTTTCAGGCATCGAAGGGCAAGAACCAGGCGCTCTTCGACAGCCCGGCGGACTGGATCTCGCCCAATCCCGAAGGTGGCTTCCGCGACAACCCGCCCGATGTGAAGGGCGCCAAAGTCGTGCTCTCAGACACGGACCACCTCTGGGGCATCGGCGGCGATGCAGTCTGGGTGTGGAAGACCTTCACGCGCGGGCTGAACCCGCTCTTCATGGACACCTACGACGCCAAGGTGCTCGGCAAAGTGCGCCCTCAGGACGACGGCCCGCGTCGCGCGATGGGCCAGGCGCTCGCCTTGTCCCGCCGCATCCATCTCGCCCGCAGCACACCGCGCGGAGAACTCGCTTCCACCGGCTACTGCCTGGCCGAGCCCGGCGTCTCGTATGTCATCCTCGCCCCCGAAGGCGGCGAGGTCGAAATCAACCTCACCGACACGAAGGCCACCTTCACCGTGGAATGGCATGACGTGAACTCCGGAAAAATTTCCGAAGCCGGCCCGCTCACCGGCGGCTCGAAGCAGCTTGTGAAACCTCCCTTCCAGGGACCTGCCGTGCTTTTTCTCCATGCTGTCAGCCGTTGATTTGCAGGATAAACTCCAACCATGAAACTCACACTCCTCACCGCCCTCCTGCTCGCGCCGCTGGCCGCGCTGCACGCCGCCGATGTGCCAAGGAGCGCAGCCACTCTCGATCGTCCCGGGGATGCGCTGTATGAAGAGACGTTCGCCAAGTGCCGTTACGGTTGCGTTCCAGAGGGCTGGAAAGATGAGATCGCATTGCGACCGAGTCGGGGATGGGTGGTGGATGGGAAAGGGCTGTTGCGACCCGTGTTGAAGCTCCGCACGGGGCTGCTCGTGTATGACGGCTACACGGCGAATGTGAAGCCTGCGCGAGTCCTGGCCGATGCGCGCCTCGTGGCCTCATTTCAGAAGACCGAGGATGCGGAAGTCAGCTTTGGCATCGCAGGCCGCGTGGTGGACGGGCGCAATTACTACCTCGCGCGCTTCGGCGGCACGGACCGGCTGGAACTGCTCAAGGTGAAGGACGGCGTGGAAACGGCGCTCGATTTTCAAAAACCAGCCGCCGATGTGAAAACGAGAGCCACTGGCATGGTGACGCGAAAACGTTATCGCGAAGGCGAGCGATGGACGCTTTCCTTCACGCTCGATGGCGCACGCCTCACGGCCATCGTGGTGGATGCGCAGGGGCACGAGCAGGCGCGGGTTTCGGTCCTGGATGGTGATTTCAAACAAGGCCGTCCGGGACTTTGTGCCACGACCTTCGCGGCAGCGGCTTCGTTTCGCATCGAGGCGTTGGGACCTTTTGAAGCCAAGGCCGACGCGGCTCGTCTGGCGAAACGCAATGCCGCCATCGCTTCACCAGAGCCGGACTATCCAGTCGTGCGGCCGGTTTGGAAAGAGATCGCCACGCCACATGAAAAAATCGCTGCCGAGTATGACGTCATCATCGCTGGCGCAGGAACCGGAGGCTGGGCGGCGGCGGTGCAGGCCGCGCGCATGGGTGTGAGAGTGCTCCTGCTGGAGGAGACCGACTGGATCGGCGGACAAATGAGTTGTGCGGCCGTCACCACGATGGACGAGGACAGTGTGTGGATGAAATTCCCCGTGCGCGAGCGTGGCATCTATCGCGAGTTTCACGAGAGCATGATCACCTATTACCACACGCTCGATAAAGACCCGCTGGTTGCCTACTACGGATACCCGGAGCAGCACGAGGGTGGCTACGAGCCGAGAGCCGCCCGCGCCGTGCTTTACGGCTTAATCCAGGAGGCGCGTGAGCGGAAGGCCGTGCTCGATGTGAGTCTGCGTTCGCGCGTCATCGCGGTGGAAAAGACCGGTGACACGGTCAATGGCGTGACGGTGGAAATGGACAAGCAACGAAAGGCCATCGCTTGCAGGGTGCTGATCGACGCCACGGAGTATGGCGATGTCATTCCGCTCACCGGTGCGCGTTATCGCGTCGGCAACAACACAAGTGACAAAATCGATCTCGCCGCGCTCGTGCAAGACCATACCTGGACCTGCGTCGTGCGCGAGTATCCCGGCGGCGTGCCGGAGCATCTGCAGATCAAGGAGCCGCCGCCCGGCTATGAAACAGGCAGCGGCAAACGCTACCGCAAGTTCACCAACGACGGCATGATGCTCTGGGGCGCGGCGGGCAAGGGTATCAAAGGTAGCCGTCACTGGCGCGTCTTCTTTGCCTGGCGCGGCATGGCGGACGCGGACAGCCCGCTCACCGGCTTGCGCAGCGCGGAGCGGCACACGCAGTGTGGCTTCAATGGAGGCAACGATTATCCGGTCTCTGCCGCTACCATCGAAGATCCCGCGCAGCGCCTGCTCGACGAGCGCGAGGGCATCTACAAGACCCTCGGTGCGCTCTACTACTTCCAGCACGAACTGGGCGTGAACTGGGCGCTCGCCGAAGACGAGGGCTACGACACGCCTTACAACCGGGCGAAGATGAAAGCACTGAACCTGCGGCCAGACCTCGAAAAAATCGCCGTGCATCTGCCGCAGCAGCCGTATGTGCGCGAGTGCCGGCGCATCATCGGCGTGCAGACGCTCACCGCGCATGATTTGGGCCGCTTTGAGCACGCGAAGCACGTCCGCACTGCCGTGGCGATGGGGGATTACTTCATGGACCTCGACCACGGCAAGACCGCACACGCCATCGAGCCGGATCTCGACGCAGGCGAACTGCCGACGGGGGGCGGACCGTTCCAGGTGCCGTTTGAGGTCTTCATCCCCGAAAGAATCGACGGCTTTGTTCCTGCGGAGAAAAACATCTCGCAATCCCGCCTCGCCAACGGCGCCACACGCCTGCAACCCATCACTATGCTCACCGGCCAGGCCGCTGGCACCATCGCAGCGTTGTCGGTGAAACAAGGCATTCAACCTCGCGCCCTGAATCCGATCCAGGTGCAACAATCGCTGCTCGAGTCCGGCTGCACGCTCATCCAACGCTGGTATGCGGATGTGCCGTGGGGGACGGAAATCTGGCGAGCCACGCAGCTCCTTGCCCTGCATCAAATCATGGACCGCCCTGGCGACATTGACCGTGACAACATCATCCCCCTCGCCGCCAAGGCTCGATGGGGCGTGGATGCCGAAGTCAGCGATGAAGAGCGAAGTCGCGTGCTGGAACGGCTCAAGGCGCTCGCTGGAAACCAAGCCGCCCTTCCTGAGAGAAACACCACAGCCGGTGAGTTCGCCGTCGCGGTAGCCAAGTTGCTCATTTCTTCATCAAGACCATGAAACACCTCGCCAAAACCATGAAACACCAAATCGCACTTCTCGCTTGCTGCTTGTTCGCCGCTCCTCTGCTGGCCGCCGATCCGCTCACCGATGCGGAAAAGAAACGTCTCGCCGATGTCGAGTTGGCGGCGAAGCGGACGGCGTCCATGCGCGAGGCCGCGAAGACCTTCAGCGCGGCGCGCACGGCTTACACGGAGGACCGGCGAAAATTCCCCGCTGATCGCGACAAAAGCGCAGGGAAGGTCTATCGCGAGGCAACTGCAGTTTACGAGGCTGCCTTGAAAAAAGCGGTTTTGGAGATCGATCCCACCATCGAGCCGCTGTGGACCAGACAGGCTGAGCTAAAGAAGCTTGGGCTTGATAAGGCAAACGAGGGCGAGACCGTCGCGGACTCTGATTCACCTCGAAATGAGGCGATGAAGGCCCCGCAGGACGTTCCCGGCCTGCCGCGTGTGCTCCTCATCGGCGACTCCATTTCCATCGGCTACACGCTGCCGGTGCGCGAGCTGTTGAAGGGCAAGGCGAACGTCCACCGCATCCCACAAAACGGCGGCGCGACAGAAGTGGGCCTCGAAAAGATGAAAAGCTGGCTCGGGGACGGGAAGTGGGACGTGATCCACTTCAACTTCGGCCTGCACGATGCAAAATACCTCTCGGAGACCACGCAGCGCGCCACCCGCGAACAATACACGGCGAATCTACGCACGCTGATCACCCAGATGAAGGCCACCGGCGCAAAGCTCGTCTTTGCCACAACCACGCCCGTGCCGAAAGGCGGTATCCTTTCACCGACGCGGAAGTTCGACAGCATCGAGCAGCGCAACAAGATCGCCGTCACGCTCATGCAGGAGCAGGGCGTGGCGATCGACGACCTTTACGCCGTCGCATTGCCTGCGATGGCCAAGGTGGGCCGTGAAAACGACGTCCATTTTTCCCCCGAGGGCTACGCGCTCCTCGCCAAGACCGTCGCTCAAAGTATCGAGACTGCATTGAAGAAATGAAAAGGATCATGACGAAGCATCTTCTCACCGTTGCCTGCATCTCTTTGAAATCAGCTTGGCAGGCTGTCTTCCTTCGGTCGGCTCTCACCGCCTTGCTGCTCGCGCCCCTCGCGGCCATCGCGCAGACCGCCGGACCCCTGCGCGTGCATGCGGAGAATCCGCGTTACTTCGCGGACTCCTCGGGCAAGGCGGTCCTGCTCACCGGGGCGCACACCTGGCCGGTCTTCGTGGACATGGGCCCCACCGACCCGCCGGCAGCGTTTGATTTCGACGCCTTCCTGAGATGGCTCAAGGCGCACGGGCACAACTTCACCCGCGGCTGGACCTGGGAGCCGACGCGCTGGGACACCACCGCCATGAAGAACGTCGAGTGGCGCAATGGGCACCATTTCCTCGCGCCGCAGCCGTATCTGCGCACCGGCCCGGGCCTCGCGCTGGATGGCAAACCGAAGTTCGACCTCGAAAAGCCCAACCCGGATTACCTCCGGCGCATCCGCGAGCGTCTCGCCAAGGCACGCGAGGCCGGGGTCTATGTCTCAGTGATGCTCTTTGAAGGCTTCGGGGTGCAGCATGGGAAGGAATCCTGGTTAAGCCACCCGATGAACGCCGCCAACAACATCAACGGCGTGGAAGGCGACAAGAACGGCGACGGCAAGGGCATCGAGATTCATCAACTCGCGAAGAAGCGCGTGACGAAGGTGCAGGAGGCCTACCTGCGCTGGCTGGTCACGGGCTTGAACGAGTTCGACAACCTGCTCTACGAGGTCTCCAACGAGACGCACACCAGTTCCACGGATTGGCAGTATCACATCATCCGCACGGTGAAGGAGATCGAGGCCGCGCTGCCGAAGCAGCATCCGGTGGGCATGACCTTTCAGGCATCGAAGGGCAAGAACCAGGCGCTCTTCGACAGCCCGGCGGACTGGATCTCGCCCAATCCCGAAGGTGGCTTCCGCGACAACCCGCCCGATGTGAAGGGCGCCAAAGTCGTGCTCTCAGACACGGACCACCTCTGGGGCATCGGCGGCGATGCAGTCTGGGTGTGGAAGACCTTCACGCGCGGGCTGAACCCGCTCTTCATGGACACCTACGACGCCAAGGTGCTCGGCAAAGTGCGCCCTCAGGACGACGGCCCGCGTCGCGCGATGGGCCAGGCGCTCGCCTTGTCCCGCCGCATCCATCTCGCCCGCAGCACACCGCGCGGAGAACTCGCTTCCACCGGCTACTGCCTGGCCGAGCCCGGCGTCTCGTATGTCATCCTCGCCCCCGAAGGCGGCGAGGTCGAAATCAACCTCACCGACACGAAGGCCACCTTCACCGTGGAATGGCATGACGTGAACTCCGGAAAAATTTCCGAAGCCGGCCCGCTCACCGGCGGCTCGAAGCAGCTCATGAAACCTCCCTTCCAGGGACCTGCCGTGCTATTTCTCCACAACGTCAGCCGTTGATTCACTGGATAAGCTCCAACTATGAAACTCACCGCCATCCTTTCGCTCCTCACAGTTCTGTTGCTCACCTCGGCACCCGCCGCCCAGGCGCAGAAAAAGAAGTCGGCCCAACGCGCGACCGCCACCGCTCCGGCGGCGGGGGAACACAAGGGCGATGTCACCGGTGTCACGGTGATCCGCCGTCTGGAGCAGCATCCGCTGGCGTGGCGCGTGTGGCAGCCCTTCATCATTCCTGGCGATCGGAAGAACCACCTCATCGTCGCTTTCGGCGCGATGGTGAACGGCAAAAAGGACATGGGCGACATCCTCGTCACCTTGTCGAAGGACGACGGCAACACCTGGGAAGAACCCGTCACCGTCTTCGATCATCAACGGCGGCAGGGCGCGCTGCAGTTTGCCTACGCCAATCCGGTGCTCTACCGCCCGCCGGGGCAGGCCGTGGTGTGGTGCTTCGCCATGCGCTGCCTCATCGCGGCGGAGAACAGCGAGGAATCCCAGCTCGTCGGCGCGTTCAGCGCGGACGGCGGACGCTCATGGACGCCGGTGGAAATGGCGATGCACTACACCGGTCCGTTGATTACCTGCGCCAGCCCGATGCAGGTGGAGCGGGGCGGGCAACGCGTCTTCCTGCTGCCCGCGCATCGCAACACGCTCGGCTCCGATCCGCGCGGTTCGCGCGACCATTTCATCCTGAGCAGCACCAGTCTGCTGGAATGGAAACTGGAGGCCTACATTCCGCAGCCCACCACGCAGCGGGTGTTTCTGCACGAAGGCAACCTCGCCCCCGGCGACGCGCCCGACGAGCTGAAGCTCGTCATGCGCACCGCCAACTACGACGAAGACGAACTCACCACCGACCCGCCGCGTGCCTACTCCAGCGTCAGCCGCGATGGCGGTCGCACCTGGAGCGTGGCGCGCGAGGAATCCGACCTGCACAACGCCAAGTCGAAGGGCTTCTTCGGTCGCGCGGCGGACGGCACGCACCTCTACGTCTATAACGACGGTCCCCCGCAGCGCGTGAAGGCGCCCGGCTTCCCGAATGGCGGGCGCACCTCGCTGCGTTACAAGGTCAAGCCGCCCGGCGGCGCATGGAGTGCGGAACGCACGTTCTACGACGCTGGCATCAAGAACTCCTACCCCACGCTCGTCGAGGTGGCTCCGGGCGAGTTCCGCTGCGTCTGGGACAGCGGCACCGCCGACACCGCGCGGACGCACATCCATTTCGCTAAGTTTTCGCTCAAGCCATGAATCCCTCGGAACTATCGAAACAACTCCGCGCCGGACAGACCGTCTTCGGCACCTTGATCGTCTCGCCCTCGCCACGCTGGCCGGAGGTGGTGCGCGGTTGCGGGCTGGACTTCGTCTTCATCGACACCGAGCACATCGCGCTCGACCGCGCCGAGTTGAGCTGGATGTGCCAGACCTACGCCGCGCTCGGATTGCCGCCGCTGGTGCGCATTCCTTCGCCCGATCCGTTCGCCGCCACGATGGTGCTCGACGGCGGCGCGGCGGGCGTCATCGCGCCCTACGTGGAAAGCGCCGACCAGGTGCAAGCCCTGCGCGGCGCGGTGAAGCTGCGTCCCCTCAAAGGCCGACGCCTCGAGCGCCTGCTCGACGGTGACGCGCCCGGTGGCGACCTCGGCCCCTACATCGCCGCCGGCGCAGAGAATCGACTGCTCATCGTCAACATCGAGAGCGTGCCTGCCATCGAAGCCCTCGATTCCATCCTCGCCGTGCCCGGACTCGACGCCGTGCTGATTGGGCCGCACGACCTCTCCTGCAGCCTCGGCGTGCCGGAGAACTACGATCACCCGGATTTCCTCAAAGCCTGCGAGACCATCTTCCGCAAGGCCCGCGCCGCCGGCATCGGCGCCGGCATTCACTTCTGGGGCGAGGTCGAGCAGCAGGCCCGCTTCCTCCAACTCGGCGCGAACATGCTCATCCACAGCGCGGACATCAGCCTGTTCCAAAAGCACCTAAAGAGGGAACTGGACGCGATCCGGAGGACGGTCGGTGGTGACTTGAAGGCAAACCCATCCGCCGCGTCGAAACCGCTCATCACCATTTGAATCATGAAGCCATCACCCCTCCAACTCCTCACCGCCCTGCTGCTCGCGCCGCTGACCGCGCTGCATGCCGCCGATGCGCCGAAGCAGAAGCCGAATGTCATCGTCGTGCTGTCGGATGACGTGGGCCTTTCGCGCATCAGTTGTTATGGCGCCGCGCCGTTCCGGACGCCGAATCTGGACAAACTCGCGGCCACGGGTTTGCGATTTGAGCGGTCTTATTCCATGCCGCTGTGCGGGCCGTCGCGCGGCGTGCTGCTGACGGGGCAGTATCCCTTCCGCACGGGCTACCTGGGCAACAACAGTTCCGTCATCGACCCAAAGCGGCATCCGACCATCGCCAACGTGATGCAGCAGGCCGGCTATGCCACCTGCGCCATCGGCAAGCTCGGCCAGAGCGCGCCCGAGGGTGACGCCCAGGCGCCACGGGCGATGGGTTTCGACGAATACATGCTCTGGATGGGACGCAACACGCCCGACCGCTACTGGAACCCCCGCTACTGCCGCAACGGCGAGTTCGTCCAAGGCCAGCCGGAGCAATACGGTCCCGACCTGACGCACGAGTTTCTGGTGGACTTCATGAAGCGGCATCGGGAGCAGCCGTTCTTTGTGTATTACTCCGCCGTGCTCGCGCACACGCCGTTCATGCGCACGCCGGATACCAAGCCCGGCACCAAGGACCGCCCGCAGATCCTCATCGACATGGTGCATTACCTCGACAAGCAGATGGGCCGGCTGGTGGCGGACCTCGACAAGCTGGGCCTGCGCGACAACACGATCATCCTCTTCACTTCGGACAATGGTCCCTTTGGCGAACCCATCGGCACCATTCGCGGGCGGCCCGTCGGGGGCATCAAAGGCGACGTTACCGAGGGTGGTGTGCGTGAGCCGTTGATCGTCAACTGCCCCGCACTCGTGCCAGGCGGTCGCGTGTGCCCGGACCTCACCGACTTCACCGACCTCTTCCCCACGGTGCTCGAACTCACGGGCGTGCCTACGCCCTCCAATCTGAAGCTCGATGGCCGGAGCATCGCCCCGCAGATCCTCGGACGCGACGGCAAGGCGCGTGAATGGGTCTACGCCCAGCTCGCAAGCGACTACTTCATCGCGGACCATCGGTTCAAACTCTACGGTGACGGCAAGTTCACCGACATCAGCGAATCGCCCGCCGTAGAAAAAGCCGTGAGCGAAACCGATGAGGCCGCATTGAAGGCAAAGCAGCGTCTGACCATAGCGCTTGCCGATCTCCGCGCGGGGGCGCCCGAGTTCGTTACGAGCAAATCCATGGCGTCGAAGCCGAAACCCGCGCCTGGCGACATCAAGCAATCCATGCCCGAAGCCTACCGCGCCGACCTTCAGTTTCTTCAGGAGCGAAAGATCATCGCGGACATCAACACCTGGAGCGGCAAACCCAACCACGAAGGCGAACAGGTCGCCGCCATGATGATCAGGTCGGCCAGCCAGTTCACGCCTGTCACCACCACGGCGCAAGCCATCACCGTCCTGCAACGCGAAGGCATCATCAATAGCGCCGCCTATTGGAAAGAGCACGCCACAGCCGGCCAGACCTGCAACGCTACCAGCACCACGCGACTCATCGAGAAGATCGCGGAACGACTGCGATCCCGATGAAGGGAACCCGATTGGAAAAGACAACGAGATGAAGCCAACACTCACACTCCTCACCGCCCTGCTGCT
>Ga0194129_10010428_pt1 | contig 10133 bp, 10 predicted proteins | sample TA2KigCa35mmetaG_FD_150862 | JGI IMG/M metagenome (GOLD analysis project Ga0194129, IMG submission 150862) | Freshwater microbial communities from Lake Tanganyika, Tanzania - TA2015038 Kigoma Deep Cast 35m | ecosystem: Environmental > Aquatic > Freshwater > Lake | place: Tanzania: Lake...
GTGGCGATCACGTTCCTCGTCTTCGACGTCGAACTCCTCTTTCTCTATCCGTGGGCGGTGGCCAGCCGCTCGCCGGCGGGCATCGACGCCGCGGTCGCCGCCGGTCTGGTCTCGTCCCGTGGCCTCGTGTTCGCCGGCGCCATGCTGTTCACGGCGCTAGTCGTCGTGGGCTTCGCCTACGACTGGCGGAAGGGGGTGTTTCGATGGCGGTGACCGATTCCGGACAGGTACAGCTTCCCGAGAACGTCGTGGTCAGTCGCCTCGACGCGCTGGCGAACTGGTGTCGGAAGAATAGCCTTTGGCCGATGCCCTTCGCGACGGCCTGCTGTGGCATCGAGCTGATGGCGACCGGCGCGAGCAAGCACGACCTGGCCCGCTTCGGGGCGGAGGTGTTCCGCTTCAGCCCGCGGCAATGCGACCTGATGATTGTGGCCGGGCGGGTGGTGATGAAGATGCTGCCGGTGCTGCAGCGGATCTGGCTGCAGATGCACGAGCCCAAGTGGTGCATCTCGATGGGCGCCTGCGCCAGCACCGGCGGCGTGTTCGACACCTACGCGGTCGTGCAGGGCATCGACCGCTTCATCCCGGTCGACATGTACGTGCCTGGGTGTCCACCCCGGCCGGAGCAGTTGATCCAGGCGATCATCGACCTGCAGGACAAGATCCAGCGCGAGGGCACGATCACCGGCCGCGAGTTCGACACCGCGGGCCGTCAGGCCCGGAAGCGGGCGCTCGTCGAGATCGCCGATCCCCTGTCCGTCGACGCGGCCCGCAACCCGGTCGTGCAGCGGGAACTCGCGGCCCGCGCCGAATCGTACGCCGGCCGCTCCTGACCCCGAGAGACCGCCCTGATGCCGTTCCCGCCCCCCGCCGTCGACGACATGCTTGCGGCGCTGGCCGATCGCTTCGGCAGTCTCGAAACGTCGGTGTTTCGTGGCCAGACGAGGGTCGTCGCGCCGGAGACGCGATCGTTCGAGCTGCTCGAGTTCCTCGCCGGCCGCGGCTTCGACTTGCTCGTGGACGTGTCGTGTGTCGACTACCTCGACTACCGCGAACCGCCGATGGGGATGCGGGGCGGTAAGGGCCGGCGGTACGGACTGGTCTATCTGCTCGCCTCGACGGCCACCAATCAGCGGCTCACCGTTCGCGTGTTCGTCGACGACCCGGCCCCGACGGTGCCCAGCGTGGTGCCGCTCTGGGAGGCGGCCAACTGGCTCGAACGGGAGGTCTGGGACCTGTTCGGCATCCGCTTCGCGGGCCATCCCGACCTGCGGCGGCTCGTGATGCCTGACGAGTTCGCGGCTCACCCGCTTCGCAAGGACTATCCGCTCCAGGGCCGTGGTGAGCGTCATAACTTTCCCGTCATCACGCGGCACGAGAGTTGAGCATGCAGGTCGCCCCGACGTCCCCGCAGATGCTCGACCCGCCGCGGCAGGCCACCGCGCGGAGCGAGGACTACCTCTGGACGCTGAACTTCGGACCCCAGCACCCCGCCACGCACACCACGCTGCGGCTCGTGCTCAAGCTCGAGGGGGAGCGGGTGGTCGATGCCCTGCCCGAGATGGGGTATCTCCATTCCGGCTTCGAAAAGATCGGCGAGCACCTCACGTTCAACCAGTACGTGACGGTGACCGACCGGATGAACTACATCTCGCCGATGGCCAACAACGTGGCCTGGCACCACGCCGTCGAGACGCTCTTGGGCCTCGAACTGACGCCCCGCTGCCGGGTGATCCGCACGATCATCGCGGAGCTGGCGCGGATCAGCGACCACCTGCTCTGCAACGGCGCGGTCGGCCTCGACACCGGCGCCTTCACCTTCTTCCTCTACGCCTTCTATCAGCGAGAGGTCATCTACGACATCTTTGAGACGCTCTGCGGCGCACGGTTCACCAACTCCTACACCCGCGTGGGCGGCCTGTCGCAGGACATGACGCCGCTGGTGGTCGAGAAGATCCGCACCTTCGTGCGGACGTTTCCCAAAACACTCGACGACATGGAGCGGCTGTTGACCAGGAACCGCATCTTCGTCGATCGCACCAGGGGCGTCGGCGTGCTGACCCGGGCGGAGGCGGTGAACCGCGGTGCCACCGGGCCGGTCGCCCGAGCCAGCGGCGTGGCCCGCGATCTCCGCAAGGACGAGCCCTACCTCGCCTACGCCGACTACGAATTTCAGGTCTGCTGCGCCACCGCGGGCGACTGCTACGCCCGTTACCTGGTGCGGATGCAGGAGATGCGGGAAAGCCTCCGCATCATCACCCAGGCGATCGAGAACGTCCCGGCCGGGCCGGTCAACGTCGGCATCGACCAGCGGACGGCCCTGCCGACGAAGCAGCAGGTCTATTCGACGATCGAGGGGACGATCTCGCACTTCGAGCTGTCGATGAGCAACCGCGGATTCGAGGTGCCCCACGAGGAGACCTACGCCGCGGTGGAGGCGCCCAACGGCGAGCTGGGCTTCTACCTCGCCGGCGACGGTAACGAGTCGGCCTACCGCGCCCGCTGCCGCCCGCCGTCGGTGCTCCACTTCGCGCTGTTTCCACATCTGATCCGCGGCCACACGCTCTCCGACGTGGTGGCCGTGCTCGGCAGCCTCAACATCATCGCTGCGGAGCTTGACCGATGAGCACGTGCGCGGTCCAGTTCGATGTCAACGCTGGCTCAGGGTCGCTCATGCCGTCTCGCTGGACGCTGCCGGCGGGCCTCCTGCCCTCCGATCGCTCGGAGGGCACTTCGCTTCGCAAGCCTTGCGGCGCCCGGTTTCCTACGCCACTCGATCGGCACGGGCAGCCGCGTCCGGGCCACCACAGCAATCGCGCGGAGGCTGACCGATGATCGCCCAGGGACGCCGCGTGATCACCGAGGCGATGGAAGCGGAGATCGAGGCGCTCGCGCCGCGGTACCCCAACCGACGGGCGCTGGTGCTGCCGGCCCTGCACATCGTCAACCGCGAGCTCTTGCATGTGCCGCTCGACGCGGTCGTCGACATCGCCGCGGTGCTCGGTCTGCCACCAGCGGAGGTGCAGGACACCCTCTCCTTCTACCAGTTCTTCCCGCAGGAAAAGCCGCACGGCAAGGTACGGGCCTTCGTCTGCCGCTCGATCTCCTGTGCCCTGCGGGGGGGCGACGAACTGCTGGAGAAGCTCTGCCACGCCCACGGGATCCATCCCTACGGCACGACGCCCGACGGCGAACTCACGATCGAGCCTGCCGAGTGCCTGGGCGCGTGCGACTTCGCCCCCTGCATCCTGGCCAACGACGATCTGCTGATGAACATGACGCCCGAGGTGGCCGTAACCGAACTCAAGAAGCCCCGCCGGAGGGCCACCTGAGATGACTCCCTTCAAGCCTGTCCTGCTCGAGGCGGTCGGCGTGCCGGACGGCCACACGCTCGCGAGCTACCGCGGCCGCGGCGGCTACGCACCGCTCGAGGCCACGCTCGCGCAGAAACAGCCGAACGACGTGGTCGAGATGGTGAAGGCCTCCGGCCTGCGCGGCCGGGGCGGGGCAGGCTTTTCCACCGGCCTCAAGTGGACGTTCCTGCCGAAGGACCATCCCGGCCCGATCTATCTCTGCGTGAACGCCGACGAGAGCGAGCCCGGGACGTTCAACAACCGGATCCTGATGGAGGACGACCCGCACCAGGTCCTCGAAGGAACGATCCTCTCCTCCTTCGCCACGCGGGCCTCCACCGCCTACCTCTACCTGCGGTACGAGTACCCGCGGAGCTGGCACCGCCTCCAGGCGGCGATCGATGAGTGCTACGCGGCCGGCCTGCTGGGCCGAAATATCCTCGGCAGCGGCTTTTCGCTCGACATCTACCTGCACCGCGGCGCCGCCGCCTACATCTGCGGCGAGGAGACGGGGCTGATCGAGAGCCTGGAGGGCAAGCGGGCCTGGCCCCGCATCAAGCCGCCGTTCCCGGCGATCGAGGGCGTGTTCAAGAAGCCGACGGTCGTCAACAACATCGAGACCATGGCCTGCGTGGCCCAGATCGCCCGCCGGGGTGTCGACTGGTTCAAGTCGATCGGGGTGCCGGCCGATCCGAACAATCCCCGCGACCCCGGCTCCTACGGCCCGAAGCTCTACTGCCTCTCCGGCCATGTCGAAAAGCCGGGCTGCTACGAGGCCCCGCTGGGTATCACGCTCCGCCAGCTCGTCGACCAGCATGGTGGCGGCGTCTGGAAAGGACGGCGGGCGAAGGCCGCCATCCCCGGCGGGATCTCGATGGGCCTGTTCACCGAGGCCGAGTTCGACACGCCGCTCGACTTCGCCGGCCCGGGCAAGGTCGGCTGCCTGGGCCTGGGCACCGCGGCGGTCGTGGTCATCGACGACCAGACCAGCATCGTCGATTTCCTGCACAACTCCTGCCGATTCTTCGCCCACGAATCGTGCGGCCAATGCACGCCCTGCCGCGAGGGCACGAGTTGGAGCCTGCGGATCCTGGAGCGGATCCGGGCCGGCCGGGGACGGCTCAAGGACCTCGACATCCTGCTCGAGCTCGGCACCACGATGGGCATGATGCCGGGCTCGACGATCTGCGGGCTGGCCGACGGCGCCGCCTGGCCGATCAAGAACGCGATCAACAAGTTTCGCGGCGAGTTCGAAGACTTCATCAAGCGGACGAACCCCGCGGGCTGGATGGTCACCGACCCCGTGCCCGCCCTCACGATCGTGGGAGCGCACTAAGATGGCATCGGTAATCGTCGACGGCCGCGAGATCGAGATCGGCGGCCACGAGCGGCTCAATTGCATTGAGGCCGCGCGGCGGGCCGGCCAGGAGATCCCACACTACTGCTGGCACCCCGGCCTGTCGGTCGTGGCCAGTTGTCGGATGTGCCTGATCGAGACCGGCCAGCGGGATCCCGCGACCGGGAAGGTAACGATGGTGCCCAAGCTCGTGCCCGGCTGCCAGACGCCGGTCAAGGACGGCACGGTGATCGTGACCGAAAGCGAGAAGGTGCGGGAGAGCCGGGCCCGGGTCGAGGAGGCCCTGCTCATCGACCACCCGATCGACTGTCCGATCTGCGACAAGGCCGGCGAGTGCCTCCTCCAGGACTACCACTTCGAGCACGGCCAGGCCGAACGCCGTGCCGACCTCCACCCCTTCACCAGCCGCAAGCGCGATGTCGGCCCGACGGTCACTTTGTTCGTGGACCGGTGCATCATGTGCACCCGGTGCGTGCGGTTCACCCGCGAGGTGTCGGGGACGGGCGAGTTGATGGTGACCAGCCGCGGCGCCAAGGAGGAGATCGACGTCTTCCCCGGCTTCCCGCTCGACAACAAGCTGGCCGGCAACGTGGTCGACCTCTGCCCGGTGGGCGCGCTCGGCGACAAGGACTTCCTCTACCAGCAGCGGGTCTGGTTTTTGAAGCGTGAGGCCAACGTCTGCAGCGGCTGCGCCGCCGGCTGCTCGATCTTCACCGAACACAACCAGGACACCGTCTACCGGCTCAAGCCCCGCGAGAATCCCGACGTCAACCGCTGGTGGATGTGTGACGACGGACGCTATGGCTGGCATCACCTCCACGACGCCGCGCGCATCCTGGCGGCGGGCCGTCGGGGGGCCGGGACGGCGGCCTGCGCCGGGGCCTTCGCGGCCGTCGAGTGGGCCGACGTCGTAGCATCCCTGCGGGCCGATCTGGAACGGTCCGGTCGGCTGGCCGTCGCCGTCTCGCCGATGCTCACCGTCGAGGATGCCTGGCTGCTGTGCAGTGTCGCCCGCTCGATCGACGAACGAGCGTTCCTGGCGCTCGGCCACGTGCCCGCAGCGGGCGACGACGAGAGCTTCCCGGGCGGATTCACGATCCGGGCCGAGAAGTGCCCCAATCGTAACGGCGTCGAGGAGGTGCTCGCCGCGTTCGGCTCGGGCGGTCGTGGCTGGGACGACTTGCTCGCCCATGTTGCCGCCGGCCATGCCGACGCCGCCTGGGTCACCGCCGGCTACCCGCGGCCGTGGATCGACGAGCCCACCGCCGCCACATTCAGCGGGCTCTCCTGCCTCGTGGTCCAGGATCTTTTCGACTCGCCGCTGACGGCCCTCGCCACCTGGCGTCTGCCCGCCGCCGGCTTTGCAGAGCGGGCGGGCACCTGGGTGAACGTCGCTCACCATGCCCAAAGCTTTCGGCAGGCGATCCGGCCACCGGCCGGCGTCTGGCCAGAGGGCCGACTCTACTGGAACATGCTCGGCCGCCGCGGGCTGTACGATCCGGCGACCGTCCGTCAGGAGATGGCCGCCGCCTCGGCCCCCTTCGCGGCACTCGCCGACGATCCGCCCGCCACGGGTGTCGACCTCCGCGTGAGGCAGTTGGCGTGACCTCCCTCGTCTCCCTGCTCCCGTCGCTGGCCACCGTCACGGCGCTCGTGAAGATCGGCCTGCTGATCGGCGGACTGATGACCGCCGCCGCCTACCTCGTGCTCGTGGAGCGATGGATGGCGGCCTGGGTGCAGGACCGCAAGGGGCCCAATCGCGTTGGCATTCCGCTCACCAAGATCCGCCTCTTCGGCCTCGGTCAGCCGCTCGCTGACGGCCTCAAGATCATTCTCAAGGAGGACTTCACGCCGAAACACGTCGACAAGGTGCTCTACGCCGCGGCTCCGCTGGTTCTGCTGGCCGCGTCGCTGGCGATCTTCGCCGCAATCCCGTTCGGGAGCTCGCTGCCGCCGATTCCTGCCCTCGGCCTGACGGGCGAAGAGCCGCTGCTGGTGGCCCCAAACCTCGACGTGGGCGTGCTCTGGGTGTTCGCGTTGTCGAGCATCGCCGTCTATGGCGTGCTGCTGGGCGGCTGGGCGAGCAACAACAAGTACGGTTTCCTGGGAGGACTCCGGAGCAGCGCGCAGCTCGTAGCCTACGAGATCCCACTCGGCCTCGGCCTGTTGGGAGTCGTGCTCGCCGCCGGCTCGCTCAAACTCGACGTGATCATGAACGCCCAGGCCGAGAGCGGCGTCTGGTACGCCTTCGCCCAGCCGTTGGGCTTCATCGTGTTCCTGGTGGCCAGTTTCGCCGAGGCGGCCCGCCTGCCGTTCGATCTGCCCGAGGCGGAGCAGGAACTGGTGGGGGGTTACCACACCGAGTATTCCGGCATCAAGCTGCTGCTGTTCCTCGTCTCCGAGTTCCTGCACATGGTGACGGCGGCCTTCCTAATCGTCATCATGTTCCTGGGCGGCTGGCACCTCTGGGGCGTCACTGGATCCGGTGCCGTCGAGACCTGGCTCACGGCGATCGTGCGGTGCGCGGTGCTGTCCGCCAAGATCTTCGGAGTGATTTTGTTCTTCATGCTCGTCCGCTGGAGTTGGCCGCGGTTCCGCTTCGACCAGCTGATGAACCTGGCCTGGAAGGTGATGCTGCCTCTGGGGCTCGCGAACCTGGTGACGGTGGCGACGGTGCAGGAGTTTCGGCCGCAGCTCGTCGCGGCCCTGGGAGCCGATGCCGCCGGCTGGGTGGCCGTGATGATCCCCTGGGGCGTGTTCTTCGCCGGCTGGATCGCCGCCGGCCTGCTGACCCCCTCGGGCACCGACAACCGTCCGATCCGCACCCACGGCCCACTCGACGTCGAGCACGAACTGGTGGAGGTCTGAGATGAGGGCGGATGTGTCCAGGATCACGACCACATCGGGCTTAGCCGGCGAGCCTTTCGCAAGGACGATGCGATGAACCCCACCGACCCGTCGATCACCTGGCTCGAGGAGAAGCCACTGGGCCTCGCGGAGCGGCTCTACCTCCCGCTGTTCCTCCAGGGACTGACCACCACCGCCCGGCACCTCGTCAGCCCCAAGGTGACGGTGAGCTTCCCGGAGCAGCGACCGACCGTCGGCAACCCGCTCATCTATCGGGGCGTGCATCGGCTCAACCGCGACGCCGAGGGCCGCGTCAAGTGCGTCGCCTGCTTCCTTTGCGCCACGGCCTGCCCCGCCCACTGCATCGACATCGTGGCCACCGAGAGCCCCTGGCCCGATCGCGAGAAGTACCCCGAGGCCTTCCAGATCGACGAACTGCGGTGCATCTTTTGCGGCATGTGCGAGGAGGCCTGCCCCGTGGACGCGATCGAGCTGACGAGCCTGCTCGACCTGACCGGCAAGAGCCGGGAGGAGATGATCTTCGACAAGGAGAAGCTCCTCAGCGTCTACGACATGACCAAGGACGCCGAACCGATGAAGTCGGCCGCCCTGGGAGGCACGCTGTGAGCCCGGACGGCGGCCTCTCCACCACAGGATCGCTCCTGGCTATGGCCGTGGGCTGCGCCGCAGCGAGCCTCTGGCTGCTGCTTCCGCGTGGCGAGAGCGGGATGCGGGAGCGGGCCGCCCGCCGCTTCGGCACGCTGCTGGGGGCCGTCTCACTCACCCTGTTCGTCGCCTGCGGCCGGCGGCTGGGCGGCATCGGCGAGGAGGTGATATTTCTGGTCGTGTCACTCGTCGCGGTGGTCGGTGCCGCGGCCACGGTGGTGACCCGCTCCCCCGTCTATGCAGCGATCTGGTTCGCCCTCGCCCTGGCCGGCGTGGCCGGCGTGATGCTCGTGATCGGGGCGCAGTTTCTCGGGGTGGCGACGATCGTCGTCTACGCTGGGGCGATCCTCGTCATGTTCCTGTTCGTGCTGATGCTGGCCCAGCCCACGGGCATGGCGGCCTACGACCGCGTCTCCAACGAGCCGCTGCTCTCGGCGGTCACCGGGGCGGTGCTGCTCGGGCTGCTGACGCTGTTCATCGGCCGGCTCTCGGCCGGCCCCGCCGACTGTTGCAGCTTCCCCTTGAAGGCCACGGCCCTGGCAGGCGGCGGCACCGCGGTGACCGGCCAGGCCCGCCAGGACACAGATCCGCTCGCCGCCGACCACGTCGCGCGGCTGGGGGGCGAACTCTTCGGCCGGCACCTGCTAGCCGTCGAGGCGGCCGGCGTGCTGCTGCTGGTCGCGCTCGTGGGCTCGATCGCGATCGTCTCGCGGACGCCCACCGAGGAGGGGACCGTGCCGCAGCCGAGGAGGGTCGCCCCATGACACCCTCCCCCCTCGTGCTCGACGGCCTGGTCGTCGGGGCGATGCTCCTGACGCTGGGCCTGGTGGGCATCCTGTCCCGTCGCAATCTGATCGTAATGTTCCTGTCGGCGGAACTCATGCTGCAGGGCATCTCGGTCTCGCTCGTCTCCTGGAGCCGACATCACGGCGACTGGGGCGGGCAGGTGCTCGTGGTGTTCGTACTGACGGTCGCGGCCTGCGAGGCGGCGCTTGCCCTGGTCTTCGTGCTGCAGGCCTTCGCCCGCACCGGTCGGCTCGATGCGGCCGCCTGGCAATCGCTTCGCGAGTCGAACCTGCCCCGCACGATCGATCTCGAGTTGCCCGCCAGCGACGCCGAGCCCCTCACCTTTCCCCGACTCACCCCGGCCGGCGTCGAACCCGATCACGACCCCGACGCCGCCCTGGAACGCGAGCACGTGTGAGCGGCCGAAATGCCCACCCACCCTGCCGCCACCCCACAACACGCTTTCACGATGGATCACCAGCAGGTTCCCGCTGTCACGCCGCGTAGGTCGAGGTTGCCCGTGCCAGCTCGCCGGATCGCCCACCCCGTCTGGTGTGCCAAAGCGACGCTCCAGGCAACCCAGAGACAGCTGCGGTCCAAGGGCATCCCGCCCTCCGCTGAATCGAAGGACACCCCGCTTTCTCCCCGGGCATCGATCCGCCCCTGGCGGATCGGTCGGCTGCGCTCGGTTTCCTGCGCCGTCTCGATCGGCACGGGCACCCCCTGCCGGCCACCCGAAAGCCACTGATTCATGTTCGACCTCGACTCCACGACGCTGGTCGTCCTCGTGCCGGCCCTGCCGCTCTTGGGCGCCCTCCTGACGGTGGCCCTCGGCCGCGCACTCGGGCCCCAGGCTCACTGGCCCGCGATCCTCTCGATCGCCGCGGCGGCCGTGGCCGCCGTGACGCTGCTCGTGGGCCTCGGCCGTGACGTGTTACGGGTGGAGAAGGATAGCTCCAACACGACGGAAACGGCCTCCTACGCCGAAGTGCAAAACCTCTGGCGATGGGCGAGCATCCCCGACGCCTACACGCCCCCGGCCGGCTCGGCTGCCCTCCGCGTCGGCGACGACCTGGCGGCTAAGGCCGCCGGCCGCCCCGCCTCCCTGCCGCTCTCGATCGGCA
>Ga0194129_10010430_pt1 | contig 10130 bp, 11 predicted proteins | sample TA2KigCa35mmetaG_FD_150862 | JGI IMG/M metagenome (GOLD analysis project Ga0194129, IMG submission 150862) | Freshwater microbial communities from Lake Tanganyika, Tanzania - TA2015038 Kigoma Deep Cast 35m | ecosystem: Environmental > Aquatic > Freshwater > Lake | place: Tanzania: Lake...
GCTCTCAGGGGGCCAGCGACAGCGCCTGGCCCTGGCTCGGGCTCTGACGCCAGGTCCAGCCGTGGTGCTGCTGGATGAGCCCTTTTCGAACCTCGATGTGGAGGTGCGCCTGCGGTTGCGCAGCGAACTGCCCGCTGTGCTCGACCAGTGCGGTGCCTGCGGCTTGCTGGTGACCCACGACCCCGAAGAAGCCCTGGCCATCTGCGATCGGGTGGCGGTCCTGCGCGATGGCCAACTGCACCAATGCGCCAGCCCGCGCGAGCTGGTGCAGGCACCAGCCACGCCGTTTGTCGGCCAGTTCGTGCTGCAAGCCAACCTAATCCCGGTGCAGGCGAGCGCTGATGGGCGCATCGACAGCGCACTGGGATCCTGGCAGCACGACGGTGGCGGCACCCTGTCATGCGGTGACGATGGACTGACCCTCTTGATCAATCCCGAAGTGCTGCTGCTGCACCCCGACCCCAACGGGGCCGGGGTGGTGCAGGGCCGCGAATTTCTCGGTCGTGAATGGATGTACCAGGTGCAGCTTGGACCGCTGCGCTTGCGGCTGCGACTACCCCTCGAGCACGATTGGCCCCGCGGACAGCGCTGCAGCGTGCAGCGACGCCCGGGTGCCCAAGCCCTGCTCTACCCCGGCCGCATTCCTCTCAAAGCCCTCTGAGCGGTCCTAACCGCGCCAATGGTCCTTGTGACGGCGCAGCTGGGCCAGCTCAGCGGGATCGGCAGCTCGGACAAACAGATTGGTCTGCCGTTCCAGCGCCACGGTGCTGGGGATCGTCGGCAGGTGCTGGTCCCGCAGCTGCCGCACGTGCTGCAAGCGCGCGGCAATGGCCGCAGCAGCCGGATCATGGCCTGCGACCTGGGTGCTGGCCCAGCGCAGGTTGGCTGCGCTGTATTCGTGCGCGCACCAAAGGCGGGTGGTTTCGGGAAGTCCCACGAGCCGTTGCAGGGAGTGCCACATCTGCTCGGGTGTGCCCTCGAACAAGCGGCCGCATCCGGCCACAAACAAGGTGTCACCACAAAAGAGATGCCCGCTCTCAGGGAGGTAGTAAGCGAGATGGTCGCGGGTGTGGCCTGGAACGGCGAGCACCTCGACCGCTTCTGCCAGCAGGGTGAAGTGGTCGCCGCCGGCGAGGCCATCGGTCTGAAATGGAATGCGGTCGCGATCTGAGGCCGCCGCATAGACGCGGCACTGGGGCCACTGCTGCAGCAGACCCACCGTTCCTCCGATGTGGTCGTGGTGGTGATGGGTCTGCAACACCGCCACCAGCTCCAGCTGGCGCTGCTGCAACACCGCCATCACCGGAGCAGCCACCGCAGGATCAACCACGGCGGCCTGGTTGCCGCGGGTTAGCAGCATCACGTAGTTGTCGTCGAGCACCGGCAGGGCCTCGACCGCCAGCGGCGCAGGGCGCACGGGGGTCAGGGGGTGGGCCATCGTTAAAGTCCGATCTGCAGCCTCCACCCATGATCGAGGTTGCAGCCCCATCCATGCTCACGATTGCCCTGGCCAAGGGTGCACTGCTGAAGGATTCGGTGCGCTGTTTTGCTGCGGCGGGCCTCGATTTTTCGGCGTTGCTCGACAGCGGCAACCGCCAGCTGATGGTGCCCAGCCCCTGCGGCCGCGCCCGCGCACTGCTGGTGCGCAATGCCGATGTGCCCGTGTATGTCAGCTATGGCCAGGCCCAGCTGGGCGTGGTCGGCTTCGATGTGCTGCAGGAACATCAATTGCCGGTGGCCCAGCTGCTCGACCTGGGGTTCGGCGGCTGCCGCATGAGCGTGGCGGTCAAAGCCTCCAGCCCCTACCGTCGCGCCAGCGATCTACCGGCCCACTGCCGCATCGCCAGCAAATTCACCCGCTGTGCTGAAGCCTTCTTCGACAGCCTTGACCTGCCGGTGGAACTGATTCATCTCACCGGCTCGGTCGAGCTGGGCCCGATCACGGGGATGAGCGAAGCCATCGTCGACTTGGTGGCCACAGGCCGCACCCTGCAGGAGAACGGCCTGGTGGCCATCGAAGATCTGTTCCACAGCACGGCCCGGCTGATCGGTAATCCCCTGGCCCTGCGACTGGACCGCGGCCAGCTGCAACATGTGATTGCCGAAGTGGATGCCAGCCTGGCGCCCCAGGTGGTGACCTGATGGCGGCCAATGATCGCCAACGCCTGCTGCGGCTGCTGCCGTATCTGGGCCGCGACCGCAAACGCCTGGGCCTGACCCTGCTGTTGTTGATCCCGGTGGCGCTGGCAGCGGCCGTGCAACCGCTGCTGGTGGGTCAGGCGATCGCTGTGCTGCGACGCGAGCCGACCCTGCCCTGGCTGAACGGTCTGGCGGTGCCAGCGGCGCTGCGGACGTTGGTGGGGTTGCTGCTGGTCGCCGTGCTGTTGCGGCTGGGCCTGCAGGGCATTCAGACCTTCAATGTGCAGGCGGTGGGGCAACGGCTCACGGCCCGCATTCGCGACGATTTGTTCGCCCATGCGATGGCCCTGTCGCTGCGGTTTCATGACCGCACGCCGGTCGGCAAGCTGCTCACCCGCCTCACCAGCGATGTCGACGCCCTGGCCGAGGTGTTCGGCAGCGGTGCTGTCGGCGTACTGGCCGACCTGGTGACCCTGGCGGTGATCGCCGCAACCATGGTGGCGATCGAGTGGCGGCTAGGCCTGCTGCTGCTGCTCAGCCAGGTGCCGGTGACCCTGGGCATCCTCTGGTTGCAGCGCCGTTATCGCAAGGCCAACTACCGCGTGCGCGAAGAGCTCAGCCAGCTCAACGCCGACCTGCAGGAAAACCTGCAGGGGCTCGAGGTGGTGCAGATGTTCCGGCGGGAGCAGCGCAACAGCGAGCGGTTTGCCTCCACGACAACGGCCTACCGCAGCGCCGTCAACGGCACGATCCTGTTTGACAGCGCCATCTCGGCCTTCATCGAGTGGGTGGCCCTGGTGGCGGTGGCCGTGGTGCTGGCTCTGGGGGGGTCGATGGTGAGCGGCGGCGTGATGGGCCTGGGCACCCTGACGACCTTCATCCTGTATTCGCAGCGGTTGTTTGACCCGCTGCGCCAGCTCGCCGAACGCTTCACCCAGATCCAGGGGGGCCTGACCGCCGTCGAGCGCATCGGCGAACTGCTCGAAGAACCGATCGAGATCGTCGATCGCGCTGCTGCAACAGCCGCCAGCTCGCCGGCAGCCCATGCTGTTGCCGGTCCAGCGTTCGACAGCACGCCAGCCAGTGCCGGCGAGGTCATCTTCGAGGACGTCTGCTTTGCCTACCGGCCGGACGAGCCGATCCTTGAACACCTGACGCTGCGCATCGCCCCGGGCGAGCATGTGGCGCTGGTCGGGCCCACCGGCTCGGGCAAGACCACGGTGATACGCCTGCTGTGCCGCCTCTACGAGCCCCAGCAGGGCCGGATCCTGCTCGACGGCATCGACATCCGCCAGCTGCCGATCGCGGCCCTGCGCCAGCGCCTGGGGGTCGTGTTGCAGGACACCTTCCTGTTCAGCGGCACCGTCGCCGACAACCTGACCCTCGATGCCCCGATCAGCCGCGAAACCCTCGAACGCACCTGCCGCGAGCTGGGACTGACCCCCCTGCTGCAGCGGTTGCCCGATGGTCTGGCCAGCGAACTGCGCGAGCGTGGTGGCAATCTCTCCTCAGGCGAACGGCAGCTTCTGTCAGTCGCGCGGGTGGCCATGCGCAATCCCAGCGTGCTGGTGATGGACGAAGCCACGGCGTTCATGGACCCGTCCACCGAAGCCACCCTGCAGCGCGACCTGGATGCGCTGCTGCAGCAGCGCACCGCGATCGTGATTGCCCACCGTCTCGCCACGGTGGAGGCCGCCGATCGCATCCTCGTGCTGCAGCGGGGCCGCCTGGTCGAACAGGGCTCCCATCGCGAATTGCGGGCCCAGGGCGGCCTTTATGCGCGACTGGCCGAACTGCAGGAGCGGGGCCTGGCCAGCCTCTGAACCCCCAGCCGCCCGGTCAGCCAGGTGTCGATGGCGTCAGCCAGCATTTCCGGCATCTGGCGCATCGGCAGATGGCCAGTGCCGGGCAGTTCGATCAGCTCGTGCTGCGGGGCATAACCAGCGAGATGGCGCACATAGCGTGGTTCCATGACGCGATCGTTGCTGCCAACGATCCACAGGCTTGGCAACGGCAGCCGTTGCACGATCGCCGGCAACTGCTCGACCGATTGACGCCGCATGCTGCAGGCCAGCAACCCTCTGGCCGCGTGCAGATCGGCGCGCAGGGGGCTGGCGATCGCGTCGGCGATGGGCAGCTCGGCCAGCCAACCGGGGCGCCAGCGCAGGAAGATGGCGCCGCCGCGGCGCACGGCGGCAAAGGGCCGGGGCTGATAGTTGCCCCCACCAAAACCGATCTGCACCAGGCCGAGCAGCTGCTCGTTCAGCTGCTCGGCGGCATGCAGGGCAATGCTGCCCCCCAGCGAACGGCCAATCAACACCACCGGACGGCCAGCAGCCTGCCGACGCACGGCCGACGCCAGCCAATCGCCATAGCTGGCCAGGCTCGGCAGCAGCCCCCTGGGGCGGGCACAGCGACCAAAGCCCGGTAGATCGGGACTCCAGCAGCTCCAGCGACCCCGCCAGTGGGCCAGCAGCGGATCCCAGAGGCGACCGGCCAGCAGCCAGCCATGCACGCAGACCAACATGGGAGAGGATCGCTCCGTGTCCATCAACGCCGCTGTCTCCATCCCGTGTCCGAGCTGCTCAATCATCTCTATGGGCAGCAGCATCGCCTCTGCACCACCCCGGCCGGCCAGGTCACCCTGGTGCTGAGCCGGGATCGCGAGATCGACCTGATCGAACTCGAACAGCTGTGTGATGCGGTCGGCTGGAGCCGGCGGCCCCTGCGACGGGTGCGCCGCGCCCTGCAGAACAGCCTGCTGCTGGTGGGGCTGTGGCGTCACGACCCCCGTCTGCCCAAGATGGTGGGTTTTGCGCGCTGCACCGGCGATGGCATCGTCGATGCCACCGTCTGGGACGTGGCCGTGCATCCGCTGTATCAGGGTGCCGGCCTGGGCAAGCAACTGATGGCTTACACCCTCGATCTGCTTCGCGAGCAACAGGTCGAACGGGTCAGCCTGTTCGCCGACCCCGGGGTGGTCAACTTTTATGCCGCCCAGGGCTGGGAGCTCGAACCGCAGCAGCGGCGTTGCGCCTTCTGGTATGCACCCTGACCGCCTGCCAGAAGATCAACCGCGGTAACGCTGGGCCAGGGTCTGGGGGGCGACGCCGCGGCGCCAGGCGCGGCGCAGGGCCGCATTGGCCCAGGCCGTGCCCAGCACCCCCAGACGTCGCCAACGCCGCCCATCGACCTGCAGCGGCAGCCGCAGACGACAAAAACGCCCCTGACTGGCAAAGCGCTCGGCAAAGTCCAGGTCCTCCATCAGCGGCAGCGGCCGCAGACCGCCGCAGGCGTCATAACAGCAGCGATGCAGCAACAGCCCCTGGTCGCCATAGGGCCGCTGCCGCCAGCGGCTGCGCAGGCCAACCAACTGCTCGAGCACGCGATAGGGCAGTCCCGGCAGATCCACACGCAGATCCCCATACCAGGCCTCGAGGGGCTGGGGGACCGTGGACGACTCAACCACCGCGGCGACTCGCGCCGGCCAGTCGGCCGGCAAGCGCACATCGGCATGCAGCAGCCACAACCAGGGGGCGGTGCTGGCGCTGATCCCCTGCACCAGCTGAGCGCCCCGGTTGGGCTGGGCGTGCAGCACCTGGGCCCCGGCCAGGCGAGCAGCGACGACGGTGCCATCGCCACTGCCGCCATCGACAACGATCACCGTTGCCAGCAGCTGGGGGGCCCGACCCAGATCGGCGAGCAGCAACGGCAGCCGTGAGGCCTCGTGCCGAGCCGGAATCACCACCGCCACTGGGGCGCTCATCGCCATGGATCGAGATCGGCCAATCGGTCCAGATCGGCTTGCTGGCGCAACAGCAGCCATGGCAGCTGCAACCCGCGCGCGCGGGTCAGGGTGTGCGCCAGCACGCGCTCGGAGCCCCAGGGGATGCCAGCGAACAGGCTGGGGGAGGGCTGCGACAGCCCCACCAGCCAGTACCCACCGTCGTTGGCGGGGCCCAGCACCAACGGCGCCTGCTCGAGCGCGGCAAACGCATCGGCCAGATCGACGCTGTCCAGGGCCGGCAGGTCGCTGCCGATCAGCACCACCTGGCGACACCGCTGCGCAAACCCTGCCGCGAACTGGCGCTGCATGCGGGTGCCCAGGCCGCCGCCGCCCTGCAACACCAGCGAGACGCCAGAGGCCAGCCGCCGGCCCGCCCGCGGGCCCGCCCCAGCGAGGGCCAGACGGGTCTGGCAGGCCAGCGAGCCGCTGACCTGCTCGAGCACCGTCACGCTGTGGCGCAGCAACCGCTGCTGCACGGCAGCGGCCCGCACGGCGCCCAGATCGGCGGCCAGACGGCTCTTGCAGCGCCCGGGGGCGGGCCAGCGGGCCATCAACACCACCAAGCGTTGCGAGTGGTTCACCGCTGCCGCGGCAATTCGGCCGGTTTGAGGGTGAGGTTCAGTTGCTGGTCCCCTCGGCGCACGCGCAACTCGAGCGGCGAACCGACCCGGGCGCCATCCACTGCCAGCTGCACCTCCGAAGGGTTGCGCACCACGCGACCGCCGACCGCTTCGATCAGGTCGCAATTGCGCAGGTCGCCTCGGGCGGCGGGGCTGCCAGCCATGACGTCCACCACCACGACCCCATTGACCTCGGGCAGCCGGCACTCGTTGGTGGTGGCATTGATCTCGCGAGCCAGCTGCGGCGTCAGGCTCTGCAGCCGCACGCCGATGTAGGGGTGGCTCGCATAGCCACGGGCCACGATCTGGGCGGCGATTTGCCGCGCCACATTGATCGGAACCGCGAAGCTCAGACCGGCCCCGGGCGCCTGGCGGATCGCGGTGTTGATCCCGATCACCTGACCGCGGTCGTTGATCAGCGGCCCACCGCTGTTGCCGGGGTTCACGGCCGCATCGGTCTGGATGTAGGGCACCCGCTGGCCCTCGCCCAGGGCATTGGTGCGCTGAATCGCGCTGATGATGCCAGCAGTGACGGTGTTGTCGAGACCCAGGGGGTTGCCGATGGCAATCGCCCACTCGCCGGGCCTCAGCTTGGCCGAATCGCCCAGCGGGGCCACCGGCAGACGACTGGCCACCACCTTGACCACCGCCACATCGGTGAGCGGATCGCTGCCCAGCACCTTGCCGCTGAAACTGCGGCCATCGGGCAGGGTGACGCTCACCTCACTGGCTCCTTCGACCACGTGGGCGTTGGTCAAGATCACACCGTCGGAACGGGTGATGAAGCCCGATCCCTGGCCCTGCTGCTGCTGGATCGACGGGCCCTGGCCGAACAGGCCGCCGAGGGGATTGATGGTTCGCTTGACCGTGTCGATCCGAACCACTGCCGGTCCGACCCGCGACACCGCATCGACGATCACGTTGCTGCCGGGCTGCAACGGTGCCGTCGGCGCTGCATCGCTGATGCGGGCCGGTTCCGGCTGCTGCCCCCCCGGCAGACCGGGCAAGCGCCCGTTGCAGCCGCCCAGAGCAAGGGCGCTGCCACACAGCAGCAGCAACAGCAGCAACGGCAGACGGCGTCGAACAGGGTGCGGTGTCATGGGTGTCATCGACAACGGTTGGGCAGAGCCGATCTGCGTATATTCGGCTTTCGTGGATTGTGGTTGTCGGTGCAGCAGGGTGAGGAGCTGTGGCACCAGGTTCAGCAGGATCTCCAGGCCAGCCTGAGCAAACCCACGTTTGAGACCTGGATCCGCCCCGCCCGATGCATCGCCTACGGCGATGGTCGCCTGGAACTCGAGGCCCCCAACAGCTTTGCCTGCGGTTGGCTGCGCAAGAACTACCTGGGCGCCATTGGCCGAGCGGCCAGTGCGATCACGGGCCGCTCCATCGAGGTCAGCATTCACTCGTCAATGGGCGAGACGACGACCTCAGCCGAACTGCCGCCCGCAACGGTCGGCATCGCTGCCGGCGGCGCGGCACAGCCATCCGCGTCGGCAGCGGGCGCCACCAGCGGATCCGGCGATCCGGTTCGCCCCAGCGCCGGCCTCAACGCGCGCTACGTGTTCGAGCGCTTCGTGGTCGGGCCCAACAGCCGCATGGCCCACGCCGCGGCGTTGGCGGTGGCCGAGGCGCCCGGGCGTGAATTCAATCCCCTGTTTTTGTGCGGCGGGGTGGGTCTCGGCAAGACCCATCTGATGCAGGCGATCGGGCACTACCGGCTCGAGATCGACCCGGCGGCCAAAGTCCACTACGTCAGCACCGAAACCTTCACCAACGACCTGATCCAGGCGATCCGCAAGGACGGCATGCAGGCGTTCCGCAACCGCTACCGCGCCGCCGACCTGATCCTGGTCGACGACATTCAGTTCATCGAAGGCAAGGAGTACACCCAGGAGGAGTTCTTCCACACCTTTAACGCCTTGCACGAGGCCGGCCGCCAGATCGTCATCGCCAGCGACCGGCCCCCCAACCAGATTCCACGCCTGCAGGAGCGCCTAATCTCACGGTTTTCGATGGGACTGATCGCCGACATCCAGGCACCCGATCTGGAAACCCGCATGGCGATCCTGCACAAGAAGGCTGAACAGGAGCAGATGAGCCTGCCCCGCGATCTGATTCAATTCATCGCCGGCCGCTTCACTTCGAACATCCGCGAGCTCGAGGGTGCGCTGACCAGGGCCGTGGCGTTTGCCTCGATCACTGGACTGCCGATGACGGTCGAATCGGTCGCGCCGATGCTCGACCCCAACGGCGGTGATGTCGACGTGACCCCCGAACAGGTGGTCGACAAGGTGGCCGAAGTGTTCGGTGTCAGCCGTGAAGAAATGCGCAGCGCCAGTCGCAAGCGCAATGTGTCGCAGGCACGTCAGGTGGGCATGTACCTGATGCGCCAAAGCACCGACCTATCGCTGCCCCGCATTGGCGAGGTGTTCGGCGGCAAAGATCACTCCACCGTCATGTATGCCGTGGAGCAAGTCGACAAAAAGCTCAACAGCGATCCCACGCTGTCCCGCCAGGTGCAACAGGTGCGCGACCTGCTGCAGATCGACTCGCGCAAACGACGTTAATCGACAGGCCGATGTCAGTGAATCGCTTTCGCCTGGCCTGCATGCAATACCTGAGGCTGTTGCTGCCAATTTCAGGCTTCATGGTGGTGGCCATTGAACTCAGCCCAGCCATCGGCTCAAAAAGCATCCTGAACGTCAGTATTGCAGTCATCTTTCTGAGCCTTGGCAAAACTACAGCATGACCTGGGCAATCAACAGTGAAGCCCTCGATAGCGCGAGACAAAAATTGGCCACACGCGTGGCGTCGCGAGATCTATTGATCGGCGCGATGTTGATGGGGCTCGCCAGCAACGACCTGATCAAATCAACGCAACAACAACCAGCCCTAGTCGCGACAATCATCAGCATTTATCAAGCGGTTGCCTACTTGCTCGGTTTGTTTTGGGGTTTCTTTGGCGCTGACAAGCTCATCAGGGCCTCGATTGCCGAATCGATGCAAGGTCCTCCTCCGCAGCAACGATCACGTGACACAACCCCCTAGCTGTTGAGCGCAAGGACGCCCAGCGTCAAACGCTCTGGCCGAGGGGCTCTTGCCGATTCAACTTCAGCTGCAGATTGCAGTCGGCTCCACATTCAACATCACTTGGACAAGGGTTCGGCGGGGTCAAGCCCCTCAAGCTCACCGGCAAAAACCCGACTGGCCGTGATGTCCTCGGCCTCGATGGTCATCAGATCGCACTTGCTGAGCGACTGCCCCATCCGTTTGAACAACCGGCCGGCCTGCCGCATGCGGGCGCGATCGATGGCATTACGGATCGAGCGGGCATTGGCAAAGAACGGCAGCTGCATGCGGCGCTGTATGTACTCACCAAACGCAGCCGTGGCCTCCTCACTAAATCGGTAATGCTCGGCTGCCAAAATCAAGCGGGCAATCGCCAGCAGTTCATTGGCGCTGTAATCAGGGAAGTCGATGTGATTGGCGACCCGCGACGACAGGCCTGGATTCGATTGATAAAACACATCCATGCGCTCCTTGTAGCCGGCAAAGATCACCACCAAATCGTCGCGGTTGTT
>Ga0194129_10010432_pt1 | contig 10129 bp, 7 predicted proteins | sample TA2KigCa35mmetaG_FD_150862 | JGI IMG/M metagenome (GOLD analysis project Ga0194129, IMG submission 150862) | Freshwater microbial communities from Lake Tanganyika, Tanzania - TA2015038 Kigoma Deep Cast 35m | ecosystem: Environmental > Aquatic > Freshwater > Lake | place: Tanzania: Lake...
CAGTCGATGGCCGCGGCGACGGCGACGATCACCCGGTCGATGTCGGCGGGGAAGACGTGGCCGATCGAGCCGATCCGGAACGACTCGATGCCGGTCACCTTGCCGGGATAGATGACGAACCCGTGCTCCTTGAGCGCGTCGTAGAAGCGCCGGAACGAGTAGCCCGGCCCGGTCGGCGAGCGGAAGCCGGTGATGATCGGGCTGTGCAGCTCGTGCGGCAGCACGCACTGGAAGCCGAGCCGCTCCATCCCGGCCACGAGCCGGCGCTGGTTCTCCACGTAGCGGGCGTGGCGGGCGGGCACGCCCCCCTCCTGCTCGAGCTCGACCAGCGCCTGGAAGAACCCGCGCACGACGTGCGTCGGCGAGGTGTAGCGCCACTTGCCGTGCCCCTGCTCCATCTCGCGCCACTGGTCGTGGAGGTCGAGCGACAGCGAGCGGGCCTGCCCGCGCGCCTCCTCGATGACGTCGCGCCGCAGGACCACGATGCCGAATCCCGGCACCCCCTGAATGCACTTGTTGGCCGAGCTGACGATGGCGTCGATGCCCAGCGTCGCCACGTCGAGGGGGATGCCGCCGAAGCCGCTCATCGAGTCGACGAGCATCCGGCGCCGGTGCCGCTTCACGACGCCGCAGATCTCGGCCAGCGGATTGAGCATCCCAGTGGTGGTCTCGCAGTGCACGCAGACGACGTGCGTGAGGCCGGGGTCGGCCGCCAGGGTGGCGTCGAGCCGGGCCACGTCGGGCGGGGCGAGTTCCCCCGAGTCGTGCACCACGTGGTCGATGCCGAGCACGCGGGCGATCTTCGCGAGCCGGTCGCCGTAAGCGCCGTTGGCGAGCACGAGCAGCCGGCCGTCCCGCGGCACGAGCGTGCCGATCGTCGCCTCCACCGAGAACGTGCCGCTCCCCTGCATGAGGACGGTCGTGTAGGCGTCGGGGGCGGTCGCCGAGGCCAGCGCTAGCAGCCGCGTGCGGATCGGCGTGACGATGCCGAGGTTGTAGTCGTCGTCCCAGGTGCACCAGTCGCGCAGCATCGCCGCGCGGACCGTGGGGCTCGTCGACAGCGGGCCCGGGGTGAGCAGGATGTAGGGGTTGTCGAGGTCGATCTCGACGGCGGCGGGCGTTGGCATGCGGCGAAACGGCTTGTGACCGAACTGGAACCTGTCTATCATACGAGCGAGGCTACTGGTAGCGAGTCCGCGGCCCGCATGCCGTGTATGGCCCCCTCGGGATCGACGCATGCCCTCCCGGCCAGCGATCGCCGTGCTCGCCTTCGCCGCGTGCGCCGGGCGCGTCGCTTTGGCCGCCGAGCCAGTGGTCTTCGGCCGCGACGTCCGGCCCGTGCTCGCCGAGAAGTGCTTCGCCTGCCACGGTCCCGACGTGGCCGAGGCCAAGGGGGACCTGCGGCTCGACTCCCGGGCCGCCGCCGTGGGCGAGCCGGGCAAGGGGGCGATTGTCCCGGGCGAGCCCGACCAGAGCGAGCTCGTGCGGCGAATCCTCTCCACCGACCCCGACGACCGCATGCCGCCGCCGGAGTCGCACAAGACCCTCTCGGCCGACGAGATAGACGTCCTGCGCCGCTGGATCGACGAGGGGGCGGAGTACGCTGATCACTGGGCGTTCCTCCCCCCCGTGAAGGCGCCGTTGCCCGCCGTCCGTGCCGGCGGCTGGGTGCGCAACCCAATCGACGTCTTCGTGCTCGCCGCCCTCGAAGAGGGTGGCATGGAGCCGGCCCCCGAGGCTGACCGGGCGACGCTCGTGCGGCGCGTGTCGCTCGACCTGCGCGGCCTGCCCCCCACGCTTGCCGAGATCGACGAGTATCTCGCCGACGACGGGCAGGGGTCTTACGAGCGGATGGTGGAGCGGATGCTGGCCAGCCCGCACTACGGCGAGAAGATGGCGCTGGTCTGGAAGGACCTGGCCAGGCACGGCGACACCAGCGGCTACCACTTCGACTCCACCCGCGACACCTGGCCGTGGCGCGACTGGGTGATCGCCGCCTACAACGACAACATGCCGTTCGACCGGTTCTCGATCGAGCAGCTGGCGGGCGACCTACTCCCCGACGCCAGCACGGCGCAGCGGATCGCCTCCGGCTTCAACCGCAACGCGCGGTTCAACGAGGAGGGGGGCGCCGATCCCGACGAGTGGCTCGTGCGCTACGCCATCGACCGCACCACCACGCTGGGCCGCGTGTGGCTGGGGCTGACGCTCAACTGCGCTGAGTGCCACAGCCACAAGTACGACCCGGTCTCGCAGCGCGAGTTCTACTCGCTGTACGCCTTCTTCAACAGCCTCGAGGAGGTGGGCGCCGGGGGCATGCACGGCTTCCACAACAGGCCGGTGCCGCCGGTGCTGCGGGTGCCGCTGGAGGGGGAGGTGCGGCACCATGCGGCGGTGGCCGAGGCCGATGCCGAACTAGAGTCGATTTTCGCGAAGCTCGCCTACGAGGACCCGGGGCCGGATGTGCAACGCCCCCCGGTCGACGAGACCTGGGTCGACGACGACGTGCCCCGGGGTGCGAAGCTCGAGGGTAACTCCCCCTGGCGGTTCGTCACGGCCGCGGACGGCGTGGTGTTCCGCGGCGCGAAGGCGACAGTGCGCGAGGCCGACGGCGTCTCGCAGCACTACTTCACCGGTGCCGAGGAGCCGCTCGAGGTCGGGGCGGGGGATCGGCTCTACGCCCACGTGTTCCTCGACGCCGCGAAGCCCGCCAAGCAGTTGATCGTGCAGTGGTACGACGCCGGCGGCAGCTGGGAACACCGCGCTTACTGGGGAGAGAACCTCGCCCCCTGGGGCCAGGACGGCACGCCGAGCCGGCTCTCGATGGGGCCGCTGCCGGCCGCGGGGGCGTGGGTGCGGCTGGAGGTGCCGGCGGCCGCCGTGGGGCTCGCGCCGGGCAGCCGGATCCGTGGCATGGCGTTCGGCCAGGCCGGCGGGAAGGTGCACTGGGACGCCGCCGGCATCCGCCGCGGCGGCGATCCGACGCACCACTCGCTCGCCGCCTGGCGGGCCGCGGCGGCCAGCGACGAGCGGGTGCCTGTGGAGATCCGGGCGCTCGTCGCCAAGCCGGCCGAGGCGCGGTCGGCCGCCGAGGACGAGCGGGTCCGGCGGCATTACCTGCGACACGTCTGCACCGACACCCGCGGCGCGTTCGCGGCGGTCAACGCCCGGATCGACACGCTCCACAACGGTCCCGCGGCCCATCAGCCGGTGAGCGTCGAGCTACCCGAACCGCGGCCCGCGCACCTGCTCGTGCGCGGCGACTTCCAGCAACCGGCCGAACGGGTGGAGCGGGACGTGCCCGCGATCCTGCCGCCGCTGCCGACCGACGCGCCGCGGAACCGGCTCACCCTCGCCCGCTGGCTGTTCGACCCGGCCCAGCCGCTCACCGCGCGGGTCACCGTCAACCGGCTCTGGGCGCAGGTGTTCGGCCGCGGGGTCGTCGAGACCATCGGCGACTTCGGCCGCGTCGGCCGCTACCCGAGCCATCCCGAACTGCTCGACTGGCTGGCCGTCGAGTTCCGGGAGTCGGGCTGGGACACGAAGCACCTGCTGCGGCTGCTGCTCACGTCGAGCACCTACCGGCAGGCCGCCACGGGCGGGCCGCGCTACGCCGCCCGCGACCCGGGCAACGTGTTCCTCAGCCGCGCGCCGCGCTACCGGCTGATGGCCGAGGAGATCCGCGACGCGGCCCTGCGGACGTCGGGCCTGCTCGTGGAGACGGTGGGCGGGCCGCCGGTCTACCCGGTGCAGCCGGCCGACTACTACGCGGGCAAGCAGGGGTCCTGGCGCTGGAACCAGAGCCAGGGCGCCGACGGCCGGCGCCGTGGGCTGTACACGTTCTGGCGCCGGACCACGCCCTACCCGAGCTTCGTGATCTTCGACGCCCCGGACCGGAGCGAGTGCACCGTGGAGCGTCCGCGCACCAACACGCCGCTACAGGCGCTGACGACCCTCAACGACCCGCAGTTCGTCGCGGCGGCGCGGGCGTTTGCCGCCGACCTGCTCGCGACCGGGCCGGATGACGACACCGCCCGGCTGTCGAGCGGCTTCCGCCGGGCCACGGCGCGCCCCCCCGAGGCCGAGGAACTCGCCGCGCTGCACGGCCTGCTCGACCGGCGGCTGGCCCACTACCGCGGCCACGCCGACGAGGCCCGAGCCCTGGCGGGGGAGGCGGCCGGCGACCCGGCCCTGCTCGCGGCCTGGACGAACGTCGCCAACGCGATCCTCAACCTCGACGAATTCATCGTGCGCCAGTAGCGCGGAGGGATGCGATGCCACGCACCGTGCCGGGCCCCGGGGTTGATCCCGCCGCTGACGAGCAGGCCCTTTTCCGGGCCGCGCGCCGCGACTTCCTCACGCGCTGCGCCGGCGGCCTGGGGATGGTGGCGGCCGGCACGCTCCTCGATCCCACCCTGGCAGCCGCCGCTGCGCCGGCCGCCGCGCCGCCGGCCGGCGTCGACGTCTCGGCCTGGGGCGGGACGCTCGGCCGCACGCACCTCGCCCCGACGGCGAAGCGGGTGATCTACCTGTTCCAGTCGGGCGGCCCCTCGCAGCTCGACCTCTTCGACCCCAAGCCGGTGCTCCTGCGCGAGAACGGCAAGGACATGCCCAAGTCGGTGCTCGGCACCCAGCGGGTGACGCTGATGACCCGCAGCCAGGCGAGCTTCCCCGCCTACGGCTCGCCCTTCGCCTTCGCCCGCCACGGCGAGTCGGGCGCCTGGTTCTCCGAGCTCGTGCCGCACATGGCCCGGACTGCCGACGACTGGTGCTTCCTCAAAGCGGTGCAGAGCGAGCCGATCAACCACGACCCGGCGGTGACATTCGTGCAGACGGGCCGGCAGGTTCCCGGCCGGCCGGCGATCGGCTCCTGGCTCCACTACGGCCTCGGTTCCGAGTGCGCGAGCCTGCCCGCCTACATCGTGATGACCTCGGGCACCCCGGACCAGCCGATCGTGAGCCGCTACTGGCACAGCGGCTACCTGCCCGCGCGCTGCCAGGGGGTGCAGTTCCAGTCGACCGGCGACCCGGTGCTGTTCCTCTCCAACCCCACCGGCATCGACCACGCCGGCCGCGGCGACATCATCGACACCGTCGGCGCGCTCAACCGACTGCGGCTGCGGACCGTGCAGGACCCGGAGATCGAGGCCCGCATCGACGCCTTCCAGCTCGCCTACCGGATGCAGGTCACGGTGCCGGAGCTGCTCGACTTCTCCAACGAGCCCGCCCACGTGCTCGAGCTGTACGGGCCCGACGTGAAGAAGCCGGGCAGTTACGCCTACCAGTGCCTGCTCGCCCGCCGGCTGGCGGAGCGTGGCGTGCGGTTCGTGCAGCTGTTCCACGGCGGCTGGGACCACCACGCCAACATCCCCGACGGCATGCGCCGGCAGACTGCCAACACCGACCGGGCCACGGCCGCGCTCGTCACCGACCTCAAGCAGCACGGCCTGCTCGACGACACGCTCGTGATCTGGGGGGGCGAGTTCGGCCGCACCGCCTTCACGCAGAGCACGCAGGGCCCCAACGGCCGCGACCACCATCCGCGCTGCTTCACGGTGGCCCTGGCGGGGGGCGGCATCAAGCCCGGCATCACGTATGGCGCCACGGACGACTTCGGCTACAACGTCGCCGCCGACCTCGTGCACGTCCGCGACCTGCACGCCACGCTGCTGCACTGCCTGGGCATCGACCACGAGCGGTTCACGGTGCGGTTCCAGGGGCTCGACGACCGCCTCACGGGCGTGGAGCCGGCCCGGGTCGTCAGCGAGATCCTCGGCTGACGACTCGTCCCGCGGCCGGAGCCGGGCCTGCCGCGAAGGTTTCGGCCACCAGTTGCTCGGCATCTTGGAGAGGGCCGCTTCCACTTTCTCCCTCTCCCTCTGGGACAATGCCGGGGTGAGCGGCTGTGTTGGATGTCAATGGGGTGTGGTGCAGATCACCCTGCACCGAACTGGTTCACTGGCTTGGGGTTGCGTTCTTTCAGGGGGTGGCAGCTGCCAGACGAGGCTGCCATGGCTGGTTGGTCTTCAGGATCGCGTTGAGGATGACCACGAGCTTGCGGATGCAGGCCGTGATCACGACCTTGGGCGGCTTGCCCTTGGCATGGAGCCGGGCTGCGAATTCGCGGATGACCGGGTTGTGCTTCATGGCACTCAGCGCGGCCATGTAGAGCACGTTCCTGACCGACTGCCTCCCGCCCCAGACCATGCGTCGTCCCTTGAACTGGCCGCTATCCCTGTTGAAGGGGGCGACGCCGACCAGGGCCGCCGCCTGCTGGCGGTTGACCTTCCCGAGTTCGGGCAGCTCGGCCACGAGCGTGGTGGCCGTCTGCGGCCCGAACCCGGTGACCTCCGTGATCTTGTCGAACTTGTTCTTCCAATCGTCGTCGGACTGCACCAAGGAGACCAGGGCCTTGTCGATGGCCTTGACGTCCTTGTTGATCACGTCGATGTGCCGGAGGATGTTTTTTCTCACGAATGGAGAGACGCCCTGAGCACAGCGGTTCTTCTCCGCCGTGCGATGCTCGATGAGCTGTCGCCGGCGGATGACCAGTTGCCGCAGTTCCTCGATCCGACCGGCTTTTTCCCGGGGAATCGGCTGACCTCTCTCGGCGAACCGGGCCAGCACCGCAGCATCGATCCGATCGGTCTTCGCCAGGATGTTGAGCGCCCTGGCGAAGTCCCGCACCTGCCGGGGATTGACCACGGAGACCTGATACCCGGCGGTCATCAGATCGACCACGAGTTGCCGTTCATACCCGCCGGTCGCCTCGACGACGATCAAGCCTTCCCGCTGCCGGCAGCAGCGGACGCAGACGGCTGACGCCGTCCGCCGTGTTGGCGAAGCGGCCCTGCGGGCCGCTCGTGGCACAGCAGACGTCGAAGCTGTCCTTGGACACGTCGATCCCAACGAACTTGTCATACCCCTGAGACATGGAAAGGTCCCTTCCTTGCAGATACGAACTCGAGCCACGAGGGCGTCGGTTCTGGCGGCTGTTCGGGCTGATGACAAAAGACCGGCGACGATCCTGCTCACCCGCGGCCTCGGAGAACCTGAGCGTGGTCGATCTGGCGCCGGCCCCCGCCGATCGGGACTTCCGGACAGGCCGGGAGGTCCGAACGATGGGAAGATCATTCTCGGGGACCGAGGGACGCTTTCCAGGAACCTTCGTCATGCAAGGGTGTCCCGAACCACGAACGGCCCCGTTCCCACGACACCTCGCCCATCGCGTGGGCCAAGCTCATCGTTCGGATCGCCGCAAACTTCCCGCTCACGTGCCCTGCCTGTGGCGGCGGCATCCGGAAATCACCCCGCCGTGTCACTCCATCAGCGTCCGGCGGAGCCCCGTTAGGCTCCACCATCGCGCCAGTGGCGGCCACACTCCCGAATACCGGTTAACCGTTACCCGGCTATCGCTTGCTCGGCTTTGCCGACCGTAACCTCGGTAGGAAGTCCACGAGGAGTACAGGTAACAAGCGATACCACAACGGCCCCGATCGTGCCGCTGACGGCATTTCTCGGCAGCACGACGACCGGACGCGGCCCAACCGGAGGCGGCAGTTCCGCCCACCAGACTTCAGCCCTGCGCATCAGCCCCGGGCATCTCGCAGCCCCCCTCAGCCCCCTCGATCTCGGGCAACTCCGGCAACAGGGCTACCTGCGTGGCGGCAATGTCAGCGGCCTCGATGTCGGTAATCGCTTCCGTCTCGATGTAGCTTCGAAGGGCTGCTTCGACGACGTCAGCTAAGGCACGCCCCTGATGACCGGCGAGCCGCCGCAGTTCCTGCTCAATCTGATCGCCCACTTGAATAACCAGGTTCCCTTCATACGCCGTCGGAAAGACCTCGGGGACCGAGGCCTGCCCGGCCTGATTCCCACCCCCGATCACGCCACGGCGTAGAGCGGCTCCGAGACCGGCGTCAGGCTGTTCACCGAAACCGTGAGGTCACTGACATCGGTCCGGCCGTCCCGTCGCATCTTCGGCAGCTCCTCGATCAGGTCCCGCTTGAGGGCCGCCACCGCCTCGGCCACATCGTCTGTCTTGCTCTTGATGCCAGGCGACTCGTCGGTCTTCCCCCGCATCACCTCGGTTTTGGAACGGCGGCGGCGTGCGGTCGCGACGATGACGGCAGCGCCCATGCCGCAGAGCACGAGCGCTGTCGGCTCGGGCATGATGATCAACTCAATTCGGGTGCCGCAGAGAGGGCTGCCCGTGCCCCGGGAGCCGGCGTTGCTGACAATCGCAGGCAGGATGCCGAAGCGCAGGCAGCATCGAGTGAGCGCAGCCCAGGAGGGGCGCAGCGAACGTCCGGCGATGGGGCACGGGCGGCCCCGACCGCCGGGCGACGCCGAGGAAGGCCCCGCGGTCCTCACCAACCCGCTCCAGCCGGGCCGCTTGGCCGGCCTCGGGGCGTGCCGTAGACTCCCGATCGAGCATCATGGATCCCACCCTGGGCTATGCTCGCCGGGCCGCACCGGCCTCCCGCCTCGGGCAACCTCACATGCGCACCCACATCGTCTGCTGCGTCCTCGGCGGACTCGCCGCCGGGGCCGCGTCGGCCGCCGAGCCGACGGTCATCCACGACGAGATCCGGCAGGGGGATTTCGGGGCGGTCGCACCGAGTGCCGATCCCACGTTCCGGATTGCCGAGCCGGGCGTGAAGGTGATCATGGGGACCGGCACCGACGGCCTCGACGACACCGACCAGTTCGTGTTCGAGGTCACCGGCGACAAGCCGTTCGACTTCGCGCTCCTCGCCGACCCGGCCGAGTTCAAGAAGCTGCGGTCCGTCGGCGCGGACGGCACGGCGACGGAGGTCGCCTTCGGGTCGACCAATCCCCGGTTCGGCGTGCCGCGGAACATCACCCGCACAGAACTGCCGCCGGGCCGCTACCACGTCGAGATGTACATGGGGCCGCAGGGCGTGGTCGGCGCTTGGACCTGCCGGATCGCGATCCGCGACGGCGGTCCGCCGCCCGACCTGGCCCGCGAGGACCCGGAGCCCACGGTCGCCGAGAAGATGAAGCAGGTCCGCTGGCCCGGCGCGATCTCCATCTTCCACGGGGCCAACTGGGGGGAGGACCTGGCCTACCTCGACGCCATCGCCGAGTGCGGCTTCGGGGCGGTGGGCTGCGCGGAGTATCAGCTGCCGCAGCTGCGGGATCACGGGCTGAAGGGGTTCCTGTTCATCTGGCCGCACGAGGTTACGACGATCCCCCCGAAGCACGTCGACGACGACTCGGTCCTCTGCTACTACCTCTCCGACCGCATTCCGCCCAACCAGTGGGCCTCGTGGGCCTCCCAGGAGAAGCTCGCCTGGCGGGCCGATCCGCACCACCCCGCGGTGTTCACCATGTACGCGCTGATGGGGGGCATCGCCCAGTTTCCCGAGCTGGTCCGCGGCCGGGCACTGGAGTTCTACCACTACCACTGGGACGCGAACCGTCAGCCGCAGAACCACTTCGCCGTACTCGAGCAGTACCGCCAGGCCGCGCGGGCCAACGGCGACGTGCCGGTGGTGCTGATCGCCGAGACCCGGGCCGAGGACGTGCGCAAGACGCGGCAGACGATCTTCACGGCGCTCGCCTACGGGGTGCGCGGCTTCCGCACCGGGGGGCCGGGCCTGTTCGACATCGCCAAGCGGGACGAGCGCGGCCGGCCGACCCGCACCATCCACGGCGCGGAGGCGCTGCGGTTCAACCAGGCGATCCGCGGCTACGCGCCGGTGTTCGAGAAGACCCGCTGCGTGGAGGTGTTCCACACGGCGCCCCTGCCGGCCGGCACCCGCGAGGCGCCCGCCGACCACTGGGTGCGGCCCGCCGGCGACGCCGTGGTGATGGGGGAGTTCGCCGGGGCCGGCGAGCGCTATCTGGTGCTCGCCAATCACGACGCGGCCGCCCCCCACGAGGCCACGCTGAACTTTGCCGCCCCCGGCGCGAAGGTCGAGCGGCTGGAGGTGTCGAGCGGCGCCTGGCAGCCGGTCGCCGGCCGCCTCGCCGACGGCCGGGCCACGGTCACGGTGCCGCTGGCCGAGGGAGACGGTGAGCTGCTGCGCGTGACGGGCACGGGCGACTGACGCGGGCGGCCCGAGCCGGCCCTTGGAAGGGAGTGGCGGTGAACCTGCAGTTG
>Ga0194129_10010433_pt1 | contig 10128 bp, 9 predicted proteins | sample TA2KigCa35mmetaG_FD_150862 | JGI IMG/M metagenome (GOLD analysis project Ga0194129, IMG submission 150862) | Freshwater microbial communities from Lake Tanganyika, Tanzania - TA2015038 Kigoma Deep Cast 35m | ecosystem: Environmental > Aquatic > Freshwater > Lake | place: Tanzania: Lake...
TGGCAGCGGCGCACCTATCCCGACGACACCGCCTTCATCGTCGAACTCGGTGGGTCGCTGGCCCCGGGGGAGGCGCTCACGCACGCCCGTGCCATCTTGAGCGTTAGCCAGATGTTGCCGTGAGGCCCCAACACTGATTCCGCCCGCTCTTTCGGTCGGACCCCAGTTCGGTGCAAGATGTCATCGGAGAGGAGCACGTTATGAAGCGTTGGTGGGGCAAGCGTGGGGTACGACCAAAGATGGAAACCATGACCGAGATCTTCGATGCGTCGATCACCGAGGAGAAGATCGATCGACTCGAAGAACTCCAAACGGACATCGCTTCTCTCGACGAGCGAGTCACGCTTGCGATGGAGCAAATGATGTCGGAGTTGTCAGCGATCCGATACGACCTCGAGAAGTCGGCCCCGGTCCTTTCGGATGTTTTCCCAAGTATCGATGAGCCGCGAACCCCGGATGAGGAATATGCAACATACTTGCGTAATCTCGTGATCGACAACAACGTCTCCAAGGCGAATGGGGAGGCGCTCGATGTCCGAATCATCGGGCAACTCCAGGATGACTCGTATGCCTGGGTGAATGAAGAACGGCGAGTTTGTGGCGTCGTCACACGCGACAGTTTTGGCGATGACATTCCGATGCCGGATGACACCTTTCGAGCCAGAATCGTGTCGTATCCATGGGGACACGTCGTCCAAAACGTCTTTCCGAGGTCGCTACGGAGCCCATTCGAGACGCGAAAGAGCCAGACGCCCACGGCGGATTGGGGTCGTGAGAAGGCCGACGCGATGCTTCGGTCGAAGCCTGAATGGATTCGCACTCTTCGGCCGGGTGATGTCGTGATCGCCCGGATTCCCTACGACGGTCCGATGCCCGTCGATCGGCTGGGCCGAAAAGGCAAAGAGCGACCATCAGTCTTCATGCGTTGGGAGGACGAATATGCCATCCTTCGCGCGTGTTATGACGTGAAGAGCTTCGTCGGTGAGAAACGCCTCGGTCATCGTTCGAAGGCCTCCAGTTGTTTCAGCAAGCCGAGTGTGATCCGTTTCGCGGAATTCGACACCAAGATCGAGAATCTGCGCAAAAAATTAGGTCGTCTCGGTCCCCAGGACCTCATGTCGTTGCACATCCCCGAGGTTGAGACACCCGTTCTCCCGCCGAAGTCCGTCGATTCGATCCGTGTTGCACCGACCGGCAGTGCGATCGCGGTAGCTAATTCGCTCGTCACTCCGGCGGAACCCATAAGCAAGGAAGTCGTCGCGGAGATCTTGAAGACGGTCGAGGCCGTTGCCAGTCATCGGGCGAAATCGAATATTCCGCGTGAAATGGCCGTGACCTTGCTCGACGTTCTGATCGAACGCGACGAAAGCCGTGACCTCTTGTTGCGCAGCGGATTGACGTTCGCAGTACTCGGCCAGTCTTTGCAGAACATTGCGAAGAGCCGTGGGACCGAGATTCCGAAAGGAACGTTCGGGAATACGATGCGAGAGGTCGTCGGGATCTTCGCCCCGGCAAATGGCTGGAGGCCGTACATCGAGCACGATTCTCACGAGCACAAAGTACTTCGGTGCAGCAAGGTGGACCAAACGGCGCATCCGATGACGTCGCCAACGGCCCCACGTCCTCTGGACCAAACATCGGAATCGAACGAGCCAGTCCATGCTCGGTTCGTCTTGGGAGACAGGTATTCAGAGCCAGACTTGATCGTGATCGATCAGTCATCCTTGATACATATTCTCGAAGGACGCAGCGTCGACTTCCGAGCGGAACTGAACAGCCTTCGATACGGAGGAAAGGCACGTGGGGTGATCGTCGGAACCGATTTGGAGCAACCACGGGCACGTTTGATCGAGCCCGCGAGAGACCGCGGATGGGAGTTCGAGAGTACCGATAGCTCCACCCGTCTCAAGGTCATCGAGCGATTGGTACGTGATTCTGGTGCGAGGGTGGTGACTCTCATCACCCGGGACACGGAGATCATCGCGGACCTCGAGGACAATGTCAAAAACGTCAATGTGGTTTGCGAGGTAGAGGAACCCGATGTCGACTGAGGGGGAAAGGGCAGGAGGATCCGTCGTCCTAATGCTTCTTCTATCCACGGCTTTCGTGGCGTGTTCGAGCGCGAGCCGAGTCATCGCGCCCACCGAAGTCGATCTGGTGGAGTGGGAGACCTGCGACGAATTTCCCGACGACCCCTCGGTGGAATGCGGCACGGTGATGGTTCCACTGGATTATCGGAATCCCGATGAGCAGACCATCGACATCGCGCTGTTGCGCTATCCGGCCCAGTCCGGCAAGGCCAAGGGCGTCTTGTTGGTGAACGACGGCGGTCCGGGCAGCTCGGGCGTCGATTTCGCCTACTACTCCGGCGCGGACATGATCGAGTCGTTGGGCTTGGAGGACTTCGACATCGTGGGCTTCGATCCGCGTGGCGTGGATCGGTCGGGCGGTCTGAAATGTCAATCCGACGAGGACATCGACCGCTTCATGTATTTGGATTACACGCCGGACGACGACGACGAGCAGGCGCTCTACGACGAGTGGCTCGAGGCGGAGGATCCGTGCGTGGTCGAGTACGGCGAGGAACTGCGCCATTACTCCACCGAGAACATCGCCCGTGACATGGACCAGATCAGGCTGGCGATGGAGGTGGACCGCATCCACTATCTCGGAATCTCGTGGGGCACGTACCTGGGTGGCGTGTACGCCACGTTGTTCCCCGACAACGTTCGGTCCATGTTCCTCGATGCCGCCTACGACCCACAGGGTGATTCGGCCGACGAGTCCGAGTTGACCCAGGCGGTCGGCTTCGAGAAGTCGTTCGATGCGTGGGTGGATTGGTGCGAGGACGAGCCCGGGGAATGTTCTTTCAGTTCGAACGACGTGAAGGCGGACTGGTTGGCGCTGGAAGACGAACTGGACGCCGAGCCGCTCGTGGCCGACGACGGCCGCGAGGTGAACCACGTGGTCATGGAGACCGCAACCATTTCCGTTCTCTACAGCGAAGCCGACTGGCCACTCTTGGGCAACGCGTTGGCCGATGCTGCCAATGGCGACGGCCAGGCCTTGCTGGAGATGGCGGATTTCTGGATGGGACGCGCCGAGGATGGTTCGTACGCCACGTTGGTGGACGCGTTCAGCATCATCGAATGCGCCAGTGGCACGTACGCCTACGAACCCGAGAATCCGGAGGCGCTACTCGAGCAGCTGAAGGACGAGGCACCGTGGTACAGCCGTGATTATGAGGCGGAAGATCTCGGTGCGTCGTGTGACGATGCGTTCGGTGATCCCGACATCTTCGAGATCGACGTGACAGCATCGCTGCCGATCGTCGTGCTTGGGGGCACGAACGATCCGGCCACACCGATGCGTTGGTCGGAGGAGATGGTTCTTCGTCTCGGAGACAAGGCCCGCTTGGCCGTGTTCGACGGCGAGGGGCACTCGCACATCCTCGCATCACGCTGCGTGGACGAGATCGCGTCGGAGTTGTTCACCTCGCTGCGACTTCCGGCCGATGGCACCGAGTGCGACCCTGACGTGTTGGTGGAGAAGCCAGCGTGGTGGGACGGGATCGCCGACATCGACGCGCCACGTGTGGATGACGTCACGATGGATTGGTACTTCGACATCGATCGGGTCGATATCTATGCCGAATACTTCGCGATTACGGGCGATACCCCGGAGGCGTTCGCGCTCCTTCGTGCTCACTTCGAGAGCCGAGGTTGGGTGTACCAAGATGGCGATTCTGCCGATCCCGTGGCCCATGTGCAGTTCTTCGTCGACCCCGACGATGACACGCGGTATGTCGGCGTGTTGCTGTCATCTCCCGAGGAACTACGTGAGAACGAAGTCAGTGGACCGGATGGAGTCGTGGCGTTTGATACCACTGTCGCGATAGTGTATAACTTACCGTGATGAAATCGGTAACAATCGCAACTTGGAACATGAAGTCAATTGCTCCGAAACTATGGGGAGCTAACGGCTCGGAAGATCTTTGGCGCTGGGCGGAAGAAAACATTGGCGCCGATATCTATGTTTTTACAGAGGCGAAGATTCCCAAATTGGGAGTTCCCACTGGTTGGCAAGCAATCTACGAGAAAGGTGGCGTGGGCCCACGTCGTCCGTGGGGCACTGTCATCGCTAGTAAACGAGTCGATATCCGAAAGCTAGATCTGCCAAAGAATGTCGCAGATGACGATGAGTTTGAAGAACCACACCAAGCGACGACTCTCGTTGTGGAGGCCGCCATTGGCGGCGAACCGTGGGCAACAGTTATTGGTGCCTACGGCCTAATGCTGGATGCCAAAAGCGGCTTTGCTGAGATTGAGCGAATCCTCTGGAAAACCCTCGATGCTCTTGCAGCGAGCGAGATTCCAGTCGTGGTAGCTGGCGATTTCAACCTGCACCCCAACGATGTTCGCCCCTTGTTCGCCGAATTGAACATGACGGACGTATTGTCTGTAAAGGGCGACTTTCCAGTTCGAATCGACGGCGTAAATGGGACTCGTGTCTGGACACATCGGAACACAGACAATCCGGGTGCTGCTATCCAAGAATTGGACTTCATTTTTGTTACTGACGAGCTGACAACCGATCTTCTTGCTGTGCGGGCAGGAATCGAAGACTTTTCAACGGCCTTCGAGGTGAGTGATCACGCCCCAGTATTGAGCACATTTCGTCTGCGATAGCGAGCACCTGAATTCACCGATACACAGGAATCAGATGTGTGGCAAAAGCGCGAATTTTTGATTGATCTGGGACTCAAGGTCCCTTAGGAACTCTAGGTGCTTTGCGGCGGGCTTACTTATGGTCACCCGGGCAACTACTTCGTCTAATGAGCGTTGCCCAACCTTGCTGATGAAATATCCTGCCAATCCGGGGTCACCTAGTGAATTCGCAAAAACCGAAAAAAGAGTTGTGAGCGTTTCAGATCCATTTCTGATGTCTTTGGCAATTCGCAAGATTGGTGCAACAGTTCCTACTGGATTCACTGGGAGATGGGAATCGGAACGGGCGACCAAGGATTCCTCAGTGACGCGTTCAGTATCCGACTCGAGTACGTGAAGGAGTCGAGCGCGTAGTTCAGCACCAACACGAATAAGGTTAAAGACGCGTGCTATTTGAGACGGCTCTTGTCTGTTGAGTACAACGGATGTGCCTCTGACGATCTCCTCAAGCGTCTTGGTTGAAGAATGCAATAGAAGATAGGTCGAAGACATACTTATTAGATCAGCGATGGGTAGCGGCTCTCCGCTTTTAGCGCTCATCACTTAACGAACAAAAGAAAGGCCAGACAAGCGGCGGCTAGGCCAAATGATGACACCGAAAACCAGTACATACGACGAAATTTCATCCCTAGTTGATGACGTTCGCGAGAAGCGCTTGCCTCCAACTGCCGTATGTTTTGAGAAGTCTCTTCCAATTTCGACGAAGCATCTGCGAGCAACTCCTCTAATTTGAGAATTCGGGAATGCAGTGCCAGCAGTATCGGTTCGTAGGTTTTTGCGATCTCAAGAAAGTCCTCCGCAACCTGTCTTAAGCCGAATCGACGACCCTGCTCCATCCTAGGAGTCCAGATTTTCGATCAATCGAGAATGATCGCGCCATTCCCGTCTCGGAGGTGAGCCGAATTCGGCCACGACAGACTCAAACAAGCGAAAGATACAAACGACAAACTTCCCCAAGTGATATTTGCCTTCTTGGCTGTTGAATCCGAGCCTCTGAACTTCTCTCCAGTGAAGGTCCCAAATGTCAGCATGCCACGCTCGAGGATTTCCCTCTTCTAGAGCCTTCGTATGTAGCCGATCATGTGACTCGCTAAAATCCTTGCGAGTCATTGTGTATTCAGTTTGTATCCATGACCACACGGACGACTTAACTTCACTCAATTGAAGTTCGTTGGTGTAGTCGAAATCCTGAGGGCGACCACGGAGTGGTCGCTTCCAGTTGAGGAGTTCCATCTCCGGATGGCTACTTAGAGCGCCGTGAATCCTCCACACGCTTCGAAGCATGGCAATCGATGCACCGAGCATACTTCCCAGTTCGAGTTGCCCTCGGTTGGAGGCGATGCCATTCGTGAGCATTCGGTTCCAATACCCGTCCAACTTCTCATGCCAAGTATTCGGCCCAATGAGACCATTTTGTGTGCGACGATCGTCGGAGTCCGGCGTGTAGTACGCGCGACCTAAATCCCGTCTCTGCTCGACTTCATAACTGTTGAGATCTTCGTGCACCCATGACAATGCTTCATTTCGTGCCCAGTTGACTATTCCTGTCGGAGGACGTTCTGTTGGTGACCCAAGATCCATTGCATTTAAAGATGAATCAATCTTTTCCTCTGTCCATCCCCAACTACGAAGTGTTTCCTTAGCCAGTTGGTCGTACTCCATGATGTCGGCTTGGGAGTATTCAACGCCGTTAAGGTCAACGACGCGACGCTTCGCTTTGAAAGCCATGTCAACTTCAGCACGTGCACCATTACTGAATGCCCAGTCCGGGGTCGCGACCACAACATCCGCGAAGTCCACAATGACTCGTTGCCAGAGTTCGTAATATTCAGGTTGTCCCCAGTCCTTGATGAAGAGTTGGGACGGGTCGAGAACCACGCGTTTCGGGAAGCTGTTCCGGGCTTGCTCGGCCCAAGATTCTGCCGCATTCATGTTCCTATCGAAGACCTCGGTACGCCAGCGCACGGCATGATGAGATCGCACTTCGTCCGATGAGCAACCAAGTTCACGCATCAAAATGAAATGATTTTTACCAGTGGTGATCGGGACCGTTACGTAGACAATTCCGCGGTGGCCGGCTACAGACTTTACTGCCTGAATAAACATGTCGAACCGGATGTCAGATTCGGGGCTAAATTCAGTCATACTCCCTCCCTACCACCGAATTATAGGTGACCTCTACATGTTTAAATCTATCCGCTTACAGCACTTCCGATCGTTTGAGGAAGAGGCTGAGGCAGTCATGGCTCCCATCACGCTTATCTATGGTGCGAACTCGTCTGGCAAGTCGTCAATTATCAAGTCATTGCTCTTGTTGAAACAGTCGTACGGCGACGGGGGTGGAGGCGCCGCGGGTTTGAGATTTGATGGTCCACTCGTCGACCTCGGAAGCGCACGGGCGGCTGCGTTTGGACATCGATTCGATTCACCGGTGAGGATCTCTATTTCATTCGAGTTAGCAGCGGGGGTATTGTCTGGTGTTTCTGGTGACATCACATTTGAAATCGCCTCAGACGAAGCCAAGGACGATCGCGTCGAGATTCGCTTTATAATTAATGGTGAGGATTTCACATTGCGGTTCAAGGAGCGCGCCGGAATTGAGCGCAATTTCGTTCTCGAAGAAGCCTCTGGGAAAAGATTTTACTCCCTCATGCAATTGATTTGCCAAAGAAATAGAGGCCCATCACTCTTTGAGGTCTCCGAGGTTTCTGCCAATCTCCCAATTTTCTCGGCAGCAGGTCTGCTACCCAACGAGATCAACGATCGCGTATCCCGGTATCCAGCAAGCAAGAGGCGTCCGAATAATTTCAAATTGACAACTGAGGAACTGGAGTGGAACAAAGCAATTACACCCACCCTTCAGGAGATCCTTGCCTCAGCAGTAGATCGTGTGAGTTACTTGGGCCCTCTTCGGAAGGCTCCAAATCGCTTTGAAATACTAGATCGGTCAAGCGGCCTCAGCGGAGTGGGCAAGCAGGGGGAGTACTCATTCAGTGTTTTGAAACGCGATGAAACACTCTTAAGTCGGGTTAACCGCAGTCTTCGCGAGCACCTCGAATCTCCCTATGCGCTTGAACTCCCAGTCTGGCCAGATGAAAGTGGTGGAGATGTTAGAGACTTGCTTCCGGTTTCAATTGTTCCAATTCTTCGGCACACCGCGTCGGATGTAGCGGTCAGCATTGCTGACGCTGGTTTTGGACTTTCGCAACTGCTGCCATTCCTTATCGAAATGCACTCCCGCGAAGATACTTTGATTTGTATCGAACAGCCAGAGCTACATCTTCATCCCCGCCTGCAGTCGCGGATGGCTGAGACTCTGCTGAATTCCCTTCAAAGTGCGAACAAGAATCGATTTCTGATTGAGACGCATAGCGAACATTTACTATTACGTTTGCAAAGAATGATTAGGGAGCAAAGATTACAGAGCAAAGATGTCTCTGTTCTCTACGTCAATAATCACATAGTTGAATATGACGACGACGGAAGATTAGTGCGAAGTGGAAGCGCGCTTGCGTCGCAGATTGTCGAGATTCGACTTGACAAGTACGGGGACATGATTGATCCCTGGCCTGGGGGTTTCTTCGATGAGCGCCTCGAGGAGTTGGGATGGACTTGATTATTAAAGTCGCGGCAACTGAAGAGTCTTTCTTTGGGGGCCCTGAAGTTTCGCTCGACGCTTATCGTCTGTTACTAGATTTCATTCGAGATCACGCAACAGTCTGTCTTTCCGATCACGAGTGCCTCAAGCTAAACAGGCGTCTGAAGACTGATCCCCCTAGTGTGCGTAATCGGATCCTAAATGAGTCTTTGACACATGTGTTGAGCCAGAAGCTCGACGTAGGTTTAGATTCCTGTTCACAGAGAGAAGAGATCGTTTCGCTGTCGGTTGATCTCGCGATCATTGATTCTAAGAAAGCACGAATGATCGCTTTTGACACTAGGGATTCACAGCTAGGCCAAAGCGTACAGATTGCGCAGGTGGGACGTCTAACTGAATGTGTAACAGTCGAAGAACTACGAAAGATGGCACAGCAATATATGGTCGGATCAGATGACGTAAATCTCGCAATGTATGTCGAACCCCTGGCAAAGATTTCGTCAGCAGTTGACGTCTTCGATCCTTTTGTTTTTCAAACTCGTGATGGTCGACTGAGTTGGAAGAGAGAGATCGCGAAGACGCTTCGAGACCTTTTAAAACGAGAGATCTCCCTCAGTATTTTCACCCTGAGTGATGACAGGGAGGCTGCTTGGAACAGCAAAGCTCTGCGCGAGTCGCTCTCAGGACTGCTTGATGAAATCTATGAAGAGCGTACGGAAAAGGCTGCGACACTTGAGCTATTTGTGTGCCCGAAAAACTGGAGAGACCGCGGCACAAGGTTGTCGGCAAAGGAAATCTTTCACGATCGATTTATTCAATTTACTGTACGTAAGGTGAACAAGCGCCGGGTCGTTCAAGTCGGAAGAGGCTTAGAGATCGGGCGTCGTCCGACACCTATTTACTACTACCCGAGTGAACCGAAGAGGATCATTGACCATCTCGACAATGTGCGTAGAGTGATTAATGATGGAGCGAACCGGTCGGCGAGTCTCGGCTTCCGATTGACGAAGAACGTTGCCTCCTGATGTTTTGTTTCTTCTCTTCGGAGTGCTTATGTGGGTTATCGGTTTCATTGAAGGGATCGTTTACCTCATGAAGTCTAAGGTCGAGTTTCGGCACACGTATGTGAATGGCCGCCGAGGCTGGTTTTGGCTCGTTGAGTCGCGTAAGATTCGCACGCACCGCTTGTGACCATCGCTTGCTGGCGATGGCTAGCAGTTCGACATTGGTGATTGGAGCCATTGGCTTGCCTGTTACCGATACCCTGGGCTGAAAATGTCCCTTGAAGATGGCGGGGTTTGTATGTCCAGGATGTGGATGTGGCGAAGCTACACGAGCGGCGTTGTCGGATGGACTGAGCGCATCGCTATCTGCACATTGGCCGGCATTATTGCTCTTGTTCGCTCTCGTTGTATCGAGCGCAACTTGTCTCACAACAACTCTCTTTGAGCAACGACGAAATCCGCGAAGGATTACTCTGTGTCTTTGGCTGCTGCTCGCCGTGAGTTTGACGGTTAATGGATTTGACCAGATTGCTTCTTTGTGAGAATTACTCTCCGGTGGTGTCGGAGTCGGGTGAGGTGTTGCCCTCGCCCACGCCCGCCAATTCGACGGTCGATGGTGGCTTGAAGCCCTCCACCGATCGGAAGCCCAAGCGCTCCTCGCCGGGACGATCGGGGTCGTCCTCGGTGTCGACCACGATGATCTCACCGGCGTGGAATTGCTTGTACAGGATCTTCTCGCTCAGGGCGTCCTCGATGAGGCGCTGAATCGCGCGGCGCAACGGGCGGGCACCCAACTGCG
>Ga0194129_10010435_pt1 | contig 10127 bp, 10 predicted proteins | sample TA2KigCa35mmetaG_FD_150862 | JGI IMG/M metagenome (GOLD analysis project Ga0194129, IMG submission 150862) | Freshwater microbial communities from Lake Tanganyika, Tanzania - TA2015038 Kigoma Deep Cast 35m | ecosystem: Environmental > Aquatic > Freshwater > Lake | place: Tanzania: Lake...
ATTGCCCGCAGCAACAAATACTCTCGGTCGGTGGTTTCTGCGTCATGTGAGACACAGGCAAGGGCCGCATCGATGAATTGTCCGGCAGCCGCAGGGCGGAGCATGCTGATGACGTCCAGATCTTGAGCAACAGCATCGAGTGTTCGCTGGTCTCTGGGTGGCGGTTCCGCCGGCTGAAAACCGATTTTGGCAAGCGCGACATTCAACGCCACGGCCGCAGAGCCGTCATCTGCATGCCCCTGCAATGCCAGCATGCCAAGCAGTCGTGTGGCAGGAACGCCGAGCGCGCGGAGACTCGCGTCATTCTTGCGCGCTACTTCACCTGCCTTGAGGCTCAGGGGTACTTCCACACGCATGCGCAGCACTTGCAGCACGACCCACTCAAAGAGGGTGGTTTTGCCGTCGACACGGACGACATCCGCAAGCAGTGAGCGAAAGGATCCATACGCAGCAGGATCGAGTCGAACAAGTGTTGCGCAGGCCACATCCACTATCGCCATACGGTGATGGGCATTACGCGAAACAACAAGTGGTGCGAGTCGCCGTACCGTCGCAAGAACATCGGGCTGTCGCGAACGGATAAGCGTGAACTGGCGCTCGGACAGATCGACATCTGGATGTATGCAGACGGCGAGAACGATCGCGCGCGCTCCCGTTCGGTCATGAATCGCCTGGTCAATCTCGGGCGAAGTCTCATCGAATGCAGACTGAACAGCTTGTAACCCTTCGGCCGGCACACTGCCTATGGCTGCGACACTTGCCGCCAAGTTCCCAGGAATCGGTCGGATGGGTGGATTGGTGCCAGTTGGTTGGGCAGTCGATGGGGCAGTCGTTGGAGTGGAGGACGGGACAACACCTCCAGCGATCGCCTCGATGCGTGCAATCCGAACATCAATGGGTGGATGCGATGCAAAGAATGCGTTGAACCCAGAGGCGAAGAACATGTGGTTGAACTGACTCGCCTGGGGCGAGGAGACCGCACTCCCATATTCCTTCGCAATCTTTCGAAGAGCGCCTGCAATACCAGCAGGATTCCGCGTGTACTGAACAGCACTCGCATCTGCAAGAAACTCGCGCTGACGGCTGATGGCGGCTTGCATGAGACGTGCAAAGAAAGTTCCCACCGAACCAATAAGCAGGAGCGCAAGGCCAACAACAGCTATGCCCGCAGCCTCTTTTCTCCGCCCGGCACTTCCGCCCGCACGAAGCAGAATGTGGCCAACGAGCCCAACGGCCATCACGCCGAAGATGGCAGCGACCGCGCGCATATTGATCCGCATGTCACCATGGAAAATATGGCTGAATTCATGGGCCATCACACCCTGGAGTTCATCCCGCGTCAGGGATTCGATCGCGCCCCGCGAGACGCCAAGAGCTGCGTTTTGGGGGGTGCCCCCAGCAGCGAACGCATTGATGGAAGAGTCCTCCATCACATAAACAGGCGGGACAGGCATACCGCTGGCAATGGCCATCTCTTCGACAACATTCAAGACCTTGCGCTCCGACGGATCGCGCGTACCAGGATCGATTCGTGTGCACCCAAGCGATTCCGCAACCGCTTGTCCACTGCCGCTCAGTGTCAGCAGTTTGAAGAGGAAGGGGATGCCAACCAGACATCCACCAATCAAGACGCCCAAAGGCCACGCAACCGGCTGAATGCAGGCGATCACAATGGTGACGGCACCAATGACACCAAACAGTCCAAAGAGAAAGAGAACGACGAGCCACCCCGTGCGCGACTGGGCACGGTCCTGATGTTCGAAAAAAGATGCCATGCGTGCGTGAGGAAGACGATGGGTGGATCAGGACAAGCGCACTTGAGGCAATGCGCGGTCATCCGCCGTCGCTTCAAAGAGTCCCATCGCCTGGAAAGCAAAGAGACGAGCGAAGAGGTTGGATGGAAAGACGGAGAGCGACGTGTTGTAGGACATCACAGAATCGTTGTAGGCCTGCCGCGAGAATGCGATGCGATTCTCGGTCGACGACAACTCCTCCTGCAGTGCCAGCACATTGGTGGATGTCTTGAGATCTGGATAGTTCTCCACGGAGATGCGAAGTCCCGCAAGGAGTTGGTCCAGCGACTGGCTTGCCTGTGCCACCGTGCGAAGTGCGGCAAAATCGCCGGGTTTCATCTGCAGCGCACCAAGACCGGCAAGTGCGGCCTGCCGAGCACGCGTCACCGCTTCGAGCGTCTGCCGCTCATGCGCCATGGCGCCCTTGATTGTCTCAACCAGATTCGGAATCAGATCACAGCGGCGCTTGAGTTGCACATCAATCTGGCTGAACGCTGCCTGCGCGCGGACTCGTCCACGGACGAATCCGTTGTAGGTCACCAATACCCATATGCAGGGCAGCACGATAGCAATGGCGATGGCTCCGAACACGATTTCCATACGGCGAAGAATAGACCAACCGATCACACTACCCTTGCACATGCGTGACCCCGAGATCCTCGGACATCCCCGCTCACTTGCGCAGCACACTTGACCGACTGGGGTTCGGAACGCCCACGGCTGTGCAGGCCGCCATGCACGGACCGTTCATGGAGCGCCAGGATGTGCTTGCGCTCGCACCAACGGGAAGTGGGAAAACATTGGCATTTGGCGTGCCGCTCTTGTCGCAGCTCCTGCTGCAGCCCCCCGTGCGGCACAAGGCGGGGCGTGGTGTTCGCTTTGTGAATCCACACGACAGATTGCGAGCGGTTGTTCTCTCCCCGACGCGAGAACTCGCACAGCAGGTGGCGGGCGACCTGAATCAGGCTGCGAAGGGCACGGTTCTTCGCATCGGTGCTGTCTTCGGCAAGAGTGCACTCGCACCGCAGCGAGAGCTTGTGGCGGGGGGCATAGACATTCTTGTGGGTACGCCGGGGCGGTTGTTGGAACTACTTGATCTTGGAGCGTTGACGCTCGCGCGCGTTTCATGCGTGGTTGTCGATGAGGCGGACCGCATGATGGACATGGGTTTCATGCCGCAGGTCGAGCGAGTCATGGGCTGGGTGCCAACCGATCGTCAAGTGGTGTGTCTCAGTGCAACACTTCCTGCGGCGACTGAATCGCGTGTGCTTCAGTTGCTGCGCAATCCAGCACGGGTGGATGTAGGTCTTCGAAACGCTCCGGCGCATCGCCGGCATGTGCGGTGCGATGTATCAGATGAAGACAAGTCGGCCCTGCTCGTTGCGCTGATCCGTGAACACCGCATGAAGGGACTGGTGATCTATGTGCGGACACGGAGGCGCGCAGGCTGGGTCACACAAGCACTGCGCCATCACAAGATCTCCGTCGATGTGCTGCATGGCGATCGCTCGCAGCGTGCCCGCAATGAGGCGCTTGCGGCATTTGCTGCTGGAAATGTGGACTGTCTCGTGGCGACAGACGTCGCTGCTCGCGGACTGCATGTGCCGCGCATCAAGTCGGTCGTGAACTATGACGTGCCACTGATGCCGGAGGACTTTGTGCATCGTGTGGGCCGTGCTGGGCATGGTGGTGGAGAAGCGGAAAGTTTCACTTTTGTGGACCGCGAGGAGTTTGGTGCGTGGCGCGCGATCGGTGCGCTGTCGGGCGTGGAGACGACTGCGTTCACACTCCCGGACTTCACGCCGTATCAGCGCGTCAGGAGCAGCCGTGTGCAGCGGCGAAGTCGGGATGCCAAGGTGGATTTTGGTGCAGGTGCGCCTCGGCTTCGCGGTGGAGTGGGGCAGAAGCCTCTTCAATGGGAACGCTCGGATGATGGTCGCCGCAAGGGACGTACAGGGAAGAGCGGCGGGAAAAAGAAGCGTCAGCGATCGGCGCCGATCACGGTGGGGCAGAAGCGGGGCTCTGGCGTTCGGCGCACTGCGCAGTGACGCGACGAGGGTTTGATCAGTCCGCTCGGAGCAGTGGGATGACGAAGTACACGAACAGGTAGATCGCGAGTGCCAGCAAGCCAAGCATGGCGTTTGCCTTGACTGAAAGGCGGACAACACGGCCCCAGTAACCGTCCATGGTCGGATCCTGGACTGCTCGGTGCACGACAGAGACACCAAAGACTAGTGGCACCATCAAAAGCCACCAGGCGTTCCCGAGGGCGGTCATGGGTTGAAGGAAAGGAATCCAAGCGACAAGAACGCTCATGCGCCCCATCCTCTTGGACTTGCCGGCTGCCGTCGCAGGGCATCAAGAATCACCACAACGTTCATCAGTCCAGCTGTGAAACAGAACAGGGTGCCGATCTCGTTTGACATCGTCACCGTCTTGAACGAAGTCACCTGCGGCGGGGGTAGCCGAGGGTTTGAGGGCGGCGATGGGATGAGCCGGCCAACTTTGCCGCTCTTCAGCAGCGCGCTGTTCGCCCAGTCGGTTGCGAATGCAATGGGGCCCGCACCCGCCTGCGCGTAAAACCACAGCGCATCCTCACGGCGGTCCACACAATCAACGCCACCCACGAGAACACCTGCCAAGAAAATCCCAAGAATGCCGCCCATTGCTCGAAAACCGCGTTGTCGATGCCCAAGCAGCACTTGTCCCAGGCCCGGCAGCACCCAGCCCATCAACGCAGGGAACCAGTTGAGTGGACCATCGACCGAGTCAGACTGTTGGGTCATGTGGAGGCCTACTCCCAAGGCAGGCTACAGTACGGGCCTGACCCAACGGAGGTGGTAGCGATGGCGAATCCAGACGAAAACAAGGCGACAAGCGAACGGGAAAAGTCAGTGATCGATCGACGCGTTGGAATTGATCGACGAGATGTTCGCCCAGCATCCGCAACCAACTTGGAACGTCGGCGTGGCCCCGGGCGGCGCCTGACGGACTTTGTGAAGTCTGCCGAAGAAGGCGAGATGAGCCGGGAGCAGTACACATTTTTGATGGCGATCGACGCTTTCAAGCGCGTCAACCACAAGACCTTCCCGACGTGGACTGATGTGTTGGAGGTCGTTCGCAAGTTGGGCTACCGCAAGACGATGCCGTCAGAGCTCAGCCTTGGTGACACGGTCCAAGATTGGACCGAAAAGCCGAATTCATTGAGCAATGTGACCAAACTGGCACACGAGGCGGACTGACCAAGCCGGTCGGTAGGCGTGCGTCACTGCCGTACCTGTTTCGTATCCCGGTGGCACACCTTGCCGCGGCCCCCCTCGGAGGGGATGGCTCAGGTTTTCTTCTTGAAAAAATCTGCGTTGATCTGGACGTACTTGGACCACTCGGCGGGCAAGTCATCCTTGGGGAAGATCGCTTGGACGGGACACTCATCGACACAGAGTCCGCAGTCGATGCATGTGTCGGGGTCGATGTAGAGCTGTGTGCACTCCGAAAACTTCTCACCCTTCTTTGTTGGGTGAATGCAGTCAACGGGACAAACTTCAACGCACGAGGCGTCCTTGGTACCGATGCAGGGTTCAGCAATGATGTGCGGCATGACGGGTCGGGATAGTAGCGAAAGTAGCGGAAATGAAGCCCAAAAAGCACCGAAAGCCGGCACGATGCCGGCTTTCGGTACAAATCATCCATTCACTGCGACTTAGCGGCTCTTCTTGGCCTTCTTCGCAGCCTTCTTCGCAGCCTTCTTCTTCTTTGCCATGGTGTGGCTTCCTTTGTCGTTACGCTAATGCGTCGGAGAGAGCCTGCGCCAGCGTAACGAAGACGCACACTCAGGAACAGTCATTGGTGTTATCGACTGTTCACGATCGAATCTTGACATGATGATTCCACAAACCCCCTCATCTTGTCAAGACCTTCACCTGAAAGTTTTTCTTTTTGGAGCCTCCGGGAGGATGGGGCAGCGCATTGATCGACTCTGCTCAGTGTCATCTCGGCGCGTTCAAGTGGTTGGACGAGTGGATCGAGACAAACCGCATGACGCATGCCCGCCCGAAACGGATGTGATCATCGATTTCTCATCGGACGAGGGCACTCGAGAGGCGATTCGGCACGCGCGAGCGGCCAAAGTACCCCTCTTGGTCGGTACAACGGGCTTGTCAGCGACCACCCTTGCCAGTCTGCGCAGTGCATCGGATGAGATTCCAGTTCTGGTGTCACCAAACACCTCTCTTGGCGTTGCTGTCATGCGTCATCTGACGAGTGAGGCTGCGCGCCTCCTTGGCGAGGCGTTCACACTCTCCATCCGTGAAGTGCACCACAGCCGAAAGGTCGACAAGCCATCAGGGACAGCACTTGCCCTTGCGGATGCAGCTGCGCGGGGAGGTCACCAGATCGATGCAGCCAAGATCGAATCTGTACGCGAAGGCGATATCGTGGGCGATCATGTCCTGGTTTGGGAGGGTTCTGCTGAGCGAATCACGCTGCGCCATGAGGCGAAAGACCGCGATCTCTTTGCACTGGGCGCGATCTCGATGGCGCGTTGGATTTGCAAGCAAAAGGCGGGTTTTTACACAATGGACGATTGGTTTGCTTCTTGGAAGGAATCTCGATCATGAGCCCTGCCGTTCCGCTCCACACCATGAATATCGGTGAGATGCCGCTCGTCGTGGAGACGGTCAGCGACAGCAGCACTGCAACGGTTGTGTGGCTGTTACCAGTGGGTTCAGCTGGCGATCCAACGGACGCTGCAGGTGAGGGCGAGTCCGCGATGCTTGCGGAGGTGATTCAGCGGGGCGCTGGCAGTCGCGACAGCCGCACATTCTGCGACGCCCTCGATCTGATTGGCGTCCAGAGGGGTACCTCGAGCGCCATGCACCACATTGCCATCACAGCGACCTGCTTGGTTGAGCACATGCCCCAGATGCTGGCGTTGCTCACCGACATGGTTCTTCGCCCCACCATCGGGGAGGAGGCGGTCGAAGCTGCGAGGGATCTTGCCCTGCAGACCCTTGGATCGCTCCGTGACGATCCACAGCACTACGTATCGATGCTGCTTGGCGGCATCGCTCACCCCGCCCCCTTCAACAGGCATGGATACGGCACGGAGGCGGGTCTGATGGCATGTACGCAGCCCGCACTCAGGGCGGCATGGGCGCGGCGTGCGCGACCTGGTGGCAGCATCCTCGGAGTCGTTGGGGGTGTGGAGGCAGCGCAGGTCCGGAAGACGCTCGAACCACTTCTGTCGGGTTGGAGTGGGCATGCCGAGGAAACGCGCGAGAGTGCGCCGGCGCGTCGAGGCACCGCCTTCGAGCGGCAGGAGTCTGCGCAAACGCACATGTGTATCGGCTTGCCGGCACCGAAGGAGTCGGACAGCGCAAGCATGCTGCACCGCCTTGTGGTGCGTGTTCTGGGTGGTGGAGGCATGGCCAATCGACTCTTCAGCGAAGTGCGGGAGAAGCGGGGTTTGTGCTACTCCGTGGGCATGGATTACGCGGCTGGGCGCGACCGCGGACTTTCAAGCATTTACGCGGGCAGCACGCCAGATCGTGCAGCACAGACGATCGACTGCATACGCAGTGAACTGCGCCGAATGGCGGAAGGAGTGACGCCCGATGAATTTGAGCGCGCTGTGATTGGGCTGAAGAGCAGCACCATCATGAACGGAGAACGATCGTCAGCGCGGGCGACGGCCATCGCAAGCGATATCCATCGCGTCGGCCGGGCGCGCACGCTCTCGGAGGTCGTTGCGCAGATCGATCTGTTGACGCTTGAGTCGGTGAACGCCTATTGCCGAAAGGCGTTCTCTGGATCTGCTCTAGATACGGCGTCGTTGGCAGTGGTTGGGCCAGAGCCACTCTGATGGACTGTGTTGACGGCAGTGGGTGGGAATGGGCTCAGCAAGGGGGAGCGTTGTGTGGCATCCCTATACTGCTGCCATGTTCGAGGGCGTTCCCATCGAGGCTGGAAAGCGTGTGCGTGTGACACAGCAGTTGCCTACACCCGAGGGTGCATGGACCACCGCCGTGGAGGGCACGGTCCGGCGCTGGCGTCAGGCGACGACGGGGTCTTGGTTTGCGCACAGCAAGGACGACCGCCTCTGGCTCGATCGGCTCGAGATGAGGCTCGACGATGGCGAAGTCACTGTGCTCAACCTTGACCAGTACTCGCTCGTCGAACCGATTGCGACTTGAATGTCTGCTTGGGTGCGCGGAGGTCAGGCATCCTGATCCATGCGGCGTATACCGATCATGGCAGCGCGCGTGCCGAGCCAACCCGACAGCCACAACGTGACTGCGGTTGCCAGAAGCATCCACAAACCAACTCGAACTTCGACTCGAATGATCCCTTGCCCTTCCATGATGAATAATCCGAGCCCGAGCGCCAAAACATCGAGCATGCACCACTCGCGAATCCAATTGATCCAACGCCATCTGCGTCGATGGACGTGCGGCGTTGCAGGAACGATCCATGCCCAGGCCTCTGCGGCCAGGGTCAGCGCGGGCATAGTGACGAGTCCCACTGCAGAGAGGATTGCAAGCGCCCAGTTGTGATCATGGATCATGGTGTTGGTGACCGAACCAACGGCATAGGCAGAGGCGTGAAGCAGGAATTGGTTCACTTGCAGGAACGGCTGCGTGAGTGCGGTAACAAAGAGTCCCAGGGCGAGCACCAAGACGGCGATAGCGATGGGGCCGAGCGAACCCGTACGACGCACGAGTGCTTGACGCCGCTGTGGTTGTTCTGCTCGCTCTTGAACCCCATGAGCATCCAGTGCAGATGCGACGATCGAAAGGCACATGGTCAGAGCGATGGCGATGAGGAAACAGTAAACGCCGACATACATGGTGGTGGAGACCGCCCACTGATCTGTTGCGAGGAGTACGAGTATCAGCACACTGAGTGGATCGAGCATGCTCCATTTGCCCAGCACTCCGAGCCATTCGATGACATGCGTACGCCGAGGTCCCGAGGGCAGGATCAACCAGGTCCACGCCAACAGGAGGATCTTTACAAACGGAAAGACAATACTGAAGCCGGTGATGAGCACCACAAGCACGTACACCTTGCCTTCCCACAACAGAGATACTGTGTGCAGAAGCGAGTAGTCAGCGCCGCCCGCAATAAAGACTGCGATTCGTAGGAAGGGGAGCAGAAGCCCTGCAATCTGCAGCCCGAGTGCGAGGACGAGCGCAGAAAGCCACACCCAGCTCCATGCGCCGAGGCTGTGGTGGAGGGTTTGTTTGTTGGCGTGCGATGACATTGCGCGATCAGACTAACAACCATGCTGCCCGACGCCCGATCTAGCAACTGAGTGTGGTGCGGTTACAGCGTGCTGATTCGGTGACAGCGGATCTTGTCCTCCACAAAGGGTTCCTCCTGCGATTGAGGAACTGCCTAGCCTCCTGTTGCAGTGCGCTGTGGCGCGGCCGCGGGTCGACCTCGGTCGTTTGTGTCCGTCGGCATGTTGGGCGTACCGGGAATCTTCGGCGATGCCACTGGGCGTGTCGGTTCAGGTTGGAGTTCTGCCGGCAGTGGAACGTGCTTCCAAGCGACCGTTTCAACAACGAAGTCTTTGGAGACCTTGCCTCGTCGCACGGTCAGGGTGATCGATTGCCCCGGTAAAGTCCGTTGAAGCGCAGCGCGAATGGCTTGGGGGGTTGCTGGGGCTTTGCCGTTCACGGCAGTGACGATGTCGAAATCCTCGATGCCCGCACGGTAGCCAGGTCCATTCGGCATGACGCTCACGACAACCGCACATCCAGTTACGTCAGAACCAAGGTGTTTGACCAGCGCTTCCCCAGGTTCCTCAAAGCGGATACCGAGCATGACGGGAGGATGCTCCGGAGGCTGTGGGATCGGGATGCTCTGAAGCACTTGCCCCTGCGTACCGATGATTTCAATCGCGTTGTCCGTACGGCGCACATGTTGTTTCGCGACGGGTCGTCCGTTGATCGTCACATGAACCTCGTCGCCAACGAAGTGCAGGTCGATTTGGGGTGTTGGAGGTGGCGCCGGCGGTGGAGATGGCGGCGGTGGACTTTGCGCTGTGGGAGTTTGCGATGCGGGCTGGGGTACTGTGGGTGGGGGTGAAGCAGATTCCGCGGCCGGCGCAGGGGGCGTCGGGGCATCGGGTGTTGCAGGGGGTGCTGGTTCTGCTTCTGCTACCGATGTATCAGTCGTTTGATCCGCATTCTTTCGTGGTTCGATTTGTGCTGTTGGTATGCGAGTAATGCGAACGCGCTCAACGGCCGGATCAGCACTGTCTGGCACTGCGTCATCAATCGGGGCCGTCAGACCACCTGGTTCGGGTCCTGGTATCTGATCTTCCGGCAG
>Ga0194129_10010436_pt1 | contig 10127 bp, 10 predicted proteins | sample TA2KigCa35mmetaG_FD_150862 | JGI IMG/M metagenome (GOLD analysis project Ga0194129, IMG submission 150862) | Freshwater microbial communities from Lake Tanganyika, Tanzania - TA2015038 Kigoma Deep Cast 35m | ecosystem: Environmental > Aquatic > Freshwater > Lake | place: Tanzania: Lake...
CGGCGGGAGGAGAAGGCGGCGCGCAAGAGAACGCGCGGCGCGCGGGCGGCTGCAGCGCCCGGGGACGGCGCAGGCGCGCGCAAGAGAACGCGCGGCGCGCGGGCGGTCGCCGCCGTCCTACCGAGTGCGCCCGCGCAGGACGCGGCGCCAGAGGACGTCGCGCCGGCGGTCGCCGCCGTCCTACCGAGTGCGCCCGCGCAGGACGCGGCGCCAGAGGACGTCGCGCCGGCGGTCGCCGCCGTCCTACCGAGTGCGCCCGCGCAGGACGCCGCGAACGCCGAGACCGCGATCGCGGCCACCGCGCAAGTTTTCCTGGTCCCCGTCTCGGCGCTCTCGCCGCTGGAGCTGATGGCCTTCGACGTCTTGAACTCTCAAATGCCAGAGGTGCCGCTCAACGCGAACCACATCACGAACCCGGCGATGTCGGGTTTCAAGCGCATCTGCAATGGCGGCGGCAACTTCAAGTCAACCAAGATCTCGTCGCGCGAGGTTTCAGTGAAGCTGAACAAGGACAAGCTCGCGGTGTGGCCTGTGAAGGAGTACTACAAGAGGAAGATTGACGCTGTCGCCGAGTTTCTGCTGCGCCCCGACGTCGAGAAAGAAGTCGAAGGGCTCCAGCACCCGATTCTGCGCATCTCGTGCGCCAGAATGAAGGCGGAGGTCCGGCAGGAGCTCGTCGAGAAGGTTTTTGGCTACGTCAAGGACCCGGAACAGCGCTTCAGGCAGCTTCTCTGCACGATCGGCATCCGCTCGAAGGCTGTCCATGGCATCTACACGTGGGAGTTCGACCCCGAGTCGTGGAACAGGGCGTCGTATCGTCTCATGCCGGGCTGTGACTCCAAGGGAAAGCCTCGAGTCACGTTCGTCTGAGGTGGTTTCGTGTGGTAGCAGCAACCGGCCGTCCGGGAATTGTAGGGTTTTGATGAATAAAGAGTTTTGAGTCACGAAACTGGAGCGTCTGTTTGAAAAAACATTGCACTCGAGCGGGGTCGCCGGTCCCCTTATCCATGTCGCCGCAGCCAATGCGGGATTGGTATGATTTCGTGGCGTCTTCGCACCTAGCGTTGTCGCCGGTCCCCTTATCCATGTCGCCGCAGCCAATGCGGGATTGGGATGATTTCGTGGTGTCTTCGCACCTAGCGTTCGCGCCCGCGATCGTGGTCGCTCTGGTGCGCGGCGTCTATGACGCGGTCGTGCTGATCACAGTGATGGTCTTCCTCTCCGTCTGGTATCACAGAGAGGCGGAGAAGAATACGCTGGTAGCGAGGATTGAGCTGTGTTCAACATGCACGCTGTTCGCGTACGGAGTCGCCCAGTGCTTTTACGCCCCCAGTGTCCTGGTGCTCGCAGGCGAGGCGCTCTGTGCGTGGATCACAGTGTCGACGTACATCTCCTGCTTTTTCATATGCGAGAACAAAGCTCTCTATGATGTCTGGCACCCCATCGGATTGCACCTGGTGCCCGCGGTGTGGGCGCTGCTGGTGGCCGCTTGGCACAAGAGACTGATCCTTGCGGAGTGAAGGGTCGTGAGCGTAGCAGTGTAGAAAGGCCGTGAAAAACATCGTGTTCGAACGGTGCAGAATTTTCGTATTAGAGGACTACATAACATGTCGAAAAACACGTCCCAAAACATTCCGTGCGTCGCGTCCGAGCCTTGTGATTTGACTGACTTCATGTCAAAGCGCAAAGCGGCTGCGCAGAAACAGGGCGCGCAAGTCGAAGGCAGTGTGACAATCAGTGCCTCGCCAAAGTCTCCCAAGCGCCTGTATGTCAAATTTATGCTGTCTGTGAATACGCTAAAAATCAGGCTTGTGCAAGAGGTCGACGGCGATGTGCGGAAATTTGACATGTGCTCGCTAAATCTCTTGCAACTCGTGGTCGGGTGGGTCTGGGGCATCAAGGACATGTTTGTTCTCGCGGCAAAGGACGATGAGAAGTTCTACTCCGACATATGCTGCTTTCCAGTGGACCGCAGGAGAAACACGTGGCTCGAGGACTTTGAGAGCAGGGGCGTGCGAACGATGATGCTCTTCTACTACGATAAGCCGATCCCGGTGTCCGGCCGCTGCAATCATTATCTGATGCTAAGACTGAGTGAGTCTTTGGAGGGGCAGGACTCAAGCGGGTCGCGCGGGGTGGCGGACTCTGAGGATCAAGATGCCGCATGCACTCATGATTGAATTCATGTGCGAGACGATTGAAACGATGATCATGTTTTATTTGCCCTTACTAAAACAAAAGAATGTTAGGCGCCCTCGTCGTCCGAGATGACGACCACCTGTGCCTAACATAAGCAACACGGAGAGTCGGGCTTTAAAACCGACTACAGAGCAGGCGCTAGGAACTCGAACGCATCCAGGAGTGCTTGCTCTAGCTCGTATGACGCGTCTCGTCCGATCTGTTGGAGCACGAGCAGGTTTTGCTGCATCTTCTCGGTGAGATTGCCGTCGGGTCCAAACTCTGCGACAAACACGTGAACAGCCTTGTGGACCACTACCATCGCTTTCAGCCACATCTGTTTCGACTGACGCGTAAGTCGGCGCGGCTCTTCAAAGTGTTGCTGTGTGCGATTGGTCATGAAAATACCGAATAGGTTCAAGGTCTTGATGAACGCATGGTTGGAGGTGTTCGAGGCTTCGTACAGGCCTGAGATTGCTTTCATGAATTCCGTTTCTGCATTCGAACGGAGGTGCTCTGAAGCAAACTGTGCAAGACATGAAGCTTTCTGCGACTTGAACTGGAACATCTGGAAAAGAGCTTTGGCCGTGGCTTCAATGTTTTCCTGATCATTGAAGCTCTTCGCACGCCTGCAAACAGTCTCTTCCCACTCCGTCGCCACTGCGAGTGCGGTCTGGAACTTGTCCATCAGTATCAAGACGTTTGCAAGCCTGAAGGCACAATTCACCGACGCGTCGTGATCCGACCCCAGAAATTGCAGGCACTGCTGCATGACGTACTTTGTTCGCTGGAACCCCGCCTCGAGAGACTTCTCAATCATGACATCCAGTATCATGAGCTCGACATCGTACCGCTCCGGGGAAGTCCACGGCAGCTCGGAGACGGCGTCGCCCGCGCCGTCGCAGGCAGCCAGCGCGCTTTCCACAGAGAACTCGCCGCGACAGACGGTACAGGTGATCGCCGCCCAATCGTTCGAGGAGAGACTGTCTTTCATCACCCTGAGGAAGCAGGGAGCACATGCATGCATGTTGAGACACATGCATCCACACGGAAGCAGCCGCACGGCGCTCTCCGCCTCAAAGCAGACAAAGCAGTGTTTAGCGGCGCCCTCGCTCGGGGACGCTGCGGTCGACGGCGCCGCCATGCGTGCGGGGATTGGCCGGGTCACTCCGCGGAATGTGTGATTCCGCGCGCTTTTATTCGCGTTTCTAGGGAGCTAGTGTCCCCAACTTGCAAATTCGCGGAATAAAAAAGAAAAAAATATCATTCACGAAAAGTAAATTGCCAGCTCGTCGACGCGAGTAGCTGGGATCAAAGCTCTGCCAAAGAAAAAAAATGTCAATCACAAAAAAAGTAAATTTCCGCGCTCGTCGACGCGAATAGCTGGATTTTGAAAATAAAAAAAAGTCGTTGACGTGTCAACTTGTATTGACACGCAGCATATTAAAGAAGCTTTCACCCCTCCGGTTCAACCTTGACTTTTGGTCGTCTATGGACACTGTTGTTGACGACAGAGTCGGACAGGAATTTTAACACAAAGTACATACTTCGAGCTATTTATGAAGGAGGCGTATGTAGCGAGGGAGTGAACAACGTGCACATCGCTGCGCCATTGAGTAGTGTCAAGATGAAGGCGAAACATGTTTTGGATGTGGCGACTCGAGACGCCCGAGTGCAAAAAAGTAAAGCCTTCGATCGTCGAGGGCAGCGCGCGCGTGGATGACGCTGCTCGTGATGCGCGGGTGGGACGATTTTGTGGTGTGGTCGAACGTGGCGTTCGCCCCGGCGGTGGTTGTCGCGCTCGCGCGCGGCGTGTACGACGCGTTGGCCCTGATCTCGGTGATGGTGTTCCTCTCGGTATGGTACCACCGGGAGGCGGAGAGCAACAAGCTGGTGGCGAAGATCGAGCTGTGCTCGACGTGCACGCTGTTTGCGTACGGGATCGCGCAGTGCTTCTACGCGCCGGGGCTCGTGGTGCTCACGGCCGAAGTGCTCTGCGCGTGGATCACGGTGGGGACGTACTTCTTGTGCTTTTATATGGACAAAAATAAAGCCGCTTATGATCTCTGGCACCCAATCGGGCTGCACCTGGTGCCCGCGGCGTGGGCGCTGCTGGTGGCGGCGCTGCACGAGAGACTGCTGTTTGCGCGTTGAGGGATCATCGGACGCGCGGCGGGATCTGGTATACAGAACACGGTGGGCATGTGCGAAACAATGCGGCGCAGCACGTCTGAGCCGGTGAACTTGGTTAAATCACTCGCACGTCGGCCTTCCAGGTCTCTGGCTCTACTGCATGCTCTTGCGCCGCGGCTTTTGCGAGTCAAGATCAGAGTCTAGGTCAAAATAGTGCTCAAAGTCTGACGAATTGCCAGAGCCCATTTCCTTGATGGGACTAAGGTTTAAATATTGTTGGGCAATGTGACTATTGTCCGCAGAGAGCTTGACAGGCCTGCACGTCACCTTTTTGGACTCGAAGAACTTGAGCCATACGTTGCGGCTTTCGTCGGTCGGAGTGCAAAATATCTCATCGTACAAGTGCGAGTTGATGGTTTGCGCAATAATAAACATGGATGGGATAGTCCATAACCATCCAATGAAAAGACTGTCGTAGTCAATTTTCGCAACCGTGAAGGTGTTCACGTTTCCGTTGATCAACTGCTTCAATTGGATCTTCATGTTTTCTTTTTGCGCGTTAAGATGGAGCACCATTGGCGGCTCGAAGGGCGTGTGTCGTGCCATCACAGTTCCAACTTTGTCGCCAACTACATGTGACTTTTTCAAAAGATGTGGCAGCGATGTGTTCCGACGCATATCTGGTGGCATAACGCTGTGTCTTGTTTATATTCTGATTTTTTTGAACCAGTGCATTCTTATGAAGCACCAACCTACGTGTTTTGTGTTTTGCCACGTGGCAACCCCTATTCTGAAATGTCAAAATTGAAGTTCGTGTGGAATTTCAAATTCTGAACAAATCTACAAATTTGACAAAACTATAAAAAAACAACGTATCCGTTTGAGTGTGTCTGGGCGAGGAAGGCAAATGTTTTCGGACGAAGTCTTCCCAATTAGAAACCTGGCGCGTGATGTGCGTGAAATGGCGCGTGATATGCGTGATATGTCGATGCAGTCGGATCGCGAAGAAGACCAGGAGGGCAGCTATGAGATACGACGAGCCGAGGCGTTTGTGGACTTGTGCAGACAAATGAATCGAGACATGCCAATCGAACACCTGCGGCGTGCGCATAATCTGCTTCCAGAGCGCGGCAGCCGTTTTGAAAGCGGCTCTGGGCAACCATTGCAAACGTTGGCGGACAAAGTGGATCGCGAAGCGGACCTCGAAGATTTGCTTGACGACTTTCGCGGCCTTATCCGGGGTGCTGGAGTCGGCGTGGAGGCGGCCAAGGCGGCAGAATTGCGCGCGGCGGTGCTGATTGAGGCGGAGGCGCAGGTCATGGTGTGCGAGAATGAGGTGGCGCTGCTCCGTGCGAGGCAGGATCTACGGTATTTCAGAGATGTGCCCAGTGGCGTGATGAGTAACCTGGAGGACAGGGTGCGCCAGGCGCGCGCCGACGAGTCGGTGGCGAAGGCCAATGTTAAGCTGTTAACTGCGGAGATGAAGGCGTTGCAGCTGACGGCGGAGCTGAAGGCGGAGATGAAGGCGCTGCAGTTAAGGAAGAGTGACCAGGTGCAGGCGAGTGGGCCTGATGATGCAACACAGTCCGCCGAGCGGGCGGTTGAGTAGATTAAAAACTCTATGGCAAAGTCTCAGGCGCACGTGCCAGTGGGGTCTCGGCGTTTATTACAGCAAGAGCGCGCTTAAGCGCGCTCGTCGTCGGAGATGACTATGACCTGGGCGCGCTTGCGCTTGGGCGCGCGGGCGCCGGCGGCAGCGCGCGGCGCCGGCGGCGCTGGGGGCGCCGGCGGCGCTGGGGGCGCCGGCGGCGCTGGGGGCGCCGGCGGCGCTGGGGGCGCCGGCGGCGCTGGGGGCGCCGGCGGCGCTGGGGGCGCCGGCGGCGCTGGGGGCGCCGGCGGCCGGAGGAAGGGCGGCCAATACGGCGGGACGCCGCGGCCGCGCGAGGCGCTGGCTGTGCTCGGGGGCGCGCACTCGTAGGTGATGAGGTACGCCGGGAGGGCGCGGCTGTTGTCGGGGATGACGAAGATGGTGGGCGCGGAGGCGTTGTCGACGAGCGAGTGCATGTGCTCACCGCGGGCGCCGCGCGGGTCGAGCGGCGGCGTGCGCATGCCGACGGCGCCGACGGCGGCGACGCCCGTCAGGATGCGGCTAAGGAACATGCGAAGCGGGGGGTCGGCGGCGCCTGCGAGGGCCCCAGCGGCGCCCGGGGCAGGCGCGGCGGCGCCCGCGGCGGGCGCGGCGGCGCCCGCGGCGGGCGCGGCGGCAAATACACTCCCGGGCGCGCGCAGCGCGTAGTTGTGCGCGAGCGTGGCGTCGCGCGCGAAGTAGACGCCCGCGCCGAAGGCCTGGCCGTTGCGAGAGCCGGAGAGGACGGTCTGGAAGCCCTCGGCGACGATGCTCTCCCACGGGTCCGGGGGGGCCGGGAGCGCCGCGTCTCCGGCGCCCGCGCCCGGCCCCGGCGCGTGGAAGGCCCAGCGCTCCATCGTGCGCGGGTCCCAGCGCTGGCTGCGGGGCGGCGCGGCGAGGCGGATGCTGAGGTTGCGGCGCTGCATGTCGAAGACAATGCGCATGCCGTGGTTCTCGACGCGCTCGATCGCGGCGATGCGCGCGCCGGGGTACCGGTGCATGGAGGCCCAGAAGCGCGCGGCGACGGCCGCGAACTCCTCGCTGGCGGGGTCGAGCGCACGGAGCGCCGGCGGCTTCGGCGAGAGCTCGGGCACCCAGTACCACGTCGCGAATCCCCCGGCAGCGGTCGCGCCGTCGAAGACGACCTCGACGGGCGCTGCAGGCGGCGTCTCGAGCGTGCCGCGCGTCGGGAAGCCGCGGCGGAAGTGCCCGGAAAAGCGGCGCAGAAGGGCAGGCGCGGCGCCCTGCGGCGCGTCTGCAAAGAACTCGAGCGTACCCTCCCCGTGAAAGCGGTTGTCCTCCCAGGCGCCGCGGTAGTGGAGCATGTCGGCGCGGGCGCTACTGGCGCCGCGGGAGCTACTGGCGCCGCGGGCGTCCCCGCCCGCGGCCCCTGCGGGGTCATTCCTGTCGCACGCGGGGAGCACGAGCAAATCCGAACGGCGCGAGAAGAAGGTGCCTGTGCCGTGGCGGAGCTGGTTTCGCCACTCGCCGTCGTAGACGTCGCCGTCGGCGAAGACGTAGCGGCCACGCCCGTGCATGCGCGAGTCGAGGAGCTCGCCATTGTAGCTCGAGCCGTCGGGCCAGCTTATGCTGGCGTCGCCGGAGAACACGAGCCTGTCGTCGCGCGCGCACACGGAGGTCTCGAGGCGCAGCTGGGAATTGTTGAATGTGTACACGCCGCGCCCGTCGGGCAGTCCGTTGCGCAGCGCGCCGCGCCAGGTGTCGCGCTGGGTCGGGTGGCGCCAGTGGGACTCGGACGCGTCGGCGGCGGCGTCGGCGGTGGTCGGGAGCCAGACGGCGTGGGGGACAGCGAGCGTGCACATGGTCATCTGCGTGCGTCGACGGACAATTCCTGCTTTTTAATAGGCGTTTCCGGAAACTGCGGGCAAAAGGAAACAGAGTCTAAGAAAAAAACGGAACTTAGGGACTGTCGTGCAGGCCGATGCCCGTTTCACGCCGAGGCTACTCAAGCGCATGCCCGGGCTTCACGTACACTGTGACACGCGTTTGACATGGCGGGAGCGCAGGTTGAGCAGGCGGAGGACTTCAAGTCATTCTTGTTTCCGGGCGACGGGCGCGTGGGCGCAGTGGAGGCGCTCGGGGACGTCACCAAGTACCAGCTCGGGTTCGACGTCTTCGGCGACCTCGATGCACACTTGGCGCCGGGAGAGTTCGGCTTGGGAGACGTGTCTGTTCTGATGCACTTTCCGCTGGCGAGTCGGCCGAAGATGTATGCACAAGTCGTCTGTCTCGATCGCATCAAGGAAACTCCACACAACCAGCACGTCGAGAGGTTGGTACAGCGCGACGTGTGGGGCCCGTGTCTGCTCGTCTTCCTGCACCACGTAGGTGATCCTGTGAACGCGTTTGAGGGCGCAGAAGAGGACGACTTGGTGTTCCACGAGGAGCCACTAACGCTCGGCGCAGTCGTGGCGCGACTCGAGCGCGAGCACGCGGCCGCCGGCACTGCCAGCGCCCAGGCGGAGTCCCAGAGCGCCTTCTACCTTCTCGAGCGCGCACGCGAGTGGGACCGCGAGCACACGCCGCTGGAAAGGCGCGCCGAGCAGGCGCTGCGCGAGATGCACCGCGGCGCGCACTTCTGCATGGGCTAGGGCGGCAGCCGGGATGCGGCGAGGGCCCTCGTGTGGGTTCGTTTGAAAGGTGGTGCTGCGCCATGATTTGGTGAGGAAACTTTATTAAAGTGCCGTTAAACATGCCCCCAAAGCTCCCAGTGCTCATGTACCCGGAGGTGCGCGACATCATGAAGAAGCTGCGCTCGTTCTTCCCGATCTGCGCGAAGTGCGCGAGGCAGGAGCCGGTCGCGCGCACCGAGAGCCTGCTCGACGCAGTGCTCGTCGGCGCGCACCAGTACCCGGCGCTGCTGAAGGCGCTCGGAGACGCGAAGGAACTGCTCGACTTCGACGACGCGGTGGACCTCTACGTAGTCAGCAGTCCCGGCGCGAACGCGGGCTCCTTCCGCATGCCGAATGAGCCAGCGCAGATCAAGTTGAACGGCGCGTTGGTCGGGCTGCTGGGGCTGCTGGATCCCGCGAACGAGAACCTGGCGCTCGTGGTGCTGCTGCACGAGCTCGCGCACCTCCTCTTCGAGCAGAGCAGGTACAAGACAGCCATGCGTGTCTACGCCACGTTTCTGGACGACGGGACGAAGGCGCGCGCCGCGCGCTCGCAGCAGGCGATGGGGGCGTTCCAGAAGTACCTCGTCGCGATGGAGCTGACGGCGGATGCGGTGATGTTCCGCGCGCTTACGGAGAAGCTCGGACGCGAGGAAGCGCAGAAGACCGCGCGGACGGCGTTCGCGAGGATGGCGAGCGGGGTGGACGGTGCCGACGGCGACGCGTACTACGCGCAGCTGAAGGAATGCGACCTGAATGTGGTGTGGAGCCTGCTGCAAGCCGCCGACACCCACCCGCCGCTGGGCGTGCGCCTGCAGTTGCTGCACGTCGACAACAAGCCTCTGTTGCGTAAAACGATGCAAACATGGCGCAGCGCGACGAAGCGCGCGGCGCCTCCGCGCGCGGCGCGTGCCTAGAGCTCAGCGCCTGGCGGAGCTTCCAGAGCTCGGCGCCTATATGTGGAACCCGTACATGTTCGCCATCGCGTGCGCGTGCCTTTCGTGGTCGTCGGGGCTCCGTTGGAGCTGCGAAAGACGGGAGAGAACCGGCAGCGTCTCCGGCCGCGGCCTGAGCGCGCCCGCAGCGGGAAAGGGCTCCAGCCCCAAGTTCTCGAGACTCGTAAGGCCCGCCAGGCACAAGAAGCTCGCCTGGCACTCGGGGCTCAGCATGTGGCAGCACGGGCTCGGCGGTGGCGTGGGCGGCGCGGCGAGGGCCCCAGCGGGGTCCCCGGCGGCGGGCGCCGCGGGCGCCGCGGGCGGGGCGGGCGGGGCGAGCAGGGCTATCGAAGCGCGTGACGGTTGTTGCGGCACGAGCGACAGCGGCGAAAGTGTCAGTGGAGCAATGGTCGGCGTTTCGCGAGCCTTCGAGATGAAGGCAAGGTTCGAGGTGCTCGCCAGGGCCGTAGCGCTTAAGAGGGTCATCCGGGTTAGGGACATGCCTGGCTCTTGTTTAATACTGATTGCAAAGTCTGTACTTGTATCGGAATGCGGAGTCAAGTCAAGTCTTTGCTAATGTCTTTATATAAGGATGGTTTATTTATGTATTCTCAACGTCAT
>Ga0194129_10010438_pt1 | contig 10126 bp, 11 predicted proteins | sample TA2KigCa35mmetaG_FD_150862 | JGI IMG/M metagenome (GOLD analysis project Ga0194129, IMG submission 150862) | Freshwater microbial communities from Lake Tanganyika, Tanzania - TA2015038 Kigoma Deep Cast 35m | ecosystem: Environmental > Aquatic > Freshwater > Lake | place: Tanzania: Lake...
ACAATGTCCTTTACAACTACGATTTTTCAAAAAACAGACTGGTGATAGGGAAGTTTTGTGCCATTGCAGCCGAAACGCGCTTTATTATGACCGGTGACCATAAGCTCGATGCTTTCAGCACATTTCCTTTCCCCATTTTCGGACACGGGTGGGAGATGGCATTCAACATATCTGATCTACCGGTCAAAGGGGACATCCTTGTTGGGAATGACGTTTGGTTTGGATATGACTCTTTAGTGATGAATGGCGTAAAGATTGGAAATGGAGCCATCATCGCCTCGAAAGCGGTCGTTGTGAAAGATGTACCAGCCTACTCTATTGTAGCTGGGAACCCGGCGAAAGTAGTGAAAATGCGGTTTGATGATCAGACTATTAGAGAATTGGAGAGGATCGCCTGGTGGGACTGGGATAAAGAAAAAATCACCAAAAATCTCAAAGCTATTTGCCATCTCGACCTTGAGCGCTTGAAAAAAGCCGCCCTTGAATCTTAAATCCTAAACTCCCCTCAAAAAAAACACTACGATCCAATCGAAAATAAAATGTTTAAATCTGTTCTCTACCGAATCACCAAAAAAGAGTGGGAAAATCGGGCAAGTAACCTTTAACCCTTTTGCCGAATTCAATAAAAGAGGAAATAAATTGGGTTACATTCTATTGTTTATAGACAATTCACCACAAAAGCAAAAAAAAGAGGCTCTATGAAAGAAAATGAAGTGTCTAGGATTTACGATATCCAGTGGATTGATGATTACTATCGCTTCCATTATGCCAGCCGGCAAAGAGATCATTTAGAGCGAACCCTTTTGGCTTTGTCTGTTATAGTCCTATGCTGTGGGCTCTTGTCACAGGTTGAAGATCATGACCAAAATGATGCCTCGATAGTCCTCTCTTCTTTAGTCGTTATGACAGGGGTGTGCACAATGCACCGGATAACTAGAATACTACAACACACACGATGCATAAGATTTTAAATAAGGTTTTAAAAAAAAGGAATGAGTCAAAGAGCCAAACGTTTATTCCAGTCTATTGTCGATGACAAACCGGGGATCTTGGCAAAAAAAGACTCACCAAGTTGGGTATTTTGGCATTAAAAGAGAACTCAACCCCCGGTTATACTCGCAATTCTAAGCCTTAGATTAAGGCCACCCCATGCTGGATAAAACACGTTATTTCTTTTTTTGTCCATTTTCCTAAATAAGCTTCAAGATCGGACTTTTCTATATTAAGACCTAACTTAGATATTAAGAGTAGGGCTTCTTTATTAGACCTCACATTGTGTGCGTCTTTGAGAAAATCTGGTTTAATTTTGTACTTGACATCCCAACGTTCCTTTAAGGAATCCTCGCTAAAAATTCCACTGACAACGTTCCATACCCGTTCGAGAAAAGATATCGGTACGAGGAAACGTTTTATTTCTGCGGGAGTGGGTGCATCTGATGCCACGGTTGCGGAAGCTATACTGTTTGCCATTTTGCGAACCCTCTTGAATTATATAAATTATTATAACATAATTTATTTTTTCAATCGACGAAATCTCTTAGATGTTGAAAATCAGAAGGTTATTTTCGTTTGAAGGGCTGTAAATGCCTCCATAACAGGTTCTTTAAACCCCATTTAGGCCTTTTTTAGATCTCAAGGATATTCCTCTTCAATGATCTTTCATAAAAGTTTATAAATTCCCTAATATAGTCAGGATCATACTCTTAACGATTCAAAAAGGGGTCACCCTTTACTTTTTTTATAAAATATTTTATAATATATGTCCAATTTACATTTAGGATGTGGACACGACAACTGCTGCATTTGATGCTTTGAAAGGGATGGACGTTTCTCTTCTTGTTCCCCTAACTGGCTCACCGACCCACTTAGGGCATATGAGTGTCGCCAATCAAGCTAGCGAAACGCTTCGAGATAAAGGCGCAATCGTCAAGGGGATATTCTTTTGTCTGGCATCTGAAGAATACGCTCAATCAAAAGCCTCTGCTGATCGGGTAAATCTAACCCTTCAAGAGCGCATAGAGATTCTCCAGTGCAATATCGAGGATGCAAAAGAGTGCGGTTTTTTTCAAAATATCCAGGTGACCTATTATGGACCGGAGACTCGCAGTGGCCATACCGGACAATACGATAAACTGCAAAAAGAGTTCCCAGCGCATAAAGTCCTATTAGCAGCCGGGGCCGATTTACAGGCTCGTATGAATAGCCATTGGAGCAAAAGGCCCGGCTTTCTTGCTGTCGTTGTAAATCGTGGGGACCAAACGGGAACAAATGAGCCCAATTGCCTCGTTGTACGCGGGCAGCCAGAACTTGGTCAGGTATCCTCCTCCAAAATTCAAAAAGACGCCATTAGGGGAAAAGAGATTGAGGGGATGGGTCAAAAAGCCAAGAGTTTATTCCAAGCTATTGTTATTGAATCTAAATCATCCACGAACTTATCTAACGGGGCACAAATCAGGTTGCAAGAAAAACCTAGCACTTGCGCTCTTATGTAAACTTAATACCCTAAAAATGCAAAAGAGGCGCTTTTAAGCGCCCCTTTCTTTTTCTACCGGTTCTTTGTCTTGAAGCTTCAAAAAAAGAAAACCCGAAAAACTGTAATTAACATCTAAAATCAGGGTAGCTACCTTCTGAACTTGACCGGCTAGAGTCGGAAGGTCTAGGTTTTGGATCAAAACCAATAATAGGCTTTATACCCTTAACAAGAACGACAGCTGAACCGCTAGATGGAAATTCTGCTAATACTCTCGGTTTCAATATTGGTTCCATCTTAGCCCTAACGAAAGCCGTGAGCCTTTGAGCTGCCTCTCTTCTCCGTGTTAAATATTGAAAATGATGTCTCTGAAGCACTTGAATCTTTCTTTCAAAACAAGAACTGGTTTCAAAGGCAAAATCGGCAAGATGCCCCCCTTTCAATAGTTCTGCTGGGTGTGTAATCTTTGTTGCAATACCCGGTTTAGGTAATCCCATAGGTTTCTTGGGTTCCACGACCTTAGGAAGAGGTTGTATCATAGGCTGAGCAATATTTTCTTTATTCTTTGATGGCACTCTTGAGGGGATAGGATTACCAACGTATCTCTCAGCGGACTTTGAAGAGGAGCAGGATACAAATAAGTCATTGGAACTTTCTGAAGAGCAAAAAGCCGAAAAGCTTCTATTACCTATAGATTTTTGCCACTCACTATCAACTTTGCTGTCCTGGGCAACTGGTTGAGCTTGTATTATTTGTGTACTTAAATCAGCTTAGCATTCGTGCTCAAACATAGCATTATAAACTGTCATGGAATTACCCCCCTAAAAATTTCTATACCTCCTGTTATAATGAAAAATTTTATAAAAATATACATTAAATAGCTTTTGGGGCTTTTAGGACCCGGGTCTAAAATTTATCTTGTTCCATTAGAGCGGGTTATCTATTTTAAGTAACAAAAATCGTTCATTTGATAGAAATTTCAAGGTTACTGAATAATTATCGCAGGATACAAGGGAGATATCTATGGGTTTAAAAAAAATATTTTTTCTTTGTTTTTGTTTGTATTCCTTTATAGATTTAAAAAGTCAACAACCTCTGATCCAAGAGCAGCTCACCGTTAACTATAGATGGCATAGTAACGATCTATTTGTAGCAAAAGTTTACGCGACATTACAAAAAATTTTATTTTGTATAAACCGCGATGAAAAAGCTCACCTTGGGGGCTTTTTCGAGAGTAAAACAAACGCTAAGACAAATCTAGATGTTTTGAAAACCCAGCGATTAATTCTACGGCAGTGGACAATTGAGGATTTTGTGCCCTTTGCACGGCTGAATGCTGATCCAAAAGTTATGGAATATTATCCGAACACATTATCCAGAGAGGAAAGTGATCTTACTGCACAAAAGATAAAAAATAAAATCGAAGAAGAGGGTTGGGGAAGATGGGCTGTTTCTATTCTCGGTTCTACAGATTTTATTGGAACCATCGGATTATACAAGCTAGATTACGAAACATTTCCCACCTCTTTTAGCCCGGCTATAGCGATCGGATGGAGAATTTGCGTCGATCACTGGGGAAAAGGTTATGCAACAGAAGGGGCAAAAGCTGCCCTCGAGTATGGATTTAGCAAACTACAATTGAAGGAAATTGTAGCTACTTGCGCTGTTGAAAATGCTGGTTCAAGGAAAGTGATGGAGAAGATAGGGATGAAATATGATCCTGAAAATGATTTTACCCTGCCTAATGTGCCTATTGAAAATAAAATGTCTAAATGTGTTCTCTATCGAATCACCAAAAAAGAGTGGGAAAATCGGGCCAATAACCCTTCACCCTTTTGCCGAATTCAATAAAAGTGGAAATGTATTGGGTTACATTCTATTGTTTATAGAAAATTTTTTACAAAGGAAATGCATTAGAGCCTTTAAAAAAGGATACACTTTGGTGCATCCTTTTTTGAATAAAAGAGCATTAAAATGCTCATCTATAAAATTTCGCTTGTTAGGTGTCGATTTCCTTCCTGGACATTCAGTTCTATAAAATCAAGAAATAATGGATATTTAGACTGGTTGCCCGCCTTTTTCAATAATTCTTTTTGATTGTATTTGTGAAAAAGATTGGCGCATTTTTTTAAGATCGCTTCTTTGTTTAGATTTTTTTCTAATTCCAATAAAACTAGATCAAAAGTTTTAAAAGCTAAACCGTTGTGTTGGTATCGCAAAAATTGCTCTAAATAATCGATACTTTTCTTTATCTTGGCATCCTTATCTTGCATTTTTGAGATTTGGTCGATCTGCTTCTCCCCTTTTGCCTTTTGCTCTAGATACCGAAATTGGCGCCATTTTAGAAACAAAATGGGGGCACCTAAAGTAAGGATAGAAAAAATTGTCATTGCAACAGCTTTCAGCTTGTCTAGTGTCGAGCTGCTTCGATTTTTTTCAAAATGTTGCCAGCCTAACGCATTGTAGATGAATGCTTTAGGAGTATTGTTAGGGATTTGAGCAATAGCTTGCATGTCCATATGGGAACTTTTTTTTCTTTCTATGGCATCTATTTTACACAAAAATCTATTAATTTATAAATAAAATTTTAAATAGTTTATTTTAATTTTCAAATTGCTCATTTTGAACTGGATACATCTTTTTTTATAGAATACCCTTATTGAAAGGGAGCTTCTTAAATGAAAAAAAGGGGGCATAAATCGCTTCGTCGGGTCCCTCTGAGGGAATTTTTTGAAAAACCTTAGTAGATTCCTGCCACTTTGAATGGGTTATGGTCCTGCTTTTTGAAAATGTGAAAATAGGTAATGGGGCCATTATAGCCCCAAGAGCGGTCGTTGTTAAAGATGTACCGGCCTAATCTATTATTGTGGGTAATCCCTCAAAGGTCTTAAAAATGCGTTTTATCGCTATTTATGAAAACCTAGGCCTGCTGCTTCAAAAATAGCACCGACAAGTTTGTACCATTGTCCTATACTAGGCCAGTTTTCTAAAAAATCTCTTTCCAAAGAAGTTACAGATTTCCTTAAAGGCGATCGCCAATTCCTGTCGAAAAGAACTTCTTGTATATAGTCGTAAAATTGAGCCCTAATACCATCCTTCTTATCACCTTTGTCTACTATTTTCTTGTAGTCTAGAATTTGGCCGCTCAATAGATCAATTGCTGCCCCCACCATAAATTTTAAAGTAGCTACCACATACCCCAATTCAGACTCGTTAATCGGTGGGTCAAGAATTTTGTTGAGTTCTGCTAGAATTTCCTTTGGTTCTTTTTTCAAAAACTCTAATAAGGTCTCAACCTCTTCCCCTAGACGATCTTTGTAAATGCGGTAAGATTGGGGAGCTTGAAAAATACTCATAAGGATTGGCATAACATGATAAGGGTAATCGTGAATCAACTCTTGACGATCTGATAGGGTGATATCCGAATTCAAAAACGTAGACACGAAGGCATCCGGTGGTAGAATTTCTTCAGTCATGGCAAATTTCAGCTCTGGAAATTCTGGGTTTTCTCGCTTAAAGTTACGGTAGTTACTGACAAACTGCTCTCTAGTTGGAGTCCTAAAATCACCTGAACTGTAAGAAAATCCCATAGCTTCAAGAAAAGCTTTACAATTCTTCCAATTTCCTTTTTCTGAAAACTCTTGAGTCCCTTTTGACGCAGTCTCAAATCTGGTTTTTAAAACTTGACGAGTAGGCTGCAGTACAGGGAATTGCTGTTTATTGATTGCAAGAATAGCGGGGTCTTCTAATTCAGTTGTCCATACTAAATCCCCACCCTCTTCTTTGATATTCCAACACCACTCCGATTCGGTAGCAAGAGCAGATGAGTACACTCTATGGGGCTCAAGCAAAGAAGCTTGTGGGATTTGGGTATGTATTATTTGTAATGCAATTTCGACAGATTTGGGCTGGGCGCTTGGATTTGGTAGATGGTGAGCTTGTGTACTATTTTCTGCCGCAGGTTTATTTTGAATAGGTTCGCTCATAAACGAGGTCTACCAAAAAAAATATTTTATGTAATCGATATTGCGCTAATACAAATCCTTTGAACGCTTCAAAAAAGATAGGGATCTATTTGGAAAAAAGTGAGAATTACCCATCAAAAGCTAAAAACACGGTCTATTACACGAATTTCTTTAAAACCTCATCGCAGTCGCGGATCAAACTACCACAAGCCTCTTTGATGGCCTCGGGGGCTGTGGGATTCTTGAGGTCACGCTCAAAACTCCCCTTGAGTCTTTTGTAAAGGCTTATGCCGCGCCTTAGGCTGTCTTCATTAGATTGGGTGGCTTTAGTATCAATAAATGGAGACCCACTTAAGTCTTTTTGTAGAGACCCTATGAAATTTTCAACGCCTTGGGTAACATATTCCATGAATCCATCCGAGTTAAAAGAAATATGGGCCTTTTGACCAATTAATAAATGCCCCATTGCCTCTGTAAGATCCATTACCACCCTTTTTTCATCAAATTGAATCGTTTGCTTAATCTTCAAAAAAACATCTGATGATATTCCCAATTTTTGAATGCTTCTTTCAAACGCCTTCCAGTTCAATGACTGATCGGCCCCTTTCAATAATAACCCATGATTGATAATTCCGACCGGATGCAAGAAAAATTCCTCCCAGAACTCATAAGATGAGGGATCAAACTCTTCTAAAAATTTCTCAATTCTGTTATCGCCATTTAGAGTTGAAGAGGGACTGAATTGGTCTTTGAACAAGATATGAAGACGTGCTCGGAATTCCTCTTTATTCTGAAAAGAATTCTCTTTTATCCCCTTTTGAACCATTTCCGTGAAAAAAGAGGAACGAAACATCGCTTGGACTTTTGGGTCTAAAAATGTTTTTACCTCAATAACCTTATTTCCCAAAAAATCTGTTTTTTCTACCTGTCTGATCAATTCATCATAGGCTAAACAAAAAACATTTAAGTTAGGAAACTCTAGATTTTCCAAGACATCTCTTAATTCGTTTTCAGAAAGTCTTGCAAAAAAATCTTTCCAATTACATAAAGATTCGGAAATTTTACCCAGCGAATACGCGTTAAAGAGGGCCTCTACTTTCTTTAGAAGCACAGGCTTTTGCATCCATTTATCCACTAGTACAGGCTTAACCTGATCATTGAATGAAATAGAACGTCTTTTAGCTATAGGGTCTTCACCTTGATCTTCTCTTATTCGTTTGAGAGCACTGTTAGCTACTTTAACCACAACGCTCGGATCTGATGGATCAGAGTGCAACACTGGTGCTGAATTGGGTAGAACTGAAGTCAGTCGATTACCATCTATAGCCATTCTTATCCCCCTCGATTAAAGCTTGTCTATGCGATTTCTCTATTAATTATTATACAATAAAATTAATTATTATTCAATCTAAATTTAGCAGGAAGATTCTGCTCTTACATGCTCAAAATTAGGGGGATATAACGTTATGATCTTCAACAGTGTATAAATTATGAGACATGCCATCTGGCAACTTATTCTAAGTCTGCCTTGGTTTCACCTCTGTTCTAGACCAATCATGACAAGAGACATACGAAATCTCTTTAGTGCGTAATTCTTCCATATCTATGAATGATGTGACATTTCGCCAATTAAGAGCCCTGATTTTTCTTTGGTCGGTATTTAAAAGACAAAAATTAAAATACATTTCATACTCAGAAAAACTAGATCCGCGTAATTCACGGCGATCAATCGTTCGGCAAATAGCCTTCCACATAGGGCATCCGTGAAATTCCTCTATTTGTGCCATAAAGTCTTGGATTATGCTTTTTTGGAATAACATATGGTGCGTTACTCCCGAATAATCGGGAGTAACTCTCTTTAAATAGGGAAGAACTTTTGGCATATGCGCAAAATAGGGGTGTTTTTGGATTTGACATCAGAAAAATTTTCAGAGCTATCCAAAAGGTTTATAAATCTAATAAACAAACATGAAAGAGCTGTTCGATCGGTTGTTATAATTCAAAGCAATCAAAGCAAATACTCTCAAGAACAAATTAGATGGTATGTAGGGAGATCCAAAAACAGGCTCTCCTGCAGAGGGTAAATAACTAAACCCCACACGGAGTGACATAGATCTGACCATAAGACCTGTAATCGAATTTCTAGAGAAATATTCTCGCACGAGGGGTACTACTATCGCATCAATAACCGAAGCTATAGCTGCAAGAACTCCCCCTATCATCACATTTTTGATTCCATGTCCGGATAAGATCTGTATTGCTACTGTCGTAATGAAACTTTGTGCACCTTTTGCTGGAATCCCACTTTCGAAAAAAAATTGATTTAAAAAGAATTGTGTATTCCTATAGGTCAAGCCACCTAGAGGTATAGATGTAAAGGTTGTCGCTAATACTGACATACATTATTTTCCCAGAAAAATAATATCAGCATAAACTTCCCTTGTATATTTTCCAATAAACCTTAACTTGGATTGAAAATACTTTTTCTTTTTTTATATTATCTTGCAAGAGTTGTTCTAATTCAATCTCTCACGGAGTGTTTTCCACTCCATAACAATATCGTTTTATAATATATTAATACTTATTATAAAACTTCTTTTTTAAAGTTATCCTTGATTAAATTCCCAGAATTTTTCATCTGAAGGGTATGATACCCGAAAAACCCTTAGGGCCTATTTCCTCTTCAAATTTTGAAGAAGGTTTTAAAAAACCAAGAGCTAGACCCTCCCCTCTCGATCTTTATTTTGAGTCTTGTGAAAAGGAGACTTCAGATTTTTTCAAAAGGAGTCCCGAAAAACCGACACGCAACTTAACCGAGGAAGATTTTTTAAAAGCCGATGACCTTAGTCAAGGTGTTACAGGGGCTAAGAAAATCAGAATCAAAGGGGGGGAATTCGTCCTTAAAAAGCCCCTCCTTACAGAGGGTTATAGAAGGAATTTCGAGCAGTCTTTAGATCGAGGTAATGTTTGTCATCTACGTGTTTGTGAATCAGAGGACCCCCTAACCGATTTTCCACGCAAAGAGGTTTTAGGATTTCGACTGGCGAAATTTTTTGGTTTGAAAGTCCCCCAGACAGAGCTTCTAACTGTAGGCCCAAATTTTTGTTCGTTGCAGGAGTTTTACTCGAAAGAAAAGGCCGAAAGCATGTGTGCACGATTGAATGTAGAGACCTTTCAAATAGATTTTCACTCAGCTATGAAGACCCTACTTTTTAATCTTGTCACCGAAAATATCGACGGACACTCTGGTAATATTCTTTTAGTCAAAATAGACGAGCCTTCGGACGATGAGGATGACTTGACAGAGTTTAATGCTATCCCTATAGACTTTGGTCTTCTTTTTCCCAGACGCTCAAGCATTTACCCAGACGAAATGCAACTGATGAAAAAACAGTTCCACACAATGTTTGAAAATAGAACTATCTCCTTGAAAAAGGACATCATCCCTTTTATCCCCCCCCAAAGAGATCATTAGCAGTTCGGATATTACCTCAATTGCAAGACCCCATGAGATTTCGAAGCTCGAAGTCAATTTGAAAGCTCTTAAAGATCTACAACAACAATCTCAGGACAAAATGTTATATAGAGACTTTTTTCAAGCTTTTGTCCAAAATGTTGCACTCATCAGGAAAGGCTTATGAGTTACATAATAATAGATAAAAATCAGCAGCCCTCAGTAGTGTACGATTCC
>Ga0194129_10010441_pt1 | contig 10123 bp, 10 predicted proteins | sample TA2KigCa35mmetaG_FD_150862 | JGI IMG/M metagenome (GOLD analysis project Ga0194129, IMG submission 150862) | Freshwater microbial communities from Lake Tanganyika, Tanzania - TA2015038 Kigoma Deep Cast 35m | ecosystem: Environmental > Aquatic > Freshwater > Lake | place: Tanzania: Lake...
ATCAGGCAATCCGCCGTCTGATCCCCTGAGTTCACTGAATCTTGCGATTCTCCCGCTCATGTCCTCACGCGAAAGCTCTTTTACATGTTTCCAGGACGTCTTCATGATTGTTTTCCTTCGACTTTTTATCGATGGTTTGATGGCTTTAAGCCAAGCGTCTTCAAGCAAGGGGCTGTGCGCCAACACTAGGTACTTCGACGCCGGCGTTAAAACGAAAGCCTTGTGCTTCAAAACGACTCAAGGCGTCAGGCGCAATACCGCGAATTCGGTCAGCGCTAGCTTGGGTAAACGCTATATCGTTCATATCGTGAACACCGCCACTGACAATAACCTGCAAGACAGCTTCTTCTGTTCCGATGTTTCGAAAGGCTCGACAGACTCCCGGAGGTACGGATAAGGTATCCCAGGTTTCAAGGCTAACGCAACCGCTTCCGTTGTCGTTCCAGGTGACTTCAAAACGGCCTTTGAGCACCGTGAATGTTTCATAAGTTTGCGCATGATTGTGAAGACTTGGGCCCTGGCCTGGTGGACAAACCGCAAGTGTCATTGTGATACCACCTGCACCGATAATCGGAGCAGAACGATTAATTGGCGTATCTGCGTTTTCCAGTCCAATCACGGACATCAACTGGCGCGCGTAAATGACATCACGTGCCTCTGTAGGAATCGATGGATCGCTTTGGATGGTCAGCGGAGATAACTCGCGATAGCGAGCAAGTCTCGATAGCATATCCTGTTCAGAAAGTTGTATCGTTTTCATACTTTTCCTTTAATCACTGATTTTTTGAACGGCCAGGTCACGCACCGCAAAAGCTCGTCCGATCACTCGGTACTGTTCAATGATCCACATGCCACAAAGCTTGACCGGTGAGCCTTGTTTGCACAAGCCCTCGCTTCACTAGCGAAGCGATTCGATTCCGGATTTTGAAACTTCAACCGTCGTCCTAATCAAGAGCGACAGGATAATTAACGTGCAAATAATAAGAGCAACAAGCGCTAGTCCTTTGGCTGCCGGCGCACCTGTTTGTAGGGCCATAAAGCTGCATGCGCCTGAACTTGCCGCGGTAGGAAAACTGAATGCCCACCATGCCATACCAAAGTCTGATCGCGTTAAAGACCTGGCAAGGCTTAACAAGACCAGTACGATAAAAAGCATGAGTACAAACAAACTGATGGCAAAAACGTCGACTTGCCCGCTCATGGTGGCGTAAGAGACCATACCGAGTGCAGGGGGTGGCAAGAGGATCAGTAAGGAGGGTCGTGCAGCTTCATGAAGCGGTCCAACAAAAATCAGTCTGGCGAGCAAAATCGGCATTAGAAAAAACCATAACAAAAGACCGATGCAAAGGAAAAACCAAGCCAGCGCGACATAACCAAGTTGGGGGGCACTTAAGGGCACCAAAACGCCGCCAACGCAAGGGATAAACCAGGCTGGCGTGATTGATTGGGGATCAATTTTTTCCCCGACGAGCCAGCGTCGAAACATCGTGCCTACCACGAGAAGTTGTAATGGCATGCCTGCAAGCAGCATCAACTCAGCTAGGCCTGGATGGTGATTAATAAAAGCTACGGCAAGAATCTCCATGGAAATCGGGATTGCACCGACAGAAGCCACTTGTGTTGGGTGCCTAAATTCGCTTAGAAAAGCATCCGGCAATCGGACTATTTTGTGAAGGTACGCTGCAAGCAAGTATGAGAACACGCCAAGCGCAAGCAAGGCTGCCGCGTAGCCTGCCAGGGAAGGGAGTCCGAATAAGGATTCTGCCCGTTGCCAGGCAATCGAAAGGCCTCCCAGACCCATGACCATGGCAAACCAGGCAGCAGGGATGTTAAATGTTGTACGCTCTGAATTCATAGCTTGGGCCGGTGCAGTCATTTCATCAAACAGCCAGTCGACTGGCTTTAGGTTTGAGTCGATTGGATTTGGGTTTGTTGATCGCTTGATCAATTAGCTTTATAGTCAGGTCTTAAGCGAATTGCAGCAATTGGCTCGGTGTTTTTGTTTTGGGCGAGGTATCCATGGCTATTGTCGACTTGAATCATTACTTTGTTCGGGCTAACGACCTAGAACAGACCCGAGCGTTTTACACCGAGGTATTGGGGTTTGAACAAATGCCGCGCCCGAACTTCCCATTCCCTGGCTATTGGCTGGGGACAGGCGGCAAGATTCAGGTGCATATGGGCCCTAATGATATTCCGAATCGAGAGACTTATTACCTAGGCACACCAGCGCATGCTGCTTGCGACCAAAGTGGGGTGGTCGATCACATTGCTTTTCTTGCCGATGATCCGGGTGGTTTTGTTGAGCGATTCAAAGAAAAAGGCATTGAGTTTCGTCCCCGGTTTTTGCCTGATTCAAATCTTTATCAGCTTTTTATTCGAGATCCCAACGGACTCATGATTGAGTTGAATTTTTTTGGCATCACCGAGGCGCCCGACTGGGGTGGCGAGGACTACTCAAAGATGGAACGCGTGGAGCAAATCCGATGAATGCGCCCCGTGCTGAAGGCTTGGCAGTGGCAACCGACAAAGCAGGTTCATCCGCCACGGGTGTGCGCGATTTTTCAGCTTGCACCATGGACGAAGCGATCGATCGCGCTCGGGCGCTTGTGCCGCGTTTGCGTGAACGGGCACAAGCTACGGAGCAAGCTCGCCGGATGTTGCCTGAAACGATTCAGGACCTTCATGAAAGTGGCCTGTTACGCTTTGTTCAACCGAGGCGTTGGGGGGGTATGGAATTACCCTTTGAGAGTCTCGTTAGGATTCCGGCACAGCTGGCAAGGGCTTGTGCATCAACTGCCTGGTGTGTTGGAAATTGGGCCATTCACCATTGGATGCTGGCTCTGTATGAAGAGCAGGCGCAATGTGATATTTGGGATAGCGATCCTGATGCGCTGATTGCTTCAGGGATTGCATATCCTCAAGGCAGTGCGAAAGCTGTCGATGGTGGCTTTGTGTTGTCTGGACACTGGAATTTCTCAAGTGGTGTGGATCCGAGTCCCTGGAATATGCTCGCCGCGCTTTTGCGCGACGGTGATCGCGTGCTTGACTATTTGATGTGCCTGGTGCCGAAGCAAGACTACGAAATCGTCGACGACTGGCATGTATTGGGTATGTCAGGCACTGGCTCGAAATCAGTGAAGGCCAAGGATGTGTTCGTGCCTAGTCATCGTGCACTTTCAATGCTCAAGGCTAGAGGTGGTCGCGAATTTCCAGGTGCCTCGATCCATCAAAATCCATTGTTCACCATCGGACTCTCAACCATGGGCACACACTGCCTGGTCGGAGCGGCAATCGGTAACGCGCAAGGCGCACTTGAGTCGACCATCGAACTGGTGGAACAACGAAGCACCAGTTATCAAAGCCTCAAGATGCGCGATTTACCAAGTGTGCAGCAGCGCTTGGCAGCTGCAGGCGCGCGAATCGATGCGGCAAGAGCACTCGCGCTCGAGGACTGCAAGATTGCACAGCGTATGGCAGCAGAAGATCACATCCCGAGCCTGATCGAGAAACTTCGACCCAAACGCAACGTCGCTTTCGCCGTGCAGCTATGCACCGAAGCGGTCGATAGTTTGCACAGCTTAGCTGGAGCAAATGGCATCTATGACCATTATCCGATTCAGCGGATTTTTAGAGATGCGCACGCGCTTATGGGACATTTCGGCTTTAACTGGGACGCTCAGTCGATGCCTTGGGGCGCCGTTGTCTTGGGCGCTGACTACAAGGTACCCGCGACGTTATAAAACAAACGAGGGGTCCGCGATGGTCAAGCGCTCTAAAAGCTCCGACCAGCGAAATCGGTAGTTTCCGATCAAGCTACCCCGAGGTAGTAACTCTTGACGAGATCGTTCTCCTTAAGCGTTGGTACGTCACCATGAAAAACAATCTCACCATGCACAATGATGTAGCCGTAATCAGCGATTCGCATCGCTTGGTTAAAGTTTTGCTCTGCCATAAGCAAGGTGAGTTGATATTGCTCCTTGAGTTCCTTTAGTTTCGTGATTGTTTGGGATACCAATAAAGGGGAAAGTCCAACCGAAGGCTCATCGACAAGCAGTAAGCGCGGTGATGACATGATGGCTCGTGCGATCGCCAACATTTGTTGCTGCCCCCCGGACATAGAGCCAGCGAGTTGGTTCTTTCGATCAGCGAGCACTGGAAAAGCCTCAAGACAAAAAGCAAGATTTTTTTGAATATTCACTCGCGCCGATTGACGGAAAGCGCCGAGCAAAAGATTTTCCTCAACCGTCAATCTGGGAAATAGCCTTCTACCCTCGGGTACAAGCGCAACGCCTAAGTTAACAATTGCTTCAGTGCTAAGTTGAGCAAAATCGTGGCATCGACCGTCAATTTCAAAAACAATTTGTCCTGCACTGGGGCGAACCATGCCCATTAGACACTTCATCAATGTACTTTTGCCGTTTCCATTTGTACCAAGTAGTGTAACAGTCTTACCTTGCTCGATCGATAAAGAGACTCCTTGGAGGGCTTTGACAGCGCCATAGCTAGCATGGACACCCTCGATATGGAGCTTAATCGCCAAGATAGGCTCGCTGTACGTAGGGGTCCGCTACCACCTCGGTGGGCGTACCCTGACAAATGATTTGGCCTGCATCAAGACAAATCACGCGCTCAGAAAATGACATGACAGCCTGCATGATGTGTTCGATCATAATAATGGTTATACCTTTTTTATTTAAGGTATGCAGTATTGAGAGCACTTCGTCAATCTCAGTTCCAGCTAATCCAGCCATGGCTTCATCAGATATCAACAATTGGGGTTCGGCCGCCATTGCGCGAGCAAGCTCCAATTTACGGAGCTCGACCTGGGTCAAATGGCTACATAGCTGATTAGCTTTCGCGGCTAAACCGATACTCGTAAGAATCTGTTCGGCACATCCATCAGCCTTCCCACCACTAAACCCCCTGACATAGGCCAGAGGTATGAGTAAGTTTTCAATCACTGTCATGCTTCGAAATGGCCTAGGAATTTGAAAACTGCGTGCAATTCCTTGCCTAGTTCTCTGATAGGCCGGGAGCGACATAATTGAGCGCCCATTAAAAGAGATTCCTCCTGATTCATTAATAAGAGCACCCGATATACAATTAATAAGTGTTGTTTTTCCCGAGCCGTTCGGACCGATCAATCCTAGGCGTTCACCCCGCCTTACTTCAAGACTCACTGCGTTGAGTGCTGTGAAGCCTCCGAAGCGTTTTGTAACGCTATCGACTTTTAAGAGGATTTCCATCGCTTGTATAAGCCGACGATGCCATCCGGTGCTGCTACCACAAAGAGCACAAGAAGCACGCCGACCACCAAAACATTTAATTCGCTTGAAATAGTCACGGTGACAAGCTGTTGCAAGCTAGAAAGTAGTATTGCACCAATAACAGGACCGATCCAATGTGACATACCGCCAATAATTGGCATTGCGATTGCAGAGACCGCGTAAAGCAAATTGAATGTTGATACCGGTTCGATATAACTCAAGTACATGGGTAGGGGAGCACCAGCTGCACCTAAGAGTGCGCCTGATAATGAGCAAGCCAAAAGTTTCAACTTGAGAGTAGGGACACCACAACATTCCGCAGCTTCTTCCGAGTCACGGAGAGCTTTGAGGCCTTTTCCGATATAAGAGTCTTGAACGTATCGAGCTAGTGCAACAGCAACTATAGCCAGTAAAAGCATCACCACGACTAGCATTCGAAGATAGGTTGGGAATACTCCGCCCGTTTCAGGGCGAGATAATTGCATGCCAGCCGCCCCGCCAAGAAATGGAGTATTCATCACAATTGTTTCAAAAATAAATACTAAGGCTACGGTAGCAATTGAAAAGAAGATACCTCTCAAGCGAACGGTTAAGGCACCGACAAGAAAACCAACGATACCGCAAAGCAGACTGGCGGCAAGAATTTGAATTATCAAGGACGCATCAATCCACAGATGCATACCGAGTGCTGTGTAGGCCCCTGCTCCGATGAAAGCAGGTATTCCGAAATTGACGTACCCTGCATATCCGCCAAGAATGTTCCAGGCAGTCGCTAAAACTATCGACTGAAGTACTACGAATCCTGCAAAAAAAACATAATTGTTCACGTTCGAGACTGCAAGCGCAACAACCCCGCTCAAAAGTACAGCACAAGTTACCCAGAATTTCATAGTCTCATCATCGTCCGAACAAACCTTGAGGTCGGAACCCTAGCAAGATCAAGAGCAAACCAAAAGCCACCGCAGGTGACCAGGACGCTCCAAAAAACATAAGTACGATAGATTCTGCAACCCCTAAGATCAAGCCGGCCGTTAGCGTGCCGCTAACGCTACCAAGACCCGCTAAAACAACAACACAGAACGTTCGGCCTATGTAAATCCTGTCAATAGTGGGTTCGACTGGCGCAAGGATCAATAAAACTGCACCGGCTAAGGAATTGACTCCCGTTGCTATGCCGAAAGCAAGTTGCTTGACTCGAACGGGATCTACGCCCATGAGCCTGAGAGCTTCTTCGTCTTGTCCCACCGCTTTAATTGCACGCCCTAAAAATGTTTTAGATAAATAAAGCGAAAGCATCACGCTGATCACAAGGGCAACACCAAAAGCAGAAAGTAGTCTGTAGGGAATGCGAATCTCGCCTAACTCAAGGCTTCCGCCAATGTAGGGAGCCTTAGCAGATCGCTGATCGACTCCGTACCAAAGGACGAGAACTACCTCGACAATGAAAACAACCCCAAAGAAAAATGCAAGCCCGTTGACCGCTGCTGACTGGCCTCGCCGTTCAAATATAATGTAATAACCTTTATAAAATAATGACCCTGCAACAAAAAACAAGGGCGTTAGTAAGAGCCCGGCAACGATCGGATCAATACCGTATTTACCAAGTGAAAAAGCGCCATAGGCGCCAACTACAAGCACGGCAGGATGAGCGACGTTAGGTACGTCGAGTAGCCCAAATGACACTGAGAGACCTAGACTTACCGCTGCATAGAATCCTCCAAGGAGAATCCCGAATAGAACGGCCTCAAGTAGCAGATCAAGTGAAATCACTAAGGAATGCCATCTGCAACTAGGGGAACGGACTCAAATTGGTAAGACACTGGGTTAAATCGCCTCTCCGGATCCTGCTTGTGTGGTCATTATGGTTGGTTCTTAAGCGCGACGCGCTTTGTCATAAGGGTATATCGGTTCACCTGTTTTCTCGGTCGACGGATGAATTACAACTTGGCGAGTAGATGATCTGAACTGTTCCACATCGTTATCTTTAACGCCGCGAAACTGTGCCATCACCAGTCGTTGATTGCGCTCGCCATTGGCGTCAAACTTAATAGGGCCTACGATCGTGTCGTAGCTGTTGCTTCTCATGTGGGCAGCCAGAATCTTATCTTCAATGGATTTTGTAGCGGTAATAGCTTGTTCCAAGATCTGGCCAATCGCGTAATTGAAGGGTGGTATGTAAAAACCAAGAAGGTCAACCTTCTCCTCAGCCGCCTTGACGGCGTAACGCTTCAAAAACCCTTCAATGTTACCTACCTTCATACCTGGTACAAAAGTGTTATAATTAATAATGCCATTCAATTTACTCCCTAAGCTTTCCATAATAGGGGCAAACTGCAAACCAACCATACCTCCTCCAAAAATCTTAACTTGTGATCCGAGTCCGATTTCATGCGCAGCATTGACAATGCCCACTGAATCGGGCGGGTAAGAGGCGACAAAGACCACATCGGGTTTAGCAGCACGGATTGCTCGAACAATTGTTGAAAAATCCTTGGTCGTAGGGGGGTAATTTTGGTCGTAGACCGAAGTAAGCCCAGTCTTTGCTAAGCCGTTTCTTACGCCGCTTGTAAGGTTCTGCGCAAATTCCTGATCCGAAGCAGTAATTGCGATAGTCTTTGCCCCAGATTCTTTTGCTGCTTGTAAAAATCCTGCGAACCAATAATCGGATTCGCAGACCGGGAAATTGTTAAACCACATGTCATGTTTAACTTTCATGTTTACCTGATACGAAAAGTTACCCATGAGAAGTTTGCCGCGCTGTTTAACGAGTGGAAGAATCGGTGCAGTCGGTACGGTTCCATAGGGCGCTATCAGAAGATCGACTTTATCGACATCAAGTAGTTTTGAGTAAATACCTGGAGTATTAGCAGGATTCGTTTGATCATCGTAGGCGGTGAATTCAACTTTCCTTCCTAACAGACCTCCGCGGCTATTGACATCCTCGACCCAAAGGCGAATAGCAATCAGTGCAGCCTTACCGCCGGCACCTAGCCCTCCGGTCATCGGCATGCTCATCCCAATCTTAATCGGGTTATTTGCAAAAGCTGGCATGGTAAAAACCGAGCTGGCTACGGTCAGGCCAGAAGCTGTACCGATTAGTTTACGGCGGGATAGATCCATGGGCGTCTCCAAAACACTAATGAGCTTAGCACTCGCGTCCGGGTTGAAAATGAGACTTCGATCTGTATTTTGCTGTATCAACTGTGGCCTTGTCTAGTCATATAAAACAACTTGGGCGATGAGGTTTGTAAAGCATGTTGAACACGGGACTAAAGAATCCGGAAAAGTGGGCACCACGGGTTTTAAACTCTTAAAGACAACCTGCTTACAGGCGTAAATCCGCTTACTAGCCCTTGCGAATTGCGACCCCTTGCGGATCGCGAGCGGCTGTGTTTTAACTAAACAGTGGTGCGCGATGAGCACCGACGGTTAGCGTAGCCCAACTATGGGGCCTGTTCGGAATCTAATTGCAGGCAGCCTTACTTTTTTATCGGTGGCGCGCCGCTGATCTGCGATAAATTGGCCATTTTGGTCTATCACTGTCATGCTTTAGAGTGCGATGATCTAGTCTTAGGGAGGCGCATTAAGATGAAAGCTCCAGCTTTTGCTTATTTCAAGGCAGCAACAATTGAGGATGCCCTGCAATTTTTAGATCGTTACGGCGATGCTGCCCGCTTGCTCGCCGGAGGTCAAAGTCTCTTGCCTGCACTTAATCTGCGCCTTACGCACCCTCAGTGGCTGATCGATATTGCTGGTCTTGAAGCCTTACGCGGTGAGCGGCTTCAACAGCATACGCTTGAACTAGGGGCGCTCACCACCCATCGCGAAATCGCGAGCTCAGTGCTGGTGAAGACACATATTCCATTACTCGCAATGGCCGTACCTTATGTGGCGCACGCGGCAATTCGAAACCGCGGCACGATTGGTGGCAGTCTTGCACTGGCCGACCCGGCTGCCGAGTATCCCGCTGTTGCACTAGCCTGCGAGGCAAGCGTATGCATTCAATCAATGCGCGGTGAACGCAAAGTGAAAGCCTCAGATTACTTCCAGGGTTTATATCAAACTGCACTTGAAAGCGACGAGATACTTTGTGCAGTTGAGTTCCCGATTGCCCGGCGTAATGAGCGCTTTGGCTTTCAGGAGCTTGCAAGGCGTCACGGTGACTATGCAATGGCAGGCCTTGCGGCGAGGGCTAGCATCAGCGAAGAAGACAAGATCGAACAATTGCATCTTGTTTTTTTTGCGCTTGGCGATCGACCGATGCTCGCCACAAATGCAATCGCTTGCCTTATTGGTCAACGGATTGATTCGCAAACGATTCGGGCGGCGCAACAAGCACTTGATGATGATTTATCCCCCCCCGACGATTTGCAAGCGAAGGCGGCAACCAAACTGCATTGGGCCAAAGTTTTGCTTGGTCGTGTGCTCGCGGCATTAGCATCAAACAAAGGAGTTCGCGCGAATGACTGATTCTGTATTCGGCACGAGTGCCTCTGCAACGGATGCTGTTGAACAGCGCATGCGCATTCAGCTTGAGGTTAATGGCGAGCCGATTGAACGCGAGGTTCTAGTACGCCAACATCTGGTGGATTTTTTGCGCGACGAATTGGGCCTTACCGGTTCGCATCTGGGCTGCGAGCACGGCGTGTGCGGCGCTTGCTCAGTTCTTGTCGACGGTGAACTATTGCGCGGTTGTTTAATGCTGGCTGTGCAAGCGCAGGGTAAGCGGGTGCAAACCATTGAAGGCCTGTCGGATCAGGGAGAACTTGCCATCCTTCAACAGGCTTTTCTTGAGCACAACGCCATGCAATGTGGCTTTTGCACACCTGGTATGTTGCTTACTGCGAGGGCGC
>Ga0194129_10010442_pt1 | contig 10123 bp, 7 predicted proteins | sample TA2KigCa35mmetaG_FD_150862 | JGI IMG/M metagenome (GOLD analysis project Ga0194129, IMG submission 150862) | Freshwater microbial communities from Lake Tanganyika, Tanzania - TA2015038 Kigoma Deep Cast 35m | ecosystem: Environmental > Aquatic > Freshwater > Lake | place: Tanzania: Lake...
TTCCTTAACCCCTTAATCCCTTAGCCCCTCCAGCACGTTCACCTCCCCGTCCACTTCAACTTAAACTTAAACTTAAACTAAAAACCTCCTACCCCCTTCCACCTCCAACCTTCCACTAACAACCCCCCTCCTCAATCCACTCGGGTCCACTCAGTACAATTGTCGCCAATTGCCACCATAAAATTCAAACTGAACATCTTTTTGAATGATGGACGTGTTTGTCGATCTGTTTGTGGGTGAGATCAACCGGAGAGAGCTTCCGTAGATGGTATAAAAGTTTGTGACCTGATCAGGAATCGTTACCGCCGTATTCGTCCCTAACGCGAATTGCGGTGCTCCGGGTGTAGTGACGCGATTTGAAGCCCAAGTCGTAGGTATAGATGCTATGTCAACCTGGTTGGTGGTAGACGAACTATTTGTACCTCTATTTGTAAGGCCCGATTGTCGCTGGGCAGGAAAATAATTAAGAATTTGTACATTAGTACTAGCCCCATTTGTCTGATAATTGATGGTCGTTCCTTTTGTATTCGTTGTTGATGGAACCGCGGTATAACCCGATCCATTGGTGGCCATATCCACAACAACTGGTGCTGCAGTATCCTCTAATTGAATACTGCAGAATAACTGCCTCAAATCCACCACTTTCACATGAAGGAACTGCCCTCGATTCGTCCAGCGATCGGTGGTCCCGGCGATATTGCCGACAATATTCAGATTGGTGACCTCCACACGTCCGTTGGTATTATTAGTTTTGCCCCAGTTTTGGAGAAACACGATGTCATTGGAGGCCATGTTGGTGTTGGTAGTGCACCTTTCGGCAAATAGGAGGCCCTCTTTCGAAACGCTGACTAACATCAAGTAAAAAGGGCCGTTGGTGAAATTGTTCGTGGACCATCCTCCCGCGGGCGGAGAATAGCTGCCCCCTAAAAAATTGGTAAGCGCGGGACTCAGGAAGTATCGCCGCACGGTTTCGTTGGTGGCTCGTGGAACGGACAGGATCAGATCATTGGTTCCCAGCACGGAATAGTTGGTCGCCATGGCTGCCCAACCACCAGAGGCGGTCGGATTAGTATTTGGGTTGGGAATCCTACCCTCAGCCTGAATTCCCTTCACCAAAGCCCGGGCGATTTCTTCCAGTTTCGCATCCTCGTTCGTCGTTTGCGCATCCTCGATCCTCGCAATCATCGGCGGGAGCACCACCGCCGAAAGGATCCCGATGATCGCCATCACGCCGAGGAGCTCGATCAGCGTAAACGCTGATCTTCGCTTGGGGGCAGGCTTTAGGTGGAAAGTGGAAAGTTCCCTTCCCCCTCCCGCCTCCCGCTTTCCACCAACCCCCCCATCTCCCATCTCTGATCTCCGATCTCCGCAGCCCGCCCTCATCTCGCCACCCTCATCATCTGCGTCAGCGGCAGAATGATCGACAAGGCCACCAGCGCCACCAGGCCGATCAAAATAAACGTGATCAGCGGCTGCAAAATCCCGAACAGCCGCTTGATCGCCCGGGGAATGATCTCGTTGTAGTAGTCCGTCACGTTCTGCAGCGATTCCGCCAGCTGGCCGGTGTTCTCCCCCGTCTGCACCATCTGCAGGACCAGCGGCGGGAACACGTCCGCTTCCTTCATCGTCTCGGCGATCTTCCGCCCGCTGGCCACCCCGTCGTGCACCCGTCCCAGCGCCGCGGCCAGCTTGCGGTTGCCGATCAGCTCCCGGCTCATCGCCAGGGATTCCAAAATCAGCATCCCGGAACGGTACATCGTCGCCAGGTTCTGCCCGAACCGGGCAATACAGAGCATCAGGTTGAGGGGGCCGAAAACCGGCACCTTCAGCTTCATCCCGTCCAGCCAGACCGCCACCGCCGGGAAACGGCGCGGCAGCTCGTAGGCCAGCACCACCAGCAAAAGCAGGGCGCAGACGATCGGGATGGCGTTGGCCACGAAAAAGTCGGACAGCCCCAGGACAAACTTCGTCAACGCCGGCAGTTCGATCTTCAGATCCAGCAGCACCTTGGCAAAGCGCGGCACCACGAAGGTGAACATCCCCACCACGAAGATCGCCACCGTCACCAGGAGGACGATCGGGTAGGTCATCGCCTGTTTCACCTCCCCGGCCATCTTGTCCAGCCAGTTCAGGTAGGAGCGCAGTTCCTCGCAAACCTGGGGCAGCGTGCCGGTCTTGTCCGCCACCCGGATCAGGGACAGCACCACCTCCGGAAACACCCCCGGAAACTGGGTCATGGCCTCGGTCAGGTTGGCGCCCCCCTGGATCTGCACGGCCAGGTTCCGGATAACGGACTGCAGGCTGCCCCGCCGCATCCCGTCCGCCACCAGCTCCAGCGCCTGGAGCAGCGGCACCCCCGCCCGCAGCAGGGTGCCCAGCTGGAAGAAGAAGTCCGCCACTTCCCGGCGGGCCGCCTTCTCCTTGCCGGTCGTCCGCTGAAGATGGAGCGTCCGCGCCGTCCGGCCCACCTCCTTCGCCTCCACCAGCTCCAGCCGCTCCTTGGCCAGCTGCAGGGCCAAGGCGTCCTGCCCCGCCGCCTCACCCTTGCCGGTGACGACCGTCCCATCGGGCCGGATCGCGGTGTAGGTCAAGGTGGCCATGGCGCTTGTCTCCTACGCCACGCTGGTGACGCGGTAGATCTCCTCCAGGGTGGTCTGCCCCTCGGTGCACTTTTTCAGCCCATCTTGGAACATCGTCACAAACCCCTTCTCGCGGGCCAGGTGGAGGAGCTTCACCGGGTCGTTCGATTCGGTGATCACCTGGTGGTAATCCGGGTCCAACATCAGGAACTCCATGATCCCCACGCGGCCCCGGTAGCCGGTGTTCTGGCAGCGGGCACAGCCGCCCGGCTTCCACAGGGTGCGGGGCATCCCGTCGGGCAGCGGCACGGACAGCTTGGCCAGGATCGCCTCGGCGTTGGGATGGGGCTGCTTGCAGGCAGGGCAGAGCAGCCGGACCAGCCGCTGGCTGAGCACCCCCAGCAGACAGGCCGGGAGGAGGTAGGAAGGGATCCCCAGATCGATCAACCGGGGGATCGCGCCCAACGCATCGTTGGTGTGGAGGGTGGAAAGCACCAGATGCCCGGTCAGGGCGGCTCGCACCATCAGCTCGGCGGTCTCCTGATCGCGCGTCTCTCCCACCAGGATGATGTCCGGATCCTGCCGCAGGAGCGTACGCAGGCCGGAGGCGAAGGTCAGCCCGATCTTCTCGTTCACCTGGGTCTGGCGGACGAGCGGCAGGTTGAACTCCACCGGATCCTCCAAAGTGAAAATGGAGCGCTGGTCAGCCGGCAGCTTGCTCAGTGCGGCGTAGAGGGTGGTGGTCTTGCCGGAACCGGTTGGTCCGGTGACCAGGATCACCCCGTTGGGCCGGTTCAGCAGACCGAGGAACTGGCTTTGCATCGAGTCGTTGAAACCCAGGTTGACCAGATCCAGCTGCAGGCTGGAGCGATCCAGCAACCGCAGGACGAGCGACTCGCCAAAGGCGGTGGGCAGGGAGGAAAAACGGAAGTCCACCGGCCGGGAGCCGGCGTCGAAGTTGTAGCGGCCGGCCTGAGGCAGGCGGGTCTCGGTGATGTCCATGCCCCCGAGGATCTTGATCCGGGCGGTCAGCGCGTTCTGGATCTCCTTCGGCACAAGCAGGCCCTCGTTGAGGATGCCGTCCTTGCGGGCGCGGATGCGCAGGATGCGCTCTTCCGGCTGGATGTGGATATCGCTTACCCCGTGGGAAATCGCGTGCAGGAGCAGTTCATCGACGAGGCGCACCATGGGGGCATCGGTCTCCGAGGTGGCGGCCAGGGTGGCCACATCCATGGAGAGGATTTCATCCACGGTTTTTTCCAGCAGGCCGGCTTGGACGTAGTGGCGATTGATCGCCTCCCGCACGTCTCCTTCCGTCGAGGTGACAAAACGGACGGGCCGGCGGAGGTGCTGCTCGATGGCGTCGCCGTGGGTGACGTCCAGCGCGTTGCCCAGCGCCACCACCACACTGCCATCCTCCTCCACCCGCAGGGGCAGGGCCAGATGGCGCAGGGCGACGTCCCGCGGAATCAGGTCCAGCACTTCAGGAGAAACGATCAACTTGCGGATATCCGCGATCTCTGTGCCGGAGCGCTGGGCAATGTAGGAGGCAATGACGCGGGGATCGACGAACTGCAGATCCCGGAGGCTTTCCGCCAGGGTGAGGCGTTTGCGCCGGGCCTCCCTCTCCGCCAAATCGACTTGGGCAGGGGTGGCGTGGCCCCAAACGGTGAGCCACTCCCCCAAGCTGATTCGCTTGGCGGAAAAGCGCAACGGGTCGTCCGCAGGATCCATCCCGTTGACCAAGCCTTGGGCGTCGACGGTCATTTCCATGGAATTAGTGATATCATCCTAGAAGGAACTCTGCCGCCAAGCAAAAGGGGCGGTCCGGCTGGACCGCCCCTTCGGCTGGAATCGGAAAGGTTGCCTCCGATCAGTCGTTGTTGAGGTAGAGGTAAAGGGTGTAGGTGCCGCCCGCGCCGTTGGCGACGCGGCAGTTGCCGAAGAACAGGGCATCCTGACTGGCGACCTGCACCCCGGAGGCCCCGGCCACCTGGGCGACCGCGGCATCCAGCATCGGCTTGTCGGCGGTCACTCCGGCGAAGGGCCCGTCGATCTTGTTCTTGATCGCCGCGGCTTCCTGCAGAGGCACATCCGGGATCACCAGGAAGGAGACCCGGTAGGGATAATCCCGTGTCCGGGTGGCCGAGAAGCCGCCCTGCCCGTTGATTTTGGGCCCGGTCATTTCCGCAACGCGGATCCGGGGATAGGTGGCCCCGGCAGCAATGGCGGCCACGTCGGTGTTGGTGGCCGGCGGCGCCGAAGGAGCGGCCGCAAAGGTGTTCGCGCCAAAGGGCACGTTCACCGCGCTGATCAACCCTTGGGCGATCAACAGATCACCAAAGGTGGCGTTGGCTATGGCAATATCCGCATTGTTCTGGGGATAGGTGGCCGGGTTGCCCTGCGGGTCGAGGGGATCAATGGTGGCATCGATCGGCAGACGCTGATGCTTCTGCAGATAGCGATCCGCCCCGCTTTTCCACTGCCCGAGGTTCTGGGAGAGTTGGGTGACACGGCCCTCACGGATTCCGTCAATCACCCGGGGGGTGACCACGGCCGCAAGGATGCCGATGATGGCCAGCACGCCGATGATTTCCACCAGTGTGAAGGCCCCGTTGGACTTACGATTGAGTTTTGGGTTCATGGGTAAAGTATCCATGAACATAAAAAATCTCACAAGTAATTAATTTTCAATAGTTTTTAACGGTCACTTTTTCATGGCCAATGGTCCGAATCCAGTGATGAATGGTAAACCCACCCGGCCCGCACCACGTTCTATCTTCCACGCTCTGTAGGCCCGCTTTGGCCCCCTATGACCTTCCCCCGCCCATCCTCACCACCGCGTCCCGCGATGGATGCAATTCCGCTGGCACGGCGGGATTCCGTGCGGCCATCTTTCCGGCCGTAGCCCTACAGAAATCCCAAATCCCAAATCCAAAATTTCTTCATCCTCATCCTTCCACCAACCTCCCCATCTCCCATCTCCCATCTCCGATCTCCGAGGCCCGCCCTCATCTCGCCACCCGCTACCAATTCCCCTCCACCACCAAAGACTAAAAAGCTAACCAACTACCTATCAGCCTACAGCTTGTAGCCCGTAGCCTCCTTTCCCCCTTTCCGTTCACGTTCACCTTCACGTTCACGAACAACCTTCTCGCATCAAGCCAGGTAGGGCGGCTTTTCCAACGCCGCCTCGTGGAAATTTTAAAGCTTCAACCTCAAATGAGGCGGGCTACGGAGAGCCCGGCCTACCAAAGCCAATCCTTAAACCCTGAATCTCTTTTCCTTCACGTACCGTAACACCTTCTTCCTCATTTTTATCCTTATCCTCATCTAAATTTTAATCTTAATCTCACAATTAAAGCCGAAACGCCTCCTTGAACGCCCGTGCTTGCCGCCGCGAAACCTCCACCTTCGACCCCTCCCCCAGATCCAACTCAATCATCCCCCCCTCCACCGGCCGCGTCCCCTTCACCGATCCCAACCCCACGATCTGCTTCCGGTTCGCCCGGAAAAAATGCGCCGGATCCAGCCGCTCCTCGAAATACTTCAGCGGCCGACGCACCAGCGGTTTCACCCCCTCCATCACCACCCGGGTATAATTCCCCTCCGCCTCCAGCCACCGAACTTTCCCGATCTCCACCAGAAACGCCGCCTTCCCGTCCCGGAAATACGCCCGGTCCCCCGGCCCCAATTTTCCCTGCCCCTCCGCCGTCACCGGACCCCGCGCCGCCTTCCGCTCCAGCGCCCGTTTCACCGCGTTCGCCAGATCCTCCGGCGCGATCGGCTTCAATAAATAATCCAGCGCCCCGCGCCGCACCGCATCCACCGCAAACTGGTCGTAGGCCGTCGAAAAAACGATCTCCGGCATCGGCGGCTCCAGCGCGTCCAGCACGCCAAAGCCGTCCCGGCCCGGCATCCGGATGTCCAGAAACACCAGGTCCGGCGACTCCTTCTGGATCAACGAAACCGCCTCATCTCCGTCGGTCGCCTCGCCCACGATCTCCACCTGCGGATGGCCTTTCGTCAGCAGACGGCGCAGCTCTTTCCTCGCCAACGCCTCGTCGTCCGCCACCACCACGCGCAGTTTCATGCCTTCAGAACTTTAAGCTCCGCCCGCCGCACGGAGCCATCCCCTTCCCTCTCCACCGTGATCTTCGCCCGCGCGGGATCCTCCACTTCCAACCGCTCCACCCAGACGGGATCGGGCCACTCGGGAAACTCCGCCTCGCCGCCCGGCACCGGAGGATTTACCTCCACCCGCAGCGTGTTTTTTTCCGGTCGGCTCAGCGTGATCGTCGCCCCCTGCTTGCGCATGCCCACGCCCCGCCGTACCGCCCCCTCCACCAGCGAGAAGAGCGAAAGCGGCGGCAGCCCACCCAGTTCCCCGCCGCCTTCCGTCTGGTCCTGAAACCGCAACCGCTCCCCGTACCCCGCCCCTTCCAGTTGGAGGTAGTCCCGAATCAGCGCCAGTTCCTCCGCCAACGTGGTCTCCTTCTTCTCCCCGGCCAGCAGCGCCGTCCGCAGCAGCCGGCTGAGCCGCACCAGCAGGTCGCGGGCCGCCTCGGCATTCTCCATCGCCAACGAGGCAATCCGGTTCAGCGCGTTGAAGATCACATGGGGATGCAATTGGGAGCGAAGGGTGCGCAGCTCCGTCTCGCGCCGCATCAACCGCTCCCGCTGGGCGCGCGCCTCCTCCCGACCGGTCACATCCACCGCCGTGCCCAGCGCGACGGACGGACGCCCATCGACGCCGTGCGACTCCGCCCCGCCCGCCAGCTCCAGCTTCCGCGCCCGGCCCGATGGATCGCTCACCGCGACGATGACCGGCTTTTGGAGATCGGCCGGTTCCGGCCAACGTTGCGGACCGCGCCAACCCGCTTCCGGGCCCCAGCTTCCGCGGTCCCTGGCCAGGCCGATCCGCCGGGCCAGCTCCGGCCGGTCCCACTCCACTCCCTCCCCGCGGATCCACCGCCAGAAAACCACCTGCTGGGAGCGAGCCGCCGCCTCGGTCCAGGCGCGGATCTCCTCCCGCTCTTCGCGGAGCGCCGCCATCCCGTGAGCCGTGCCCAGGACCGCCGTCAAAACCAGGGCCAAGACCCCCGGGGGAAAGGAGTAAAGGCCGGGATGGCCGTCGACCCAGCCGAGCCCCGCCAGCAACGCCACCAGGAAACATCCCAGAGCCGTTCCAGGAACGCCGAACCGCATCGCCTGCCAGAACAGGATCACGATCGGGATCAGCCCCAAGGCGAGGCCGCTCCGCGGGTCGAGATTGGGCGCGGCCGCCACCCGGGCCACCAACATCAGCAGGATTGTGAGAAAGACCCAACCAGCAAAAAGCTGCCGGTCCATCCGGATGAAAAAGTCACGGCCCAGATTGACCGCCAAGGGTGCCACCGCCATCACTCCGAGGGCCCGCCCGATCCAAAGCGTGGCGAAGCCCGGACCGAACGGGGTGTTCATGGAAAGAAGTTGTTCCACCACCGCCCCCACCACCGTGACCCCCCCCGCCATCGGCACGATGAGAAGCTCCCGGGTCAGGGCGCTGGTTCCCAGCACCGGCCGCGATCGAGAAAGGAGCCAGGCCAGACCGGCCTCCGCCAGCAGGGCCGCCGCCTGCGGGCCCCCGTTAAAAACCCCCCCGGCCAGCGGGGCAAAGGAGGCGGCCAAGGCCCCGGGAAGGAATCCCCTCCAGGCCAGCCCGATGACCAGCCCCGGCAACGGATCCCAAAGCAATCCTCCCTCCCCGGTCAAAAGCGGCCCGCGTAGGGCGAAACCGGCCAGCCCCAGAAGAAAACAGCCGGCCGCCTGGCCTGTGGTCTTCCATGGAAGGCGGCGGGAGGGTAAATTCACCATCTCGTGTGTTGCCCCATCCCACCCCTCTCGTCTAGTTCAGGTTCAGGCGTCTGCACGCCTACCTCCGCATGAGCAGTTCTCCCACCCCCGACCTGAACGATCTGCTGGCCGCCGTCATCGACCGGGGCGCTTCCGACCTCCATTTGCAGGTGGGTCAGGCCCCTGTCCTCCGCATTTCCGGGGAAATGACCCCCCACGAAAGCCCGCCTCTTACCCCCGAACATACCCAGGAAATCACCTCTTATATTCTTCCCCCCCATCTGCAGGAGCGCCTGGAAAAGGAGGGAGGGGCGGACTTCGCCATTCCCTACGGCGACACTGCCCGTTTCCGGGTGAGCATCCTCAAGGCCAAGGGCAACTACGGCCTGGTCTTCCGGCTGATTCCCAGCCGGCTGCTGCCCATGGACCAGATCGGCCTGCCCCCCGCCGTCCAGGCCCTCCTCACCCGCCCGCGCGGGCTGATCCTCGTGACCGGCCCGACGGGTTCCGGAAAGTCCACCACCCTCGCCTCCATGGTGAACTGGATCAACGAGAACCGGCAGTCCCACATCATCACCATCGAGGATCCCATCGAGTATTATCATCCCCACAAACAGAGCGTGGTCACCCAGCGGGAGGTGCACGTGGACGTCACCAGCTTTGCCGAGGCCATTCGCGGCGCCCTCCGTCAGGATCCGGATGTCATCCTCGTCGGCGAAATGCGGGACCTGGAGACCATCGAGGCCGCCGTCACCGCCGCCGAAACCGGCCACCTCGTCTTCGGCACCCTCCACACCACCGGCGCCGCCCGTACCATCACGCGCATCGTCGACGCCTTCCCCGCCAACACCAAGGAGATGATCCGCGCCCAGCTCTCCACCTCCATCGTCGCGGTGATCTCCCAGGTGCTCATGCGCAAGTCCGGCGGCGGCCGCGTGGCGGGATTCGAGATCATGGTGAACACCCCCTCCATCGCCAACCTCATCCGGGAAAATAAAATTTATCTTATTGAGTCCGAGCTCCAGACCGGCGCCAAGTACGGGATGATCCAGCTGGACGCCCACCTCGCCCAGCTGGTGCTCGCCGGAAAAGTGGACGCCCAGGAAGCCATCGAATATTCCCAGAAGCCGGACGAGCTGCGCGGCAAGCTCGGCCTGCCCCCCTCCGCCGTTTAGGTCCCGGACCCCGGCCAATGATTTCGTGCAGCCATTTTCCCTGAGGATTCATCGGTTTTTTACCCCAGGGACGCCGAGTTCGCTGAGGATTCTATTTCCGCTTTTCGAATTCCGCTTTCCGCTTTTTCTTCATCCTAATCCTCATTCCCTGAATCCCTCTCCCTTCACTTCAACTTCATCTTACACTTAAAACCCCCATCCCCTTCACGTTCACGAACAACCCCATCTCCCATCTTCCAACTATCCCTCCAACTTAAACTTAAAAACTTTCTGCCCGCCTTGCCCCAACCGCTCCGCGGGTCACCTTCAGGCGGATGAACTGACGATTGCTGGAGGAGGCCGGCGCGGTGAAGGTCTGCCTCTGGAAGCCGGTGGGCACCCCGCCCTGGTCGGCCGTAGGTGTGCCCCTGACCGTCGTCGTCTGATCCGTGTTGCCGAAGTTACCCAGACTACCCACCACCTCGGCCTGCACCACCAGCTGGGGATCATCCGTGCGCACCAGCGCCGTCAGCGTCAGGACCGGCTGGCCGTTGG
>Ga0194129_10010443_pt1 | contig 10120 bp, 10 predicted proteins | sample TA2KigCa35mmetaG_FD_150862 | JGI IMG/M metagenome (GOLD analysis project Ga0194129, IMG submission 150862) | Freshwater microbial communities from Lake Tanganyika, Tanzania - TA2015038 Kigoma Deep Cast 35m | ecosystem: Environmental > Aquatic > Freshwater > Lake | place: Tanzania: Lake...
ATGAGAATCATTCTCAATAACCGCGACCGCGCCCGGAGCCCTACACACGCTGCAATTGAGAATCAATCGCAACAACGCAGCGGCCTGCCCGCCTTCGTTGCAACTGAGAATCAATCGCAACAACGCGGCGGCTTGGGCGTGCCCGCCCATCGGTTGCCTAGGTGCGGCCCGAAGTTATGGGGGGCCGCTCGGCGCGGCTATACGTGCGGACCGCCCCCGCTTGGCGTGGTTGCCGTATTGTTAAGAGTTGTGACAGTTTTGGTCTAGGGGCCAGCCGTTAGGGCTCATGGGCGGCAGATTGGCCGCAAGCGGGAGCCCATCGCTTCCCTCCCGCTTCCCTTGATCCGTGATCTTCTCTCTTCTTGTTTGGCTACTGCTGCCAGTGCTGGCCGTGGTGGTCCTGATCGACCTTGCAACCATGAGCACCGAGCGCCGCGCTCGGATGCTGCGCCGCGCTGGCCTTTCGCAGGCAGCCATTGCCCAGCGTCTAGGCGTGAGCCGCTACCGGGTACGCCTAGCCCTTGCCTGATCCCTCCCCCCCCATCGCAACCCTCCCCCATGTTTCAACTGATCGCATACAAGGGCACCGCTAAAGGCTGGGCCCCTATTGGTCGGCCCCGGCCCTTCGCTGACGCCTGCCGCCTGATGCGGGCCGCTAACGCCATTAATGGCGATGTTTGGAGCTATCGGCTCCGCTGCTTGTCGGCAGAGCTTCCTTCCTTTATCTGAGCCCATCCCATCCCATCCCATCCTTCACGCCATGACCGCAACGATCAAGACCGAGTTTACGCCAAACGGCAACCGCTATCAGTACGACCAGGGTTTGCCTGCTGACTTCGCCCAACTCGACACCAGCGAGGACGCAAGCTATTTCGGCAACTGGGCCAGCGCCAAGCGGCTGATCCTGTTCAGCTACTGCGAGGGAGACTGCACCACGACCGAGTGCGAGACGGTCGAAGAGTTTCGCCAGGAGATCGAAAAGTTCCAAACCTTCTGTCAGCGCGTCGGCTACGACTTCCTCGGGATCGATCCCGGCTGGGTCCACACCGACGAGCAGCTCCAGCCCTGGCGGAATGCCGGGCTGGCTCACCTCATCCACTGATCCCGCCATGCCTTTTACGCTCTGGTTTTTTACAGACGAAGAACCCAACGACTCACCTGAGTACGTCAAGGAGGGAGAGTTTTTAACCCTTGAGGAAGCTGAGGACCGCTTGGCCAACATTGGCTCTAGGTGGTTCTTTTACCCTCACGCAACAATCACGGACACCACTGGGGCAGAAGTGGCCACCTATTACGCCGAGCCCTGACCCATTACCACAGGCCCCAGCAATGGGGCCCACTACCCATCCCATTCCATCCCATCCCATCCCATTACATAGATGCCAAAACTCAGTAAGCTCCCAACCCCCACCTCTGGCTCCGTTCTCCTTGACAGAGAGGATGCTTCGGCTCTGGCTCGGTTCTTGTCCGAGCATCTCCAATACGACGAGGAGCCCGAGCTCTCATTCTGGGAGCCCGTCCTCTCTCGCCTTCTCTCTTCTCTCTCCTCATGAGCTCCTCTTCTCTCTCCGTCCTCCCAGCCCCTACTCTGCACGCTTGGACTGTTGATCACACGCCCAACCAGAAGCTGATGGCCGAGATCAGGTTCACCTTGGGGGCGCTGGATGCAGCGGGTGCTGATCATGTGACTGATATTTGGATCCAAGAGCTACACCTGATCAACGGCCACCCAAACCTCAAACGTTGGACCACTGGCGCCTTATACCTGATGCAGCGCGACCTGATGCAGGCTGAACTAGCCAACACCTGACCACCAGCACCACGGCCACCACTGAGCCCCTAGGCCATTGCCTAGGGGCTTTCTTCATGCCTGCCTGCCTGGCCTGCCTGGCCTGCCTGGCCTAGGTGGCTGCTGCAAGGCCCTGGAAGGCCCCTTGGGTCGCCGTGCGGGCTACAGTACGGGCTCAGATTCAAGGCCCCTTACAGGCGATTCTGAAGGGGCTGGACTTTAGCGCGTCACGCTGCAAGCGTAGCGTCTAATTCTTTATAGTCTGCTGCCGCTACAGTAGGCTACACTTAGGGGCCGCACGAGTAGGCTATACATAGGAGCGACACAAGTAGGCTACACTTAAGGCCCGCACAAGTAGGCTATGCTGAAACGGACACACAAGTAGGCTATGCTTAGGGGGCACACTTGGCGGGAGCCTGGCGACCTTGGCCGGGACGTTGTGGGTCCTCCCGATGTAGCTGTCCTCGGGTAATTTCGAACCCCGGCTCTCCGCTAGCGCCAGACTTGCACGAGTCTTAGTCTGTCAACTATATTCGCACTGTGAGACCGAGCTAAGTCAAAAATGCGGCATTGTACGCCAGGGATCTATGCTTTGCCACTAATCGCCCCTATCTGCCCTTAGGTGTCCCTAACAACTGCTAAGGAAGCCGTAACCACCGCAAAAGTGGCTGAGCAGCTAGGCGTTTCGCAGCCGAGAGTGTTCCAGCTCAAAGCTGAAGGTCGCTTTGACGGAGCATGGACCAAGCGCAAGGGGGTGTTGCTTTGGGACCTTGAGCTTGCGCAGAAGTGCTATGACAGCGGCTTTAACCAGCGGCTGAAGGAGGAGAGCCCTACCAGGAAGAAGACAAAAGACCTTGAGATCCCAAACTTCAATGAGAGCAGGGCCAAGTCAGAGCATTTCAGGTCTGAGCTGGCCCGCTTGGATCTTGAGACCAAGGAGGAGCAACTGGTTGAGGCTGCTCGTGTTGAGCTTGAGGCTTTCAGTGCTGCTCGTGCTGTACGGGATGCTTTGGGTAATATTCCTGACCGGGTTAGCAATCAATTGGCTGCTGAGACCGATCCAGTTGCTATCCACCAACTGTTAACGAAGGAGATCCGCCGTGCGCTGGAGACTTTGACAGATGCGTGATGGTGCCGCGATTTACCGTAAGGCGTTTGTAGAGGGGTTGAAGCCTGACCCTGACTTGACGGTGAGCGAATGGTCTGACGCTTACAGGATGCTGAGCAATAAGGCGAGTGCGGAGCCAGGGCCATGGCGCACCGACCGGACACCGTATCTGAAGGAGATTATGGATGCGATGTCTGCCAACTCACCTGTGCAGCGGGTGGTGTTCATGGCGGGTGCGCAGCTTGGCAAGACCGAGGCGATCAACAACATTGTGGGTTACATGATTGCTCATGCACCAGGGCCAGCATTATTTGTGCAGCCGACGATTGAGATGGCAAAGCGCCTAAGCAAGCAGCGGCTGGATTCATTGATTTATGAAACGCCTGCCTTGGCTGGGCTGGTGGCACCACCAAGGAGCAGGGACGGGGATAACACGATGTTTAGCAAGTCCTACCCAGGCGGAATCTTGCTGTTGACGGGTGCCAATTCTGCAACTGGCCTACGGTCTGCACCTTGTCGGTGGGTGCTGCTGGATGAGGTGGATGCGTTTCCGAGTGATGTTGATGGTGAGGGAGATCCGTGCGCGTTGGCTGAGCGGAGGGCGTCAACGTTTTCAAGGCGAAAGATCATTTTGACTTCGACGCCAACGATCAAGGACATGAGCCGGATCGAGACGGAGTATGAAGCGTCGGATCAACGGCGATATTTTGTGCCGTGTCCGCATTGCGGGCATATGCAGTGGTTGCAGTGGAAGAATTTGCAGTGGCGTGAGGGCGATCCGCGCACTGCCGCTTATGTGTGCGAGGAGTGTGGAGCGCATATCCCAGAGCACTTCAAAAGCGAGATGCTGCGCAAGGGTGAGTGGCGAGCGCAGGCGGTGAGTCAAGACCACCGAACAATTGGTTTCCACCTGTCGTCGCTGTATTCACCTGTGGGTTGGAAGAGCTGGGAGCAGATTGTGACTGAGTTTTTACGTGCGAAGAACGATGCGCCTCTGCTGAAGACTTGGGTGAATACGGTGCTGGGCGAGACTTGGGAGGAGGAGATTGGAGCAAAGCTTGGGGCGGAGAGCTTGGCTGAGCGTGCGGAGTTCTATACCGCTGGGGAAGTACCAGATGGTGCGAGCATCCTCACGGCTGGGGTAGACGTGCAGGACAACCGGGTGGCTGTAGGTCTGTACGCATGGGGGACGGGGGAGGAGTGCTGGCTGGTGGGTCACACCGAGATTTATGGCGATCCAGCCGGTCAGAAGTTGTGGGAACAAGTAGACGACCTCGTGCTTAGGGACTACCCACACGCGAATGGCGGTCGGGTAAAGGTGTCAGCGATAGGGGTGGACTCCGGCGGGCACTTCACAAGTGAGGTGTATGCGTATGCGAGGAGCCGTAGAGGGAAAGCTGTGTTTGCGTTGAAGGGGTCATCAATCAGGAACAAGCCGCCGATTGGAAAGCCTTCTAAGGTTGATATTAACTACAAGGGCCAAGTTCTCAAAAATTCAGCGGAGGTGTTCCCTGTAGGCACCGACACGATCAAGTCAACGCTGTTTGGACGGTTGAAGCACAACGAGCCAGGGGCAGGCTTCATCCACTTTTACGCGGAAGCTGGCCAGGAGTATTTCAGGCAGTTGACGGCTGAGCGGCAGGTGGTGCGGTATGTGAAGGGCTTTGCGGTGCGGGAGTGGAAAAAGAAAGCAGGTGATCGAAACGAAGCGCTGGACGTATTTTGCTACAGCTATGCAGCCCTGCACTTTTTATACATGCGGTTCAACCGCAACACTATTTTTGAGCAGTTTGAAAAAACGCGGCAAAGCGCAAAGCAAAACCCGGTTGAGAAGCCAGTACAATCAGGCTATCGGCCTCCGCAGCGTAGACTGCAAAGGCAGGCTCAATCCTTTGTGACAAGCTGGTGAGCATCCTCGTCCCAGACTTAATTTACGCAGGCGACACTCTTGTGTTCGACGTGCCTGATTTCAAGGATGCGATTGGCAACAGCATCTCCAGCGGCACCTACACCCTGACGTGGTACGCGAGGTTTAACCACACGCACGAAGGCGCGACTGTTGTCGGGACAGCCCAAAGCGGCGGGTGGCGAGTCACTGTTGCTGCTGCAACTACTGCCAATTTCGATGCAGGGCTATGGACTTGGCAGGCAATCGCCACCAGTGGCGCGTTGACCCATACGGCTGGGCGAGGTCAATACACGGTCAAGTCAACAGCGGCATATACGGGGCAGCCTGCTGCCTATGACGACAGATCTCGTGCCGAGATCGACCTTTCGCATGTGGAAGCCGCTATCCGCACGTTGGCGGAGGGCGGGATGGTGCAGGAATACAGCATTGGCAGCCGCAACTTGAAGCGGTTCAGGATGGCAGAGCTGTTGCAGCTTAGGGATGAGCTTAAGAATGAGATTGCCATGGAACGCAAGCGAGAGAAAATACGCCAAGGCCTTGGCAACCCCGGCCTAGCAAAAGTGAGGTTTACCTAATGGCTATTTTTGGCATTGGCCGCAAACGCAGGCTGGAGCGTGAACTTGAGGATGCCAGGCAGAAAAATGCGTACCTGAAGCGGGCGTATGCGGCTGCGCAAAACAATCGCCTCACTTCTGACTGGATCAGTCAAGCCACCTCAGCAGATAGCGAGATTAGGGGCAGCCTCAGGACGTTGCGCAACAGAGCGCGGCAACTGGTGCGCGACTCTGATTTTGCGAAAGCAGCGCTTCGTGCAGTCAGGAACAACGTTGTCGGTACTGGCATCAAACTGCAAGCACAGGTGCGGATGCAGCGTGGCGGTCGGCTGTCAGAAGAGATCAATAAAAGGATTGAGGAGGAGTTCAAGGCATGGTCTGCTGCCAAAAGCTGCAACACTGCTGGCAGGTTGACGTGGCAAGACATTCAGCGGTTGTCGATCACATCAATGCTGGAGTCGGGCGAGGTGTTTATTCGTTTTGTCAAGCAGCCGTTTGGTAACAGCAAGGTGCCCTTGGCGTTGGAGGTCATCGAGTCAGACCTGCTTGATGACGACTACAGCGGGATTGCTGAGAATGGGAACCAGATTCGTATGGGTGTTGAGGTCAATGAGTGGGGCCGCCCTGTCGCTTATCACTTCTGGGATTACCACCCTGGCGACTACCAATTCAGCTATGCGCAGGTAGCGGCAAAACGTCGGGTGCGAATCCCGGCAGAAGACGTGTTGCACCTGTATTCAATCGAGCGTCCGGGCCAGACGAGGGGGGTGACTGCCTTTGCGTCAGCAATTATGCGACTGCGCAACCTCAGCGGATATGAGGAGGCTGAGATTGTGGCTGCTCGTGCCAGCAGCGCAATGATGGCATTTGTCAAGACACCAGATCAAGAGCTGTTTGAGGACGGCACTTTTCAAGAAGATTCGGTCTTGGACTTCTCGCCAGGAAGCATCAGGAGACTGGCGCCAGGCGAGGAGATGCAATTCTTTACACCAAGCCGTCCCGACGATGCTTTTACGCCATTCGTTCAGCAAATGTTGCGGGCTGTGGCATCCGGTGTTGGTTGCTCCTATACGCAGGTATCGAGCGACTTCTCGCAGAGCAATTACAGTTCCTCACGTCTTGAGTTGCTTGAGACGCGGGCGCATTACAAGACTTTGCAGCAGTACATGATTACTGCCTTGTGCCGTCAGGTGTACGAAAAATGGCTTGAGATGGCCGTGATGGCAGGCGTATTGGACTTGCCTGGCTACGACACCAACCCCGCTAGATACACAGAGAGCAACTGGATGGCCCCGGCTTCTCAGTTTGTTGACCCGCAAAAAGAAGCATCCGCATACAAGGATTTAATCCGCAGCGGGATCATGACCCTTTCGCAAGTAATCGCTTTGCACGGCGGTGATTTTGAGGATCAGATGCGTCAACGACAGCATGAGCTGGCGACTGCCGATGAGTTGGGCATTGTGCTTGACACTGACCCATCACAGGTATCAAGCAATGGGGTGTCCCAATCGGTGCCAGTACCCCCGACCGAGCATCCCGCAGATCACGAGGAGGTTGAGGGCTAATGGCAAAGGTAAGCGGCACCGAGATTAATCTCACGCCGACTGAGGGCATGAGAGCTGAGGCGAGGCGCTACAAAGCGTGGAAAGCAGACGGCAAACCCGGCGGCACCAACGTTGCGGCCAACCGTGCAAACCAAATCTTGTCTGGCGGTGAGTTGTCGCCTGACGTTGTAATCCAGATGAACGCATGGTTCGCTCGCCATGAAGTAGACAAAAAAGGCAAAGGCTTTAGCCCCGGTGACGATTACCCCTCTCCTGGTCGGGTAGCATGGGCGGCATGGGGGGGCGACCCCGGACAAACATGGAGTGCTATGAAATCAACTGCCATTAAAAACGCAGAAGACCGCGCCATTGAGGGGCACGAGGAGGGCAATGCGGTGGAGGAGTCCTATCGCGCTGAACCCGGCAGCTTGAGCGTCGGTGATTTTGTGGAATGGGACAGCAGCGGCGGTATGGCTCGCGGGAAGATCACTCGCATCATCCGCGAGGGATCGCTTGATGTACCTGACTCCTCATTCACCATCAACGCAACAGAGGACAACCCTGCTGCCTTGATTCGGGTGTACCGCGAGGAGAATGGCAGCTACAATGAGACTGACCGAATCGTCGGGCACAGGTTTTCAACGCTCACCAAGATCCCAGCACTGCGTTTCCATGAAGGCAAGCTACTGAGCAGGGCGATCTCTACGGAGTTTGCTGAGGCAGATGATCGCCGCATCACGTTCTCTTTTGCAAGTGAAACACCCGTAGAGCGTTATTACGGGATGGAGGTGCTGAGCATGGACGAGGGGTGCATGGATATGTCACGCCTCAACAATGGCGCTCCTCTGCTCTACAACCATGACGCAGACCGTATTATCGGCGTTGTTGAAAGGGCTTACATCAAAAAGAAGCGTGCCTATGCCGAGGTCAAACTGGCCAACAACGAGCTAGGCCGTGAAATGCAAGAGCTGATTAAAGACGGGATTATCCGCAACGTCAGCTTTGGCTACAAGATCAATGAGATGGAAGAGGATAGGACCACCACCCCAGTGACCTATCGTGCTACCAGTTATCAACCCTTCGAACTGTCGCTTGTAACTACGCCCGCAGACAGCTCAGTCGGCATAGGCCGTGCCTTCTATCATAATGAAGACACACACGCGGCTTCAGCCGTCCAATCACCACCCAACAACGGAGTCCCAACCGTGGATCAACCTGTCAACCTTGATGTTATCCGCGCTGAAGCTGGTCAAGCCAAGGCGAAGGAATTTGCTGAAATGATTGCCCTTGGGCAACGCACCGGACACTCTGAGCTTGCTCAGGAGTTCATTTCCAACTCTCGCGGCCTTGACGAACTGCGCTCAGCTCTGCTTGAGAAGATGGGCGTCAAAGAAAAGCCTGTCAATCCGAAGGACGCTGAGATCGGTCTTACTACCGCTGAGCGCAAGCAGTTCTCCTTCCTGCGTGCCATTAATGCATTAGCTCACCCGAACAGTGTCGAGGCACAACGGGCGGCTGCCTTTGAAATGGAAGTTAGCCGTGCTGCACAGCAAAAGTCTGGCAAGGAAGCTCGTGGTTTCCTTGTGCCTGCTGATGTGCTCGGCTATGGCCGCCGCGATCTGACGGTTGGCTCTGCTTCTGCTGGTGGCGATTTGGTTGCCACGGAGCTGCTTAGCGAAAGCTTTATTGACTTGCTCCGCAAGGCACTTGTTTTGCAGACCGCTGGCGCAACCGTGCTGACTGGTCTTCAAGGCATGATCGCTCTGCCTCGGCAAAGCGGCGGCGCAACTGTGTTCCACGTTGCTGAGTCTGCTGCAATCACCGAATCAGCTTTGTCTGTGGATCAGGTGACGATGCAACCGCGCACCATCGGTGCATTGACTGACTATTCGAGGCGCCTGCTGCTTCAGTCCACCATCGACATTGAAAGCCTGGTCCGCCGTGACCTCGCCACTTCAATTGCGATTGAGGTTGAGAACCAAGCCATTAACGGCACTGGCACTGGCTCGCTGCCCCTGGGCTTCCTGAACACTACCGGCATCAACACCGAATCTGGCGTCACAACGTTCCTTGATTATGTGAACGCGGAAGCCTCTTTGAGCACTGATAACGCGCTGCTTGGCAGCTTGGGTTATCTGATGAACTCAGCTCTGCGTGGCACCCTGAAGACGACTGAGAAGTCTGTTTCTGGCACCAACGCAAACTTCATCTACGAGGCAGACAACACTATCAATGGCTACCCAGCCTATGTCTCAAACTCAATGCCAAGCAACACTGCTGTGTTTGCCAACTTCAGCGACATTCTGATTGGCTTCTACAGCGGCCTTGACATTATGGTTGACCCGTATACCGGCTCTGCTGCTGGAACTGTGCGTGTGATTGCCATGCAGGACTATGACGTAGCCATTCGTCATCCTGAGTCGATCTGCAAGATGTCCTGATAATTAAGGAGCAGCCAATGCGCATCCAAATGCTGCGAAGCACCATTGTTGACCTCAAGCAGGTCAGCGTTGGCGACATCGTAGAAACCAGTGAGCAAGCCTCTCGTTTGTTAATTGGTATTGGAAAAGCAATGGCAGCTCCTGTAATTCATCAAGTTGTGATTACGGACCAAAAGCCTGAACCCGCTAAACTCACCTCTAAACGGAGAAACTCCAATGATCCACAACCTCGGGACTAAAACGACCCTGGGCAGCTTGCTCCCAACCCTGTCACGCACGGCCAATGCCAATGGCACTGGCTTTGACTTGCAAGGCAGCAACGATGCCGAGGGCGATGCTGTCGTAATCCTCGATTGCGGCGCGGCAACTGCCGGTACAAACCCTACCTACAACGTCAAGCTGCAAGACTCGGCTGACAACTCGGCGTTTACCGACATTACTGGCGCGACCTTCACGGAAGTCACAAGCACTGCATCGCAGCAAAAGCTTAGCTTTAACACGAACGACGTTCGCCGTTACGTTCGGGCTGTAGCAACCATCGGTGGCACCAGCTCGCCTGCGTTCACTGCTTCCGTGACCCTGCTGTTCAGCAAGAAGTACGGCGTCTGATTCTGATGGCGATTTCAGATACTCTTGCATTTCTTAACACTGACGAATTTGGCGTTACTTGCCAAATTGGTGCTGGCGCAAGTTTTGTTGGGATTCTGGATTCGCCAATGGAGCAGCTAGCAGGCGGCATGGCGCTGACGCGGGAGTATTTGCTTTATGCAAAGAC
>Ga0194129_10010444_pt1 | contig 10118 bp, 7 predicted proteins | sample TA2KigCa35mmetaG_FD_150862 | JGI IMG/M metagenome (GOLD analysis project Ga0194129, IMG submission 150862) | Freshwater microbial communities from Lake Tanganyika, Tanzania - TA2015038 Kigoma Deep Cast 35m | ecosystem: Environmental > Aquatic > Freshwater > Lake | place: Tanzania: Lake...
TCTTTTTAATCCAGTATCACGTATCAATTCAGTCCAAATTCTGTAAAGTGCTTCACGACTTAACTTACAGAATTTCAAACGTCCGTATAATTCCATAAAAACTGGTTCATTATCTTCTGGTTTTCTTCCAAGTTTATTTGTATAGTATTCAAAAAGTCTTTTAACATATTTTCCAGCAAAACCTTGAACCAACCGAGCACCAGTTTTATTTTCAGAACTAACCTTAATTACAGCAATTAGTTCTTCCCTTTCTTTATCACTTCCATATAATCCTGTAAATGTTCCTTTTTTTAGTTTTATATCACCCCACTTTAAAGAAAGAATTTCACTAGGTAGTCGCAAACCAGTATTAGCAGCAATCAAAATCAATTCACGTATGATTATCCTTCTGTGAATTTCCATTTGATGTTCCCATTCGTTCATTACTTTTTCATTATTTTCTTTTTTCCCATAAATTTTTACTGGTACTCTTGTTTTGCTTACATTATTTGGTTTCACCCATTCACGCATAAACGTATAAAGTTTTTCCCATTCCTTGATAGTGAAAGTGTCTTCACGTTTGCTTCTTTCACCAGCACGTGCTTTAATTTCGGGTATTTCTGGGATTTTAAAAACGTATCCATTTTTAATTAAGTAGGAAGAGTAAAACTGACGAATAGTTGAAAGTTCAATTATCAAACCCGATTTCTTTTTATACCTTTTCAAACGCATATCAACATAATCAATCATTTCTTTATCAGTAATATCATTTACTTTTCTATCCAAACCAAAGTGTGGAGCAAAGATATTTTTGATATATCTTGTTCTTCTTAAACGTGTTGATTGCTTTATCACCCCACGTCTTTCACGTTGTTCTTCACTTTTAGTGAAACCTTCAATTGCTTCACCAAGAGTAATAGTGAAAACCTTTTCTTCTTTTGCTAGTTTAAGTTGAAGAATTTTATATTCTGCTTTCGCACGTTCAATTGCTTCATATTGATTTTTAGTTTTTAAACTATGCCCGTAGTATCTTCCTTCACTTGAAACCCAGACACGAAAATAATAATTTGGTGAATTAGCACGTTTGAAAACTTCTAATTCACCTTCTAAACCAAGTTCAACGCAGTCCTGCTTCCACCTTGAACCACCCATAGTTCCACCTGACTTACAAACTGGTTTGGTGCTGACTGGTGAATTCTAGCACTAGTTTGTAAGTTACAAACACCCCTTATTGAGAACCCATAAAAAAAGTCCCCACCAATAGTGGTAGGGACTGGGGTTTAGCACTATAAGTGCCGTTCTTATTGAGAACCAGTAGATTTTACTGATTACTTGCTTTTCGTGAATTCAAACCTAGTGAGACAGCAGAGCAGATTTAGGGGTTAAACACCTTGCTAGCACACCATGTCTAGTGTTTTTTGCCGTCGCACTACAAGACGCATATGAGACGAAAAGTGCTTACAAACTTTTTACAAACTAGTACTGGTGAATTCAAGCACTACCTTTTGCCTTTTCCATTAATTCAACAAGTTTAGCAAATTCAGTTTCATTAAGATTAAGTTTTGCCGATTGAAGTTCTGGTGAAAGAACAGAAGATTTCTTAAATTCTTCTGCGACTTTAATAAGTTCATTCACCTTACCAGTATTCAAAAGGTTTTCTATTTCTTCAATAAGAAACTTTTTAAAATTGCCCTTACGTTTCCTACCAGTATCAGGATTTATGGAAGTGTAAGCAATTTCAAACCAGTCAGCAAATTGATAAAACTTGCTGTCTGTTTTAATTTTTAGTTGAATTTGAGTTGAAGCAGCAACCATAAGAAGGGAATGTGCTTCAACAAGTATAGCAGATTTTCAAGGTTCAGCAACAAGGAAAACGTGGTAAAACAAAAATTAAATAAAATGCTTTAAAAACGTAGGTATCTTGTTTATTCTTCTTTTATTATAGCAGATAAAAATGATGCTGTAAAGTCCTATCAATAGTAGAGATTTAAAAAACAAACACTATGGATAGTGCTTGACTTAAATGAAATAAAGAAGTAAAATATCTACAAACAAACGAACCAAGTTGTAGTGATGTAAGTTCGCACTTCATAAGGAAGTGTTTTTATTATCACATAAAAAACGTGGTAAAACTTGTTTTACTTATATATAGAAATAGGTTATTTACTGAATATGTATAACTTAAAAACAAAACTGAATAATCCAGTATATTTCGCAAAACCCCTAAAAGGTATAGGTGTATCTAATATTATTAAAGAACAAATAAAATCTTGTAGAACTATTCACTTAAAAGAAACAAGTGAGAAGCATTATTTAAACTTTGAAGAATACAGGCAGGATAATAGAATTCAATATAGTTCCGCATATGTAAAAGAAAACTTCAATAAAATACAAAGAATAATTGGAGAACCAGATAAAGTTTCAAAGGTTATATTTCTTTCAGTAAAACTTAAAGGAAAAAATGCTGATTACATTACTGCTTGTAATGCTTGTAATGCTTTTGAAATGAAGATAAAAAGAAGGTTCTATGGAAACAAGTGGTTTCATATGAATAACTTTATTGGTTCAATTGAATTTGATAAAGAGCATATGACTTATCACTTTCACAGCATTGTAATTTTAAAAGATATAAAAAGAGGAAACTTGAATGAAAGTGAGAGCATTATAGTTTCAACTTTAAAATCACTTGAAGAAACAAATTCCCAAAATGCTGAAATGGTAAAGTTAAGAGATTTTGTATTTGATATGAATACAAGAGAGTTAGGTGAAACAATCCATTATCTTGTAAAAACAAGTTCTTCAAATCATAACCCACTAACAAGAGTATTATTAAATAGAAAAGAACAGGAACAATTAAAGCAATTATGAGAACACAGCAACTATCAATCACATTTCCAAAAAGAAAACTTCTATTGAAGCAAGAACTAATGAGAATGAAAGAAGAGGATAATATAAACGTATCTTCTTTTTTGGTTTCTTTACTTGAAAGAGAAATTGGTTTTCTAGTGTCCCAGAAATAGATAAACACCAGATATAGGACTTGACTTTATAAAAAAACCCCGTTATAATATAGGAACAAACAAAGACAGGAATGCTTGGTTTGTTTAAACATATTCATTAGGAACTTACTATGAAAATTAAAAATGGTATTGATGTGTGGGGAACATTTGAAGACACACTTAATGCGACAGAAAATTCTTGGGGTGGATGGAGACGACATTATCCATTAAATAAAATCTTTGAATTTGAGGATAGTGATTTTATTACTGCTATTGAAATCTGTAAGCAATTTAAGAAATACAACTTGAAACAAGAAGTGGAAGCAGATTACAGATGCTGGAAATCTGGTATTTCATTTGAATTTTCAGAGGCATGTAGCAGTTGGATAGTCAGATTTAGAAACAATATTACCAGGGCAAGAAAGTATAAAAGCACAGCAGTTGAAATTGATACCACTGTGGAGAGTAGATTTCAAAATGAATTTCTGCTTATCAGAAAGTTTTCTAAACTATCAGACTTGTTTATCAACTATAACGATTACAAGAGAGATTATGTAAAATCAAAGAAACAATATGAGAAAGCAAATTCCCATATGGAAACCTTTATGGAGTTAAAAAAATCAGGACTATCCCCAGAGGAATTTTTGTGGGATTTGATTGAACCAAAGGTGGAAGAGCAGGACTAAAACCCCGTTCAACGTGTCCTAGAAACGTCTAGGGGCACGTTGAACCTAGTTCTGGTGGGTTTTGTGGTGTGAATACTTGCCCCACCAGCACACCCTTTTTTTTAGGAACCAGCACCCAGAAAATTTTTGGGACAGCACCCAGAAATTTTATTGGGAATGGAGCAAAACTATTTTGACGATAAATCGCATATAAATTACAGAGGAGCATTATGACTTTCAAAAATCTTCGTTTTAACTATGAGTGCGACGAGGCAACACTTATGAAACTTCAAGCATTATCTGGTAAATCATTTCTTCAAACAAAGGATTTTCAAGCAATTATTACTACACTAATAGGAAAGACATATGAAAACAACAAAGGCAGAAAATTCATTTAAATCAAAGATAAAGCACTTGGTTCCAAATAATCCAGCATATGATAAGAAATATAATTTAGATAATGGTATGGATAAAGATGCTGTTGCTTATACGAGAGCAAATACCTTATATGATATATTTTCAAAGTATGGATACAGGAAAACTGCGACTGGTAGATTTGTAAAACGTGATGAACCCCCAGAAGAAATACAATATAAGCAGTCAGATATGATAAGGAAACAACTTCAACAAAAAAAAGCAGCAGCAAGTAGAGAAAGATTAAAACAAGCAAATAAGGTTCCAACAAAAGCAGGAGGAAAACTATTTGAAGATTTTTGCCGTGAAGCATACAGAAGCACAGCAACGAAATCTGCTATTGTTGATTTGAAGAACATTTATAATGCTGCTTTTCATTTGCCCTACGATAAATGGATTATATTTGTTGCCGATGAATACAAGAACAGCAGATATAAAAAAGCATAACTACCCTAATCTATACCATATTCCTTTTGCGTTCAAAAAAATTCTGGAATATATTTTTTATGATGTTGCCTTTTTGGCATATATGTGTTATGATAGGTATGTCTTCAACAAAAAGATGTGAAGTCATAGTTCCTTTTTATGTTTAAGCAAAAATTGAAGATGATTTAAAGTTCTACTTCGTCTTCAATTTCTTTTTTCACATTTCTTCGTTTCAGCAGACGTTGATTATTTTTTTCCATATCAACGTGTTCGTAAAACTGACTGATGGTATTGATTGAATTTCCACAATTCTTACTAATCAAAAGAATATCAACACCATTTAAAATGGATTGGGTAATATAAAAATGACGAAGATGGTAAAGTTCAAATTTTAATCTTTTTAATCCAGTATCACGTATCAATTCAGTCCAAATTCTGTAAAGTGCTTCACGACTTAACTTACAGAATTTCAAACGTCCGTATAATTCCATAAAAACTGGTTCATTATCTTCTGGTTTTCTTCCAAGTTTATTTGTATAGTATTCAAAAAGTCTTTTAACATATTTTCCAGCAAAACCTTGAACCAACCGAGCACCAGTTTTATTTTCAGAACTAACCTTAATTACAGCAATTAGTTCTTCCCTTTCTTTATCACTTCCATATAATCCTGTAAATGTTCCTTTTTTTAGTTTTATATCACCCCACTTTAAAGAAAGAATTTCACTAGGTAGTCGCAAACCAGTATTAGCAGCAATCAAAATCAATTCACGTATGATTATCCTTCTGTGAATTTCCATTTGATGTTCCCATTCGTTCATTACTTTTTCATTATTTTCTTTTTTCCCATAAATTTTTACTGGTACTCTTGTTTTGCTTACATTATTTGGTTTCACCCATTCACGCATAAACGTATAAAGTTTTTCCCATTCCTTGATAGTGAAAGTGTCTTCACGTTTGCTTCTTTCACCAGCACGTGCTTTAATTTCGGGTATTTCTGGGATTTTAAAAACGTATCCATTTTTAATTAAGTAGGAAGAGTAAAACTGACGAATAGTTGAAAGTTCAATTATCAAACCCGATTTCTTTTTATACCTTTTCAAACGCATATCAACATAATCAATCATTTCTTTATCAGTAATATCATTTACTTTTCTATCCAAACCAAAGTGTGGAGCAAAGATATTTTTGATATATCTTGTTCTTCTTAAACGTGTTGATTGCTTTATCACCCCACGTCTTTCACGTTGTTCTTCACTTTTAGTGAAACCTTCAATTGCTTCACCAAGAGTAATAGTGAAAACCTTTTCTTCTTTTGCTAGTTTAAGTTGAAGAATTTTATATTCTGCTTTCGCACGTTCAATTGCTTCATATTGATTTTTAGTTTTTAAACTATGCCCGTAGTATCTTCCTTCACTTGAAACCCAGACACGAAAATAATAATTTGGTGAATTAGCACGTTTGAAAACTTCTAATTCACCTTCTAAACCAAGTTCAACGCAGTCCTGCTTCCACCTTGAACCACCCATAGTTCCACCTGACTTACAAACTGGTTTGGTGCTGACTGGTGAATTCTAGCACTAGTTTGTAAGTTACAAACACCCCTTATTGAGAACCCATAAAAAAAGTCCCCACCAATAGTGGTAGGGACTGGGGTTTAGCACTATAAGTGCCGTTCTTATTGAGAACCAGTAGATTTTACTGATTACTTGCTTTTCGTGAATTCAAACCTAGTGAGACAGCAGAGCAGATTTAGGGGTTAAACACCTTGCTAGCACACCATGTCTAGTGTTTTTTGCCGTCGCACTACAAGACGCATATGAGACGAAAAGTGCTTACAAACTTTTTACAAACTAGTACTGGTGAATTCAAGCACTACCTTTTGCCTTTTCCATTAATTCAACAAGTTTAGCAAATTCAGTTTCATTAAGATTAAGTTTTGCCGATTGAAGTTCTGGTGAAAGAACAGAAGATTTCTTAAATTCTTCTGCGACTTTAATAAGTTCATTCACCTTACCAGTATTCAAAAGGTTTTCTATTTCTTCAATAAGAAACTTTTTAAAATTGCCCTTACGTTTCCTACCAGTATCAGGATTTATGGAAGTGTAAGCAATTTCAAACCAGTCAGCAAATTGATAAAACTTGCTGTCTGTTTTAATTTTTAGTTGAATTTGAGTTGAAGCAGCAACCATAAGAAGGGAATGTGCTTCAACAAGTATAGCAGATTTTCAAGGTTCAGCAACAAGGAAAACGTGGTAAAACAAAAATTAAATAAAATGCTTTAAAAACGTAGGTATCTTGTTTATTCTTCTTTTATTATAGCAGATAAAAATGATGCTGTAAAGTCCTATCAATAGTAGAGATTTAAAAAACAAACACTATGGATAGTGCTTGACTTAAATGAAATAAAGAAGTAAAATATCTACAAACAAACGAACCAAGTTGTAGTGATGTAAGTTCGCACTTCATAAGGAAGTGTTTTTATTATCACATAAAAAACGTGGTAAAACTTGTTTTACTTATATATAGAAATAGGTTATTTACTGAATATGTATAACTTAAAAACAAAACTGAATAATCCAGTATATTTCGCAAAACCCCTAAAAGGTATAGGTGTATCTAATATTATTAAAGAACAAATAAAATCTTGTAGAACTATTCACTTAAAAGAAACAAGTGAGAAGCATTATTTAAACTTTGAAGAATACAGGCAGGATAATAGAATTCAATATAGTTCCGCATATGTAAAAGAAAACTTCAATAAAATACAAAGAATAATTGGAGAACCAGATAAAGTTTCAAAGGTTATATTTCTTTCAGTAAAACTTAAAGGAAAAAATGCTGATTACATTACTGCTTGTAATGCTTGTAATGCTTTTGAAATGAAGATAAAAAGAAGGTTCTATGGAAACAAGTGGTTTCATATGAATAACTTTATTGGTTCAATTGAATTTGATAAAGAGCATATGACTTATCACTTTCACAGCATTGTAATTTTAAAAGATATAAAAAGAGGAAACTTGAATGAAAGTGAGAGCATTATAGTTTCAACTTTAAAATCACTTGAAGAAACAAATTCCCAAAATGCTGAAATGGTAAAGTTAAGAGATTTTGTATTTGATATGAATACAAGAGAGTTAGGTGAAACAATCCATTATCTTGTAAAAACAAGTTCTTCAAATCATAACCCACTAACAAGAGTATTATTAAATAGAAAAGAACAGGAACAATTAAAGCAATTATGAGAACACAGCAACTATCAATCACATTTCCAAAAAGAAAACTTCTATTGAAGCAAGAACTAATGAGAATGAAAGAAGAGGATAATATAAACGTATCTTCTTTTTTGGTTTCTTTACTTGAAAGAGAAATTGGTTTTCTAGTGTCCCAGAAATAGATAAACACCAGACATAGGACTTGACTTTATAAAAAAACCACGTTAAAATATGGGAACAAACAAAGACAGTAATGCTTGGTTTGTTTAAACATAATAATTGGAAACTTACTATGAAAATTAAAAATAGTATTGATGTGTGGGAAACATTTGAAGACACACTTAATGCGAAAGAAAATTCTTGGATGGGATCGAGACTACATTATCCATTAAATAAAATCTTTGAATTTGAGGATAGTGATTTTATTACTGCTATTGAAATCTGTAAGGAATTCAAGAAATACAACTTAAAACAGGAAGTGGAAGCAGATTACAGGTACTGGAAATCTGGTATGGAATTTGAATTTTCAGAAAATCCTAGCAGTTGGATATCGAAATTTAGAAACGATATAACCAGAACAAGAAAGTACACAAGCACAGCAAAGAAAATTGATACTACTGTTGAGAGTAGATTTCAAAATGAATTTAATCTTATCAGGCAGTTTTCAAAGCTAGCAGACTTGTTTTACAACTATAATGATTACAAAAGAGCTTATGAAAATTCAAAGAAACAATATGAGGAAGCAAATTCCCATATGAAAAACTTTATGGAGTTAAAAAAATCTGGACTATCACCAGAGGAATTTTGGTGGATTTTGATTGAACCAAAGGTAGAAGAGCAGGACTAAAAACCCGTTCAACGCGCCCTAGAAACGTCCTGGGGCACGTTGAACCTCGTTCTGGTGGGGTTTGTGGTGTGAATACTTGCCCCACCAGCACACCCTTTTTTTTTGGAACCAGCACCCAGAAAATTTTTGGGACAGCACCCAGAGATTTTATTGAAAGTGGAGCAAAACTATTTTGACGATAAATCACATATAAATTACAGAGGAGCATTATGACTTTCAAAAATCTTCGTTTTAACTATGAGTGCGATGAAGCAACACTTATGAAACTTCAAGCATTATCAGGTAAATCATTTCTTCAAACAAAGGATTTTCAGGCAATTATTACAACACTAATAGGAAAGACATATGAAAGCAACAAAGGCAGAAAAATCATTTAAATCAAAGGTTAAGCACTTGGTTCCAAATAATCCAGCATATGATAAAGAATACAATTTAGATAATGGTATGGATAAAGATGCTATTGCTTATGCGAGGGCAAATACCTTATATGATATATTTTCAAAGTATGGATACAGGAAGACTGCGACTGGTAGATTTGTAAAACGTGATGAACCCCCAGAAGAAATACAATATAAGCAGTCAGATATGATAAGGCAACAACTTCAACAAAAAAGAGCAGCAGCAAGTAGAGAAAGATTAAAGCAAGCAAATAAGGTTCCAAAAAAAGCAGGAGGAAGACTATTTGAAGATTTTTGCCGTGAAGCATACAGAAACACAGCAACAAAATCTGCTATTGTTGATTTGAAAAACATTTATAATGCTGCTTTTCATTTACCCTACGATAAATGGATTATATTTGTTGCCGATGAATACAAGAACAGCAGATATAAAAAAGCATAACTACCCTAATCTATACCATATTCCTTTTGCGTTCAAAAAAATTCTGGGATATATTTTTTATGATGTTGCCTTTTTGGGGTATGTGTGTTATGATAGGTATGTCTTCAACAAAAAATGTGAAGCCATAGTTCCTTTTTATGTTTAAGCAAAAATTGAAGACGATTTAAAGTTCTACTTCGTCTTCAATTTCTTTTTTCACATTTCTTCGTTTTAGCAGACGTTCATTATTTTTTTCCATATCAACGTGTTCGTAGAACTGACTGATAGTATTGACTGAATTTCCACAGTTCTTACTAATCATAAGAATATCAACACCATTTAAAATGGATTGGGTTATATAAAAATGACGAAGATGGTAAAGTTCAAATTTTAATCTTTTTAATCCAGCATCACGTATCAATTCAGTCCAAATTCTGTAAAGTGCTTCACGACTTAACTTACAGAATTTCAAACGTCCGTACAATTCCATAAAAACTGGCTCATTATCTTCTGGTTTTCTTCCAAGTATATTTGTGTAGTATTCAAAAAGTCTTTTAACATATTTTCCAGCAAAACCTTGAACCAACCGAGCACCAGTTTTATTTTCAGCACTAACCTTAATTACAGCAACTAGTTCTTCCCTTTCTTTATCACTTCCATATAATCCTGTAAATGTTCCTTTTTTTAGTTTTATATCACCCCACTTTAAAGAAAGAATTTCACTAGGTAGTCGCAAACCAGTATTAGCAGCAATCAA
>Ga0194129_10010446_pt1 | contig 10116 bp, 11 predicted proteins | sample TA2KigCa35mmetaG_FD_150862 | JGI IMG/M metagenome (GOLD analysis project Ga0194129, IMG submission 150862) | Freshwater microbial communities from Lake Tanganyika, Tanzania - TA2015038 Kigoma Deep Cast 35m | ecosystem: Environmental > Aquatic > Freshwater > Lake | place: Tanzania: Lake...
TCCACAGCATTGTGCATAATAGGAATCCCAGGTTCCAGTTATTGTTCGATACATGTTTTTGCTCCATGTGCTTCCATAATCAGATGAAATGAAATATGAAGTCAAACCTGATACAACCATATATTGGCCCGTAGATGAAACCGAGCAATGCCGCACTTCCAATCCAATAAAACTCATATTCCAAGTATTTCCATAATCGGATGATACAAAAACTACACCATTAAAATTTCCAGTTAATTGATATCTTCCATCCGATGACATAGATACCGCTAATAATAAATTAAGTGAAATTTGGGATAGTGCTGTTGATGAATTAACATTTGTCCATGTATTACCAAAATTCGTTGATGTGTATATTGTGTTTCCATTGTCATATCGAACTGCGAGTTGATATTGTCCAGTAGATGATAATCCAATTCCTCTCCAATTATTAGTTATATTCGCATTATTAAACGTAATATTACCATAATCATATATAGTATTAAATCCAGTTAAAGTTAATGAGTCAATTGTTAATTGATTTACATTTGTAAGATTAATATTGGATGCCAATATATTTCCCAAACTGGTAGTTGATAGATTTCCATCAAACTGGTAATTTATCGACATTGGATTAATTATAATATTAAAACATTATAATTTATTATCAAATATATTACGACATGACTAAATTTGTATTTACATGTTTAATCTCTTTCCCAAACTTCATAGAATTCATATCCACACGGAGTCGATGGACCCCATCCTCCGGCCTCCACATATTCTCGGTGAAACCCCTTTTTCAATAGAACATCATCGATGTATTTCTTGTGCTCGATTTCCTTATAGTCGTTTTCCATGATAATCAGATTCACATTATCTAATACCTGTTCCATGTCCTTCAAAATATAATAAAATGCCCCCTCGCAATCCAATATAAGCGTATCGAACACAATACCGTATTTTTCAATCAGCTCTTCATAAGTTATTGTATTCACCCACGCATATCCTTCTAACAAAGTATCGCTCGGAATCGTCTCCCAATCTTTCTGAATCAGCTTTCTCATCGAAAGTGCGGAATTTTCGATATGAAACGAAAACCCATTAGTGTCGCGATTCTCCCTTAACTGTTCCGCGGACTTCGGATCTGATTCCAGGCATACCATATTCTTGTTATTTTCTCCCAATATATAGGAAATAATCAAGGAATTTCGGCCAATGTTTGCGCCGATTTCCAGAACTTTCTCGTTTCCGCGTAAATATTTTGCAGCCATCATTTGTTCGGGCAATTCATGGGTGAAGATACCGTGTTCCAATTGCAACTTGTTATGTATATACAGAATCACCTTATAAATATCGGTATGATTCAGAATCCGTCGATCATTATATACAGAAATCGAGGATTCATTAAAATCGATCTTAATAACTTGGTAATAGGGATACTCCATTACTTTGTTTTCTAACTCCAAGCCTATGTATATGTTCTTCAATGACCCAAACACTGGATCCGAAAACATAGATGCGCGTAAAACATCTCCCGAGGGAATGGTAATAACATTGTTTTGCATAAGTTTTTCTAAACAATATTTTGTAATATCGACATTATTATCTTTGGTACCGTAAAGGATCCTCATCTTCTATTTATTCTATCTTGAAAAAAGGTTTATATAAGTAAGCGCAAATATAGTTATACCCACCACTATACACTTCAAAAAATTGATATCATAAATATAAAAAGAATAAAAACATAAGGTTATACAATAACATTTATTACAATAATAAGAACAAACCATGTGCGCCATTAATTCGTTGATTGACAAGATGTTTCTGAAGCGGTTTTGCTTGCCCGCAAATGAAGATATATTCTCGTATGAGACCGGTCAAAAGAATATTAACTCCTGCATCTGCGGGCACTATAATCACATATCGTGTGTTTTTCAAGGCAAAGGGCGAGTTAAAAAACTTTAACATATTGTCTTACGGAGTGAATGTCTATGCAGACATAGACGGAAAAACTCCGGGAACCCACGCCGAGCATGATGCCATAAACAAGCTCCCTTATATGAAATTGAAAAAACGTCTAGAAAGTGTAAATATACTTGTGGTCCGACTATCGAAGACAAATAAGGTGCAATGCAGCAAGCCATGTCATAATTGTATTAAAATGCTCAGCACCTATCCCAAAATAAAGGGATACAATATACGTTATGTCTATTATTCGAATGAACATGGTGGGATTACACGAACCACATTAACCCAATTGGCATATGAACAACAGCCTTATTCGAGATACTATAAAAATATGCGATATATGATTCGTAATACAAAATAGGATTTTTGTCCGGCTTTTTGTTATGGAAATTTTTATTAAGTGTTTTTTTATCGAAAAGTATTTTGAAATTTTCATTTTTGGACATTTTTAAAATGTCCAATTTTACCTTTTTGGAGAAAAGTTTTTTGAAAAACATGAATTTTTGAGTTCGCTGCATTAACGAGCAAAATACGTTTTTCGAAAAACAGGTCCGCTGCATAATTTTTTCTCGATTTTCTGGGGGAATAAAACCCACTTTACAAAAATGAACAAAAAAAGTGTTCATTTTTGTTAAAAACATGTTCATTTTTGTCAATTTTTGTTCATTTTTGTAAAATGTCCAAGGACCCAATGCAGTCATGCAAGAATAAAACCCACTTTTGATAAAACACTAAAATGCAGTCGTTATTCATTGAATGCTACGACTCAATATATCACGCAAATCATCTTCAATACGAAGACAACAATAGAGTTCTTCATCATCAGTTATATTCATATTATCCATGACGATGTCTGGATACTTTATATTTGAAATGACGTGTCGCATAAGTTGTGTAAGAGTGATAAAATGCCAACGAGTCTTTTTATCAAACTGCGTTTTGTTTTCTCGAATGCTATTCACGATTTTGATATATATGTCCATTTCAAATTCATTCACAGGGAGAATTCTCCAATAAACAGGCCATATTTCGTTCGCAAATCGATTCATATATTCGATATCCATTTTATATGTTGTATTCTGGTATATATCTGGTGTATGTGAAATAATGATTATTTATATAAATCAATTTTATCTATGGAAAATTTTACTAAGTGATTTTTTATCGAAAAGTATTTTGAAAATTTGATTTTTGGACATTTTACACCTTTTCTCATTCAAATCGCCCATACAGATTTACACTATTTCATATTTTCAATATAAAATAAAAATTCTGTTTTTATTATTTTATTTATATTTATAATTTATAAAAAACATTTATTTGTAAAATGTATGCTGTTGTTACATATAATGATTATCGGAAAGAACAACATTTTGAAATAATTGGAACTACTACTGATGTAGAATATGCTAAAATAATAGCATTTAATAAAATCAAAGAACACATACAAAACATGTCTGAATGTAAAAATGACGATGAACTTTATAAAATAGAAACCGATATTGAAACCGAATATTTCCAACCAATAAATAAAGAAATAATATCTTATAGAATTATCAAAGTAAAAAAGTGTCAAAACAAATTTAAAAAAGTATATCATTATACAACTAAATATGCTGTTATTGAATTTGCAGTAGGAAATTTTGAAAATTTAGAAGAAATAGATACTTCCCTTATATGTGATGATTATGTTGATTATGATGATTATGATGATGATGAATAAAAATCAAATAAAAATGGAGGAAAACCTCTTTTTTTATTTAACTCTCACAACATGAGCGTTTTACACCCTTGAAGATTTAAAATGGGACAAATCCCACTAAAAATCAAAAAGGTTTGCTCATCAGGGAATAAAACCCACTTTACAAAAATGAACAAAAAAGTGTTCATTTTAGTAAAAAACATGTTCATTTTCGTCAAATTTTGTTCATTTTTGTAAAATGTCCAAGAATCCCATGCAGCGCCGTCTGATTAAAACCCACATCCACCCATTGCCAATATATGCAGTGATGGGCCATATATGTTCATTTTCGCCAGAAACACTTGTATGTTATTGGCAAATGATAATACATGTGTTATTGTAGAATAGTTTGATTATAGAGGAGGCGTTTGTCTTTTTTTTATTTTACAAATAACTATGTATGCAATAAAATTGATATTTGTCATCGGATTGTGCAAGTCAAATTATACGAACGGATCAAACAACCATGAATAAACTTCATTCCTATAATATATACAAATTGCGAGATTGGATCGATATAAATAAATTGGATTGGATAGGGTTATCATTAAATCCAAATGCGATCGATCTGTTGGAACGCAATTTGGACAAGGTAGTCTGGTCTTTTATGTGTGAAAATCCCAATGCGGTTTCTTTGTTAGAAAAAAACCCAGAGAAAATAGATTGGTATCATCTATCGAAAAACCCCGGTGCCATTCGGTTGATAGAGAAAAATCTGGATAAAATCGATTCTATACGTGGCGGTCTTATATCATTAAATGAGAACGCGGTCCATATATTAGAAAAAAATCATAGATATATATGTTGGAACTGGTTAGCAATGAATCCTGGTGCCATCCGTATATTGGAACACAACTTATATGAAATGTATTATTGTATCTATTTGTCGAGCAATCCAAATGCCATTCACCTCTTACACAAATCGAAATTAGACTGGTATTGGTTATCTACAAACCCGAATGCTATACATATAATCGAAAAAAACATGGACAAGGTGGATTGGGCAGGATTATCAGCCAATCCCAAGGCAATTCATCTTATTCAAAAACATATGGACATGATTTCTTGGGAATACTTATGCAGCAACCCTCATTCGGATGCAATGCGTTTGCTAGAGGAAAATCAAGATAAGATCGATATGGGAAGTGATCCGTCCCAAAATTGGATCCGGTTGTCCTCGAACCCATATATATTCACCTATAATTATTGCCAAATGAAAGAAAATATGAAGAAATCGGGTATTGCTGAAGGGATCATGAAACATGTTTGGAATCCAGAACGTTTGATGAAGATATGTCAGAAATACAATATAGAATTCCATGATCTCATATAACAACTGGATTAAGCTGATATGTCTCGGGCGTCCGGCTTTATTACACCACATATATTTATTATTTGTTATGAAAAATGGAAAAATGGAAAATGGAAAATTTCATTAAGTGATTTTTTATCGAAAAGTATTTTGAAAATTTGATTTTTGGACATTTTTAAAATGTCCAATTTTACCTTTTTGACAAAAAGTTTTTTCAAAAAATGCGATTTTTTCATTTCACTCCATAATGCAGCCAATTGCGTTTTTAGAAAAACGATGGCGCTGCGTAAATTTTTCGTGATTTTTCGAGGGAATAAAACCCACTTTACAAAAATGAACAAAAAAAGTGTTCATTTTCGTCAAAAACATGTTCATTTTTGTCAATTTTTGTTCATTTTTGTAAAATGTCCATGTCCCCCATGCAGCGCTGAACGATTAAAACCCACTTCAATGCATGACCTATATATGCAGCACACAACTATTGTATTGCATTTGACTATTATTTTATGATGATTGTTTCATTTTTGTTTTGTAATCAAGTTAAATAGGACAGTTTATAGATTCAATACCAGGTTCATATGATTACTTATATTTTATGTATTTATAGGATATTCAAAATAAATGACTCCAATAGAGATACTATATATGTGTTTCATAATGTCCATATTCTCGAAAATAATAGAAGCGACAGTATGTCTTCTTTATTGAAAACCTATTGTATTTGTATCCAATCCCTCCTGTTGGAAAAGGCACAACACAGCGTGTCTAATATTCTTGGACCTGACTCTTGGAATGGATGGCATATTGCCGAAACATGCAGATATGTATGTCGCAGCATGCCTGACGTAAAACGCATCGTATATGACCAATATATGCTAATGAAATCATCCCAGTCTCCCCTATGTTTGCGTAAATATAGTTGCGAAATATGTAAATATAGTTGTGATACCGAGTGCCAGTGGATACGACATCAATCGGGAAAAAAACATTTAGACAAACTTGCAAACACGAGCACGACTACAAATGCAGATAAGAAATCGCATATATGCTCTATTTGCAATAAGATATATTTATCAAGGACAAGTTTATGGAAACACGGGAAAGTATGTATGCAAAAGATTAATGACTATGCATACAAGTATTTGGATATTCACAATGATGCCATATATGATGCTCCTGAGAAACCTACAAATCAGATAATATCAATCAATGACGATATGTTGCTCGAAATGATTATCAATCAAAACAAGACGCTTATTGCACAAAATACGGAGTTCAAGGAAATTATCATTGAACAGAATGCCAAGATGCTTGAGTATAGTAAAAAACCCACGACATCGATTTCGAACAATAACCATTTCAATTTAAACGTATTTTTGAATGAAACCTGCAAGGATGCAATGACATTAACAGAGTTTGTGAATTCCCTACAAATAAGCCCATATAATGTGGAATATACGGGTATCCACGGATATGTCGCTGGAATAAGCAAAATATTCATGGATGGGCTGCGTCAATTAGAAGTGAATATGAGGCCAATACATTGCACTGATTTAAAACGGGAGATCCTTTATATTAAAGAAGCAGATGTCTGGGAGAAAGACAACCCAGAAAAAAGCAAGTTCAAGAAGGCACTGAACACGGTCGTCCGTAAAAACATGCAGCAAATGCGGGAATGGATGAATCAGAACCCGCGATGCGAGATATTAGATACAAACGAGTACCATTTGCACCTGAAAATCATGAAACAGTGTATCGGGGGAGATCTCAATCAAGAGGATGCCAATAACCGCAAAATACTCCGTAATATTGCAAAGGAAGTTGTTATTGACAGAAGTCTAGTATTGTCGCCGCAACTGCAAGATACAACTCTCACAAAAGACATATAAATAGTATTATCCATATACGAATCAGCCATGGAAACAATAACTATATTTGGGAGTTGTCGACAATTATCCGTGGGAGCTTATGTCCCAACTACGAGTATTATGAACGACCTTAATTACCCTCATTATACGAAGGAAGTTCTCCAGGAAATTAAATACTTGAAGACGAGACATTTGTCGGATGAGGATGCGAATGTATGTTTTCGTTCTGGACTCTTGGGACAGCCGATGTCTAATTGGAAATACGATTATTTGAAGTCGCAGTTTGACAATAGCACCATGTTTTTGATAGAAATCGCCAGTCGTATATCGTATGAGTGGTATAATAATGAACAGAATCATTATATGCACCATATTGCGACCGAAGAGCAGTATGGGTTCTATGACCGCGCAAATATTCGAATCCGGGATCTAAGCGACGAGGAAATAGAAGAAGATCTGATTCAGATTCGAAACGAGCTTTATCCGAGACCGCTGATTATTATTTCGCACTTCTCTACCTACAATCACGGAAAAAGGTATGAGTTAATCCGCCTACTTGGCCGACTATGTGAAAGCTACAATATACCATTCATCAATCAGTCCGACATTGTGTGTGCCCATCCCAATATGGTGGCGAATGAACCCGTGCTTGCGCATTACACGGATGAAGGCAATGCCTATGTTGGTTCCCTTTTATTCAACAAAATAAGGGAAGTTCGTAATAGCATCCGTTATCGCCCCAAAACACTAACGCAAGTGTATTATACGAGTGAGGAACGGGTGAAAAAATACACATTTCACGGATTCGGCGATTACTTACGAGGCACCATGTATCTGTACCAGTATTTGAAAAACACCGGATTGGGAATCAAATTAAAGGTGAATTTCTCGAATCATCCTTTGAATAAGGTGTTTGTGTGCGATGACCATCCTATGAGTATCGAAGCCAGCGAAAATGTGAAATACATATTTGACGACGAGGACCCCCTGGAGTACAAGTATATTTTCACGAACCACTTCTTGATGCAAGACCCCATCGAAGAGGACTGTCGCCAATTTATCATCAGGAACTGTTTAACACCCCGCATTTCCTTCGAAAACAAGATGTCCGCATTTAGGAGACGACTTGGTATATACGACGGCGAATACTCAGTTATACACATACGCACGAGCGACGATCACGCGTACAATGAAACCCTATTGAATAACATCATGTTTTTTCTGCAGTATATTATCCAGTCGCAAAATCCACAAGAAAAAATGGTACTCATGGGAAGCAGTGATACCTATTTGGACAAAATAAAAGCAGGTCCGAACTTGATCAAAACGAATCTGAAACGAGGGCATGTTGGATTACACACGACAACGGAGGATGAGTGTGTGGATACTATGATGGAGTTTATGTTGATGAAATCAAGTAAAATGATTTACCAATTATCAGTGTATGGGTGGGGGTCGGGGTTTAGTGATATTATATCGAAGCTATTTCACGTTCCTATTCAAAGATATCGCATCAGCAGCATTTGTTGGATTCCGGAGCAACCGACTTATTATTTACCGGAAGATATGCGCGATTGAGACTATTCGCAAACTATATTATGCGCATATAATACGCATGTTGGAGACCTGTTTTCGGTAAATCCACACTTACACTTTTGGTCATTATTGTTTGCGTATTATATATTATATATCATATACCAAGACCTTGCAAATATGGAGAGCGTGTGAATGGGAAGTGTCCTCCCAAACCCAAATCGACAACTGTCAAAAAACAAAAACCTTGTAAATATGGAGAGCGTGTGAATGGGAAATGCCCACCCAAACCGAAGGCGAACAATACAAAGAAGTTGAGACCCTGTAAATATGGCGAACGTGTGAATGCTGGATGTGGATGCCGACGATATTATTATCGATATAGATGATGACGATGATGAAAAACAAATTATGGTTTTGCAAGTAAAATACAATAGCAGAACTGGTAAAATTGGTAATGGAAAAAAGCAATACGAAGCCGATTACAGTGATTATATGCCCATAAAATTAAATTGGGGCAAAAACATGTTTGTTTCTTTTGACATCATATCTGTGGACGAGGACGATGAATACGAGTATGATGATTCGGTATAGCTTCCGTAGTGTATACGATGCATTATTTATTATATTTCATTATTACGAAATATAATAACATAGTTCCTAATCTGCGATAGACACCGGTTCAACCTTCGAGGGTTCTATAATAACTGATCTTTTCTCAACCACTATAAAAAATTGAATTACATAATAGAAATAAACAGATACTATACAAAAGAGATAACGAATAAGCAGTACGCAAAAAACCCAGACCAAGACAAGAAGACAACATGTCATCCACCAGAACCTTTCGCGAGTACCAAGTAGAAGCCGACGAACGCATTTACCAGAGCCTTGTCGTCGATGGCGATTCTAAGTGTCTGGTAAAGATGTTTTGCGGCACAGGTAAGTCCCTTATCATGAGAAAATGCAAGGTTGTTCAGAATGTTGCATTATGCGTGTATGTGTTTCCGTGGCTTCCACTCATTCGCCAATTTAATAAGGACTATTTGGGAGATTTATCCAAGGATAGCCTATTAAATATATGCTCTGCCAAAGAAATGTCTGATTCAGAAAAACAAAAACAAAAAGTAGATGCAACCACCGATCCGCGAGATATTGTAGAATTCCTTTCTTCCAAATCTCCCAACAAAGTCATTTGTATCACATATCCGAGTTTGAATACTCTCTTGGACAATCTCAATGGAACCCGTATCAACATCGGCGTTTTACACCTTTGCACATTTAAAACGCCGACTTTTGAATTTTATATTTCAAATGATAATTAAATATATATTTAAAAACAAAATGTATATTTAATTATTATATACATGAATGAAACTATTCCTTCTGATGATTGTGGTTTTTTAATATGTGATGATTTTGAAGTCCCAATGAATGGATTATATTTGTATCCACAAGGTTATAATAATAATAATACTAATGATGAAGAACAAGATGAATACAATGATGAAGAACAAGATGAATACAATGATGAAGAACAAGATGAATACAATGATGAAGAACAAGATGAATATAATGATGAACACATTAATTTTGATGAATTTAAAAATGATGAATTGGTTAGACTTAAGTGTGTTAGTCATAGTGCAAAATTAGAAGAAATATTTAAACGCATACAAGAATCAAAAACACCACAATTTTTTGAATGTAAA
>Ga0194129_10010448_pt1 | contig 10116 bp, 9 predicted proteins | sample TA2KigCa35mmetaG_FD_150862 | JGI IMG/M metagenome (GOLD analysis project Ga0194129, IMG submission 150862) | Freshwater microbial communities from Lake Tanganyika, Tanzania - TA2015038 Kigoma Deep Cast 35m | ecosystem: Environmental > Aquatic > Freshwater > Lake | place: Tanzania: Lake...
TGCAGCTGCTGATGAGTATTACGGCGCAGATTGGAAGGCATATGGAACCGTTGATGGAACCTTCTATGCCGCTCCACTTGGTGCAAACGTAAAATCATTCGTCTGGTACTCACCAAAGACATTCGCAGATAACGGTTGGAGCATTCCAACTACTTGGGCTGAATTACTAGCTCTCTCTGACACCGTTGCAGCTGGCGGCAAAGTACAACCTTGGTGCGTTGGCTTTGGTTCTGGAGATGCAACTGGTTGGGTCGGAACTGACTGGATGGAAGATTTGATGCTCCGTGTAAACGATGCATCCACCTACGATGCGTGGGTAAATCACACCATTCCGTTTAACGATGCCAAGGTTGCTGCAGTTCTAAAGGAAGCAGGCAAGATCCTTAAGAATCCTAAGTACGTTGGAAACGTCCCAGCTATTGCCACAACCACCTTCCAAGAAGGCGGTAAGGGACTTGTTGATGGATCCTGCGCAATGCATCGCCAGGCTTCATTCATCGGTGGAATTTTGGCCGCTGATTACGGCGCAACCATCGTTACACCAGATGACACAACAACTGAAGGTGGAATCACAACTTTCTACTTCCCAGGTGTGACTGCTGATCAGCGTCCCGCACTTGGTGGCGGCGAGTTCGTAGGCTCATTCTCGGATCGTCCAGAAGTAGCATCTGTTCAGCTCTACCTCACATCCCCAGAGTGGAATAACAAGAAGGCTGCACTTGGTGGCTGGTTCTCAGCTAACAAGGGCCTCGATGTTGCAAATGTCGCAGATCCAGTAAATAAGAATGCGGTTGAAATCCTTAAGAATGCAACCACATTCCGCTTCGATGGTTCTGATGCGATGCCAGCAGCAGTTGGTGCTGGTTCGTTCTGGAAGGAAATGACTGCTTGGGTTGCTGAGAACAAGTCCGATAAGGCTGTTCTCGATTCAATCGAGAAGTCCTGGCCTAAGTCCTAAAAGGACTAAATAAGTAAGTAGTAACAGAGGTGTGGTGGCGGTAAAGTCACCACACCTCTTCTTATCTTGATTCTTATCTTGATGAGTTGTTAAAAACAGGAGACCTAAATGATTGAGATTGCTGCTCGCCAGTCTCAGTTAGAGCAAGCAGTCTCAAAGTTAACTGGCCTCACGCTCACAATCCTGATATTTGGCGCGTTAGTTGCAATCGCATTTGCGCTCTCTGAGCGCACTGGCGAGCGGGTCCAAAGGTTTCTCAAGTATGTAATCTTCTTAGCCCCAGCCTTGATCTTCCTCTTTATTGGTTTAGTTGCTCCAGCATTTAGAACCCTCTACCTCTCATTCCGTGATGCGCGTGGCAACGAGAGCGTTGGTTGGGAGAACTACCAATGGGCCTTCACCCAACCGGAAATTCTCGATGTACTCCGTAACACCGGCGTCTGGATGATTGTTGCTCCAATAGCCTCGACTGGTTTTGGTTTATTGATAGCTGTCCTTACCGATCGGATGCGCCGCCCGGGTCTTGTTAAGTCATTGATTTTTATGCCGATGGCAATCTCATTTGTGGGCGCTGGAATCATCTGGAAATTTGTCTATCAATTCGAACCTAATGAACGCGCTCCCGAGATAGGTCTACTGAGCCAGGTCGCGGAATGGTTTGGCTTTGTACCTACTAATTGGTTGCTGGTAAATCCACTCAATACTTTCCTTTTGATTGTTGTCTTTGTCTGGATCCAAACTGGATTTGCGATGGTGGTGCTATCGGCGGCAATCAAAGCCATCCCAGATGAGATCCTGGAAGCATCGATGCTCGATGGCGCAAGTGGCTGGAAGCGATTCTCACGCGTTACCGTTCCAATGATTAGAGGCACAATCATCGTAGTCTTAAGCACGATAACTATCGGAGCGCTAAAAGTATTCGACATCATCCGCACAATGACTGGTGGAAATTTCAAGACCAGCGTTATTGCAAATGAGATGTATAACCAATCTTTCCGCGCCCTGAATTACGGCACTGGAAGCGCCCTAGCGATAATCCTTTTCCTCGGCGTTCTTCCATTAGTGGCCTACAACGTTGTAAATCTTCGCCGCGAACGGAGTGAGCGCTAATGGCCCGAAAACTCCGCAAACGAGATGTCGAAGTGGTCAAGACCCACCTAAGTTCACCCTGGGCCAGCTTTACCGCCATCGTGATAGCTACGCTCTGGACGATTCCAACATTCGGTCTTTTTGTCACATCATTTAGGCCGAGCACCGGAATTAATAGCTCCGGTTGGTGGACCGTTTTCACCAACCCAGAATTCACCTTTACCAATTACACAAGAGTTCTATTTGAAGGAAGAGGCGCGACTCCACCGCTAAGCCAATACTTCCTAAATACCTTTGCGATTGTGATCCCTTCAACAATAATCCCAATCACTATTGCAATCTTTGCCGCTTATGCGATCGCTTGGTTTAATTTCAAGGGAAGAAATTTCCTCTTCTTCACTATATTCGCCCTACAAGTAATTCCACTCCAGATGTCATTGATTCCACTACTTCAGCTCTTCTCCGGTGGTCTACATATTGGAAGCTTTACGGTGATTCCAAGCTTCGGTATTACTGGAACATTTATCCCGATCTGGCTTGCGCATACGATGTTTGGATTGCCACTTGCGATCTTCCTCCTTCATAACTTTATTGCGCAACTACCGCGCGAATTAATTGAAGCAGCGCGCGTCGATGGTGCAGATCACTTCAAACTTTTCCGCCAAATCATCTTGCCACTTAGCGTTCCAGCCATCGCTTCCTTTGCCATCTTCCAGTTCTTATGGACATGGAATGATCTATTGGTCGCACTTACATTTGGTGGTGGAAAGCGGGAAATCGCACCGCTTATGGTGCGACTCGCCGAGATGACTGGAACACGAGGTGGGGATTGGGAGTTACTAACTGCTGGCGCATTCGTGTCAATACTTGTGCCGGTCGCAGTCTTCTTCGCACTTCAACGATATTTTGTGCGTGGCCTTCTTGCCGGCTCTGTTAAAGGCTAGTTTCTTTCACAACTTCTAAGTTCAGTGGCATACTGCCGTCTATGGCCGATGAAATTCGCGCATTTCCATTATCTGAATTAAGAAAACGTAAGAGCGTTAAGTGGCGACAATTCCCAAGCGATGTTCTTCCGCTCCCAGTTGCCGAAATGGATTTTCCAATCGCTGAAGAGATCAAAGTTGCGCTGCGCGACATGATTGATCGCTCTGATACCGGCTACCTCGGGCCATTCCCAGAAATGTTCGATGCATTTAAGAACTTCTCAAGCGCTCGTTGGGGATGGAGCCCGGATGTCTCCCAAATGCGTATCGCAACCGATGTTGGCGTGGGAACTGTTGAAGTTATTCGAACACTTATTAACCCTGGCGATCGAGTAGTCCTTAACTCACCGGTCTACGACAGCATGTGGCGCTGGGTTGCGGAGGTAAAAGCAGAATTAGTTGATGTGCCGCTGATTGAAAAGGGTATGGAGTATTCCCTTGACTTTGAGGGCATTGAGCGCGCCTATAAAGCTGGCGCAAAAGTTCACATTCTCTGTAGCCCGCATAATCCAGTCGGAATCATCTTCACTAAAAGCGAATTAGCTCGGATTGCTGATTTAGCTAAGCAATATGGCGTAATTGTTATTAGCGATGAAATTCACGCTCCGCTCACTTACCCTGGAAATACCTTTGTTCCATTCCTATCGGTCTCAGATGCAGCCCGAGAAGTTGGAATTTGCGTAACTAGCGCTAGCAAAGCCTTTAATCTTGCCGGTCTTAAATGCGCGATGATCATCACCGAGATTGAAGCATTGAAGAATCGCATTAACTCCATGCCAATCTCTGTGGCATTCCGAGCATCCCTATTTGGCGCTGTGGCGGCGACTGCTGCATTTGATAAATCAAGAAGCTGGCTCGATGGAGCGCTCAAGACCCTGGATGAGAATCGGAAGTTAATTAGAGCGCTGATTGATTCAAAGATTCCTGCGATTGGTTATCGCATCCCAGACTTTGGGTATTTGGCCTGGCTAGACCTCTCCAATCTTGGCCTTGGTGAAGATCCAACCAAGGCAATCCTTGAGAAAGGTAAGTTGGCGATTAATTCAGGTTCTTTCTACAGCCCGAAGCATGCCCAATTCGCGAGGTTGAACTTTGGAACCAGCGCTGAAAATATCGAAGAGGCCTTTAACCGGATCCTACGCACGCTGTAAATGAGCCACGATTTCGAAGTTGCCATAGTCGGCGGTGGGCATAACGCACTTGTCGCTGCCTGTTACTTAGCTAAGGCGGGAAAGAAAGTAGTTGTTCTTGAGAAGAACCAAGAATTCGGTGGTGCCACAAAGAGCGTTTACGCATTTGAAGGCGTTGGCGCAAAACTCTCTCGATATTCATATCTAGTCGCTCTCTTTCCCGACCAGATAAAGCAGGATTTAGATCTTAAGTTCGAAACTTTAAGTAGGACCGTCTCTTCCTACACCCCTTCCGGTAACACGGGAATATTGATCAACCGTAGCTTCGATGCTGAATCAAGAGAGTCAATCACCGCTTTTGCCTCAAATATTGAAGAGAGCGATGCCTGGGAGCGCTTTTATAAACGAATCGGGGTATTCGCTGAAGTTCTGGCCCCAACGATGTTGGAACCTTTAAAGGATGAAACTGAAGTCAAGGCGCTTATCGGTGAAGAACTATGGGATGAATTTGTAGTCCTACCTCTTGAGGTAACTCTAAGTAAGTACTTTAAGAACGATCTTGTTAAAGGAATAGTCCTCACCGATGGGCTGATTGGAACATTTACAAGCGCCACTGAGAGATTAAGCAATATCTGCTTTCTCTATCATCTAATTGGAAATGGAACGGGCGAGTGGCGGGTACCAAAGGGCGGAATGGGTAAGTTAGTTGAGGCCCTTTTGCAACGTGCTACTTCGCTTGGCGTGGAAATGCGCGTCGGAACTGAGGTACTTGGTGTTAATACATCGAAAGATGGCGTGACGATAAAACTAAATACTGGGGAAGAACTGAGCGCAAAAGTTCTCTTATCTGGAGCCGCACCGAAAGTCTTGGAGCGGATAGCAGGAATCAATGCCCCAACTCTTAGAGATGGTTCCCAAGTAAAAATGAATATGGTTCTGAAACGCCTTCCAAATTTAAAGAGTGAAGTGGATCCAAGGAGAGCATTTGCCGGAACCTTCCATATCGATGAGAGCTACGAGCAATTAGAGAAGGCCTACCACCAAGCAAAATCTGGGGTCATCCCCGATGTGATTCCCTCAGAAATGTACTGTCACACCCTCACCGACCCTTCAATCCTGAGTGAATCGATGCAAGAGGCGGGTAATCACACCCTCACTCTCTTTGCGCTACACACCCCAGCCTCGCTCTTCGATAAAGATCATGATCTAGTCAAAGTTGAAGTAACAAAGCGAATCCTTGCTGGTTTAAATCGTTACCTAGTTGAGCCGATCGAAGAGCTGCTTCTCAACGATGCAGCCGGCCAGCCCTGTATTGAGGTAAAAACTCCCCAAGAACTAGAAGCCGAAATCGATCTTCCCCGCGGAAATATCTTCCATAGCGATCTGATGTGGCCATGGCGAACTCGAGGTGAACAAGGTAAGTGGGGAGTTGAAACAACTCATGACCGTATTTTTATAGCCGGAGCCGGTGCGGTTCGTGGCGGTGGGGTTAGTGGAATCGCTGGACATAATGCGGCGATGGCTGCGTTGGAGAGATTGGCTAAAAGTAATTAGGATTCGAGTATGAAGGCGCTTCGAAGAATCATCGCATTAGCAACTCTTTTAACTGTTGCCGTACGCGGAATCGCCTCCTTTCTTTCATGGTTTGAAAAGCAAGAAGAAGTCGGCTCAGTCTGGGCCGAAGAAGAAGAGCATGAGGAGTTCTTCGGATGACATATTCATACGTCCCAGGAACTTGTAATCTCGGTAAAGCCGAAGTTCGCCGCCGCCAATTAGTTGCACTTATCGGCGCAGTCCTAACCCTCACAAGTTTTGCTGGGTTACTAGCCGCTGATACTGCTAACTCTGCTCGCTGGTCACTCTTTGCACCGCTAATGGTCTTCTCGGTTGGCTTTATCCAGTCACGTAAGAAGTTCTGTTTGGCATATGGACTTATGGGAACTTTCAACCTTGGAAAGTTGGGCGATATCACTCGAGTACAAAGTCCGGAAGATAGAAAAGCTGACCGTAAGACCGCGCTAACTATCTTTGCTCAGAGTGCGCTCCTTGCTCTAGCGCTGACTGGGCTTTTCGTTCTATTGCCTTTGTAGAGAGAGTATTGCTACCGTCTACTAGGCAGGTAGGAGGGATTGTGAAAATTACTATCCACGCCCGGGGCGAGAGTTTGGCGGAAGATTTTGAAGTAATCGCAAAAGAACGCTTGGAGCGATTATCAAGATTTCATATCCCAATAGATCGCATAGAAGTTGATGTAATACATGAAGTGAATCCGCACCATGGAAAGAAAACATCGCATCAAGTGAAAATTAAGACTCATGGATCAGGGCCATTCCTACGCGCTGAAGCGCGTGCCTTTAATGACTTAGCTGCGTTTGACGAGGCGGTCGAAACAATCGAATTCCAACTCCGCAAGCGGCACGAGCGAAGTAAGGATTTTAAGCGAGAGACCATTCGCAAGAAGAAGGTGCTTTAATCAAAGCGACTGCACTCACCGCACCCTAGACTTGTTTCATATGGCTAAATTAGGTGTTGACGATATCCAACATTTTTTCCGAGACATTAGCCATCTCAACCGCGCAATCATCTCGGGTCGCCGAAGGTCGCATAACCCCAAGTATGAGCGGATTGATATCCGACCAGTGAAGATCAAAGAAAAACTCTTACTCCAATTTGTCTTTCATGATGGCAAGCAAGATCTAACCAAGAATTTCTCGCCATCGGAGTTAAACATTCCCGCCTTACTTGATGAGGGTTACGCGAATATCCTGATTGAACGGCTCGATGAAACCCTAACGATAAGAATTACCAAGCAAGGCGCGCTACAAATACATCGATCCAAAAACTCGGATGTCAAGCGGGTCGAAGTAGAGCATGACCGGAAGAAAGAGCGGGCACTTCCGATATCAGATGAGATATTCAAAGCCTTGGGAATTGCATCCCTATCTGGGGAGTTAATCCCACGCCAAGCTGATAAGTATCGCCAGGTCGATGACTTCTTAAAGATTATTGATAGCTCACTGGATCAATTAGCCGAGAAGGAAATCCAAGTCGTTGATCTTGGCTGCGGAAATGCATATCTGACCTTTGCGGTTCACCGATATCTATCTCTCAAAGGTAAAGCTGTAAGAGTTGTCGGTGTAGATAATAAGGAGGAATCAAGAGCTCGAAATACGAGCATCACCAAGGATCTCGGAATATCAACTCAAATTGAATTCATCGCAAGTGATATCGCTAATTATCCAGTTAACAAAATCGATTTAGTGATTGCGCTGCACGCTTGTGATACCGCTACTGATGATGCACTTGCCTGGGCAATCAAGAGTGAGGCGAAGGTAATCTTGGTATCGCCTTGTTGCCATCACGATTTAAATAAACTGATAAAACCAGCTGGCCAAGAATGGGAACCCATTTTTAGAAGTGGAATAGTAAAAGAGCGCTTTGCAGATCTATTGACTGATTCACTCCGCGCTGAGCTCTTAAGAATAAATGGCTACAAGGCAGATATTGTCGAGTTCGTCTCGATAGATCACACGCCGCGGAATCTCATGATTAGGGCGACTTTTACTGGAATCGCCGCCGATCGGCGAAATTATGAGAGCCTCTGTGAGCAGTGGTCTATAAATCCTTATCTCGCCACGCTTCTTTCCTAAGTTAGGCTTGCCCTCTATGTCGAACACCGTCCTTGCTTCCCTTCCAATTGGAGAACGAGTTGGAATCGCATTTTCTGGCGGCCTTGATACCTCTGTCGCAGTTGCTTGGATGCGTTCTAAAGGTGCAATTCCTTGTGCTTACACCGCAGATCTCGGTCAAAATGACGAGAGCGACATTGCCTCCGTCCCAGATCGCGCTAAACAATATGGCGCTGAGATCGCACGCTTAGTTGATTGCAAAGAGACCTTAATAGAAGAAGGTATAGCCGCCCTTGCTTGCGGCGCTTTCCACATTAGAACTGGCGGCCGGGTTTACTTCAATACAACTCCGCTAGGCCGCGCAGTTACCGGAACTCTCTTAGTGCGCGCGATGCTCTCTGACAAGGTATCTATTTGGGGCGATGGCTCTACTTACAAAGGTAATGACATCGAGCGTTTCTATCGTTATGGACTCCTTGCAAACCCAACTCTAAAAATCTATAAGCCTTGGCTTGATAAGCAATTTGTAACTGAGCTTGGTGGCCGTAAGGAAATGTCAGAATGGCTCACAAATAACAATCTTCCTTACCGTGATAGCAAAGAGAAGGCTTACTCAACAGATGCAAATATTCTCGGTGCAACTCACGAGGCAAAAGAGCTAGAGAAGCTAGAGAGCTCTATTGAGTTAGTAGAGCCGATCATGGGAGTTCGGTTCTGGGATTCAAGGGTTGCGATTGCAAGTGAAGATGTGAAGATCCAATTCGCATCTGGTCGCCCAGTTGCCATTAACGGTAAAGATTTCACCGATGTTGTTGCCTTGATGCGCGAAGCAAATGCAATCGCGGGGCGCCATGGACTTGGAATGTCTGACCAGATCGAAAATCGGATTATCGAAGCGAAGAGTCGCGGTATCTACGAAGCGCCAGGAATGGCCTTGCTGTTTATCGCCTATGAGCGATTACTGACCGCAATCCATAACGAGGATACGATTGCAAATTATGCTCAAGAAGGTCGAAGACTCGGAAGGCTGCTTTATGAAGGAAGATGGTTCGATCCACAATCCTTGATGCTCCGTGAGTCACTAACTAGATGGGTTGCCTCAACGATTTCTGGAACTGTGACTCTAAGACTTCGCCGCGGTGATGATTACTCAATCATCAATACGCAAGGTGAGGGATTCTCATATCACCCAGAGAAGTTATCGATGGAACGTACTGAATCCGCAGCCTTTGGCCCGGAGGATCGCATCGGACAACTCACGATGCGCAACCTAGATATCCAAGATACGAGAGCAAAACTTGAGATGTATCGCGAGCGTGGCCAGATTGGAAAAGGAAAGTTTGAACTAGCCGATCCAACAGAGGGGTAGATGTGTCACAAACAAAAATCTCAAAGATCCTCGATGGCTTTATTGAAGAGGGAATAAAAATGACTCCAATCGGAGCCACCCTCCTTGGCGTCCCGGGCTTTGATGACAAACTTGATGACTTCTCAATGGTCGGCCAGAAAGCGCGTGAAGAGCTAACTCGAAAGACTTTAAATGAAGTAAGAGCCGAAACTCCTGAGAATGAATACGACCGAATCGCCCAAGCAGTAGCCACAGAGCGTCTTTCTTCTGAGTTAAGACTGAGCGAGAGCCATGAATCAAGGGCCCTCTTTAATTTAATCTCATCACCGGTCACCTCAATCCGCCAGGTCTTCGAAATGATGCCGAAGGAGAGGTCGGATTCAGCCGCTAATGCAACAAAACGTCTAAACGCCATTAGCGAAGCGCTAAAGGGATGGTGCTCAACGCTAGAAACTGTCGCTGGCGAAGGAAGAGTTAATTCAACTCGCCAAGTATTATCGACCGCAGGACAACTCGAAACATTCTCAAAAGGCGCATTCCAAACAGTTGCTAAGAAGTTCGACCAAGCTGGCACAAATAGCGAATTGCTTCAAGCCGCGAAGAACGCTGAATCCGCCTGCTTAGAAACCGCTAACTGGCTTAAAGGCACTTACGCTCCCAAGTCTGATCCCAAAGATGGAGTTGGGGAAGAGCGTTACAAGATGTGGGCTCGCCATTTCACCGGAGCTGATTTAAATCTCCGCGATACATACGAGTGGGGAATTGCCCAACTCGATGAGATCAACGCCCGCATGAAGCGCGCTGCCGATCGTCTCTATCCAGATGCAACATCATTACGAGAAGTCGCAGATCGACTCGATAAGGATCCTCGCTACACCGTCGAAGGTGAAGCCGAACTTCTCCGTAAGTTAAAAGAGTTCATCGAGAAGGCTGTCGAACGCCTAGATGGAAGAGAATTCGATATCGATCCACGGATTAA
>Ga0194129_10010450_pt1 | contig 10115 bp, 10 predicted proteins | sample TA2KigCa35mmetaG_FD_150862 | JGI IMG/M metagenome (GOLD analysis project Ga0194129, IMG submission 150862) | Freshwater microbial communities from Lake Tanganyika, Tanzania - TA2015038 Kigoma Deep Cast 35m | ecosystem: Environmental > Aquatic > Freshwater > Lake | place: Tanzania: Lake...
CCTCTTCCTTCATCAGCGTGCGCCAGCGCCCCTTCAGAATGCCGACGTCGATGAGCCCGCGGGTGATGGTTTCCACCGCGGCGAGGTGCGGATCGTTCCATGAATTGCCGGGCCTCACTGCCGCGATGGCAGCCAGCTGGGCCTCGAGCACGATTTCGTAAATGGCGCGCTGCTCCGGCGTGAAACGACCACTCACCGGAAAGGTGCGCGAGACATCGCTGGCATAGCTGTCGAGTTCCGCACCCGCATCGATGAGCAGCAGATCACCTGCCTGCAGCACGTCGCCATTGTCGGTGTAGTGCAGGATGCAGCCATTGGCGCCACCACCCACGATGCTCGGATAAGCGGGTGCTCGTGCGCCCTGCTGCAGGAAACTGTGCAGCAGTTCAGCCTCCACCTGATACTCGAACATCCCGGGCTGGCAGGTCTCCATGGCGCGGCGATGGGCAACCGCCGTGATCTGCGCCGCCCGCCGCATGGTCTTGATCTCTTCCCGGCTTTTGTAGAGCCGCATCTCGTGCAGGTAGTGCGCGAGCGAGATGAATTGATCGGGCGTGTGCACACCGGCCCGCCCCTTGCTGCTCACCCGCTGCAGCCAGCCCATGAGGCGATGATCGAAATCCTGATAGCGGCCCATGGTGTAGTAAATGCGGGCTTTGTTTTCCAGCAGCCCCGGCAGGATGTCATCGAGATCGGAGATGGGAAAAGCGTCATGCGCGCCGTAGCGTTCGCAGGCGGCCTCGAGCCCGGCGCGACGTCCATGCCAGGTCTCGGCCTCGGGGTCTTTCTCACGACAGAAGAGCAGGCATTCGCCTTGCGCCCGGTCGGGCACCATGACCAACACGGCTTCCGGTTCTGGAAAGCCCGTCAGGTAGAAGAAGTCACTGTCGGGGCGGAAGGGGTAGTAGACGTCGCGGTTGCGCAGGCGCTCGGGGGCCGTGGGCTGGATGGCGATGCCGCCATCATCCACGATGTCCATGAGCCGCTTGCGACGTCTGGCGTGTTCCCGTTTATCCATGCCAGGCAGCGGATCTTCAGTGCACGCTGCCGTGAGCCATGTCGGGCACCGGTTCGGTGCGGTTCTCCTCGCGCAGGAGAATGGCGCCCATACGCGCGTACTCGACGATTTCGAGAAAGGCTTGCTCGCCGGCCTCGCCGGTTGTTTCCTCCGGATCGACCTGACTGATGCGGTAAAGGTCGCCCAGGAACTCCTGGCTTTCATGGCTCATGCCGGTGGCCCCGCGGGTGACGCCGAAACCGGAGAGAAAACCCCGGCACCATCCGCCCAGCGCATCGGTGCGAATGACCAAGGGTTCATCGTCATCGGGCAGCAACAATTCGAAGGCGAATTCATCGGAGTCCATGCCGAGGACGGTGTTCTGCAGGAGGCTGTGCAGGGCTTCATCGACATCTTCCTCCAGCGGCCCGCCGGTGTACCCGGCAAGATGCTCCAGCCAGGCTTCAGTGGCGAAGCCCGCGGGGCTGCACAGCATCCCGCACAGCATGCCGTGGCACTCGGCCGGATCGACATCGCTGTCCAGCATTGACAGCGCCTCGGACACGGCGGAATAGAACGAGCGGATCGAGAAGTGACGCATGAGGGTTACACCGAATCGGACGCGCGGATTATTTCATGAGCCGCGCAGGGACTGAAACTGCGCGAGTGTTGCAACAGTCGGTTCATTCTTCTGGCGTGGCGTGGTTGACCCTGCGGGGGGTGGGTTCTATAGTCCTCGCCGCGTGTGCACGCGCGTCCGGATCAGGCGATAATCATGGCCGAACCCTCCACAGAACGACTTGATATCGCGGCGCTGGAGGCGCGTGTCGACGAACTCATCCGAACCGTCGAAACCCTCGCCAACGAGAACGAAGCCTTGCGCAGCCAGCAAACCGTGCTGGCCGCAGAGCGGGCCACCCTGATCGACAAGACCGAGCAGGCACGCAGTCGCGTGGAGGCCATGATTGCGCGGCTCAAGGCCATGGAAACCCGCTGAGGCAGCATGAGCAATTCCGTCAAGCCAATCACCGTCAACATCATGGACAAGGAATACCTTGTCGGGTGCACGGAGGAAGAGCGCGAAGCCTTGTTTACGTCGGTCGAATTTCTCAACCGCAAATTGCGCGAACAGCGGGACAGCGGCAAGGTCATCGGTAGCGAACGGGTGGCGGTCATGGCCGCGCTGAATATTGCCCACGAGTATCTCGACTACCGTCGACGCAATGACTCCGTGGAGCGCGATTTCGGCAGTGGCCTCGAGCGCATCCAAACCAAAATCCAGGCTGCGCTGGCGCGCGGCCGCTCGTCACGCAGCGTGCCACCAACCACGCAGCCCGAGAGCCCCGCACAGGTCGACTGAACGACCCCGGGCGCAGTCCGCAGGAGCCGGACCGACGACGATTCAAGCTTGGTGTTCTCTGTGGTGTTCGCCAGTGGGTTCGAGATCCTTGAGCCTATATTTGCAAACACTCGGGGCCGATCTGGTAGTGGGGGTGTGCACGCCCGCATTCGTGCGGGAAGCCTTAACCCACTCCGAAAAGTCCCAATCTTGAGCCCTTGGTTCAAGATTACGGCCCGCAGCGGCACTGCGGAGAACACCTCTTCCCCCCCGCCCTGGCAGCGCATTTCGCCGCTCAATTTGCGATAAATCCGCAGCGTTCGCCGCAGATGCGGACTCCTCTCCGCCTTGTTTTCAATGTGCATTGCCGCATTTCCGAACTCGCGCCCAACCGCCGAGTCTGAGCAAAGTTCCCGTCTCCCCGCGATTGCGTGAAAGGATGCCCGATGGCCGACTCTGTCCAAATCTCTCCACCCGCCCAAGCGTCCTGGCCTCAGGATCTCATTGCCGGTGTGGTGGTCTTTCTGGTTGCCGTGCCGCTCTGCCTCGGCATTGCGCTGGCATCCGGAGCACCGCTGGTGTCGGGCCTCGTGTCGGGAATCGTGGGCGGGATATTGGTCGGCAGTCTGAGCGGGTCACAGGTCAGCGTGGCCGGCCCGGCCGCGGGGCTTGCGGCGGTGGTGCTGGCGCAAATCGCCACGCTCGGTTCCTTCGATGCGTTTCTCTTGGCCGTGGTGATCGCGGGCGCGCTGCAGGTTGCTCTGGGTCTTGCGCGGGCCGGAGTGCTCGCCAACTATTTTCCCACCAATGTCATCAAGGGCTTGCTCGCCGCCATCGGCGTGCTCCTCATCCTGAAGCAGCTGCCCCATCTCGTGGGCTTCGACCAGAATCCGCTGGCCGATATGGCCTTTCTTGCACCGGATGGTTCGAACACCTTCTCGCAACTGAGTGCCGCGCTGTCCTCGGCGGTGCCCGGTGCGGCTCTGGTGGGTGTGGTGTCTTTGGCGCTGCTCATCGTCTGGGAGCGCACGCCCTTGAAAAAGCTGCCCTTGCCCGGACCTCTGGTCGCGGTGGTGGGTGGCACCCTGCTCTCCGAACTTCTGGTGTTCCTGCACAGCAATCTCGCCTGCGTTGGGGCCGCCGCCCGACCACCAGAGCGAGTCTGGCGGCTGCTTGCACTCTCGTTGTTATCCCTTCCAACGACTCCGGCGGTGAAGGGCACTGGGAGTAGGGACAGCACGGATTCAGATCTTTAGTGGTGTAGTCATTGTCTAGTTTCAGCTGCTCCAGTGAGCGATGCAGCATTCCGGGCGACCTGCCCGGTCTGGGTGTTCAGCCTGCCGCAGGGGGCCTGGGCTGTGTGGCCGGCGCCTCACTCTGCTGGCTCATCTGCTGGTTCCAGAGGCTGTTCTCCGAACTGAGCAGAGATTCGCAGGCTGTCACCAGGCGGGGGAAGGCCGTGGTGGGGTCGTCGTAGGGGAGCGTGCCGGTGAGGAAGAGATATTTCTCGCGCTTGAGGGCTTCGGCCAGGCCGCGGTAGCGCAGCCAGTTTTCCTGATGCCGGTTCAACGCCAGCAGCGAACCGGATACGGCGATGCCACCACCGGCCAGAGCAATCGCCAGGGGGCCCCAGCCCCAGCGGGTGGTGAAGGGGCTGAAGATCGTGATGCCGGTGCCCAGTAGCACCTCCAGGATGCGCAGGCGCAGGAAGGTGCGTTTGTTGGCGCGGCTGACCTTGCTGAGCCAGGCCAGTTGCTGGTCGAGGCGGTCCTGCAGATAGGCGTCGGCGTCGAGCACGGCCATGGCGGGTTCAGGGTTGGCTGGATGAGAACGGGAAGGGCTGCAGCAGCGGCGCCAGCACGGCAGCAGCGGCGGCAATCCGGCGTTGCTCGGCTGGCTGCCAGGTGATGGCGGCGGCGGGCTGGGCGCCGAGCGCCTGCTGGGCCGCCACCCGATCGGTGTGGCGATCCACCAACAGCACGGCGGAGCCCAGATGGCGGCTCGCTCCGATGCGCTGCAGTTCATGGGAGCAGCCGGCGTTGCGGCTGCTGAAACCGCGCAGATCCATCAGCACCGCATCGGAGCGGCTCAACAGGGCCTCGAGGGTGGGCTTCCAGCTGTTGGCGTAGCAGCAGAACTCATGCACCCGCCAGCGCCCGTCGTGATCGGGGTGCTCCTGGACTTGGGCCAGCTGGGTATGGAGCTGGTCGGCGCTGCTGATGTAGCGGTCCTGCAGGCGGCCCTCCACAAAGGCCACCAGCTCGTGGGGCTCGAGGGTGCGGGAGGCCAGGTCTGCGGCGGTGATCAGCAGCACGGGGCCGCACAACCGCCAGCGCTGCACCACATGGTCGAACAGCCAGGCCATCGGGCCCCCACGCCGGAACACCCGCAGCACCAGCAGGCACGGGGGCCGGGAGCCGGGCGGCGGCGGCGGCAGCCGGCCCGGCAGCCAGTGAAACAGCACCGGCACCCACAGCCAGGCCAGCAGCGGCAGCAGGGGGGCCAGCCCGCCGCCGCCGGCGTTGAAGCCCGGCAGCAGCTCCAGGGTGAGCACCAGCAACCAGCTGGCGCCAAACAGATAGGAGAGATCGGAGAAGGCCTGGCGGCGGTAGAGGCGCCCAAGCCATTGGGCGATTCTGTGGGCCGGGAGGCTGGCCCATAGCAAGGCCACCAGTGCCACCAGCAGGATCAATCCCACGGCTCCGGTGAGCGACACCACAAACCGGATCGAGGCTGAGCCTTGCTCCACCAGCGCGGCTAGGGCGTTGAAGGCCGCGATTACGGCCAGGCACAGCGGGGCCACCACAGGAAACAGATAGGGGGCAATGGCGCGCAGGCCCGGCACGCCGAACAGCAGCCCCAGCACCAGCACCGCCGGCAGGAGGTGCATCAGCACGAAGGCCAGGGAGTCGGCACGGAAGCCACCGGAGTTCAGAGCCAGCAGCAACACAAGGGCAGTGCCCCAGCCCAGCAGCACAGGCAACTGGCGCTGCAGCGACCAGCGCAGGATCACGGCCTGGAGCACCAGCCCCGGCGTGCACCACACCAGGCCCACCAGCAGCAACCGCATGGGGGTGATGCCACCAAACTCCTGTTGATGCACCAGCAAATAGATCCAGGCCCCCGTGGTGCCGATCAGCACGCTGCCGAGCGCCAAGGCAAGCTCAAGCCGCCGCTGCCGCTGTCGCAGCGAACCGGGTAGGCGCACCGGCAGCTCTGGCGGCATCGCCGCCATGGCGGCAGGCTCCGGCATGGGCGCAACCGGGCTGTCGCTGTCGGATGGGGATGGGGCCAACCGCATCAGCTGCCGCACGGCGGCGCGGTAGCGCCAGGCAATCAGGGCCGACAGCGCCAGGGTGAGGGGCAGGGCGACCAGCAGCGTGGCCAACAACACGACGGCCAAGGCTGGTGGCTGCAGGCTGACAAGAGTTCTGTAGCCGAAACTACTGACAACCGCAAGCTACTGTGCGGATTGAACCAATAACCGCTGGATGCCTCCAATTGAGGGAGGACTAAGACTCTCCAAGGGTTGGAAATTGCCTGAGCGTGAACTCCCAAAAAGTGGTGCGCCGCAGGGCCTGCATCCCTGGTTCAAACCCCATCAACCAAACGAACCATGCCCAACGCTCCAGATCAGCGGCGGGCAGTAGTCCAAGGAATTTATCAAGGGCTTCATCCCCCGCCCGCTGCATCTTGATGTTATGCATCATTTCCACTGAGAATGCCTGAAGCTTTGAAAAGTTGAAGAGTGCGTCCTAGTTCGGAGTTGGCCACGGTGTTAGAGAGTGCTGGAAGCACTGCTTGGACCATCTCGGTCAGTGACAGCAAACGGATCTCAGCTCCGAGCGTTTCACGAAACTTGGAGTTGTCCTCCCATGGACCCCGATCGCCATTTACCTTAGTCACAGCGGTAATGTAGACAAAGCTGGTTTCATTCGTCAGGTCACTAACGCACTTGCGGAATGCTCGCGCCCACTTTGGAACTACTAGTTCACGATATCGACGCCAAGCCTCACGGCCTGACACGATTTTGTTTTCCTCAATTGCTTTCACTTCCCACTCTGGCCAGAATCCTTCCTGGAGCGACTTGCAGCTCACGGCAATGACTCTATCGTCTCCTATTCGTGTTGGACAATAGCCGAGGACATCAATGTCACTATGAACTGAATCCTGCCTCGACTCGTAGGCGGGATCGCTGGGATCGGGCCGGAACTTTACATTTGTCAGGGTGAAGTAACCCAGTGCCTCAAAATAGTCGGAGGCGAGTTGCTCCAGAATGTCCTCTTTCATTTGATGCTAGCGACTGTCACTGTATGCATAACGCCCCAGATCAGAAGCGGGCTGGGACGTATCACCTTGATAACCAGCCCTTGCTCCCGACTTCTGCATCTGGATGTTCGGAGGTTTCAGCATTCGTTTAGTTATCACAATTTGAGCAAATGAAAGCCTCCACAGCGGAAGCTGGGGTATCTTGACTAGAATCTAATGCGATTTTTCGTAATAAACCTAGCTTTCAAGCAAAGTAATCTAATATACCTCTCGCAAGCATAGATGATCACACTCTTATGCCAATATTTAGGAACGCAGAGGAAGAGCGCTAAATTGGCCAAAACCACTTAGCGCTCACAATTATCTTTGCGTTGCATTTCCATGTATGCATCGCAGATGTATCAGTTTGCTGAATTACCCTGCATCGCCAACGGGATGCGGGGCACAGGGAATCCCGCCTTGCCCAGCACCTCCACGATCATCCGGTTGGTGTCGAAGTACACCTGCCAGTAGTTGGCGGTGTGGGTATAGGGTCGCACCGCCAGCCGCGGCCCACGCTCGCTGAATTCCAGCACCTCCACGTCGGCCTCGATGCCCTCCACCTGGTTGGGCACCTGCTTGATCCCTTCCTTAAGCAAGCTGATGGCCTTGCCCACATCGGCACTGTTGTCGAGCTGGGCCACCAGCTCAACGCGGCGGAAGGGATTGGCGGAGTAGTTCTTGATCGTGTCGCCGAAGAGCTTGGCGTTTCCCACATAGTGGCGCACGTTGTCAGGTGAGGTAATAGAGGTCACGAACATGCCCACCTCGTCCACCGTGCCCTCCACACCACCACCATCGATGTAGTCTCCGGCATTGATCGGCCGGAAGATCTGCAGGAACACCCCGGCGGCGAAGTTGCCGAGCATGCCGCTCCATGCCGCACCGATTGCCACGCCGGCACCGGCCAGCAGGGCGGCGAAGCTGGCGGTTTCGATGCCGAAGAAGCCAAGGATGGCCACCACCAACACCACCCGCAGCAGTGCGCCCAGGATGTTCAGCAGGTAACTGATCAGAGTTGGGTCGAGGGTGCCCTGGTTGAGGCCGCGGCGCAGCAACCGCAGGGCGAAGTTGATCAGCCAGCCGCCGACAATCCAAAGGGCAACCGCGCCAACCAGCTTGAACAGAAAGGGAACCAATACGGCCCCTACGATGCCCACGTCGAAAACAGCGAGAAAAGGCGAAGTGGAAAGAGTGAAGTTCATTTTTTTCGTTAATGTACTTGCTGTTTGCGGGAACAGCTGAACTATTTCTATCCACAAACTCAACGCCCGACAACCAACCTTCACAATAGGGCACACAGCGCCGAGATGCTTGCAAGCTCCAAATACAGCTTTATGTTCCGACTAAAATGCGGCGGTTGTGCATGTTTATTACCCAAAATCGGGCATTGGTGCATCCGGCTTGTCCTCCGAACTACTATTTGGGCGGATCCGCCTAAGTCGCACCGATTGCCTCGGCTGTCCGCCTAAGACGCAGCTCTCGCACGGCTTGCAGCCATCAGAAGGCTTGCGGCACAACGGATTTCATGCCTCCAAGGGGAACGACTCCGCATCTTATGCGGATCCGCCTAAGATGTGTTCACTGTGTTACAAATCAGCGCGTGGGGCCGTCCAGTCCTGATTTAAGGAATTCCTGTATGTTTGATCTTTTCTACTAAGCAGGCTCACAATTTGCGCGGAGTAGATCGCCAATAAGAAAAATTTAAGACCACTAATCCTGCAGTCAGCATTCTTGCCCTGGTTTCACGATCCTTCGAACGCTCATCATCACCCGCCTAAAGCAACTTCTGCTGATGGCAGGCTCCTTTGGCCGGGTCGGGTGAATGATGTTGTTAGATGTCTTGTATATACTCTCGGAAAATTGGCAAGAGCAAATCAGATTCAATAGGTGTGAACTCAGGTGATCTTGCGAAGAATACGTAGTCAAAGGGTTGTTCAGATCGGTAGTCCAAGCAACTGATTTTCTGAAAGGGTAATGTCGGCCCTCTTTGTTGCACGCCAAAATTTAGATAGGAGGGTTCTGAAACCAAGAGGTGCCTCAGGCGTTCCAGGGGACATCGCTTCAATTCTATTTCGTTTGAGGCAGCGTCAAAATCTCTAAAGTGGTAATGCATAACATCATTGCCGCCTTGCGGATGGTGCACATATGTCAGCTTGCTAAGCCAGCCACATGCTGCTGCAAATGCCAGATAGTTTCCTGCGTTCATGTGCTCCCAACCGACCTTTGGATTCGCTCTTTCGGCAATAGGCAAGTGAAGCAGTTCGCCCATAAGATATACCCAGCCAGGATCACCAAGCCCTAGGTCCGCATGTGAATCTGGGTGAACAACCTCGAACGGAGTCTCTACCTCCCCTGACTCGACTAGATCGCGCCATATATGAAATACTTCGTGATGATGGTCAACAATCCTGCCAGGAATTCGATTAGTACTTCTCAGCCCGCAGGCGCCCTCGAGGAATGATCTTATTTCTGTTTCGCTCCAGGTCCGGTATTCATCGCTTGAGAGCCTCTTGCCAGCCTCACACCAATAAGCGGGTTCATTGACGAATAGGTCAATGTCGATGTCAAGAATACGTGATGGTGTCATCTAACGCTATATGGGCGGATCCTCGTTAAAAAATAGCAAAGCCCCTGTCGGTCAGCATAAGAACCCGAAGTCAGTACGAGTTGAATACTAGACCCGCCGCGCCCCAGCCAATCTCGGGCAGGCGGACCCTCAAGCCTGGTTCATATGCGGACCCTCATAAGACCCCAGGCCCCTCGCTCTGGCCGACTCGCTTGCCCAGATGATCTGACTAGAACCATGCAGATCCTGCATCGCCTTCTTCACGGCCAACCGCTACCCCTGGCAATGGCTCTGACCCCACCAGCAGCCAGTGCCCACCACCCGCCGCCGCAGGCCAGTCACATCCAACAGCACCTCCTCCCCACCAGCGCTGCAGCCCCACCCCCCTGCTGACTCCCCCTGGCTGGAACACCCAACCCTCTCCGGCCTGAGGGACCGCCTGCAGCTGGTCTACGACTGCTGGACCCTGCTGGAGCTCCCCGACGGCACCAGCCGCCGGCCGGTCTATCTCCCCCGCGGCATCGAGGAGCCCGAGACCTGCTACCTCAAGCGCCTTGAGGCGGCCCGCCCCACCGGTTTTTACCGCGATGCCCTGCGCACCTACGCCGGGATGCTGTCGCGGCTGGCGTGGCAGGAGCTGCCTGATTCCCTGTCCCGCGTGGCCACCGATGTGGACGGCCAGGGCACCGACCTGGGGGTGTTCCTGTTCCTGGCCGACCTGCTCACCCTGCGCGATGGCGGCTGCCTGATCCTGCAGCTGCCGCCCCAGCACCGCTGGCCCTCAGAGGGCGACCGGCTCGAGGCGCTGGCCAAGGGCGATCGGCTCTCCCTGCCCCGTCTGCAGCTGGTACCCCGCGGCGACCTGCTCAACTGGCGCCTGCCCACCGATAGCGCCACAGGTG
>Ga0194129_10010458_pt1 | contig 10111 bp, 9 predicted proteins | sample TA2KigCa35mmetaG_FD_150862 | JGI IMG/M metagenome (GOLD analysis project Ga0194129, IMG submission 150862) | Freshwater microbial communities from Lake Tanganyika, Tanzania - TA2015038 Kigoma Deep Cast 35m | ecosystem: Environmental > Aquatic > Freshwater > Lake | place: Tanzania: Lake...
CCGCCGATGTCTACTTCGGGCGCGGCCCGGCAATCCTGGCAGAAAGGGAGAAAATCAAAGCACAGACCATTCAGAACCGGCGCTTGATCCATCAGCGCCAAGCAGCATAACATCAACCAACAGAGCCAGAGCCCTCCAGACCAAAATCACGCCACCTGTTCCATATCATTCGACGACGGACAGGCCTCGCCAACGGCGACGATCTTTCGGGCTCGGGTTGTGTTCATCGTTGCACCTCGCAACTTCCTTTGCAGGCGAATTTGACCGGACGTGCTGAATGACCAAACGTTATTGAGACTCATGTCGTCCGATGCGCCCGGTCGAAGTCATGACGACAAGAGCCCTATCCAGCCGCGGTCTGTGTCGACGTCGGGAAAAGGACCTTCAGCGAACACTTCGAACATATGTGATCCGAGAGCCATGAACTGGACCTCAACAGATTTTTCTTCACTACCCAGCCGATAGTGTGCCACAGGTATGCACCCCATGTTGCCGAGCGCGGTGACAGCAGTCGTGATGTTCGCCTTACGGATAGCGAAATGATCGTGACCCTGCCCAGTGGCAGCGCCTTTCTTCATGCAAAATTCGAAGGGCCAGCCGTCGGGGCCGTCAAAGAACACGAACCGCACACCATGATCCCAGAATTCGGGAATGTCCTTCGGCCCGTCAGGTGTAAAGGGGCGTGCCAGATTCCCACCGCGTGCCATGAACTGCAGGTGGGCCCGGTCTGTATCGGTGACAGAAAAGGCCACATGGTCCAAAGGCATCCGCAGCATTCCACCGGGCACGGCACCGATCTCCACCAAAGATATGGCATGGTTTCCGAACATCATGACGCCGTTTTCGCGGGGCTCGAAGCCGAACACTCGGGCGAGCATCGCGCAAGCGGCTTCCGGGTCGCTTACGGCCAAAACCGGGATCAAGTGCCACTCCTTTTGTCGATCAAGCCGTATTGCCTCGCCTTTCCGCGCAGGAATGGCAGGCCCTCCGAGATGACCTCATCAGCGCTGCCGGCAACAGGGCGCCAGACGGATAGTCCCCATGCCAGATCCTCGGGCATGTTGATGAAGCTTTCCATCGCCAGGCCTCCGTCGAACCCAATCGCGGCAAGGGCGGCAAAGACTTCATCCCAACGCACATTCCCTTTTCCGGGCGTGCCGCGATCAGACTCCGATAGGTGGATGTAACGCAAGTGGTTGCGGGCGGCGAGGATGCCAAGCGCGATGCCCTTTTCCTCTATGTTCATATGGTATGTATCGAGGTGGACGAACATGTTCGGCGCGCCGATGCGTTCAAGCATTGCCACGGCCTGCGCACCCGTATTGAGGAGATGGTTTTCGTAACGGTTGATTGCCTCAATACCCAGATCGATGCCGCGCAGTCGCGCGTGGCGGGCCGCAGCCTCGAGACAAGCTGCGACATTATCCAGTTCCTGAACGCTCGGTGGCAGGCCTGATCGCTCGCCGATGCCGCCATAGATCACACCCGACAGTGCGGCTGCGCCCATGTCAGCAGCGGCATCTATCGCTATCCGCAGGAAGTCGATGCCCGCCTGCGGATCACGCGATGGCCAGGCCCCCTCCGGCAACCCGAGCGAACAAACTGCACCGATCCCCGCTCGTTCGAATAGGGCGCGGCCGTGGCTGGTATCAACCTTGGTCGGCTTCAGCAGTGCAATTTCGACAAAGTCGAAGCCGTGGCGCACGGCTTCGCTCACCGCCTGCTCTGCCGCTTGCGGGTTCCAGTCCATCGTCCAGATGCTTGAGTGTATGCCAAGTCCACGCATTTTTGTCAGTCCCACTCGAAGAACAATGGATCGGGCCCGCAGCGGGCATTCCAGTCCAGCCTTGCAATCGACGCCATGTCTTCGGCGGTCAGTTCGAAATCGAAGATGTCCAGATTTTCTGCCTGGTGTTCGGGGCTTTCGGCACGGGTCACCGTCGAATGCCCAAGTTGCATGTGCCAGCGCAGTGTGACTTGGGCCGGGCTCTTGCCGGTGCGCGCGCAGATGTCGGCGATGTGTGGGAAGCCGAAGGTCTTGCCCTCTCCAAGCGGCGTCCATGCCTGTGTGAGGATCCCGCGGGAGGCATTGGCCGCGCGTAACGCGCTATTGGCCATCTTTGGGTTCACCTCGATCTGGTTCAAGACAGGCGCCACGCCAGTCGCGGCGGTAATGCGGTCAATATGATCATCATTGAAGTTCGAAACGCCAATCGACCGCATGAGCCCATCGGCCTGCATCTCGATCATCGCTTCCCATGTTTCAACGTAAAGATCCTTGACCGGACACGGCCAATGGATGAGCACCAGATCCAGATAGTCGAGGCCCATCACCTCAAGACTGCGGACCACAGATGCGCGGGCCTTGCTGCGGCCCTGATCGGCGTTCCAGACCTTTGTCGTGATGAACAGGTCTTTGCGTGGCAGGCCAGCCAGACGCACTCCTTCGCCGAGTCCGGCTTCGTTGCCGTAGATGAAAGCCCCGTCCAGAAGACGATAACCTTTTTCGATGGCCGAGGCGACGACAGCACCCGTTTGGGCGTCTGGGATTTGCCAGACGCCCATCCCAAGTTGAGGAATCGTAAAGCCGTCCGACAATGACAGGCTGGGAACATCGGTCATTTCAGTTCTCCTGTGGTCATCGCGCGTGCGATGAGCGCTCCGAGTGCGCCGTCAGGCGCCAGATAATGCGCACCCGGCGCGACGGAGGAAGGATCGGCGTGCGGCAATTGCGGATGGAAAACCACGCGCATCCCGGCCGAGTGCCCTGCGGCAGCGCCGATGGGGCTGTCTTCGATCACAAGGCAGGCGCAGGGCGGTATTCCGAGGCGGCGCGCCCCGAGCAGATAACCTTCCGGATCCGGTTTGCCGCGCTGGACATCGGCGACGCTGACAATGGTGGTCAACACCGTATCAAGGCTGGTTGTGGCAAGCGCAATTGCCACCTCGTCGGGAGTGGAATTTGACACAACGGCAGAGGGAATTCCCCGCGCGCACAGGTCCAGTGCCACATCAGCGACAGCCGCACGACGGCGGATCTCCGCAGCGCAACGCCTGTAATGCACCCACTTGCTCCGGCTCCAGTCAGCTCGGCTGATGGTGGCACCTGTTTCTGCGACCAGCGCCGCATGGACCCCCTCTTCGTTCACCCCAAGCAGGCGCGTATGGAAGTCTTGGCTCACCTCCAGCCCAAAGTCGCGAAGCGCAGCGTCAAATGCAGCGCTGTGGGCTGGCTCGCTATCGACCAACGTCCCGTCGAGATCCCATAGAATTCCCCTGATGTTCATAATGCATCCAGATCGTCCCAATAAGCTTTGGAGCTTTCGTAGAGGCGCGAATAGATCGGCATCATCGTGTCGTAGCGGTCGGCGGCCCTTGGGTCCGGCAAAATCTCGGGGCCGAGACGCACCATTCGTGCCGTGGCAGCGGCAATGTCGGCTGTGGCCCCCGTCGCGACTGCCATCAGGATACCCGCGCCGATGATCCCGCATTCGGGCTCCTCTGCCACAAGATAAGGGGTCCGATACATGGACGCCTTTATCGAAAGCCAAAGCGCCGACTTCGCGCCTCCGCTCGCCGCAATGATGCGGTCGGGGCGGTTGTGTCCCTGCTGGAGGCGGTCAAGTTCCAGACGGACGGAAAATGCCACACCCTCAAGTACCGCGCGGTGCAGGTCCGACAGTTGGTGTCCAGCAGTCAGGCCGAAGAACTGTGCACGGGAATTGCGGTTCTGGCCGAACCTTTCGCCCGAGAGATAGGGCAGAAAGAACAGCCGGTTGGCGCCGGGAACGGAACGCGACGCAGCCTCATCGACCTCGGCGTAAGAGAGCGCGTTGTCATGCAAGGCGCGGCGTGACCAGCGAACAGCATCGCCGCCTGCGTCGAGCAGCGTGAAGCTGCCCCAATCGCCCGCTGCAGAAAGCACGTTCGAAATTCCGTCCGCGATCACCGGTTCCGGCTGGATCAGCGTCAGGATCGTCGACGTGCCGGTCACATCCGAGCCGGTCCCGGCGGCAATCGCACCACAGCCGAGAAGCGCCATCGGATAGTCTCCGGCCCCCACCAGAACGGGAAGTCCCGCAGGCAGGCCCGTCGCCTGCGCGGCCGCCGGGGTGAGAGGGCCGAGGACATCTTCTGGCATCCGGAGAGTTGGGAGGAGCCGCTCCGGAATCCCGGTCAGGTCGCGCATCCGGGCGGACCAGTCCCGCGTGCGCCAATCCATCAGGAAGCTCAGCGATCCCTCGGTCACGTCCTGCGCGACAAGGCCGGTGAGGTTCAGGTTGATCCAGTCCTTCGGCATCAGGAGATGCGCCGCGCGGTCCACAGACTTCGGGTCATGCGCCATGAGCCAGGCAAGCTTGAAGGCGGGCCAGGCGGGGGCCGGGGCATTCGCTGTGATGAGCGTGGCGTCGGCAAGATCTGGGCGCGCTGCGAACGCCTCGACCTGCGGAAGGGTGCGCTTGTCATTCCAGAGCGGAGCGGTCTCGCGGGTCAGTCGCCCGTCTGCATCGACCAACACAGCACCATGCATCTGTCCGCATCCGCAGACTGCGGCAACACGGGCGGCGGAACCGGGCACGGCATCAAGGACGGCACGGATACTGGAAAGGGTTCCTTTCCACCAATCGGCAGGGCGCTGTTCCGACCATCCGTGCCGAGGGACGATCTGGTCATGCTCTTGGTGCGCGATGGAGTGTATCCGGCCTGCCGCATCGACCAATGCCGCTCGGCAACTTCCTGTGCCGACGTCGAAGGCAAGGAAGAGGTCGCGCCTCACAGGCGCGCCTCGGTCACGGGGTCAAAGAAATGGGCCTGCGTAATGTCCAGCGTGACGGTCACAGGGCTGCCGACCTGTGCTGGGAAGCGCGGGTCCACTTGTGCGGTGACCTTCTGTCCTTCGACCTTGCCAAGAAGCAGGGTATGCGCCCCCAGGGGTTCGATCGCTTCGGGGATCAGGGTCAGAGTCGCTTCGTGCGCTGAGTGGCGCATGTGTTCGGGCCGGATGCCGAAGACGATCGAGGCACGTTCCCCCAGACGGCGCGCTTCGTCGGGGGCGAGCGGCAGGCGCTGGCCACCCAAGAACACGGCCCCGCCTTCGATCCGTGCATCGAAGAAGTTCATCGCAGGCGAGCCGATGAAATTGGCGACAAAGCGGTTGGCGGGGCGTTCATACAGCGTGATCGGATCTGCGGCCTGCTCGATATGTCCGGCGCGCATGACCACCACGCGGTCGGCCATGGTCATTGCTTCCACTTGGTCGTGCGTAACGTAGACAGCAGTGGTCCCGAGGCGACGCTGGAGAAGCTTGATCTCGGTCCGCATCTCGACCCGCAGTTTTGCGTCAAGGTTCGACAGCGGTTCGTCAAACAGGAAAACCGACGGCTGCCGCACGAGGGCGCGGCCGATGGCGACGCGCTGGCGCTGCCCGCCGGATAGATTTCGCGGCTTGCGGTCCAGATAGGGATCAATGGCAAGTAGCTTGGCGGCCTCGGACACGCGGGCGTCGATTTCGGATTTTGGCGTGCCGTGGACCTTCATGGCGTAGCCGATATTGTCGCGCACGGACATGTGCGGATAAAGCGCGTAGTTCTGGAAGACCATGGCGATGTCCCGCTCGCCGGGCCGGACTTCGGTCACGTCACGGCCGCCGATGCGGACCCGTCCCGAAGTTGCCGTCTCCAGACCTGCCAGGATGCGCAGCGTCGTGGTCTTGCCGCATCCCGACGGGCCAACCAGCACCACGAATTCGCCCTTCTCGATCTGAAGAGACAAGGGCCGCAGTACATTCACCGCGCCAAAGGATTTCGTGATGGAGTCGATTTCGACATGGGCCATGGAGAGCAATCCTAGGGAAGTGCGCCCCCAGTCAAACCCGGGGGCGTCGTGTTACGGGCCGGAGCAGTCCTCCGGCCCGCAGCAAAGTCACTGGAGCGGCGGCAGGCCGACCGACGCACGGTATGCGGCAAGCTGCTTGTCGCGGCCGAATTCGTCGGTCAGCTTGTTCCATTCCGCCGCGATGGTATCCAGCGCAGCCTGCGGTTCCACCTCGCCGGCCAGGGCCTTGGACAGTTCGATTTCCAGCACTTCGGTGTAGGAGAAGAAGCCCGGCAGACGCAGGTCGAGTGCGACGTTCGGCGCGTCGAGCGAGGCGCGCTGTGCCCCGAGGTAGGATGCGGCTTCTTCAGGAGTGAAGACCGAACCCCAGTTTTCGAGGTTGTCGTAGTGGCTGAACCGGTAGGGGTTCACGCCGGAATTCGCCGTCACGATCGCCTTGCCCGAAACCTCAGGGCTGACAACGGTGGAAACGAAGTCCCAGGCGGCTTCCTGGTTCTTGCTGTCGCCCGGAACGCCAAGCTGCCAGCCGCCGAAGGCAAGGAAGGGCGAATGCACGACTTCGGGGAACTTGTCCCACTGGCCGGTCTTATGGTTCCAGATTTCTTCAGAGCCGGGCAGCATCGCCGTCCGCACCGTGCCTTTCGCCCCTTCACTGCCTTCAGTCGCCCGCAGGATGCCCGAGTCGGCCCAGTCGACGTTCATCGCGACGGTGCCACCGGCATAAAGCGGACGCACGTCACCCGATCCGTTGTTCAGCGCGCCGGGCGGGTTGAACGCAAGGAAGGCCTTGTATTCTTCCAGCGCCCGCAGCCATCCCGCGTTGTTGATCTGGGCGTCCATCGTTTCCGGGTCGAAGAACATCGAGCCCGGATGGTTGGGGTTGTTCGTGTAGCTGGCGGCGTGGCTGAAGAAATACCAGAACTGCTGGCCGCCGCGGCGGTAGGCCTCCGCCGTGCCGTACATGCGCTGATCCGGGCGGGTGAAGAACTCGGCCTGATCGCGGTACTGCGCCCATGTCACCGGCGCGGCCAGAGGATAGCCGTATTTCGCTTCGAACGCTGCCTGTTCTTCGGGGTTGTCCAGCAGGTCGGCGCGCAGGTTCAGCATGTGCATGTCGCCGTCCATGGTGGCCGACTTCACCTCGCCGTCCCAGACCATCAGGCGCTCACGATAAGTCGGATGGATGTCCTCCCAGTTGGAACCGTCCTGCAGGGTCGCGGGCATGGTGGACAGGAAGGGCGCGAAGTCGGGCAGCCAGGCCGGAACGAAACCGAGCACGTCGAAGTCGCCGGTGCCTTGCGACATGGCCGTCAGGAATTTCGGATAGAGTTCGCCGAAGGGGAACTCGATCACGTTGACCTCACCGCAGGTCTTCTTTTCCCAGACCTCGGCTGCTGCCGACAGGGCCGAGGCGATGGCCGGACCGGTATTAGTGGATACGTTTAGTGTCACACCCGTAAAGTCGGGTGCGCATTGGGCAGCAGCCATGCCACCCAGGGGCAGCAGGGCGGCTGTCAGCAGAAGTTTCTTCATGGTTTCCTCCCTTATGAAGATCATTTTATGGAACCCGAGAGCAAGCCAGACCGCATCATTCGGCCCAGGATCGTCGACACCACCACCATCGGGGCGATAGAGATGAGCGCGGCGACAGAGATCGCCCACCACTCGTCGCCGCGGCTGGAGTTCTGGCCTGCCAGAAGGATCGGCAGCGTCTGCCAGTCGCCGGTCGTGAGAAGGAGCGCGAAGAGGAATTCATTCCAGACGAAGGCCAGCACGATCATCGAGGTAGCGATCAGGCCGGGTGTCGCCATCGGCAGAACGATCTGCAGGAAGATGCGGACCCGCCCGATGTTGTCGACCATCGCGGCCTCTTCCACTTCAAGCGGAACGGTGGAGAGGAAGTCGCGCATAAGCCAGACCGCGAAGGGCAGGCCAAAGGCGGTGTAAACGATGACCATGCCGCCGAACGTGTCGAGCAGGGGCAGGCCGATCTTTCCCATCTCGGCAAAAAGCAGGTAGATCGCAAAAGCAGAGACGATGGGCGGGAAGATACGCTGCGACACGAACCAGAAGGTGACGTCGTCGTTTCCCATGACCGGACCGGGCAGTGCTCGCCCGTTAAGCCAGATCGCCACCGGCAACGCCGTCACCAGAACTAGGCCAAGGGCATAGGGCACCCGGAGGTCCGTGAAGATGTCGAGCAGGACGAACCCGCCGATCGAGATCGTCGCAAAGGCCAGCCCCGACACCAGTCGGATGCGGTAGTTGAACCGCACCAGCGCATAGGCCGCCATCGTCCCCAGAAACACCGACAGCGCAGTCGATGTGATCGAGATCAGGATCGAACTGACGATGGGGCCGGTGAAATCGCCCCTAAGGCCAGCGAAGGCATCGCGGAAGGCCTGAAGCGTGGGTTGATAGTCGACAAAGGGTATGTAGGTCGGCCCCTGCGACACCGCCAGCGGCGGTTTGAATGCTGTGATCAGCACCCAGTAAAGCGGGAATGCGGCAAGCAACAGCCACAGTAGACACAGGATCAATCCGATATGACGCAGGCTGCGGTTCTCGGTCATGCGAACCTCCGCGTCACTCGCTGGGCGGCAGCCAAATAGACCGTCCCGAAGACGATCACGACGATCAAGAACAGGAAGGACAACGCTGAAGTCAGGCCTAGATTGAATTTCTTGAACCCTTCATTGTAGGCGAAGAGGGTTAGCGTCTCGGTCGCCGTACCTGGGCCGCCACCGGTCAGTACGAAGACGGTATCGATGATCTTGAAACCCTCGATCAGCCTGATGAAAATCACGGCGACTGACAGTGGCAGCAGCATCGGAAAGGTGATCCCCCAGAACCGACGCCACGCGCTTATGTTGTCCACGCGAGCGGCTTCGAACACTTCTTGAGGCAAGCCCTGCAAGCCAGCCAGCATCAGCAGTGTGACGAAGGGCGTCCACTGCCAGATGTCGATCAATGCCAGCACCATGATTGCAGGCCATTTCTCTGTCAGAAACGGCACATAGGCGAAGCCAAGCCCCGCCATCGCGTCATTCACCGGACCAAGGTAGGGATGGAAGATCATCCGCGCGATCAGCGCGACGCCCACGGGTGCAAGAAACATCGGCAGCAGGAACGTCACGCGGTAGAGCGCGGTTCCCGGGACATTGTGGTGCAACGCCAGGGCCAGCATGAACCCCAGCGCATATTGTAAAGCAACCGACAGGAACGTGATCAGTGCCGTGGTCCAGATTGCGCCCCAGAACCGCGCAGATCCCGCGATTTCCGCATAATTGGCCAAGCCAACGAACCGAGGCGGGGTCGGCGGGACGATGCGGACGGTTTGGAAGCTGACGGTGAGCGCGTAGATCAGTGGAAAAAGCGAGACGACCAGCACGATCAGGACAGCCGGCCAGATGAACAGGTGTTTCACCCGATCCTGCTGATGCGCCGCGCTCGTCATGGCCCGTTCCTTCCAAGTGTGTTGTGGCCATACTTGAGCGATTCGCGGAGTAAAGCAACATAATTGGTAGTTTATCTACGTAAGGAACGTCTGAAAAACCTGCGCGTTTTGATGTGATCTGATAGGATTGCCGGGACGTGACGAGGAGCCCTGCCGATGCCGAAACAGCCCGCCATTCCCGGCCTGCGCGATGCGATGAAGAAGAAGGTGACGCGGCGCGAGCAGTTCCTGGCGGAGATGGAGGCGGTGGTGCCCTGGGGGCGGCTGCTGGCGCTCATCGCGCCGCATTACCCCAAGGTCGGACCGAAGGGTGGGCGTCCGCCGATGCCGCTGGAAACGATGCTGCGGGTCTACTTCCTCCAGAACTGGTATGCGCTGAGCGATCCGATGGCCGAGGAAACTCTTTACGACAGTGAGGCGATGCGCCGTTTTGCCGGGATCGAACTGGGCGACGACCGCATTCCCGACGAGACCACGATCCTGAACTTCCGCCACCTGCTGGAGCGGCACGGGCTGACCGGGGCGATCTTCGCCGACGTCAACGCGCATCTGGCCGACAAGGGGATCACGCTGCGCTCGGGCACGCTGGTCGATGCGACCATCATCGACGCGCCATCGTCCACCAAGAACAAGGCCCGCGCCCGCGACCCCGAGATGTCGTCCAAGGGGAAGGGCAACGACTGGTACTTCGGCATGAAGGCGCACATCGGCGTCGATGTGGACAGCGGGGTGACCCACAGCCTGGAGACCTCGACGGCCAGAGTTCACGACAGCCGGGTCTGGGACGCGCTGCTGCATGGCGAGGAAACCTCGGTCTGG
>Ga0194129_10010460_pt1 | contig 10109 bp, 10 predicted proteins | sample TA2KigCa35mmetaG_FD_150862 | JGI IMG/M metagenome (GOLD analysis project Ga0194129, IMG submission 150862) | Freshwater microbial communities from Lake Tanganyika, Tanzania - TA2015038 Kigoma Deep Cast 35m | ecosystem: Environmental > Aquatic > Freshwater > Lake | place: Tanzania: Lake...
ACAACGGCCTGTTCATGCGGCTTTTCCAAACGATCAACCAAAACAAGGCGCCGATGACCGTGCCGGTGGAGGCCAAGATGATGCCTGGGACGATGGTGTTCTATCTGGATTCGGCCTCCGCCAAGCGAAAGGACCTCCAACTCCCCGCGGGAGTGATCCGGCAAACCTTGCCTCCCCGCTCGGTGGCCTCGATCGGAATCCGGGGCGGGTACACCAAGGAGAGTTACGAATCCAATTTGGCCAAGCTACGGGCCTGGCTGAAAACCCAGCGGAATTGGCGGGCTGCCGGGGAACCTTATGCGGTTTACTGGAACGGACCGTTTACCTTGGCGCCGTTCAAAAGATCGGAAATTCATCTGCCGGTGGTGGGTGTTGGTTCTAGGCTATAGGCTACAGGCTGTGAGGAGGGGAAAGATTTCGGATTTTAGATTTCGGATTTCTGATTTGGGGAGAGGGATGGAGGAACCTAGCGGGTAGGGGCGGGCAGCTGGTCTGCTCGACCGATGGATAGGTTGAAATTCGTGGTTTGAACTGACCATCGGGCGACCAGCGGAGCTGGGCGCCCCTACCGGAGCTTGAGGTATGAGTTTTGAGAGAAGGATCGGCTGACCATGATGGTCAGCCCTACCGAGGTGGAGGCTTGAGCCCCCAGGGCCGCCGCCGAATTAAGGCAGGAGCTTGCCGACCAGGGCGCTAAGGGCGCGGTTGTCGGCGCGGCCGGCGGCCTTGGCTTGGCAGGCTTTCATCACGGCGCCCATGGCCTTTTTGTCGGTGGCCTTGAGCTCGGCAATCACGCTTTTCACCAGCGTCTCGAGCTCAGCCTCGGGCATGGCCTGGGGAAGATAGGATTCGAGAATTTTCACCTCGGCCTGTTCCTTGGCGGCCTGGTCCGCGCGGCCGCCCTTGGTGAACGCTTCAATGGAGTCGTGACGCTTCTTGATCTCCTTGCGGACGGCGGCGATGACATCCTCGTCCTTGGCCGCGCCATCGGCGCCATATTTTTCGATGACGGCATATTTGATGGCGGACTTGAGCATGCGGAGGACGCTGAGGCGGTCGGCCTCCTTGGCCTTCATGGCTTCCTTGATCTGATCATCGACTTTTACGGCTAGACTCATGGATCCACTCAACCCCCGATGGGGGGCGGGGTCAAACCAACCATGCTTTGCGGGAGGCGGGGCTTTTCGCCTAGGTTGAGTCCGTGAGCCGAATTTTGGAAAGCCGCGAGGCCCGCTGGGCGCTGATCTGGATTGGCATGGTGACGATTTTCCGCCTGTGGTTCGCACCGCGTCAGGATTTGGTGGGGGACGAGGCGCACTACTGGGAGTGTGGCAGGTTTTTGGACTGGAGCCATTACGGCAAAGGACCGGGAGCGGCCACGGTGATCTGGTTGTTCACCAGCCTCCTGGGGGATGCGGTCTGGGTGGTGCGCCTGCCGGCTGTGTTGCTGGCCGCAGGCACGGGCTGGCTGATCTTTTTGCTGGGGCGAACGTTTTACCATGACCGGGTGGGGTTGGTGGCGGTGGTGGCGGCCTCGGTGATGCCGCTGTTTGCGGTGGGCAGCATTCTGATGACGATCGACCCGCTCAGCGTGTTTTTCTGGGCGGCGGCGGCCCTGACTTTCTGGAAGGCGGTGGAGCAACCGGAGCGGAAGAGGTTTTGGCTCCTGACTGGATTGGTGGTCGGGCTGGGGTTTCAGGCCAAGTACACCAATGCGGCCGAGCTGGTGTCTTTCCTGCTCTTTCTTTTGCTGGTGCCGGAGAAGCGGCGACTGGCGGTTTCCCCGGGGGTATCGCTGATGCTGGGCACGGTCCTGTTGCTGATGCTGCCGATTGTCCTGTGGAATGCCTTTCGGGAGTGGATCGGGGCTTTGCATGTCTTGGAGGGGGGGGATTTTGACCGCGGTTTCCGGGTCGACTGGGGAAAGTTTTCCGGGTTCTGGCTACTCCAGGCGATCGTGGTATCGCCGTTGATGTTTCTGGTGATGTTGACCGGGGCGGTCCGTCCCGAGAAATCTTCCAAGGCCCACGGGTCGAGGTATCTCCAGTGCCTCTTTTGGCCGTTGTTCCTGGGTTACGCCTGGGTGAGCCTGAACAAGACGGCCAACGGCAACTGGACCGCGCCGGCGTTGGTGGCGGGACTGGTCCTGGGGGCCGGCTGGGCGGTGGCGCGGTGGAGTTCGGGAAAGATCCTCTGGCGGGGAGTCCTGCTTTTTTCCCTGCTGGCGGGCTTTGTCCTGACGGCGCTGTTGCATGACATCCTTCCGCTGCGGATCAAAAACAATCCGCTGGACCGGGCGAAAGGATGGAAGGATCTGGCGGGGGAAGCCCAGAAGGTGAGGGAACAGATCGGGGCGGATTTCGTGGTGGCGGACGAGTACCAGACCGCCAGTTTGCTGTCCTTCTATCTTCCCGATCGACCGAGGGCTTTCACCCCGGACTGGCCCCAGGTGATGACGCAGTATTCGCTTTGGCCGAGCTACCGGGAGAGTTTTCCCGAGGGCAGCACGGGACTGTATGTGGCGGAGCAACCGAATCCGTTGCCGCCGATCGCCCGGGATTTTGAGTCGGTACGGATCGTGGGGACCTACCGACGGACCAGTTGGGGGCAGCCGATGGGGCCGACCTTTCATTTTTACGAATGCCGCGGCCTGAAGGTTGGACAACCGACCACCTGGAAGGACAGGCTGGAGTACACCCGCCAGCCGAATAAGCCGTGACGATCCTTTACCGCTACCTGACTAGTCAGATGATGGCCGCCACGGCCGGAGCGGTGGCGGTGCTATCGCTGGTCATCGTGCTGGGCAACGCCTTCAAGCAGATCTTCGAGCTCTTGGTGAACGACGAGATGCCGCTTTCGCTCATTTTCAAGATGGTGGGACTGCTGATTCCGCAGGCGCTGACCTTCACGATGCCTTGGGGGATCCTGGTGGCGGCGTTGATTGTGTTCGGGCGGATGTCGCAGGACCTCGAGCTCCAGGCGATCCGGTCGGCGGGGATCGGGTTGATTCCGCTGGTGGCTCCGGTGATTTTGTTCGGTCTCTTTGTTTCTGGGATCTGCTTTTACAACAACGCCGTGATTGTGCCGATGACCCTGCAGAAGTTCCATTCTATCCTGCTGGACATCGGGCGAGATAATCCCGCCTTCCTGATCCGGGCGGGGGAACCGATGGACCGTTTTCCGGGGTACCGGATTTACGTCGGGGAAAAAAAGGGGACCGACCTGACGGACATCCATATCTGGGAGATCGGACCGGACGGAATCCCAGCGCGAAACATCCGGGCGGAGAAGGGCACGATTTCAGCCGATCTCGACGATCTCAGCCTGACGATCACGCTGCAGAAAGCGCGGCAGGAGGAGCGGGGGGCCAACGCCGCCGATCTGAATTCCATCCGGGCCGGGCTGAGTGCGGACCAGTTGCCGCTCAAGATTTCCCTAAAAAATCTGATCAATCCGGAGGATCTGAAAGACATCCGGATCGCGGCGATGGGGGATTTGGCGGGCAGGATCTTTGCGCCGGTGGAGGGCTACATCGACCCGAAGCAGGTCTATCCGATGCTGACGGAGATGCAGAAGCGGATCAGTTTTGCGTTGGCGCCGTTCACGCTGTTGCTGGTGGGAATCCCGCTGGGGATCCGGGTGCAGCGCAAGGAGACCTCGATCGGCGTGGTGATCAGCTTTTTTGTGGTGATGGCCTACTACGCTTTGATTTTGTTGGCTGAAGGCCTGAAAAACAAAGGGGGGGCCTATCCCGAGCTGATCGTCTGGCTCCCCAACCTTGGCCTGCAGATTTTTGGTTTTTTCCTGCTCTGGCGGGCGAATTTTCAGCAAACCTAAAGAGAGGAGCGGCGGAGGGTTGGAACCTGCCGCCGCCCGCCTTTCAAGTGGCCTCGATGCCCTCCGCATCCAGATGGGCGAAGAGGGTATCCCTTCGCTGCCGGGCCTCGCGCAGGTTTCTGGTTTCGAGGGAAACCCGGATCCTTCGCTTGGTATAGTCGGACTGGTGGACGGTGTAGTGGATCCACCAAGTCCCGTGGTTGTTCCAGAGGTGATGATCCGGATTCTCCGGATCGATTTTGATGCTGAGGGAGGCCCAAGGGGCCTGCAGGGTTGCGATGCTCATGTGATGTGTCTCCTTTCGGTGACCCATCCCGAAGCGGGGCACAAAATAACCGCCGGCACATTCCTGTGCGGGCGGTTGGCCTCGCGGAGAAGTTTGTTCGATCCCGGTGGGGGATCGCACATCGGAAGGGGGCTGAGGGCCTCCTTCCAGCCACCGTGGGATCTCCACCCCCGGTTGGCGGCCCACCCTCTTGCGAAGGTGGATCTCGGAATGCGTAGGAAAATCGTAAGGTATCCGCTGGATCCGTCAAGCGGGTCCGCGGTTTATGACACGGAGATCAGGAGGAGGATTTTTCGAGGGCGTCGAGCTTGGGAAGATATTTGGAGGGGTTCTTGTTGAAGGAGCGAACACAGCCTTTGCAACAGAAACGGAGGAGCCGGCCGCCGTAGAGGGTATCGACGGGGTCGTCGAGTTTGTCATCGGACACAAAGCAGACCTTGAGCGGGTAGGAGGCGGCAAGGGATTGGGCCTTGGCTTTTTCCTCGGGGGTTTTGGCGATGAGGGCCTGGAGGGCCGGCTGGCCCTCTTTTTTTTCCTCCGCCTGGAGGGGGGCGAGGGGCAAGGCGAAGAGGAGAAAGAGAGGGAAAAGTTTCACGGCAGGATCAGCGGAGGCGGAGGCCGCCCTTGGAGGAGTAGGCCGAAGCCGGATCGCCGCCCCGCTCCAATTGGACGGAGCCACACTTTTTGCCTTGGGCGGGGCAGCAGGACTTTTCCGTGCCACAGATGGTTCCGCAGGATTCAGGACAGGATCCGGCTTGGACTAGGGGCAGACAGATCCAGAGAGCGGAGAGGAGTAAGGTAGGCTTCATTCCTCCTAGTATTCGCGGGGACTTCTTGCCGTCAACGCGGGATCGAAGCCGCTTGTTTGGCTTTTTCCAAGGCAGCGGCGGCTTCATCGGGTCGCTTCAGTTCGGCGTAGAGGGCGGCCAACAGGTTCCAGCCGGCCCGGTTTTGTGGCTCCAGTTGGGTGGCCCTTTCGGCGAAGCCGACGGCCTGCTCGAACTGGTCGGAGCCGGTCTTGGCGGTGGCGAGGTTGAGCCAGGCCCGGGCATCGGACGGGGCCAATTGGGTGGCTTTTTCGGCGGCGATGGCGGCGGTGGCGAAGTCCTTGCCGGCATTGGCGCAGGCAGCGAGCTGGACCCAGGCGCGGGGGTCTTCCGGACCTTTGGCGGTGGCCTGTTCGGCGGCTTCGCGGGCCGGTGGGATCGAGCCACTCGCCAAAAAAGATGCGGCGAGGACGGACCAAGCGCGGGTGGAGTCGGGATTCAGCTGGGTGGCCTGTTTGGCGGGGCGGATGGCCTCGCGGTATTTACCGACGGTAATGAGAAGTTCACCGAGGGCCTCGGCGGTGTCGGCGTCCTCGGGGTCAAGACGGAAGGCTTCCTCGAGGGCCTTCACGCCCTCCTCGGGGCGACCCATCATGAGCATGAGGGAAGCGAGGAAACGGCGGGGTTCGGGATCGCGGGGACCATAAGCGGCGGCGAGCCGGGCGTCGGCCTCAGCCTCGGAGGGGTGGCCCCACGCAATTCTGACCATGGCACGACGGAGCAGGAGGCCGGGATCGTTGGGATGGCGTTCGATGGCGGCAGAGATGGCCTTTTCGGCCTGGGAAAAGTCCCGGTTGAGGACGGTCTGTTCGGCGGCAGCGACGGCGGGATCAAAGAAGGTGCTGCGGCCGGTCCATTTCTCGAGCTGGCGGATGCGGACGAAGGAACCGGGCTCGAGGGAAAATTCCCGCAGGCGGATGAGGGCGGAGAAGGGAACGGATTCCGAGCGGGCGGGGGCGCCGCCGCCCTTGACGGCGAGGGAACCGCGGGAGGCGATGCCGACGAGGCGGCCGGATTCGTTGAGAACGGGGGAGCCGGACTGTCCCGGCATCATGGGCACGGTGGTGAGCATGGGGCGGCCAGGGGCGGAGGGGAGGGAGCGGACCTTGCCGCGGGAGGTGACGGGCAGGTTCATGGAGAGGGGGAAGCCGCTGACGAAGAGGGGATCCCCGGCGGCGGGTTCCTGCTCGGCAAGGCGGAGGAACATCTGCTCTTCCGCCCCGGTGCGAAGAATGGCGGCATCGGCGGAGAAATCACCCGGGCAAATTTCCTTCACGGAAAAAACTTTTCCAAGGGCGTTGCGGACGGAGACCTTTTCGCGTCCGGCGACGACGTGGGCGGCGGTGAGGACGAGTCCATCGTCGGTGAGAAAACAGCCGGAGCCGATGACGCCGCCCCGCTCGTCGAGGATCTGGGTGAGGGCGCGGGAGATATGGGGGGCGGGCGTGCCGACGGACATGCGGTCGGGCCGAAGCATCGCGGCCAGAGAGGCGCAGAGGGGATCGCCGAGCTGGCCGGCTTTTTCCAGGGCGGTTTTGGCAGCGGCGAGTTTGTTCTGGTGGAGAAGGCTGCGGCCGAGGATGCGCTGGACCTCGGGATCCTGGGGAGCGACCTCGAGGGCGGCGAGGGCGGCGGTTTCGGCCTCGGCGTAGCGTCCGGAAAGATCCAGCGCGCGGGATTTTTCCTTGCGGGCTCGGGGGTCGTCCTTGTTCCGCCAGAGCTGCTGGCTGGCGGCGAGGACGGCGCGTTTGCTTCCCTCCCGAGGCGGCCATAGGTCCGCTTCCTCCTCAGCGAAAGCGAGAGTTACGGCCAAGAACAACCCGAGGGCTGGGCCGAGGCGGAGAATCATAAGGGAGCGATTAGAGAAGTTGGTTTTGCGAGGCCGGGGGTTTGAGGCCGAGAACCTCGTAGGCGCGGGGCAGGGCGGTGCGGCCTTGGGGAGTGCGCTGGAGGTAGCCTTCGAGGATCAGGTAGGGTTCGTGAACTTCCTCGAGAGTGCCCGGTTCTTCCCCCACGGCGGCGGCGAGGGAGTGGAGGCCAGTGGGACCGCCCTTGAATTTTCCAGTAATCGCCTGAAGCAGCCGCTTGTCCATTTCATCCAGGCCGTGACGGTCGATTTCGAGCATCTCCAAGGCGGCGATGACGGCTGTGGAGGTGGCCTTGCCTCCGGAACGGGCGAGGGCGTAGTCCCGCACCCAACGCAGGAGGTTGTTGGAGATGCGGGGAGTGCCCCGACTGCGCCGGGCGATTTCAGGAGCGGCCGAGTCCTCGAGGTTGGTTTCCAAGAGCTGGGCGGAGCGACGGACGATGCGGGTGAGGTCTTCCACCGAGTAGTAGTCGAGTCGGTGAGCAACGCCGAATCGGGAGCGCAGCGGGGCGCTGAGCAGCCCGGCCCGGGTGGTGGCGCCGATCAGGGTGAAGCGGGGAAGGTTGAGGCGGACGGAGCGGGCGGCGGGGCCTTGGTCGATGACGATATCGATGCGGAAGTCCTCCAACGCCGGATAGAGGTACTCCTCGATCACTTTGGAAAGGCGATGGATTTCGTCGATGAAGAGGATGTCGCCCTCCTGGAGTCCAGTAAGCAAGCCGGCGAGGTCACCCGCTTTTTCAATGGCGGGCCCGGAAGTGGTGCGGACGGTGGCCTTCATTTCGGCACCGAGAATGTGGGCGAGGGTGGTTTTGCCGAGACCCGGGGGACCGCTGAGGAGGAGGTGATCGAGGGGCTGGGATCGGGCGCGGGCCGAGTCGAGGAGAATGGAAAGCCGCTCGCGGAGCTTGGGCTGGCCGGCGAAATCGGCGAGCCGGGCCGGGCGGAGGGATTGGTCAATTGCATCCCCCGGGCGGACTTCGGCGTTCAGCTTTTCGACGGCTTTCGCGGGCATGAATCAAGATGGGCGGAAAAAGACCGCTTTCAAAGCGTAAGCTGCAGTTTTTGAAGAAGACGAAACGTTGGCGATCTTCTAGCGTGCGGCCCATGCAACCTGCCTGGGCCGCGGTCTTCGACTGGGATGGCGTCATCCTGGACAGCTCCCGGCATCATGAGGAGAGCTGGGAGCGGCTGGCGCGGGAGACGGGGAAGCCGTTGCCGGCGGGACATTTTCGACGCGGATTTGGACGACGAAACATCGAAATCATGCGGGACATGCTTGGGTGGTCGCAGGATTCCGAGGAAATCGACCGCCTCAGCCGAAGGAAAGAGGAGCTCTACCGCGAAGTGGTGGAGGATTGGGGGATTGATCCGTTGCCCGGCGTCCGTCCTTGGCTGGAGCGGTTGTTCAAAGCCGGAATTCCTTGCGGCATCGGATCTTCCACCGAGGCCAAAAACGTGGAGGTGGGATTGAAAAAGCTCGGGCTGGGGAACTTCTTCCAGACGGCGGTGACGGCGGAGCATGTGCAAAGAGGTAAGCCGGCTCCGGACGTTTTTCTGGAGGTTTCCCGTCGGCTGAAAACCGAGCCGGCCCGGTGCGTGGTGTTTGAGGATGCACCCGCCGGGGTGGAGGCGGGGCGGGCGGCCGGAATGCGCGTGGTGGGAGTGACGACGACCCACCCGGGCGGGCACCTGGAGGGAGTATTTCGGGAGGTCAGCCGATTGGACGAGCTGACGACCGAGGAGGTGGACGGTTGGTTCGGCGCACCTGCTTGAGTGTGAGGTGAGGGTTCCCTAGAACGAAGAGGGTGCAGACCATGCAGGCAGCGGTGGGGAAGTTCGGCGGGCTGCTCGTCCGGTCCTGCGAAACCTCCGGCGGGGTTTTCCTGCTGCTGGCCGACACGATCCGGAGCCTTTTCCGTTACCGGATCCGCTGGGACCAGTTGCTCGAGCAAATGTACTTTATCGGGATCCGCTCCCAGGTGGTCGTGCTGACCACGGGGGCGTTCACGGGGGCGGTGTTTGCGGCGCAGGTCTGGTTCCAGTTCAAGCGCTTTGGGATGGAGTCGGCCATCGGACCGACGGTTTCCATCGCGATGTGCCGCGAGTTGGGACCGGTGCTGGCCTGCTTGCTTTTGGCGGGAAGGGTGGGGGCGGCGATGGCGGCGGAGCTGAGTTCGATGAAAATCACGGAGCAGGTGGATGCGTTGCGGGCTTTGGGAGTCTATCCGACGGAGTACCTGATCGTGCCGCGCTTTTTGGCCCTAGTGATTTCGGCTCCAGTGCTGACGGCCTTGGCGCTGGTGACCGGCATCGGGGTGGGCTACTTCGTGGCGGTGCAGATCTTCGGGGTGGATGGGGCCTATTATTGGGACAACACGATCAAGTACACGGATCGCAAGGACGTGATGATCGCCCTGATCAAAGCCACGATCTTTGCGATCATCATCGCGGCGATCTCCTGTTACAAGGGGATGAACTGTCCGCCGGGCACGGCGGGGGTGGGCAAGACGACGACGGAGGCGGTGGTGAACGCCTCGCTGGCCCTGCTGATCTCCAACTTTTTCCTGACGGTGCTCCTCAACGCCGTGCTCTATTCCAACTAAGGGTTGCGGTGCTGGAGCTTAAAGACATCCGAAAACGGCTGGGCGGTCAGGAGGTTCTCCGCGGGGTGAACCTGAAGGTGGCCGGCGGGGAGAAGGTGGTGGTGATCGGGCGGAGCGGTTGTGGCAAGAGCGTGATGCTTCGCCATATCATGGGGCTGTTGCAACCGGATGGGGGTGAGGTTTTTTTTGAAGGCAAAAAGCTGACGGGACTGGGCGAGGAGGCTTGGAATCCCTACCGCCGGAAGATCGGAATGTTGTTTCAGGGGGCGGCGCTATTTGACTCGTTGTCGGTCTTCGAGAATTTGGCTTTTCCCCTGCGGGAGGAGGGCGAGAAGAATGAAAACGTGCTGCGGGACAAAGTGGCGGAATCATTGAGGATTGTTTCTCTGGCGGGCACCGAGAAGAAAATGCCCGCGGAGTTGAGCGGCGGGATGAAAAAGCGGGTGGCCCTGGCCCGGGCGGTGATCCGGCGGCCCGACCTGATGCTGTATGACGAGCCCACGACGGGGCTGGATCCGGTGGTGGGGGACAGCATCAACCGGTTGATCCTGCACCTGGGGAAAATGTTCGGCATGGCCTCGATCGTGGTGACCCACGACATGGTCAGCGCGCGGATGGTGGGCGACCGGATTGCCTACCTGCATGATGGAAAAATTTATTTTGAGGGAACCCCGGAGCAGGTGGAC
>Ga0194129_10010461_pt1 | contig 10108 bp, 6 predicted proteins | sample TA2KigCa35mmetaG_FD_150862 | JGI IMG/M metagenome (GOLD analysis project Ga0194129, IMG submission 150862) | Freshwater microbial communities from Lake Tanganyika, Tanzania - TA2015038 Kigoma Deep Cast 35m | ecosystem: Environmental > Aquatic > Freshwater > Lake | place: Tanzania: Lake...
TACTCCGAATGGGGATGGGGTAAATGATACCTGGGGTGTTCCTGAATTGAGATTTTACGATAAGGTTAGAATTCAAATATTTGATCGAGGAGGATTACTGGTGTTTTCCTCCGAAAGCCCAGACCTAAGATGGGATGGAAGCCAAAAAGGTAAAGACCTACCGATTGGCACCTATTATTGGGTGATTACCATTGGGGAAACTGGGGAAACAAGAAGGGGAATGTTGAATTTGCTTAGAAAATAAGGGTAAGTAGCAAGTAGTAAGTAGCAAGTATCGAGTATCAAGTAGCAAGTATCGAGTATCAAGTATTAAGAAACTTCTAGAAGCAGGAGACGAGATACAAGACTAGGATGCCTAATAACCCTAGATTTGATGGGGATACTCAGGATTAGGATTTTTAAAAACTGATTTCTTACTTATTTACTCCTTAACCTAGCACAAAAGTAAGTCTTGGTCTAAGGATAGTTACTAGTTATTGATTTTCCACTTTAATAAATTTTACCAAGAGTGGGGCAGGGGTGTTTATTCTTAAGAGTGTGAACACGTATATCGGCACCACGACGGTGAGTGGGGGTACCTTGCAGTTGGGAACTAATAATAGTATCCCCTCAAGCAGCGGACTGATTTTAAGTGGGGGAGAATTCAGTTCAGGAGGATTTAGCAATACCTTGGCTTCTATTGCCTTGTCTGACAATTCAACCTTACGCATGGTAGGTAGTGGTGTACACACGCTTACATTTACAAACCTTAGCACCTTTACGGCGAGTAAAATTTTGACCATCAATGGTTGGCAAGGAACCTACGCAAATCCAGGTGCTACCGGCACAGCTGGAAAAATTGTATTTAGCGCAACAACCTCAGCTGGTATTTTGAATCAAATCAAATTCTATAATTCATCCTCTGGCACTACACATACCAGTATACAGTTAGCTACCAAAGAAATTGTGGCAGGAAATCAGTAATTGGAATGCCATACTACTAGTGAATTTCCAGAATAAACAGAGGCTAATTGCATAACGAACGAGTAAAACAAACCCATGAAAACAACCCATTTGTCCGATATGCTCACCCTTCCCTGTGGTGCTGTCCTTAAAAATAGAATGGGTAAGTCCGCCATGAGTGAAAACATGGGTTCTCGGGGATACACGTCCAATGAGAAGTTTAACCGCTTGTATGCTCGCTGGGCAGAAGGAGGGATAGGGCTACTGATTACTGGCAATGTGATGGTAGATCGTTTTGCCTTGGGTGAAGCGCACAATGTGGTCATTGAGCAAGGAATTCAGGATACCAACTTGCCACTTTGGGCTACCGCAGGTAAAAGAGAAGGCACGCACATCTGGGTGCAACTCAATCATCCAGGCAAACAATCTCCAAAATTCCTAAGTAAAGAACCCGTAGCCCCTTCTGCGATCCCGCTGAAGAAACCTTTGGATCGTCTAATCAATACTCCAAGGGCGCTGACTGAAACAGAGATCCTGGACATCATTTCACGCTTTGCCTACGCAGCAAAGGTATGCAAGGAAAGTGGCTTTACCGGAGTACAGATTCATGGGGCGCACGGCTATTTGGTGAGTCAGTTTTTATCCCCCTCCCACAACCAACGAAGCGATCATTGGGGTGGTACACTTGAAAACCGCATGCGCTTTGTCAAAGAAGTGTATTTGGCCATCCGCAAGGAGGTAGGAGATTCCTTTCCTGTTAGTATCAAGTTAAACTCTGCTGATTTCCAGAAAGGTGGATTTACCCAAGAAGATTCCAGGGTAGTCATCAAGCAATTGAGTGTCCTGGGTATGGATTTGATAGAAATATCCGGAGGTACCTACGAAGCTCCTGCCATGATGGGTGCTGCGCAAAAGGAGTCTACCAAGACGCGTGAGGCCTATTTTTTATCCTATTGCGAAGAGGTACGGAAACTGGTTCACAGTCCCCTGATGCTTACTGGAGGATTTCGCTCGGCTCAAGGAATGAATGCAGCTCTGGAATCTGGAGCCTGCGATGTGATCGGAATCGCGCGTTCTCTGGCGATACAACCCGATTTCCCGAATCAATTGTTGTCCGGTGCAGCAGTAACAAGCAAAGTAAAGCCCTTGACCACAGGTTGGAAATTTTTAGATAAAACCTTCCCCTTAGAAATCATTTGGTACACCAAGCAATTGCACAGGATGGGTGTTGGCTTGGAGCCTCAACCGAAAAGTTCTCCCATACTTTCAGTCCTGGAGATGCTTTTTCAACTCGGTAAGAATGGAATCAAAAAGGTAAGGTAAGTGATAGTCCAGAATCTAATTCTGTGCCAAGTATTTATGTTTTCAATACCAACAATGCCTCAAGTAGCGCAAACTCCATTGTTGCTATTAGAACGGCAGGAACAGGTGGGGGAAAGCCTTACCTTAGTTTTGATGCAGCAGGATTTAGTGGATACAGTATTGGGATGAATAATCCTACAGATCAATTGATCATCAATACAGATTGGAATTTTAATACAGGAAATTCATCAAAAAATGCGCTGATCATTAATGAAACTGGGCAATCCAGAGTGATTATTCCTAGCAGTGGTGGTATATATAGAGACGACTGGCCAGGAGGTTGTGGGATAATTACCACTGATGATGGTTCTGGCAATTGGTGGGGAATAATGATTACTAGATCTGATTGTGGATGGTCGCCAACACCCTGGATATCTGACGCCGGTGGTGGCACTACAAATCCTAATCCTGGTATCATGTGGTATTGGGTAAGGTGAGCATTGTAAACCAGCACTATTTCTGGCATTCCCTTGAAAAATAGTTTTATTTCAAGGTAAACTCCGGTAAATACTTGATTTTCCCACCTTCCATGGCCGATTCATGGGCTAAAATCCCCACACAAGTGATGTTGGCCGATTGTGCTGCATCGGGATAGGGGGCCCTGCCTTCCACTAACGCACTCACAAATGCATGGACTAGGTGAGGGTGCGAACCTCCATGCCCAGAACCTTGAATAAAGGAGAGGTGCTGGTTGTCGTCCGCATCGTAAACTCCTTGCTGGGTAAAGGAAGCAATTTCTGCAGGGAGTAAATGGGCGTAATCCGGAATTTTTACGCGCTCTGGAACTTCTCCCGAATGAATGACTGAATCCTCGTGCTCAATCAAGGTCCATTCAAAAGACTTTTTGGATCCATAGACATCAAAGCTTTCCCGGTACTGCCGTGCCGTATTGAAGAGCGAACGGGTTACTTCTGCGGACAGGTCTGAATCTTTGAGTTTGATGTGGCAAGTTTCAATCGCAAAAGGTGAACCGTACTTTGGAATCAAATTTTCATCAATCCTACCTGAACCCAAACATGAAACGTATTCTGCTTGCCCTTTGGGTAATGCCAATACAGGCCCTACACAGTGGGTGGCGTAATGCATGGGAGGAAGGCCTTCCCAATAACCTGGCCAGCCCGCCATTTCTTGTTGGTGGGAGGCTCGGAGAAACTGGATTTTACCCAATTCGCCTTTCTCGTACATTTCCTTTACAAATAGGAATTCTCGGCTGTAAACCACCGTTTCCATCATCATGTAGGTCAAGCCAGTGGTTTTGGTCAATTCCACGATTTGTCGACATTCTTCTACCGTGGTGGCCATGGGGACGGTACAGGCTACATGCTTTCCTGCTTTGAGAGCTTGGATGGATTGCTCTGCATGGTTTTGAATGGGGGTATTGATGTGCACCGCATCGATATTGGGATCCTTGAGGAGTTCTTCGTAGTCCGTGTATACTTTTTCGATGCCAAAGGCCTTGGCTATGGCTTCTGCTTTTTCTTTATTTCGCTGACATACCGCATACAAATGGGCATGGGGGTACTTCTGGTAGATGGGAATAAATTCGGCCCCAAATCCAAGGCCAATGATGGCGATATTTAATCTTTTAGTATTCATGATTTCTATATTTATTGACCTATACTTATTCTGAGGCCCATTTTTTTAAAAATTTAATTCCTTCGTTGGCAAAGTCATCTTGGCTGGGCACTAATGGCTTCCAAATACAGACCGCCCCAGCCAGTTCCTGTACTTGCGGAGTAAAGCTTTCGATGGATATACAGCCTTGGTAGTGGATGGCTTCCAAACCTCGTTTCCAAGCTTCCCAGTTGGTCTGTCCCGTACCTGGGGTGCCTCGGTAGTTTTCGGATACCTGCACGTGAATCAATTTGTCTCCCACCCGGCGAATGGCTGCTTCCAGGCTAGGTTCTTCAATATTCAGGTGAAATCCATCCAAGGTCGCTTTGGCTTGAGGCTCGTTGATATCCTGAATCAAGCGCATCAAGTCTTCGCTGGTATTGATGAGGTCGGTTTCAAAGCGATTGAGTGTTTCAATGGCCAAATCCAAGCCAAATTCTCCTGCCCGTTTGCAGGCTATCTGCAAGTTGTGTACGGCCCGATCCCATTCCATCTGTCGCTGCTCAGGAGACACTAGGCGGGCCTTTCCCACAGCGGAATACATGGGACCTGCCACAAAACTGGCACCTAGTTCTGCTGCAATTTCAAAACAGGCATCTAAATAATCAAAGCTAGTTTGATGGTACTTGGAGTCATCGTGGGTAAAATCCCGGGTAGGACCAAATGCTCCACAGATGATGGGTTTAAGCCCGTGTTCCTGCAACGCATTTTTAACCAGCTTCAAATCGATCAAGCTAGGATCTTCTACAGGGATTTCTACTGCATCGAAGCCATAAGCCTTAATTTTTGAAAATAAGGATACGGTATCCCGATTGAATGGGGAAGTCCAAAGCCAAGTGCTGACCCCAAAGGTTACGGATAGTGCCATACCTTATTTTCGTACGACCATGATCCCATTCATGATTCTCCAGTGACCGGGTACGGTACACACAAAAGGATATTCTCCAGGCTCGGTAGGTGCAGTAAATACCAGCATTTCCTTACCTTCTGGATTTACCAGCACGGTAGCTACGATCACTTCTGGGATTTCAGGCACATAGTTGAGTTCTGCTCCCTTTGGATTTTTCGCCAATTCATCGGCTGCTTTTCCAATCACTTCCATGCTTCCTTTTTTACCGATTACAAGGTTATGCTGCATGAAATCTAGGTTTTCAAAGTCTATGGTCACCTGAGTACCTGCCTGAACGGTGAAGGAGGGCTTGTCAAATTTCATTTCGTGAGGAATCACACCCAATTTGATGGCGGTGGTTCCAGTCGTATTGGTTAGGGTAGGTAAACTAGCTACCAGAGCCAATTCCGAACCTGGTTTCTTGAGCGTCAGTATCGAACTTTTGCTTAATCTACCTCCAAACCACCAGTTGCCTTCGTACTTACCGACCACATTTTTGCTGTCGTTGGATCCCACTCGAACCTTATTAGGGCGAAGTGGCTGGGTAAATAGTCCATTTGTCTTGCCTTTGGCGATTTCTTCTCCATTGATTTGAAGGGAAAGGGTACCGTCTGCCACTAGTGTCGCATCTACAACAAACTGAGTAGTAGGAAGGGCTTTTTTGGAACTAAGGATGGTGAGCTTGTCCTGCTGGGCAACCGCAAAATGAAGGGCATCCTGGTAAATGTAGAGGCTGTAACCATTCGTATTGTTGCCTTGAGCCATCAATACGCCTTCGAGTGGATTGTCTCCTTTGGAGAGTATCATACGAACGCCTATTTCCTTGCCTGTTACATCTGGCGGGAATAAAATACTGTTGCGTTGATCTAGTGGATATTGCTCCGCTACCAAGCTTCTGCTGATTCGATCAGGAAGTGGGAGAGGGCTTTCTCCTGAAGCTTGGATTGCTGCTTTCGCATCTCGCTTCGCAAATTCAGCGGGATGAGTAAGCACGGCTGCAAAGATGGCCTGAGGTAAAAATGCATCGCTTCCATTCTCTGCGACTTGGGCCAGTGCTACTAGTTTTTTGGCGGCCTCTGCTGAGGTTGGCATCTCGGAGAGGGCTAGGAATGCATCTTTGCGCGTATGCAAATCGGAATCCTCTAAAACGCCAGCAGCGAGAATAGCTTTCAAAGAAGCGTCAGTTCGAGGGAGGACACGAAGAGCATTCTTACGAACTGCTGCAGAAGGGTGCTTGAGTGCTTTGACTACCACGTCATTGGCTTCTATGTTTTCGCCATTCAATTCTCCTAGTCCATGCAAGGTCCAAAGTGCATTAATGGCAGGTCCATTCAGCCCCAATTTATCCTGAGTGGTAGTTTCTATGATGTCGTAGAGATCTTCTACCAGCGATTTTTCTTTCCGCTCCACGATCAAGCGCTGAGCCGTCATCCTCCAAAATAGGTTATCACTTTTCAGAGCTTCGATGAGTTGATCAGGATCAGCGTCTTTGAGGTCGAAAGTTTTGGAATTTTTACCTCCTTTATAACTGATGCGGTAGATTCGCCCGTGTTTGCTGTCTCGAAGGGGATTGATGTAAGCATTGCCAGCTCCATTTTCAAAGCCACGTGGAGTAGGGTTGTGCTGGATGATAAAGTTGTACCAATCCGCAACCCAAAGGGCTCCATCAGGGCCGACTTCTGCATGTACGGGTGAAAACCATTCGTCCGAACTGGCAAGAATATTGAATCCGTTTTTTTCCTTGTAGCTTGATCCATCAGGGTTGATCATGGCTTTGTGGAGCACTCGGCCTGTGGGTTCAGCCACGAAGGCTACTCGATTCCAGTAGGATTCTGGAAAACTTCTTGCCGTGTAAAAGTTGTGCCCTGCTGCAGCGGTATAGCCTCCAAACCAATCCACTTGACGTAGGAAAGGAGTGAGGTGTGGCATGTCGTAGTGGCTATCGATTCCATGGACGGTATTGGCTGACCCTTGGAAGATGGGTCGCTTCAAGTAATTGTTCGCCATGGAAAAATACACACTGTGTTGTCCATTGGCAGTGGAAAGAAAGGTTTCAAAATCTTCGGTAAAGCCCAATCCCCAGGTATTGTTTGAAGAATTACCTAGGTATTCCAATTCACTAGCATTGGTAGTAAATCGGTAAACGCCTTGTCCAAAGGAATGGGATTTTCCACCCACTTCACCATTGAAACCAGAGTACCCCAATACTCCCCAAATTTTGTTATCGAAGCTATACTTGAGGTTGGAAGGACCCGCATGGGTATCACTTTTGCCCCAGCCGGTAATGACTACTTCTCTGACATCGGCTACATCATCCCCATTGGTATCTTTTAGGAATACAAAATCTGGTGCCATGGAGATCAGAATGCCTCCATTAACGGCCATGATGGAGGTAGGAATATTCAAGTTGTCCGCAAAGACGGTGACTTTGTCTGCTTTGCCATCCCCATCGGTATCTTCTAGGATTTTGATTTTGTCATTGCCACCTTCGGTACGCACTTCGTTGGGGTAGTCCACTGTTTCAATCACATAAAGTCGACCACGCTCATCCCAAGCCATGGCCATGGGATTGATGATCATGGGCTCACTGGCAAAGAGCTGCATCTCAAACTCGATAGGAAGCTGTACCAATTTCATGCTTTCCTCTGGAGATAGTGGCAACTGAAATCGAGGTGCAGGATCACGTTTTTCGTAATTAGGAATTTCTGCGTCCTGAAACTGAGGGGTAGGTATTTTGTAATCGGCTAAGAGTTGAGTTACTTTTTCACCTACTGCCCAGAGGATACCGTTTGCTAGTAACTCATGAAATTCTGGCTGCTTCCAAGTTTCCTCGTTGTGGCCGTAGGCGGTGTAGAATACACGTCCTTCACCTTCGTTACGGGTCCAAGTATAAGGTTCTTTTTTATCGCCCTCTTTTCGCTCCATCAGTACCTGTATGTCAGGATTGATTTGGCTATGAACATAGGTTTCATCCCAAGTCTCAAACTCACTGATTCCTTGTAAGATAGGGTGCTTTGAATCAAGTAATTGTGTAGTAAATCTACCCGTGCCATGGGTACTGAATTGTCCACCGACAGCTTGCACATACCAGTCCGAATTTCTAAAGCAGAAGGAGCCACTATGCAATGGAATCAAGGCCTTTCCACCTTGAACAAAGGATTTGAGTGCTGCTTCTTGCGAAGTAGAGATGGAATCATGGTTGGCATAGATGAGTAGGCCATCGTAGTTCTGAAGTACCTCGTCCTTCAGATCATTGGGATCTGCTGTATAGGTAAGGTTGATGCCTTTTTGAAACAGGGGAGTAGAAATGTGCATCATCAATTTTTCGGAATTGTGATGGTCGCTTTCGTGACCCAAGACCAAAATTTCCACGCGACGTGGTTCGGTCATCGATAAAAATGAATTTTTTGGGGTACAAGCGGCTGCTAGCAAGAGGAAAAGCAGTCCAGTGAGAATTCGCCAAGCAGGTCTAGGATACATATGGGTTTGAGGTTAATTGATGCTTATTGAAGTTAGGATACTGATGAAGGAAATTGCAATACCTTTCATATAAAATCTCCTAGACTAAAATCAAAATGGATACGCTTCCAAATCGATATTCCATAACCAAGGAAGAATGTAATAGACCATTAGGGTCAGTAGGATAATGGAAAGCACATTTAACCACAAGCCTGCTTTGACCATGTCTTTGATTTTGAGGTAACCAGACCCAAACACCACCGCATTGGGAGGAGTGGCCACAGGAAGCATAAAGGCGCAACTTGCCGCCAAGGTAGCACCTACCATAATACCCAAGGGATGTAGATCCAATTTGATGGCTACAGAAGCCAAAATAGGCAAAAGCATAGAGGCTGTGGCCACGTTGGAGGTGACCTCAGTGAGAAAATTCACCGAAGCGATAATGATGAGAAGCAATAGGAAGAAACCTACCCCTTCGATAAGAGTCAATCGCTGCCCAATCCATTCGGCCAAACCTGTTTCCTTGAAACCTTCCGCAAGTGCTAAGCCTCCACCGAAAAGGATTAATACTCCCCAAGGGATTTTTTCGGCTGTATTCCAATCCAAGATTCTTCCACTGCCCTCTTTTTTGTTTGAAGAGGGGAGGAGAAGAAGGAGTAAAACACCTAGTAAGGCAATGATGGTGTCGTCCAATTGAGGAAGGAAAGGAGCCAAGAGAAAAGACCGAGTAATCCAGGCAAAACATACTGCTCCAAACACAAGAAGTACCGTTTTTTCCTCAAAAGAAATTCTTCCCAGGGCTGTGAGCTGGGTACCAATGACGGACTTGGCCTCAGCAAGCTGGAATTTTCTTGGAAGGGGATTCCCAAAATTGACCAGGTAGATCCAACAAATGGCCAATAAAATCAAGGAGAAGGGTAAGGCAAAAAGCATCCATTCGTTGAAATCAATGGTGTAATTGTATAATTTTTCCACCACTGCACGTAAAATATTGTTGGTTGGCGTACCAATTAATGTAGCTATACCTCCAATGGAGGAAGCATAGGCAATGCCCAACATGATGTTTTTTCCCAAATGACTGGCTAGTTTTTCTTGGTTTTCGCCCAGATGGCTTTTGAATTGACCAACTACGGCTAGGCCTATGGGTAGCATCATAAGTGCCGTAGCTGAATTGGATATCCACATGGAAATCAGTCCCGTGGCAAGAATAAATCCCAAAACGATCCTACGTAAATCTGTACCTAATAAATTTATTATGTTAAGTGCAATGCGTCGATGCAGGTTCCATTTTTCAATGGCAGTAGCTAGGAGGAAACCACCCATGTACAGCATGACGGTTGGATCCATGTAGTTTACCGCAACCATTTTAATCGGTAATACATCAAGCAAAGGCAAGACCACCAAAGGCAGGAGCGCTGTACCAGCGATAGGCATGGCTTCCGTAATCCACCAAATGGCCATCCAAAGGGTTAGTGCCAACATGGTCTGCCCATGAGCACTTAGGCCAGGGATAGTAATAAAAAAGTGGAGCAATAAGAATGCTTGGGGGCCGGCATAAAGTCCTACTCTGTGAAACCAAGTATTCATAAGTAAAGGGGTTGATGGTCTGCGCTACATGTCATGGGATAGGACTGCAACTATTGAATTCTAAATCTTATATTTAACATAATATAAATTATAAAACAAATAAACCTCTTTAAAATTCCACAGAGAGGTTATTTTGATTCCAAGGTGCCCACGTAATAATTGGGTTCTACACTGAGAACATTAAACGCGGGTGTGGAGATTTTCTGCCAACTTGTATTGGGATGCAATCGTATTTCTTTTCCATCTAGGTTTATA
>Ga0194129_10010462_pt1 | contig 10108 bp, 10 predicted proteins | sample TA2KigCa35mmetaG_FD_150862 | JGI IMG/M metagenome (GOLD analysis project Ga0194129, IMG submission 150862) | Freshwater microbial communities from Lake Tanganyika, Tanzania - TA2015038 Kigoma Deep Cast 35m | ecosystem: Environmental > Aquatic > Freshwater > Lake | place: Tanzania: Lake...
ACTAACAACAAGGCACATCGCACCGAGTCAACCTGGACTCATCCAATAAACTTAACAACCAGCCTCACTACTTGTGGTACTAAATACCGGGCAGGTCAGGCATCAGCCAATAAACGGTGAATTGGAATGTGTGTATAAATCGATATAGTGTATTAGGTAACGCCCTGATGGGGCTCAGGTACAAGGGATTAGGATATAGGCGAACCTTTAGAAAGGAACAGGCATGACTAAAAACTCCATTCATCTTTTTCCGGTAATCCTGTGCGGCTTGCTTGCCAGCGTGGTCCATGCCACACCCGTTGCCTTGATCTCGCCCGTTGAAGCGCAGATGCCCGATGCCAAGGTGTCCATCACACGCGGCATCACGCGTGGGCCCGGTATTCGGGTTCTCAGTCCCACCGATGTCAAAGCCGATTCGTTTGCGCTGAAGATTGGACTGGAGTCGCGGGGAGGTGCAAAGGTTGATCCCAAATCCGTCCGGGTCGAATACCTCAAGGAGCCTGCAGTCGACCTCACCCCCCGCATCCAAACAGCGGTCAAGCCCGATCAAATTGACCTGCCATCCGTGCGGGTACCCAGAGGTGTTCATCTCTTGCGTGTCACAGTGACGGACTCCGAGGGACGTGTCTCAAGCTCAGTAGTGCGCCTAAACGCCGACTGAGGCCTACCTTGAATTGCCCTTTTTGCCAAAACTCGGTCTTGCCCAAGGCCTATGTGTGCGGGCATTGCGGGCGCGATCTGGTGCCCTGGCTCTGCTTAATGGACCAAATGGAGCATCAGGCACAGAGGATTGTTCGACTCGAAAAGGCGGTGGGTCTACCGCCTTTAGTAGCCGGCCAGCAAATCAACAGCACCGACCTTGCCCTGCGAGACCTCCCTGAGCCACCGCCTGTGCGTTATCGCATCGACCGGCTTGTCAAAGTTGCCCTCGGCACGGCTTTGAGCCTATACATGGCCCACTGGTTGCTCCTGTTTGTTTATGACGCCCCCGCCCTGATTTTGCGGGTCAGCACAATGCTGCTTCCCCTGGCGGTGTCATTGACGGCAAATATCAGAGGTGACATTGATTGGCGCTCCAATGCGGTAACGGCGATCGCGCTGGCCCTGCTGGGTGTTGGAGGAATGCTGGCCATTACGGCCATCTTGGACGATGTCCACTGGCTGCCTCAATCCAAGCGCGAATGGATCGAGACTTTTGAATACGCAGTGTCGATCGGCTTGGCCTGGGTTACCGGTCACTTAGTCGGTCTATCACTCAACAAAGGGCACCGACTCCTCTATGCGCGACGTCGCGCCGCTATGCGGCAGGGCCCGATGATCCTTCCGAAGGTGACCGACATGTCTGAAAAACTTCAGAAACTCGTTGCGGCCGCAGCCCCGCTTGTTTCTGGTCTGGTCGCCGCATACTCCGGTCTGAAATCATTGTGGGGCGAAGGATAGAAGTGGCACCGCGTGTCTGATCGACCTCACCCCACGAGATAAAGAGGCTGCGGGCTATCAGGACGGATGCAGAGTTGCCCGCCGCACAACAGGGATTTTCGTCTTAGGCCGTCTTTTGAGAAGCAGGTACAAGTTCTGACAAGGTCGTACCCTGCGTGTCGACGCGCGAGTCACCATGCCCGTTATCACAAAAGAAGGTCCGCCTCTTCGTCGACTGAGTGCCTCAACCGGCTGCTGCCGGAGTTCCTAATTGCAAAAGTATGAACGAATTACTTCGGCTCGGCTCTAATTCCTTCGTGCTACCCAAGTACAAGCTCTTTTGCGACTTCGCGCATGCGCTAAGCTCTATTGCAGGCTGCGCGACCTCCGGGATTGACGTTGAGCGATTCCAGCCCCCGATAACAACGCGTGAGGCGCCCGAACGTCCCATCACCTAGTTCAGCCTACACAACAACACAACGCGGGTAGGGTTGGGCAAGATGAAGGCACAAGTTCCGGCCTTCAACGGCAAGGGTTAACTGATTGCGAGCTGGACTCCGCACCGTGACGGCCCCAGGAACCGTCCTACATTTGTCGTTGTGCATGGTGGGCACGGACAGGCTCCTACAAACTTAGCCAGTGCCGTCTGGTTACGCAACACCTTCGAGTCTAATGTTTTGGTACTCGACAGCTACTGGAGCCGGGGACAGAACGAAAACTGGGCTACTCGTACTCGCTTCGGTGCCAACACGCGGGTGCTGGATGTGATCGCCGCGGGGCAATGGCTGCGCGACGTTCACGGAACCGACCCCTCGCAGACCTTCGTCTGGGGAGACAGCCGAGGCGGTTGGACGGTCTTGAGAGCATTTACTGAGGACGCTTTTATCAAAAAGCACATGGGATATCTGTACCTCGGTGGTATCGCGGCGTACCCGAATTGCTTTTCGCACGGAACCCCCGATGCACCGACGCTCTCCCCTTACTTCGCACCGGTGATCGTATTCACCGGCGGGAAGGACAGTGCGACGCCGATTGGCGAGTGCCCGCGGCAAGTTATGCAATCGGCAGCCTCATGGGTGCACTACCCTGACCAGGCGCGCATGGTTGGGACACCGCTAACCGTGGCGCAGCGGGTACGCCGGTGGATGGTGAGTGTGGAGGCGCCATGAATGTGTACAACCAGTTTTCGGTTTGTCGAAGTAACCGCACAACCGAAGATATGCGGCAGCGGATTAAAGACTTTGTTGTCTAGTTTGCGGGGCGATGATTAGGTTGAATGAATCACGCAACGTGCGGCCTCATCAACAGCGGATTGGCCTGATTGACCTGATCGATATTCAGTACCACTTGTAGTGAGGCTGGGTTGGCCGGACAGAGGGTCGCAAGTAATCTCCGTACACGCCGGACGCCAATGCGTTATGCTTAGAGGATAAATTTTTACATCTGTGAGGATGCCCATGAAATTCCATAAATTTCTTTGCGCCGCCTTTCTAGTTTGGATCCAGTCCCTGCAAATGGCCTGGGCCCAGGTTTCTTTGCCCCACGAGGAGGGGGCACGCATCTCCGACGCTGTTGTAATAACGCACGGATTTCGGTCCTCCAAAACCTTTTTCCCATTGCCCGTCGGGCAGTGGCGGGTCAGGCACAAGGAAGTCGTTCAGACCCCGATGGGCAGCACGCCGAGGCAGGGCGTACGGCTCGTTCTCGACAAGACCGAGGGCGAACAATTGGAGCAAGTGGTCTGGGTAGATGTCTACGAAAGTCAGAACCTTCCCTGGGAGGCCGGAGCGAGCTGCGCCAACGGCTTGATCAGCCCCCCTCGCGGCACAGCCCTGTCCGGGGGGTGCTTTTCCTTGCAGAGCGTGAACTTCCTGACAGAGAATTATTTCAGCGGACGGTTCGGTCACGTCTGGAGCAAGCTGCGCGCAAGCTGGTCTGGCGAATCGCTGGTGACCCACCCGCGTGCCCTGATGATGCGGGGCTTCTCCGACGCCCGCGGTGGGGCAGTGGTGTACTACTCGCATTGGTCGCCACTGAACGCGTCCCCGGAGAATCCACTGACCAGCTATCTTCAGCGACTTCGTGCCAACGAGTTTCTTTCGGGGCCGGAAACGAGACTGAGCAATTGGTACCGCGCCTACGGCGAGAGCATCATTGATTCCGTGACGGGCAGAGCCATCACCTCGAAACCTGCGGCCTTCCCAATGGCAGCCCGAAACGAGATGATTGCCGCTGCCTCAAGGGTGGCAGCGGCCGACCCCGCGGCGCCAGCCCGGGCGACAGCCGAGGCCGCGGCAAAGGCCGATCGAGACCGGCTGTCCGCAGAACTTGAAGCCGAGCGCAGCCGTCGCCAGGAAGCCGAAAAGGTTCTCCTGGCGCGAGAACAGGAGCGCCAGGCTGCAGAGAAAAAACTGCAGGCGGAGCTTTTGAAGCGACAAGAAGACGCTCGAGTGGCCCAGCAGAGACTGGAACAAGAACGCGCGGAAAGGCAGCAACAGGAACAGGCGAGCCGGTCGGGACAGGCCTTGGAAGAAAGCCGGGTGACCGCTGCCCGCGCGCAAGAGCAGCAGAAGGCGCAGGAGGCCGCTGTGCAGAGGGATGCCAAGCTGGCTGCGGAGCTGCGCGAGTTGCGGGAGCAACTTCAGCGCATTGCCGCAGCGCCTGCACCCGCAGCGGCCGTGGCGCCTGCTGCAGCGGCGGCCCAACCCCCTGCCTCGGCCACGCCCGCGGTTCCTGGATCCAGCGCAAGGCGCATGGCGCTTGTGATCGGCAATGACGCCTATCAGAGCGTCTCGAGTCTGCTCAACGCCCGATCCGACGCCCGCGCAATGGCCAAGAGCCTGGAGGCTGCTGGCTTCAAAGTGACTCTCAGGCTCGATTTGCCAGAAAGGGCCATGAAAGAAGCCCTGCGCGGCTTTCGTGGCGAAGTTCAGGGGGGCGACGAGGTGGTGGTGTTCTTTGCGGGGCACGGTGTGCAACTGGGCGCTGCCAACTACCTCTTGCCCATTGACATACGAGGCGACTCAGAAGAGCAAGTCAGGGATGAGGCCATCCCCTTACAGCGCATCTTGGATGACCTCAGTGAGCGCAAGGCCCGATTCAGCCTGGCGATCATTGACGCTTGCAGAGACAACCCCTTCAAGACTGCGGGCAGGGCCATTGGCGGGCGGGGCTTGGCCCCGGCTACGGCGGTCTCAGGGCAAATGGTGATCTTTTCAGCCGGTGCCGGTCAGCAGGCGCTGGACAGGCTCGGCGAAAAGGACAAGGAGCCTAACGGCCTCTTCACCCGCGTCTTCCTCAAGGAAATGAGCCGCCCCGGCGTTTCAATCGACCGAGTGGTGCGCAATGTGCGAAACGAAGTGGTGGAAAAAGCCAAAACGATCGGTCACGAGCAAGTGCCTGCGCTCTACGATCAAACCATGGGTGACTTTTTCTTCCTGCGCTGACTATTGAACGGTGAAACTCACTGTCTGCTGTATCTGGCGACCCTGCGTGTCGGTCATGGTCAGCAGAAGCTGATGGCGCCCTGAGGGCAATTCGGCCTCCGAGACCACGATCCCTTCTTTAGTCACCTTTGCAAACTTGAGCAGGCGCTGGGTGATATCCAGCCTGAACGCGCCGTAGAGCGCCTTGAACGTTTCTGGCCTGGCTTCGGAAGAGCCTCCGCCGGTGAACCGGACTTCGATACGGGCGGGCACCTGGACCGGTCGCGAGAGGTCGGGGGCCACCACCTCAATCCTGGGCGCACCCTGTGGCAGCGTGGAGCGAGGCACGATGATGTTATCGCCCGCGTCCCGTGCCGCCTGGGCCTCCTCGGGCGTCACGAGCCAGGACGACTGAGACCAAGCCGGCAGCGCCAACATCAAGCCAATTGCGAATCCAAAAGCTTTCATGCTCACTCCAGGGTCATGATGCGAACGCGGCGATTCTTGGCCGAGGCTGGGTCGGCGGGTTCAAGCAGTTCGGTAAATCCCTTGCCCACCGCCTGTAGTCGCTCTCTGTCTATGCCCTGCTGCACCAGGAATGACAACACAGAATCGGCCCGGCGAGAGGATAGCCCCAGGTTGTAGTTGGCGCTGCCGCGGGCGTCGGTGTGGCCCTCCACCTGAAAGCGCAGCTGCAGCAGCCGCTCGTTTTTCAAGGCCTCGGCCAGTCGCTCAAGCTGGGGCTTGCTTTCGTTCTTCAGATTGGTCGAATCGAAGTCGAAATTGACGGTCATGTCAATTTTGGCGGGTTCAACCTTCAGGTTTCGCCCCAGGCTACGCGTCTTCGGCGCGGGGGACAAAGCATTGACGATTTCATCGACCGTCAAATCTGAGCGGGGGGCCTGCTGAGCCAGGCCAGCACTGGCCAGCAGCAGGGCACCGAGAAAAGCCAAATAGGATTTCATGGACGTACCTCCTGAACCTTGACCAAATTCGCTGCCATCGCACCGTTGCGTCCCTGAACACCGCGACCGAGGAAAAAGTCGATCAGGCGCTGGCGACCCACGAGGTCGGTCACAGAGAAGGTGAACACGCCTCCACCGGAATCTTCAGGCACAAAAATCTTTGGATCGCGCGGCGACTGGCTCACCACGAAAAGGATATTGTTGACGCCCTCGGGTCCACCGGCCTTGACAGCCCAACCAGGTCGAGGAAATTTGTACTCAACATTGGCTTTGATCTTGTTGTCGCCATCAAGCCGGTTGGGGAACAGCAGATAAAAACTCTTTCCATCCGACCCGAGCATCACGGCATAGAGATAGCCGTCCACGCTGGACCGAACCGAGAAATTGAGAAAGTCTTTGTTGATCACCAACTTGCTCGGCGCGCTGACGTTGATCCTGTAATGTCCGTTGCGCTGAGCCAAGATGTCATTGAGCGTCGCCATCGAAGCAAGTTGCTGAACCTGCGGCTGCTCGGGGGCGGAGGGCGGCTCAGCCTGCGGTGTGACGGCGGCCACCTGGGTAGCGGGCACGGCCACCTGGGGAGCGGGCACGGCCACCTGGGGAGCGGGCGCGGCCACCTGGGGAGCGGGCACGGCCACCTGGGGAGCGGGCACGGCCACCTGCGGTGCTGAGGACTCCGTTACGGGAGGAGGCGCCGGGACTGAAGGGGGCGCAATCGGCTGTGGCGAAGGCACGACCTGAGAGACCGTCTGGGGCGGAATGGGCCCAGAGGGCCTCTGCTCGGAGGTGGCGCCACCGGGTCGTCCCGGCGCGGCGGAAGCGACCTGGGTCCCCGTGGGGCGGGCCGGTTGCGACGCCACTGGCACCACGATCAGATTACGTGACCCCCGGACCTGAATCGTCGAAGGGGCCATGCCCGCCGCCGCATGAGGCTTCATGAGGTCATTGAGCTTGGTTTGGGCGCACGCCCGTATCTCGTCGAGAGATACCGCTCCGCTGCGATCGAGATCTCGTGCATCCCCTACCAGGCATTGGGTCATGGTGTGTGTCACTAGTCCCCCATACTGGGGGTTATCCCAGGAGACCTCGTTGTAATCGGCGGCGGCGATTTGCACAAAATTCTCTTGTGCAGCCCCCAAGCGGGACATGACGGAACCGAAGCTGCGAGTATTCCTCTGGTTGACTGCCACTGAGCAGTCCGATGAGGCATTGCTCGCGCGCGCGCGCAGGGTGACGCCACCAAGCGACCGGGTCTTGGCCGTCAGCAGGCCACCGGAATGACAGGCGTCGATAAAAGTGATGATCTTGTCAGCCTTCTGCCCGATGGGGAAGGTGTAGCGGGCCAGTTCTTCTTCGGTCAGAAGATCGTTGACCGTGTAACGGCCCTCGGTGAAGGTCTGCAAACCCTCGGAGCACTTGCCCGGGGCCCCGTGGCGAGCGCCATGGCCAGAAAAATAGATCAGAACCCGGTCTCCCTCCTTGACCGAGTCACGGAGTTTCTCCAACGCCGAGATGATGCGCGATTTCGTGGCCCGACTGTCGCGCAGTTCGACAATCGCCGCCTCATCGATACCCATGGCACGCGCCATCTTGCGAGCGTTTTGCATGTCGACCGGCACACCCGGAAGCGTATCACTACCAGAGGCTGCCGAGTACTGGCCAATCCCGATGATCAGCGCGTGCCGACCCTCAGCAGCCATCAGGCCACTGGCGGCCACCATCAGACCCAAGGCAACCATTTGTTTGAGCATCGCCGATTTCATCATAAATTCCTCACCCCAATAACGCCAAAACGGCTGACCTGTCGCTCGAACACCGTTTCATTGGTCTTGCGATCAATGATCTTACCGCCAAAAATCAGGGTGTCATCCGAATTCTGCGCCTTAAGCTTGATGCTTTCAAAACCATAGGTGTCGATCATTTGCCGGGCCTGCGCCACGATCTGCGTCGGGTTCACTGCCTCCCCATAAGGGTCGGGGCCATATTCCGGATCCACCTCGGTCGCCCACTTGTAAAACAGGTAGGCCGAGTAGGGAACCTCCCGGCGCACCGCCCCGCCGAGCAGCTCGACCAGGGGCATATTCAGCGAACGGGCCTGCAGGTCCATGAAGGCGACCTCGTAGGCGGAAAATACACTGCTGACGAGGTTGCTGCCCAAGAAACCCGGAGCCAGTTCCATCTCGACATGACTGGACCGACCGACCCGCGATTGCTCACGCACTATGCGCAGCAAGGCGTTGACATCAAAGGCAGACAACCCCTTGAGCACAGGTGCAACACGCCGCAGCAGGTCCAACACCGGCGCGTCGCCATAGGTTTCACCCAGGCCCACCTCGCCGTTGCTGCCCTCGACCTCGATGATGGCGCGCAAGCCCCAGGGCTCGCGCACACCTGCCGCATTGAGCAGGGGGGGATCCTGGATGGCGATGGGGGTGATGCGGACGGTAGATATTTTCAAGATCAAGACCCAGTGGCGGTGAGAATCAGGCGACCCGATGCTGCAAAGCCAGCCCCGCCGCCACCCTTCGGGTGTTGTCGATGGCCAGCTCCAGCGCGCGGTGAAACATGTCCTGCGTCAGCCAGGCCATGTGCGGGGTGGCAATCACATCCGGGCGTTGCAGCAGCCGATGACCCGGGGGCAAAGGCTCCTGCGCGAACACATCCAGGCAGGCCAGCGAGAGCTGTCCGCTGTCCAGGGCCTGTGCCAAGGCCGCCTCGGTCAGCGTGCCCTGGTGGCGGCCGCAAAGCTATTACGAACAGGCCGGGCGCGGCACCCGCGCGCGCGACGGTGGCGGCGTGCTCATCACCCAGGCCGTCCACAGCGTGGATGTGTTCAGGGGTCAGGGGACGAAGCAAAAAAATTATTCGCTAAGGACCTCAAGAGTCATGTCGCGGTAGAACACGCAAAGCGCGGTCAGTGATGTCGATGGCTCGTTCAACCAGAGGCTCCAGCATCGACCCGCCTTGCCTCATGTGCCGGTACTCCACGCTGATGTTTTTCTTGATGGTCCTTCGGACCGACTCAAGTGAGTTGATAAGGTCCAGGCACTCCTTCTCAACCCAAGGGAAAGTACGTCGGATATTCACAGGGTCTGCCCCATCCGCGCCCAGCGCCAGCAATCCAGGCAGCACCTCATAGCCCAGCCGGTGCGCCACGTGGCCAGGCAGGTCCTTGAGCCAGAGGTGTTTGTCTTCGGCAGTGCAGTGCCACAGGCAGTAGCGACTGTCCTTACGGGTCAGAAAGCGCCGGATTCGTCCGATCTCCTCCTGGCAGCTTTGCAAACGGTATCGACACTCCTCGAGCTTGTATCGGCCCTCCCGTAGGGGGTACTGAGACCGGAGGTTTTGCCCGTGCTGGAACACTTCGCGGCAGGTCGGCTTAGGCATCGCGGCACTCCCCCACAGGCGGCGCCGTTGGACAGGTTGGACAGGATGTTGGGCTGTTTAGGGTTTCTTCTTCTATTGATTTCTCATGAAGAGAAATACCTAAATCACCTTCAATCCTGTCCATCCTGTCCACCACCCCTGGCACCTGTGTAGATTTCAAGGACGCCAGCAGCGCCAGACCGCAATAAAACCGGTTGGTCCCGCTCTTGCCTTCCGGATAGCCACGCTCTGCCAGCCTCTGCGTGAAGCTTTTCTTGGAAATCGGCCGCACTCCGGCATCTTCTTCGCACCACTTTCGATAGTCCTGATACAGGAAGCCCTGATTGACCTTTGCCCCCGGGGATGGCACGGTTTTGTCTGCAAGAAATTCACCCAGCAGATCGCTTTCCTTCCGGTAGGTCGCCCTTTCAGCCTCCATGCGCGGGCTAAGCTGCAGGCCATCTTGAAGGTACTTCTGTGCCCCTTCGACCATCCAGCGCAGAATGCCATCACGCTCAGCCAGCAGCTTTTGCTCAAGGGCCGGGTCCTTTTCGGCATCGGTGAACGCTCTACCAAACCGCAGCAATATCAATCGGCGCCAAGTGCCATCATCCTGGCCAGTGACCACGGGCTTGTGGTTCGTACGCTGCCACAGCGTGAAGGATGGGTGGAACGTAAAAAATTCCTTGTTCAGGAATCGCGCGGAAATCGGTTCGCGGCCAGCAAGCATCTTGACCACTTGCTCATTGAGCCGGTCACCGGCTTGCACTTCATTGACCGAACAATATCTGGCTCCGGCTATCGCAGCGATATCGTTGCGCGGGCTGTTGTCATTGGCTTTCCGAGCCGTGAGCAGGGATGGTGGCGCAGTGACCGCGTAGCCCCCCATGATGGTGTGCACAACGTTGCTGAAGACGCTCTTGCCGTTGCTGC
>Ga0194129_10010464_pt1 | contig 10106 bp, 12 predicted proteins | sample TA2KigCa35mmetaG_FD_150862 | JGI IMG/M metagenome (GOLD analysis project Ga0194129, IMG submission 150862) | Freshwater microbial communities from Lake Tanganyika, Tanzania - TA2015038 Kigoma Deep Cast 35m | ecosystem: Environmental > Aquatic > Freshwater > Lake | place: Tanzania: Lake...
AGATAGTCAAGAAGAAGAAGGAGATAGTCAACAAGAAGGAGATAGTCAAGAAGAAGAAGGAGATAGTCAACAAGAAGGAGATAGTCAAGAAGAAGAAGTAGATAGTCAAGAAGAAGGAGATAGTCAAGAAGAAGAAGGAGATAGTCAAGAAGAAGAAGTAGATAGTCAAGAAGAAGAAGGAGATAGTCAAGAAGAAGAAGGAGATAGTCAAGAAGAAGAAGGAGATAGTCAAGAAGAAGAAGGAGATAGTCAACAAGAAGAAGGAGATAGTCAAGAAGAAGAAGGAGATAGTCAACAAGAAGAAGGAGATAGTCAACAAGAAGAAGGAGATAGTCAAGAAGAAGAAGGAGATAGTCAAGAAGAAGAAGGAGATAGTCAACAAGAAGACAATGATTTATCTATTTCAAATACAGAATATGATAAGATAGATCAAAATGATTTATCTTTAACAATACAATCTATGTTACAAGATCAACCCAATATTTCATTGGATAATTTTAAACAACAGCCAATAGTAAGTATGGATAATAAATCTACCTTTAAAGAACAACCCATAATTTCTTTGGATAATTTAGAAGAACAACCGATAGTAAGTATGGATAATGAATCTACCTTTAAAGAACAACCCATAATTTCTTTGGATAATTTAGAAGAACAACCAATAGTAAGTATGGATAATGAATCTACTTTTAAAGAACAACCTATAATTTCTCTGGATACGTTTAATGAAGAACCAATAGTAAGTATGGATAATGAATCTACTTTTAAAGAACAACCTATAATTTCTCTGGATACGTTTAATGAAGAACCAATAGTAAGTATGGATAATGAATCTACTTTTAAAGAACAACCTATAGTTTCTCTGGATACTTTTAATGAAGAACCAATAGTAAGTATGGATAATGAATCTACTTTTAAAGAACAACCTATAGTTTCTCTGGATACTTTTAATGAATCTTCCTTTAAAGAACAACCTATTGTATCAGTTGATACCTTTAGAGAAGAACCAATAGTGAGTATGGAGAATGAATCTATTTTTAAAGAAGAACCAATAATGTCTTCTAATAACCAAATAGTTGTTATAGATCCTGACGTGCTCACAGAATATTCATCCGATTCTGAAAAAAGCACCGATAAAAAAAGTATTTCCTTTAATTTAGATCAATCTAATTCTAATATGGTGTTTAGCGCTCGTAGTATATCAATAGTTAATAATAAAGTAGATAAAAAATCTGAAATTGACATATCATATGATGGTAATAAAGGTATGTATAAGGTTGATATTAATGGAATTCATAGTGAAGGTGAAGTAGAGGCAGATAGTTATGCTGATTTTCTTAATAAAATTTATCAACCGTTAATGGGAATAAAAAATTCAGTAAGTGATTATACTGTCGATAGTGGAACTTCATCGTCTGAAAATGAATCAGAAGAAAGTATATCCATTGAAAAACCAAATGATAGCGAATTAACAATAAATATAAAACACAATAAAGAAAATAAATAATAATGAAAGAATAATATGTATTTATCATTATTATTTAATCAAATTTAACTAAAATAGTGATTTCATTTTTGTTTAAAAACTTTGTAGCACTAATACTTAATTCTTTTCGTTTTTTTCGCTCATTTTTTTCTCCATCTTTTTTCTTACTATAAATATAATTTACATTATCATTCATATCCTTTTCTATATCACTCAAATGCTCCTTTATATAATCGATTACATTATTTTCAATAGCCCATCGGAAAAAATTTAATTGACATATCGTTGTTGTAATATATTTATCAGATTCATAATAAAATTTAATACGTTGTGTTCTATTAAATGGGTCAAACTGTTTTTTACTATAACTTTTCAATTGTGACTTATAATTTATATAAACTTTAAATAATTCATCTTTGTTCTTTTGATCTTTAGTTAATGTATAACCTATATTATGTTTTTTTGAATAATTAGTAGCAAACCAATCAATAATTCTTAAACTAGCATATTTTCCATTCAAAATATCAATTAATTTATTCATATTATCTTTTTTAGATAAATAAAAATTACTTATACTATCTAATAGTAAATCTTGTTTTTTATCTATTATATTATTCATATATTATTTATTCATAACGAATTTTTTAAATAGAAATCATTATATAAGTTAGACCTTTTTATAGAAAAGCACATAAGCGGTATTTGTTAATACTTTATCTCTATTAATACTATTAACATATATATCATTAAATTCAAACCAGTTATTATTTACTTCAATATAGCTAAAATAATGACCACCTGTATTTGAACCTACATGATTTGAAACAGCGTATAAACGATATTTAGTATTATCTTGATTAATACAATATTTTGATATATCCAAATTATCAATAGGAAAATGTATCGGTTTAATATTTTTTTCACCCGTTGTTAAAAATCGTTTAAAACAAATTATCAAATGTTCAGATGTTTTATATATTTTCTCTGTTCTACAAGCATTATTTAAATCACCACATTTTTCACATTGATATTTATTATTATTATCTAATATTTCATCCTTTGTTAATAAATCTAAACAATCATAAATTGTAGGGACACGGTCATCAATGTTAGGAATAGGTAAATGTAACATACAAATAGGATCATTCGAATTGCTTATAATACCACAATTACTACATTTGGTTTCTGTATGTAATTGACTATAAAACTTAGTTACAATTGGACTAATTCCTGATTTAAATATAGAATGCCATGTCTTATCTGCTTGATAAGCAATTAATTCATGTCCAGATAAATTTATTTTTTCTTCGAATTCATATGAAATAGGTTTAGATAGTGATTCATTAAAACAATCTAATAAAAATACAAGTAGTTCACTACTATCATGTTGATTATTACCGACAAATTGCCCAGAACCACATTTTATAGACAATATTTGAAGATAACGAAAGAAACTTTTAGGCGTTACTACAGCATTGTCATACCATAAACCGCGTAATAATTTATTAAATTCATTAATAGCAATAAATTGAACTTTTGAATCATTTACATCTTCTTGAAAAGTATTTAACAAAATATATTCACGTAACCACGGAGTATGTGATAAACATTGAATAATTGAATTCATATAACAAGTATTTCCTAGATTTTCTAATCCACATAAACCTTTTCCATTGGTTTTTGAGGCAATAGTATCTTTATCAAATACTATTTCTAATGGATTTATAGATATAGATTGGTCAGTAATACTCATATTATTCTTAATATAAATAATACTTTAATATATAATCAATTTTTTATATCATAATTAATATATGGCAGATACAACTTGTAATAGTCGTGATAATGAAAGTGTAGATAAATTAGCTAATTTTGCTAAGTCTATTTTAAAATCTTTTATTTTATTAACAATTGTAATATGTGTTTTCTTTATTAAAGGAAAATATCTACCAAGAGAAGCTGGTGAACAACCAACTATAATTAATTTAATTTTATTCACTTTATTAGGTACTGTATTATTAACCATATTAGGTGTTACTGATATGTATATTTTTAATAATTTAGTATTAGGTTTAGGTATTGGCTTGGGTATTCGTTTCTTTGAATAATTTTATTATTGTAAAAATCTTGTATCAACTGTATCATATTTTGAATTTTCATTTCCCTGTGTGCCTAAACGCATAAGTTCTGCCATACTCTCTTTATCTTTATTAGAGCTTAATTCAGGAGCAGTAAATGAAATTAACGTTTCTACGTTATTATTTATATATACTAAGATAATACATGATGTGATAAATAGTAATAAAATTACATATATTTTCATTATATCTATTTAAAATTTTTTTATTTACGCTTTTTTCTCTATTTTGTAATATATGAATAATATAATTGAGAAAAAAAAGGGTAGAAGCTATTGGGGACCACGATTATGGTATATAATACATAAAATTACGTATAATTTACCAATAAATATTAGTTTAACCGACCAAAATATTTTAATGTTTTATTTTATTTTAATTGGCAGCATTATACCCTGTCCATTTTGTGCTTCTCACTATATGAATTCAATTACAAGTAAATTATTAATTAGAAATGTCAGCAGTCGTAAACTAATAATAGATTGGTTTAACACACAACATAATGAGATTAATATTATGAAAAAAAGTAGAGTATATCAAAATAGTGAAATTGATTTATTATATAATAATACAAGTTTCAATCATGAATACTTTAATGAATTTATTGTCTATTTAATGGAGCGCGTTTTTTATGGAGAAATAACCAGAAAATCATTTATTAATTGGGTACTATTAACTTATAAACTATTTCCTTGTGAAAAATGTAAATCTATAGCAATACAATATTTCTTAAATAATGATATAGAACGAGCTGGGATATTAATGAACGATTCTAATATTCAAGTATGGATAAATGGTCTTTTACAAATTATTAAACATACTTAAAGATATCTGTCAATTAATTAAATATTACAGGATAGCATGTCTATAATTCAAAATGAACCAAAAAAACGCGGAAGAAAACCTAAGTCAGCTATAAAACATGATAATGATGGAATTATTATTGTATCTGACTCTCATCAAGATACTTCTCCAGTTATTATACTGGAAGAAAATATACCAAAAAAAAGGGGCAGAAAACCTAAAATTTTAAATGAAGATAAAGGTTCTGGTGTAGAAAACAAACAATTTGAAATTAAGCAAACCAAAAAAATAACTAGTTTAGATAATATTATTATAGTTAATAAATTATCTGAAAGCACCGAAGATATACCTGAGTCTAAAAAAAATATTATACTTCATTTACCAATTAATGTAGATAATATCACAAATATTATAGAGGAATCGAACATTAGTACAATATCAGAATCAAACTATGAAAATAATACTTGGATAGGTTCAGTAGAAAATTCCCATGAAGATATAAATAAAAAATATGAAAATTTGTTGGAAACACGTAAAAATGATTTTGATATTAGTAAGACTAAAACAATTAGTATACGGAAACCGGCTGATTACACAATGTCTCAATTTATGGAATGTAATAAGAAGAAAATATGGCCACAAAAAACAAATATATATTGTTTTAATTGTTGTCATCCATTTGATCACACTCCGTCTGCTTTACCTTTCAAATATCAAAATGGAATTTTTAATGTTTATGGAAATTTTTGTTATCCTGAATGTGCCGCGGCATTTAACTTTACAGATATATTAAGTGTCGAAAATGCTAATGAGAATTATAATCTTTTAAATATGATGTATAAAATAGCATATAGTGACCCATTTTATCGTGTAAAAATACCCGGACATAGAACTTGTTTAAAAATATTTGGGGGTCATCAAGATATTATAGAATACAGAGCTAGCTTTAATAATGAATATATAACACATAATATCGTTATGCCACCAGTAATGTCTATTTTACCAATTCAAGAAGAAAATAATATAATTTACTATAAGAAAAATGTTCAAGCTTCTATTAATAATAGTAAAGGCTATGATGGAGCTAATAAACGTGAGAAAGAAATAACTCTAAAACGAAGTAAACCATTAATGAATAAGCAAAATACACTTGATAGTTGTATGAATATTACCGTGGATGTTTCGGCTTAATATATAATTATTTAAATATATCTTTTTGATAATTATATAGTTAAATGTTTGATATAGAATTAATTTATCCTGATTTGAAACAACGAAAAACACTAATTGTTTCGGAACAAACAGAAATTAGTTTTATTAAAAAAAAAACAGGTAAAGATGAAAATAAGATTGAATTGATATATAATGGAAATATATTAGAAGATGAAAAAAAATTATTAGATTATGGAATAAAAAAAAATATTACGATTTATGTGGTCATTTTTAATATTAATTTAAACTTTGAACAAGATATTATAGGAAATCAATTACAGTATTTAGATAATTTTATACATATAATAAATAATATTAATAATCAATATGTAAATGAATTAAGCACATTAAATAGTATGGGGTTTACAGATAACCAGAGAATTATATATCTATTGACATTATATCAAGGAAATATAGAATCTGTTATATCTATTTTATTAGAAGATATGAATATATAAAAAATTGATTAAAATCCGTATAAATATATTATATATTAATTACGACAAAAATGAATATAGAAGAAACAGTCCATATAATAGAAATGCCTATAGAAACTGTAATATGTGGATGTTGTAAAGATATAATTGAAAAAGATGATATTTTATATATTCAATTATCTTGTGGACATGAATATCATTATGATTGTATATATAATGCTTTTTTAGGAAATCAAAATCGAGGGAAACTTGTATTAGAATGTCCGTATTGTAGAAAAAAAGTAAATCCATTACCAGAAAAGGAAGGATTTAATTATAATAGTTGTATTCATTCTGGTCTTTTATGTTATGGACAAGGAAATCAACCAGAATATAAATGGTCTAATCAACATCAAGGAATGAAATATTGTATATTTTCAAAAGAAGGTAAATATTGTAATAACTTTGGCGCTTATTATGGTGTTGGTAAAAAATATTGTTGGACACATCATAATAAAGAACATATTGGTGAAAGTGCTTGTAAATATTTATTTAAAACTAATAATAATTATTGTAATGCTAAAGTTGAATATGGATTAGAATATTGTAGTATTCATAAGGCTTATGTAGATGTTAAATATTGTAAGTATATCACACAACATGGAAAACATAAAGGTGAAATGTGTAATAAGTATACCTTTGATGATAATTGTCTTTGTATTCTACATTCTAAATATAAAGATAAATTAATAACGAATAATGAATCTAAAGTACCATGTTCTGTGATTATTAAAAGTGGAATAAATAAAGGAAAAATATGTGGAATTTTAAATTGTAAAAGACATATAAGTGCAGTATCTCCGAATTTAGATAATCAAGTTAATAATACAAAAATAATCGAATTAAAAGGCATTAGTGATACACCTGTTCATGTTGAAGTAGAGAAAACAATTGATAGTTTAACTAAAGATAATATGAATAATTCTATAGAAGAAATTAGACATATATTTACACAATATATTTATCCAGAATTGTCATTAGAAAAAAAAAATATAATAGAAACATTAATGTCTAAATTCTTTAAATAGACGATAAAATTTTTATTTTCTTTTTAATTATATATAATAACTATGGTATCAAAAAAAAATAAAAGACAAGGTTCAAGACGCGCTCAACAAGGGGGAGACGGTAATCATAATATACAATCAGTTGGTTTCCCTATACAATGGTTTAATCCTGACGCGAAAGTTCCCGCTTATTATCCTGCTGGTAATGAAATGTTAACTAAACAATACCAATCTGCGTATGGTCCTATAAACGCTGTTAATACTACTCAACCTAATGCGTGTGGAACTGAAATGGGTCCTAATCTAGCACCATTCAGTCCTTATGAAGACCTTTCTGGTATTATGACAGGAGGCAATCAACAAGCTTATCAACAAATTGTTAATCCATTAACAGGTCGTAAAGTTAATATTAAAAGCAAATTAGGGCAACAAATACTTAAACAATATTTACAACAAATATAAATAAATTTTAGATATAATTATTATTTGTCTAAAAATTATTTAGAAGTTTTTTTTGAATATATCTCATCTTTTTCATTCACTATTTTACGTAATTCATCTATTTTAATTACTGCCTCTGATTTTTCAACCGGTTTTTCTAATCTACGATATTCTACCAGACCACTCGTTTGCTCTTCTATTGCTAATAGAGTATTCACTAAGTCATACTTATTATCTTTAAAAATTTTTTTTAAATCATTATCACTAAAGTTATCTTTACTAACTTGTTTACGAAGTATCAAATAATCTTCAGCAATATTCATTATATTATATTATCTATTATTATCTTTAATCTAATTTATTTTCAGCATTTAATTTTTCATCTGTAGGATCTTCTATTACTAATGGTTTTCTTTTTATATAGGTAGAAAACATTTCCCGAATATTCTCATTTGTACTTTTATATGACCATTTACATATATTACTCATAGCTCCATACTTTTCAACTATAAACATACCACTACATAAACCTAAAATAAAAATAATTAAATAGTTTTGAAGAAAATAACCTATAATCAGCCCTAATATTAATTCGTTTGAAATTCTACTCATTCTACTTATTATTATTATATTCTTATTTTTATATCTGTATTAAAATTATATGAATAGTTTTAATCAAACTAATCCTATCGCAAATTATCATGAAATTATCAAAAATTTACAAGACTTAGGAAATAATATACAAAAAATAAGAACAAGATTAGCAATTATTTTACAACAAATAATGGAAAATCCTGAAGTTAAAAAATTAATCATAAATAATATAGGTTTAATTAAACAATATTTTGCTATACAAATTCAATTGAATTATTTGTTAAAAGAAAAATTTAAATATATACCATATAGTAATAAATATTATGATTATATTATTAATCTAAATCAAAATTTACTAATAAAAATAACTACATTTAATGCTATATTACAAACCGGTGATAATGTTAAGATACAACAATATATTAATTCATTAAGTAATATTGAAATGGGCGGTATTTATTTGACATTTTCTGATAGATTAAAAGATATTACAGCAAATACTCTTGAAAATATAGCAAACAATATTCGACATTTTAATTCAGAACAATTTATAAATGAAACCACAAAAGGACTTGAAAATATACAAAATACACTACAAACAAAATTACATATGTTATCAAATCAAATACAAAATAATTCAACTTTAGTAACACCTAATATACCCACCGAAACAATAACTGATATTTCAGAACAAATAAATCAAAATGGTGGTCATAAATATAATAGTATTTTTCATCCAGAATTAAACAAATGGGTCGATATTAGAACAAAATATGGTATAGATGCTCTATTAAAATACGCTTATTATAATTAGTTAAAGTCTCTTAATAAATATATATATGGCAACAAATACATCTGATACTAACAATAATACTGTAGCCGTTGTTAGAGAAATTAAAGGAAAAAGTGTGAATCTTGATGCTCTTTATAATGTATACATAGACTGTAATAAAATTTGGACAGAAGCTACGGAATTCGCTACCACTGGAACTATAGCTTATGCTAATAATAGACAAAGAGTTAATGGACTTATTGCTAAACAAATGACTAGTGATTATACTATTACAGAGACTGATATATTAGCTAGCACAATTATTATGACTACACCAGGACAACCTGGCTTATCTGAATATGGTATCCCTTATGGTATTAATAGTAATATTGTTTTAGCCAATAGAAATATATTCTTCCCACCATTTTTAACAAGTATTAGAATTAACGAAGTAGTTCAATTTAGTATTATTAATAATTGTAATTTTGATATTGTTTTAAATGGTAGCGCAAATTGTAAAATTTTAGGAATATTTACTATTCCTACAAATACATCAGCTACTTATAAATTATTTAAAAAAAGTGATAATCTATATTTTATTATTGAAATTGTATCTCTTATTACAAATGGTAATTTATTTTTTAATGATGTCACTTTTTTAGGAAATATTACTATGTTAGATAGAAATCTTTTTATTAATGGGTCTAATATTGTAGGTAATGTTAAATTTTTAGGTAATTTAGTATTATCGAATTCAATTGTGAATATTAATAATACAACTTATATTGGAAATTCTAAACAAATAGGAAATATTAATTTAGTTGGTAACCTTGATATGATAAGTCAAAACTTAAACTTACACGGTTCTAGGATATACGGTAATACTACTCAATATGGTAATATTAGTTTAGTAGGAAACCTTGATATGATCTCTCAAAACCTTAACCTACATAGTTCACGCATATATGGTAATACTACTCAGTATGGTAATATTAGCTTAGTAGGGAACCTTGATATGATAAGTCAAAATCTTAACCTACACAGTTCACGAATATACGGTAATACTACACAATATGGTAATATTAGCTTAGTAGGTAACCTTGATATGATAAGTCAAAACTTAAACCTACACGGTTCACGGATATACGGTAATACTACACAATACGGTAATATTAG
>Ga0194129_10010470_pt1 | contig 10103 bp, 7 predicted proteins | sample TA2KigCa35mmetaG_FD_150862 | JGI IMG/M metagenome (GOLD analysis project Ga0194129, IMG submission 150862) | Freshwater microbial communities from Lake Tanganyika, Tanzania - TA2015038 Kigoma Deep Cast 35m | ecosystem: Environmental > Aquatic > Freshwater > Lake | place: Tanzania: Lake...
GGGTATTTCCCCATTTTTGATACACTGAACATTGACCGCGATTACAACCTCCAGTACGAAATGCTGAAGCATGGCACAACATTGGATGCCGTGCTGATTCAGGGGCTTAAAGGCCGGGGCTTACAGTCGGTTGTTCAGGGCCAGACAGACCAGCATGAAATGAACCGCATTCGGCTGGGCTGGATGCCTCAGTTGCTCGGAGAACCGGATGTGGTGCGCACATTGAGTATGCTGCCCGGTGTAGTGGGCGGAAGCGAAGGCATGCTGGGCATGTATGTGCGCGGCGGAGCCGCAGATCAAAACCTTGTGCTTCTTGATGACGTACCTGTTTTTAATAGTTACCATCTTTTTGGTGTGTTCTCCGTTTTTAACGACGATGCCCTGCGCTCTGCACGGCTGCTGAAAGGAAGTTTTCCTGCACGCTACGGCGGACGCATGAGCAGTGTAATCTCAGTACAAAGCAAGGAGGGTAACCGTAAACAACTGAGCGGCATTACCAATGTAGGCCTGCTCTCAGGGCGTGTTTTTTTAGAAGGACCCATTTGGAAAGACCGCACTACATTCACGCTTTCCATGCGCAGAAGCTACATCGACTTACTGGCTGCACAAGCCGCATCCATTATCAACCTCAGTGACAGTATCAATCCCAACAATATCTATTATTTCGGGGACATTAATGCGCGGATTACCCATCGTTTTAACAGTAAAAGCCGCATCAGTGTGGGTATCTATGCCGGTCAGGACATTGGTGGTCTGAGTGAATATTCTAAAAATGAACAGTTGGAGATTAGCACAGAAGAGCGCAAAAAGCAATTAACAGGGTGGGGTAACCGTGTAGCCGGCATTAAATGGAATTATCAGGCCCGAACCGGGCTGGAGTGGATGCTTAGAGCCCATATTACACGCTATAGCTATGAATACAGCCGTGAATTTTCCTTTCAAAGGGAAAGTAAGTTAAGCCCATTAACCAATATTGATGATTACACCCGCTACGAACTGGAAAACGGCATTCAGGATATGGAAGCAGCCTGGGAAATGCGCCTGCGCATAAAGCCGGGTTGGGTATGGGAACATGGATTTGGGATAGCCAATCACAGGTTTATTCCCGGAAACAGGAACCAATACAGCCGCATCAACAATACAGAAAGCAATCTTGTTTTTAACGATGCCCGGCCAAATGTACCTGAGTATTTTACCTACAGCGAGTTTCAGTATAATGGTAATCGGCGCTGGTCCGGATCTGCAGGCCTAAGGCTTGGCAGCTTTAAATTGCCCGAACCCTACTATTTTGTGATGCCCGAACCCCGGCTCAATCTAAAATATAAACTAGGAAGAAACAGCTTCCTGCATGCCTCTGCTACCCGTAACCGACAGTTTTTTCACCTGCTGAACAACCTGAGCCTGGGACTTCCAGGTGATATCTGGGTTCCCAGTAACCGGCAGTTCCAGCCGGGCAGGACCGATCAGCTGAGCCTTGGCTATGCACAAAGCAAAACATCATGGTCATTCAGTTCGGATCTATTTTACCGCAGTTTCAGTAATATTCTGGAGTATAAAGACAATGCCGGCTATGTTACCTCAGGCAAAAACTGGGAAGATGCAGTAACTTCAGGAAATGGCGAAGCATACGGACTGGAAATGCTAGCCGAGAAAACTTCCGGAAAACTGAACGGCTGGGTAGCCTACACCCTGATGTGGAACAACCGCTGGTTTGCAGATTTAAACAACGGACAAACCTTCCCTGCCAGGTATGACAGAAGACACAATGTTTATTTGGCGGGCGTTTACCACTGGAAGCCCAATATAGACATCAATGCCTCGTGGACATTCAACAGTGGCTTTGCGTATACACTGCCGGTTGCCGTTTACAGCTCACCCACACCCAATGACCCCTACCGCGATATTTTCGTTTACGGAAACCGCAATAATGCCAGGGCCGCAGATAACCACCGATTGGATATCAGTATTACCCTGCAAAAACTGCACAAAACATATACCCGTCACTGGACATTCGGCGTTTTCAACGTATACAACCGCTTCAACCCTTTCTACATAAACCCGGGCTTCGATAAACTGGGCAACCGAAAGCTTTACCAGGTAAGTATGTTACCCCTATTGCCCAACATCAGCTACAAAATAACGTTTTGAGAATTCGTAGGCTACATATCGCAGCAATGTTCTTTTTAAGCGGATGCGTAAAGGAAATTCCCTACTACCCGGGAAATCTTTCAGCACCGGCACCTGCAGTGCATTGCTTTATTACACCCGATAGTATTGTATCGGCTGATTGCAGGCTCACTGCACCCTTTGGCAGCAAAGACATGCCCATAGCCAATGCATATTTCTCCATCCTTAAAACAAATCAAGCCAAAGACACCACCATCTACAAAGGAAATGGCATTCACCTGTTTGGCTCCAATTCCCTGAACGCCGGCGATACCTTTATTTTCAAGGGCAATGTGAATGGATACACATTCAGTATTTCGGAAATTGTTCCCGGAGATATTACCATTAACACCTTTGATACAACCAGGCAGCTAATACCCGGTATTGGCCGTGCTTTTTCGGTTGCCGTGAGGTTTGACGATGACGCTGTTTTAGAAAATCATTACCGCTGTTATCTGTACAAAACCGGTTACAAATACATTTATGATTACACCGGAAAGCTATCAGACAGCTTTTTACAGAAAGACCTTATTTCACTCTATTCGGATGACCTTGCCGCAGTGGACAATGACTATAATAACTACAGTTCGCGCGAAGTACTTTTCTCGGATGCCACGTTCAACGGGGTAAAAAAATACATGGTTTTTTACACTGCTGATCTGTTGCTGAAAACAGCTGCTGAAAGGCCCACAGGTATTGAGTTTCACCTGGAAAACATCAGTAAATCCCTGTTTAACTTCTACAATACCCGAAATGCCCACATTTGGCAACAGCAAAGCATCAGCCAGTTACCAGGCAAAATCATGGGAAATGTGCCCGGTGCGTATGGTGTGGTGGGGGCCTATACAGGGGATTACAGAAAAGTAGTCCTCAGGCGCTGATATTTTTTGTAGCAGGGTTGCCCGAAATAACTTCAACAAGCCACTGATAAAACCCATTTATTTCAGCTAACTAATTTTATATAAATATCGTATATATTTGATATATTGTTATTTAAATAGTCTATTTTTTCGCTTTCCAGCGGATACTTATTGTACTTTTAACAATAATCTTATTGTTTTTTTTACAATATGATTGGTTTTTTCTACCTTTGTTTGTGAATTAAACTTAAACAAACATGAAAAAAATTATTACCGCTTCATTCCTGAGCGCTTTCTTCACAGGCCTGATGGCTCAAAAGAAAGTTACTTTTCAGGTTGACATGAACAACTATGCCGGGGGCTCATTCACAACTGTGTACGTGAGTGGCAATTTCAACAGCTGGTCGGGCAACAGCAATGCGCTCAGCGACGCTGACAAAGACGGCGTGTGGGATGGCACAATCGACATAACCGATGATTCCATTGAGTACAAGTTTACCATGGACAACTGGTCAAAGCAGGAGTCGCTGACTGAAGGTAGTTCCTGCACCAAAACCACTTCAGGCTACACCAACCGCTTTGTCAAGCTGACCGGCAACACAACCTTAAACAAAGTGTGCTTCGAAAGCTGCGCTGCCTGTTCATCCGTAACCAAAAAATCAGTAACTTTTAATGTGAACATGAAGCAATACGGCAGTTCCTTCACCAAAGTGTATGTTTCGGGTGACTTTAACAGCTGGTCAGGCAATAGCAACGAGCTTACCGATGCGGACGGCGACAAAATTTACAGCGGTACTTTTGATATTACCAAAGACTCCATTGAATATAAATTTCAGGTTGACAACTGGGCTGCAGATGAAAAACTCACTTCTGGAAGCGCCTGTACCAAAACCACTGGAGGATACACCAACCGTTTCACGAAGGTTTCTGGCACCAAGGTTCTTAACAATGTATGCTGGGCCAGCTGCAGCGAGTGCACCAATGATATTACCTTCAAGGTAGACATGAATAAACACAAAGGTGCAGCTTTCACCGGTGTATTTGTAAACGGAAACTTCAACGGCTGGTGTGGCAACTGCAACCCAATGGCAGATGCTGATAAAGACGGTATCTGGGAAGTGAAATTGCCCCTGCCTCAGGATTCAATTGAGTTCCTGTTTACCCTGGATGGCTGGGCGGTCAAAGAGATGATGAAAGAAGGTTCATCCTGCACCAAAACAACCGCAGGCTACACCAACCGCTTCATGAAAATCACCGGCAACGCAATTCTCGATGCTGTGTGCTTTGAATCTTGCGTAAGCTGCGCAAACACCAAAGAAAAAGCCAATGTTACCTTTAAGGTTGATATGAGCAAATACACATCTTCATTTACTGCCGTAAACCTGAATGGCTCATTTAACGGCTGGTGTGGTACTTGCAATACCTTGACCGATGCCAACAATGACAAGGTATATGAAATCACCCTTCCCCTGAACGCTACAGACACATTTGAATATCTGTTTACACTGGACGGCTGGGCAACCAAGGAAACATTTACCGGCGGCGAAAGCTGCACCAAAACTACAGGTCAGTTTACCAACCGCATGGGCGTGGTAAAAGCAGACACCACACTGCCCGCTGTGTGCTGGGAAAAATGTGTAAGCTGCGCTACTTTGGGCAATACCGCAATCACAGCCAATGGCGTGAAGGTATATCCCAACCCTGGTAACGGCTTGTTTGTGGTAAATGCAATGTTCAGCAGCATGACATCAGGAACAATCGAAATCATGGACGTTGTAGGCCAAAAGCTTTACAGCAAAGGATTCAGTGGCAACAGCATCAACACCGAAATCAACCTGAACAGCGCTAAACCAGGCATGTATCTGATGGTGATCAACACCGCAGAAGGCAGCTACCAGGAGCGCATCTTCATCAACAGCAAATAATCATTTGGTTTGATATACAAAGAGGGAGGCCTAGTGCCTCCTTTTTTGTTTTATGGAATATACTCAAACGAGCGAACCACCACTTCCACGGGCTTTCCGTCAGAAGGGGGCAAACCATTCAGCAGCCACAAATTCATACGTGCACGTGTGGTGGCACCCGGTGCCGGAATTATGATGGGATTAGAAACGTTGCCACCCTCAATCTTGGTTCTAACCGGATTGCTCAGGTTAAAACTCCAGCTTGCCAGTGGGTTGCCTCCCGGATAAACTGAGCCTGTGTATGAATTCCACGTAACCTGATCTGCACGCCATGTAAACAAGTGTGTGCTCGGCTGTTTCAGTTTGCTTACCTGCATGACAGGTTTGAAAGACCGTTCACTGTAGGCGATGGGATTATCGAAAATTACAGGCTGAACCGAATAGGTGAGTGTAGAACTGTCGCCGGCCTTAAACCATTTGGAAAACTCAATATCAACCTCACTGTTTGCCTGCTCTTTGAAAGAATTATCATCCCAGGTAAACAACCCTAAAACCACACGCTCATTGAAGGTTGCCACATCGCTTTCCAGGCAAAACACATAGGTTCCGTATCCTGAGTTTTCCGTACATATTATCTCACTGCTTTGCCACTTGCCATTTATTTTGGCAATACGCAGGTGCAGATAGCCCTTACTGTCTACCCATACCATGCTGTCGCTACCGTTAAAATAATTGGGGCCCGGCCCCACAGGCCCCGTGCTGGATTTGATGTTCCAGCCATAGCCTGAAAACACAAGGTCACCGGAATCGCGAATAATCCTGTTTTTGTTGTCAGGCGGGTCGGATTGCTTGCAGGAGTATATCGGTGAAAGCAACAGCACTGCCAATGCAGGAATGATGTAAAATATTCTGGTCATCAGGGTTTGTGGTTAAGGGTTACGGTTTGATGTCCGGCACGGAAAACAATAGTGCCGGATGCTTTAAAGGGTTTCATATCGGCGCCTATGTCTCCCACATCGGAAAACGGGACTTTTAGGTTAACAGCGGCATCCTGGCCGGGTTTTAGGTTTATTTTGGCAAAGGCGCATAGTTTTTTCTGGGCGGGTGTAACAGGGGCATATTCATCACGATAATACACCTGCACCACTTCTTTACCCTCTATGCTTCCTGTATTTCTTACAAGAACCTGGATAACAAATGTGTCATTCACAGGCTTGACGCTCATGCCCCAATAATCAAAACGGGTATAGGAAAGACCATGTCCAAAATCATACAGGGGATTGTATCCACTGCTTCCGAAATTGATATCATTATCTTCGGTACGTTTGTGGTCGTAGTGTACAATATCTCCCGATGAACGCGGATAGGTAAAGGGCAAACGGCCTGAAGGATTGATTTTGCCATACAATAAGTCCGCCAGTGGCTTTGCGCCTTCTTGTCCTGGAATGTAGGCATGCACCACTGCACGGCTCAATTTATCCAGATCTGTTATGATGCGCGGCCTTCCCAAAAGCAACACCAATATCACAGGCACTTTTCGGGCTTTTAACGATTCCAGGGCCTTGCGGTCTTCTTCGGGAATGGTAATGGCCAGATCATCAATGTTACCGGGGATTTCCGTGGCAGGGGTTTCGCCCAGGCAATAAAGAACAGCACCCGGGAAGCGTTTGGCTTTACGCGCAAATTGTGGTGTTACTTCCAAAACATTTTCCTTGCCATATCCGGCTTGCAAAGCCTGCAGTATGGTCATTTTGTTGGGTTCGTTGAACCTTGCATCTTGTCCAAGCCAGGTCTGAGACCAGGCCCCGTTCAGGTAATTGAGGCTGTTGGTGGCGTTCCCCATCACCCATACTTTGGTTCCGGGTGATAACGGCAATACATCTCCCTCATTTTTCAGCAGGGTTATCGATTCGCCTACGGCGTTATAAGCCACACGGGCAAAGCTGTCTGAACCAAACAGCGGATAACCGGCCTGCATTTTTGAATTGGCCATATTATCAAGTCCCAAATCCATTTTGAGTTTTAAAATTCGCCTTACGGACATATCCAGGCGGCTTTCGGGAATTTCACCTGAATTTACCAAATCCAGTAACAGTTCATTGAACTGAAAATCATTGGGGGTCATGCTCATATCAATACCCGCCATCACCGCCATTTTCACGGCATCTCTCAGCGTTTCGGCTACTTTGTGTGTGGTGTGCAGCTTGTATACATCTTCCCAGTCGGTAACAGCCACGCCTTCAAAGCCGAGTTCATCTCTTAGCAGGGTTGTGAGGATGGGATAACTCGCATGAACGGGCACCCCGTTTAGCTCGCCTGAATTAATCATCAGGGTTTTGGCTTTCAGGCGTATTGCTTCCTGGAATGTGGGCAGAAAATACGCCCTCAGTTCGCGTTCCCCAATCCAAACGGGGGTGCGGTCCTTGCCACTAAACGGATAGCTGTAGCCCAGAAAATGCTTCATGCAGGCTGCCACCTGCTCATTTCCGAAGTTGTTGCCCTGATAACCTGAAATACAGGCATTTGTCATCTTTTTGGCCAGACACACGTCTTCGCCGTAGGTCTCGAAAAACCTTGACCACAGGGGCTGTCGGCCAATATCCAGCACAGGTGAAAAATTCCAGGGAATGCCCGAAGCTCTGGTTTCGTAGGCAGTTATACGTGCTGCAGCCTTTACCAAATCAGGGTTCCAGGTAGCTGCCTGCCCTATTTGCTGGGGAAACAGGGTGGAACCCAATGTGTAATTGGCGCCGTGGATGGCGTCTATGCCATACATTACAGGTATGCCATGTGCAGTGTACCGTGTGTTTGCCTCCTGAATGCTGTCAATAAGTTCCAGCCAGCGTTTGCGGCTGAGTGCATGAAAACCGCAGCCACAGTTAAGAACGGATCCTACTTTATACGGCTGAGTGCATGAAAACCGCAGCCACAGTTAAGAACGGATCCTACTTTATAGCGCTGGAAAGCCAGGCGGAGTTTGGCTGTGTCAAGTCGTATCGGGTCTGCAACTTCGCATATTTTACCCACCGCAAGTACACCCAGGTCTATCTGCGACATCTGCCCTACTTTCTCTTCCAGCGTCAGGGTCTTGAGGCGTTTTTCAACTTTATCATCCAAAATGCTCTGGGCACTTATTGTATAAAACAAAAAGAAACTGCACCCTGTAATAATTGTCCTAAACACATGTTCATCCAAAATGCTCTGGGCACTTATTGTATAAAACAAAAAGAAACTGCACCCTGTAATAATTGTCCTAAACACAAAATTCATATTGCTTACCTGCTTTTTCTTACAAGTTTGATATTGTCAATATATACATCGCCATCAGCCTCAAACTGGATAATGAACTGTTTTATCATATCGGGCTGGGTCTGAAACCGTTCGAACGGAAAATCCGAAAGTGGTATCAATACCTTTGTCCAGCCGCCCGGCATAATACGCTGCCCATTGAGGTATTTGGCATTAAACCCGATAAAGCATTGCGCCCCCGTGTAATCCTCAAGTGCCAGTGCTAATGGCAGCGACTTCAAGGTATCGGTTTGCGATCGTATTTGCATTTGAATACACGCAGAATCCAAAATGCCTGAAATATCTTTGGGTTGCCAGTTGTCCCAGCCAATACCCATCCCAATCCATTTACAACCACCGGCTATTTTATCCCATTTGGCATGCATACAGTATTCTCCGCTGAAAGGCATTTTATTAACCCGATTAACCGCAACACAGGCGGATTCCTTGGACACCCATATTTCCGAACCCATGCTTTCATCAAAAAGCTGCAATGCACCAAAACCGCCTATTTCGGACGCCACCGAGGTTTCAGCCTGATCGTAAAGACCCAGGGTTTTCATCCGAAGCATACCTTTTGTAATGTATACAGTATCGATATTGCGAAAAGCAGAATCCTGCGCCCACAGGGTGCTTATCAAAAAAAATGCTGTCAGCAGTGCCGGAAACTTCTTCATTACAATTGCAGGGGTGCCTTATCGGTAAAAATAAGATAGTCTATTTTTGTGCTTGCCGCCCCCATAGAAGGATTGGCCAGGTGCAGCATAGAAATGGTTACAATGCTGTTGGGATTATGGCGGTTATTGCCATTATTGGGAGCAGGCTGCCCGTTACTTAGGTGAATCAAATCGCTGTATTTGAACGAAACCATTTTCCAGCCCTGCCAGTTTACGATGATTTCCTTGTCGAACTGGTCATCGGCACTGGGATCAAAGGTTTTGTTGTTGTTATCGTCCTCTTTGAACTGGAACAGCACACGACTGGGATTGGGTGTGGCATCGCCGTAAATGAGGCAGTTGAAATACACGTCTTCTGGAATAGTGCTCAAAGCGAGCGTGGGTGAGCCATAGGCAGAAGCCGGAAAATCAATAAGTCCGATTAGCCAGTCCCAGGCTACCGTTCCGGCCATATTCAGGTATTTTGTTCCCTGTACGGAAAAAGCATCTGTTTTTACCTTAAAGTCCATGTTGGCACCGGATTGAATAAAGGTATTCCATTTAATGTTTAATCCGCTCTCAAAATCAGAAATGATAAGGCCTTGGGGCACACGTAAACCGTTTACACCCAGGTTGAGCATGAAACTGTCGTTTACGCCGTTAACCTTCAGCACGGCCCTGCAGGGCTCGGTGCGGAAAGCCGGAAGAATGGTGGTGGTGCCATCCCATATAGCGTTGCCGGCATTTACTTGCCTCGATTTGCCGCTGATGATTTTCCGCGCCTTGCTCAAATCTCCGTATATGGTGATTGTCCAATCACATTGCTTGGTAAATTCCGCTCCAAAATTTATGGTTTCTCCTTTGGAAAAATCAGCGGCTGTTTTGCTGGCCGTGAAGGGTTTTACCATCGCAAACGGGCCGTTCAGGTCTTCCAGACTGGGGCCTTCAAACTGCTTGTTATCGCGCTTGCAGGAAGCTATGATGAACAGCAGGGGTAATATGCGAATTATATTTTTCATTTTCATCAGAATGTCATGTTGTAAATGGCTTGCATTTGTCCGATACTGTAATCACGGAATGCCTGTGCCTTGTTTTGAAATTGCATGCGCTGGTACATTAGTGCGAGGTAGGTTTTACCACCAAAACGCACCCTGAAACCCGCTGCTGCTGTGCTGTGCTTCTGGTCTGCCGAAAAGCCTGTAAAATCAATAACCTCGGTATAATCATTG
>Ga0194129_10010474_pt1 | contig 10100 bp, 9 predicted proteins | sample TA2KigCa35mmetaG_FD_150862 | JGI IMG/M metagenome (GOLD analysis project Ga0194129, IMG submission 150862) | Freshwater microbial communities from Lake Tanganyika, Tanzania - TA2015038 Kigoma Deep Cast 35m | ecosystem: Environmental > Aquatic > Freshwater > Lake | place: Tanzania: Lake...
AGTGGTTGGTCGGCGTGCTTGGCGATGGACCGAATCTCAGCGACGTACTCCTTGCCGAAGCAGGCCGCGATCATATCGACGAGCCGACCGCCAAGGATCGCCAGACCTTTGCCGGCCGCGATCACGAGCGGGCGGAAGACGAGCGGAAAACTACTGGCCCGCTCGGTGCAGAGTTCCACGACGTCATCCAGCAGTCGGCCGATGTTCTTGGCCTCCTTCTGGGCGACGTGGTTCCAGCGGGTGTCAGGTGGGGCCTCCAGATCGACGTCGTAGGTGGGGAGGCCGGTTTCTTCGTAGGGTTTGAGTTTCATGGATTGAGTCTTGGGTCTGGGTCTGGGTGTGGGCCTGAGGGTGGGCTGGGTTTTGGCAGGGTCCCTCATCGTGCCGCCAACCGACATTCGCTGCCAAAGCACTGGTACCGGGAGGGCGAGCAGCAGCTGGGGGACTGGTACTCGAACGTCTGGACCTTCTCCGAGTGGATTTTCCAGTAGCCCTGCTCGCGTTTGAGGGCCACGAGCGAGACAACGTCATATTGGTCGTCCGACAGCGCGAGCCGATATCTCACCGCGGCCTGGCCCGAGTTGCCGGCGAGCTTGATGACCTGCGCGTCCAGTACCTCCATGGCGACCGCGTACTGGACGAACCTGGTGGCGGCCTGCTTCCTGATCTTGGCCTTGCTGGACTTCGTGAAGCAGTCCGCGAAGCCGTCCAGATCCTCGGCGCAGGCAGCCTCGGCGACAGTGTTCAGGCAGGCTTTCACGTCGGCCTGCTCGCCGCTCTCTGGACTTACGCGGAGCCGGCCGGAAGGGGGCTCGGCGGCAGCAAGGGGCCGGAAAGCGAGCAGCACGGCCAGGGTCAGGACGCCGGTCGGGAATAGATATCTTTGAACCCTCATGGGGTCCTCCTTTGGAACGGGAATGGGTTGGGGCATGAAAAAACCCGCTCCTACCTGGATATGGCGGGAGCGGGCTGGAAAAAGCGCACGGCGAACCTGCTGATTTACTGCCGCGACTTGATGAGCTGGTCTTTCTGCGAACGCGTGAGCTTCTTTACGGCCGCCTCCCGCTTTAGGGCCGCCGATTTGGACTTCATGGGCTCGCTGTAGGCCACCGTTACAGGAAGCCGGCTGCGGGTGTACTTCGAAGCCTTGCCGGCTGCGTGGGCCTTCAGCCGCTTGGGTAGGTCGTTTGTGATGCCCGTGTAGAGCGAGCCATCACGGCAGCGGAGGAGGTAGACGAGCCAGCGGGAGGGAGAGGGGCGGGCGGTAGGCATGCGGGCCGATCATGGCTGCCGAGGTGCGCCGCTGAACAGGGCGTGCAGGGCGGCGAGCATTTCGGGAGTGAGCGAGGCCAACCGCTGACGCACCTCCTCCGGCAGCTGGTCCCACGCCATTGACAACGAAAACTCACCCTCGGAAGCGGTTTTCGTTGAAACTGTGCCGGATTCTGTGCCACCCTTCCGTGAGACCCTTGTTTTCCCCGAGGTTTTCTTGGAAATTCGAATCCCGCCCTCTCCGCTGGTTGGTGAACGGCAGAACGAGGGCATGCCGGTCTTCGGCCAGGAGGCTCGTGGATGAGACCCTTGTGCACGATCAGCTGTCGGAAGATCGCCCTGGGAGTCATGCTGACCGCGTGCGTGGCGGCCGGGCCGGCCGGAGGGGTCGAATACCCGTTGGTGCCGGTGGGCAACGGCGGCAACGCGAACGACACGACCGGGTTCGGGGCCGTGACGAATCCGTTTTGGATCGGGAAGTACGAGGTGACGATTGGCCAGTACGCCGAGTTCCTCAACGCGGGGCTCTTCGGGGATTTCCGTGGCTGCAGAGTGTCGACGGGCGTACAGGTTCAAGAATGGGGAAGTGCATGGCGGACGGCGTGATCAGTGGGGCCGAAACCCACTGCATTCACCTTCAAAGGCTGCCTTTTCCCCTGTGTTTTCCGACCATCGGGCTTTTGGGCCCAGCTTGGAGGAGAGGGGGCGCCGCGGGGGCCGGGACCAGCACGTTCCCTGGAGTAAAACCGACGATTTTCCGGGATCCAGGCCCCCTTGCCACGAAATTCCCGGAAGAACCCAACGCGGTGGCAGCAACCGACACGTACACGCTCTACAACGCGAACATGGGTTCGGACGCGAGAACGTCGGGCATCGTGCGGTCAGGTTCTCCAGGCGGCTACGCCTACGCCGTGACCGGCCCGAGCGGAACGACGCCGGTGGGCGCCGACAGCCCCGGCAATCGTCCCGTCACGTTCGTGAGTTGGTTCGACGCGGCCCGGTTCACGAACTGGATGGCCAACGGTCAGCCGATTGGAGCCCAGGACCCGACGACGACCGAAACGGGCGCTTACGCGCTCAACGGGGCCACATCGGGCACGGGGCCGGCGCGGAGCGCGATCAACCCAAACACCGGAACCGCCCCCACGTTTTTCATCCCGACGGAGAACCAATGGTACAAGGCAGCCTACTACTCGCCGTTGCTCAACTCGGGTGCCGGCGGCTACTACGACTACGCGACCCAGAGCAACGCGAACCCAGGCAACGTGATCGGTAGCGGGACGAATCAGGCAAACTATCGTCCCCTCGGCTTTTACGCGGTGACGTCATCGACGAGCACCTCCCCCGGCCAGAACTACCTGACCAATGTGGGCGCCTTCACCGCGAGCCCCTCGTACTACGGCACCTTCGACCAGTGTGGCAACGTGGGTGAGTGGAATGACTTCACGGGAGCGGCCAACTCGTCACGGGGCCGGCGTGGAGGAAGCTTCAGCAACACCCTCTCTCCCAACGCCCTGTCGGCGACCTATCGCGACGGCCACGAAACGTCGTACTCGGATCAGGTGACCGGTTTTCGGCTCGTGAGCGCGGTGCCGGAACCCGGCTTGTCGGCCACCGCGGCCGGTGTGGTGCTGGCCTGCTGGGTGGTCCTGCGAAGGAGCCGACTCGGTCTGGCCAGACGATCACTTCGGAGGGTCGCTTAGGGCACGTCCGAGAGCCGTGGATCGCCGGCTTCGCGTGACGGCCACCAAGCGGTGAGGCGCGCGTACCATGTGGGTGCAGACGATCGTCGATCCCGGCAGCAAGACGGGGATCCTCGATCCGAGCAGGATCGGCACAGGTACTCGACCTTCCGCTCCACCACGCGGGTTTCCTCCTCCACGATTTCCGTGCGGAGCCGTTTCCGCGTCCGCACCCGCCCCGGACAGTCGCACGGCGTCTCCCCGCAGTCGCAGCACGAAGCCGGCGGCTGGCGCGCGAGACCCCAGGGGCTCGAGCCGCATCCGGGCAAGCAGATCGGCTCGCAGTCGACGTCGTAGGTGTTCTTCGGCACCTTCTTCGTGCCGAAAATGTAGACACAGATCGGCTCGAGATCGCACGTCGCCCCGCAGCGCAGGCAGGCCGGCGGCGCGGAGGCGGCGCCCAGCGCGAGCATGGCTGCGATCGGCACCGCGAAGCACGCCGTGCGACGGAGCGGTGTCGATCTCATGGGCTGGTCTCCGGTGGGACGGGGTCAGAAGTCGAAGTCGATCCGCATGCCGTAGGCATCGGTCATGCTGTTGCCCTTGTTCGTCCGGGAGTCCTCGAGAAACGCCCGGATGTAGTTGAACTTCCAGCGGGTGTACGGGTTGAGGTACCAGTTGAGCCCGACGGTGAAGTCGGTGAGGTTGTTGCCGCGGATGTTCTCGTCGTTGAGCACGATGTTCGAGAATCGGGCGGCGATTTCCCACGCCCCGAGCCCCGTCTGGATACCCTGCGACCTGGTCCGGACCCGGAAGAAGTCCTCGTGGGGCCGCAGCCGATCGTGAATCCCGAGCTTCCGGTCGTACGGCCGGTGCTCCCCGGTGAGGAAGTAGCTCAGCTGGGCCATGTAGCCGTTGAAGAACAGGTTGGGGCCGCCGATCTGATCGACCACGGCGAAGGCGTATTCCGACTGCAGGGACAGCGGACCGAGGATCAGCGCGAACTCGGGGTCGAAGAGCTGGAAGTTGTGGGCGGGGATGAGTCCCGTGTCGACGAAGATCGGCGCGAACGGGCCCGGGACACCGTTGATGTAGTTGCTCGGCGACGGCGGTCCGACGGGACCGAACACGCCCTTCGGCTGCTGCTTGCGGATTTCGGGCGTGTTTCGGAAGCGGACCTGCTTCTGGTAGGCGTCGCGAAAGCTGTAGCCGGCCCCGAGATGGAGGTAGAAGCGGCCGTCGCTCGACTCGTCCCACCAGGGCAACGCGGTTCCGCGCATGGTGAGGGCCTGGCCGCTGTCGAACGAGTCGTTGCCGACGTTGTCGCTGTTGGTGCGGAACGTGCCGATCGCCCACGTCCCCCGCTCGTTCTCCGCATTGCCGTAGACCATCACGCCCATGTTGCGGGCGGGGGCGAAGGTGTCGACGAGCGACCGCTCCATGAAGGTGTTGTTGCGGTTCTGGGTCACCCGCTCGAGCGAGAACGGCTCGAAGTAGTGTCCCGCCCGGATGTGCTGCAGGTAGGGCAGATCCTTCCACTCGAGGTAGTTGTCGAGATAGCTCGGCTGATTGGCCAGCGCGAAGTCCACGCCCAGCGAGTAGTCGAGCACTTCGAAGCTGGTGCCACGGGCCCCGATCCGCAGCCGGCGGAACTGCACGCCGTCCTGCAGGTCGCCGACGTCGATCCGACTCTCCTCATCCTGGCCGAAGTACACGGTATCGGCCTGCACCTGGCCGGTGAGGACCATCGTGGGCCTCCTGGCGTCGTCCTTCTTCTTTTTCTCGGCGGCCCGGAGGAGCTGCCCCATGCTCTTCTCCAGGGCCTCGAGCCGTTCCACGGCACCCGTCGGTCCGCCCTCGTCGCCGCGGCACGGGTGCACGAACGCCGACAGGCCGGTCCCCAGGAGGACGGCCGAGAGCAGGAGCACGGAGGTCGCGTGGAGCCTCGACACCTCGTCATAATCGGCACGATCCGCACGATCGGTTCAAACGCCCCGGCTTTCCTAAGGTTCAGGGAGCGGTGGGCTGGGCTGACGGCGGGGCCTCGTGAGGCGCGGAGGGACGGCGATGAGAAGGTTGGCAAGGCAGGAGGTCCGGGAACTCGACCGGCAGGGGACCGAGGAGTTCGGGATTCCGGGAGTGGTGCTGACGGAGAACGCCGGGGCGAGCGCCGCCAGGCTGCTGCATTCGTGCCCACGTGACCGCGACGTTCGTGGCCGAGAAGCCGGGGTTCACCGATGCCGCGATGGTCACGGGCAGGGTGCACGTCCTCGGGATCGGCGTCCCGCGATGCCTGCTCGAGCGGTTCGACGTCAGTCCGTGAGTTCCCGGCCGAGGAACGTCCAGGCGAGGGCCTCCATGAAGGCCTTCTGACGATTGTCGGCGGCGCCGCCGTGGCCCCCCTCGATGTTCTCGTAGTACAGGACGGGCTTGCCGTATTCCAGGAGCCGGGCCGTCATCTTCCGGGCGTGCCCAGGATGCACGCGGTCGTCCCGGGTCGAGGTCGTGATCAGCACCGGTGGGCAGGCCTGGTCGCGAGTCAGGCTGTGATACGGCGAGAAGTTGCGGATGAAGGCCCACTCCTCCGGCTTGTCGGGATCGCCGTACTCGCCGATCCAACTCGCCCCGGCGAGCAGCCGGCTGAATCGCCGCATGTCGAGCAGCGGCACCTGGCAGACCACGGCTCCCAGCAGATCCGGCCGCATGGTCAGCACGTTGCCGACGAGCAGGCCGCCGTTGCTGCCCCCCATGATGCCGAGGTGCCTTGGCGACGTGACCCGACGGGCGACGAGATCCTCGGCGACGGCGACGAAGTCTTCGTAGGCACGACGTCGATTCGCCTTCAGGGCCGCCTGGTGCCAGCGGGGGCCGAATTCTCCACCGCCGCGGATGTTGGCGATCACGTAGACCCGCCGCCGCTCCAGCCAGGCCGCGCCCACGACGGGGCTGTAGCCGGGCACGAGCGGGATCTCGAAGCCCCCGTATCCGTAGAGCAGGGTCGGTGTGGATCCGTCGAGGGGCAGCTCCCGCGGTCCAATCTGGAAGTATGGAATCCGGGTGCCGTCCTCCGACACCGCCTCGTGCTGCTCGACCGTCATTCCCGCGGCGTCGAAGAAGGCCGGGGTCCGCTTGAGCTCCTCCGGCGGCTTCGCGGGCATCGCCGCCGAGCCGAGCGACAGCGTCGACGGTTCGAGGGGGCTGGAGGTCGTCAGCCAGTAGTCGTCCGACTCCATCTCGTCGACGGCCACCGCCGATGCGGTGCCGAACTCCGGCACGCCCGCGAGCGGGTCCCTCCGCCAGCCGCCGTCTGCGAAGGTGAGCACGGCCACGCGGCTGCGGACGTTCTCCAGGGTGGTCAGGAGGAGGTGGTTGCGCGTGCCGGCCCAGGCCGCCAGCGACGTCCGCTCACCGGGCTCGAAGAGCACGTGAAGCGAGCGGTCGCCCTTCAGGAAGGCCTCGAAGTCGGCGGCGAGCAAGGCTCCGGCCGGGTACGTGCCCGCGCCCACGGTCCAGGGCGACCGCAGCTCGATCAGCAGCCACTCGCGGTGGACCGAGGCGCTGGCGTCGTCGGGCTTGGCGATCCTGATGAGCCCGCCATCGCGGCGGAGGAACAGCTCGCTCGTCCAGAAGGTGATCTGCCGGGAGATGAACTCCCGCTCGAACCCGGGCGTGAGGTCGCAGGCGACTCCGACGCCCATGTCGTCCGGCCGACCCTCGAAGACGACGGGGGCGGACGCCAGGGGCGTGCCCCGATCCCAGCTGCGGACGGTGCGTGGATAGCCCGACGCCGTCAGGGAGCCGGGGCCGAAGTCCGTGGCGACGAGCAGACTGTCGGAACGCCGCCAGGCGACGCGGCTCTTGGCTTCCGGCAGCGTGAACCCGGTGGCGACGAATGCCTTGGCGTCGAGGTCGAACTCCCGGACCACGTCGGCATCGGCCCCGCCGCGGGAGAGCGCCACCAGACACAGCCGGCCCTCGGGTTCCAGCACCGTGGCCCCATGCCAGACCCAGTTTTCGCCCTCGGCCCGGGCGACCTGGTCGACGTCGAGCACGGGCTCCCAGGCGGGCGCGGGCTGGCGGTACTCGGCGAGCGTCGTCCGCCGCCAGAGTCCCTTCGGATTGGCGGCGTCGCGCCAGAAGTTGTAGAGGTGATCCCCGATCCTCATGACCACCGGGATCCGCGCTTTCGAGTCGAGGATCGAGCGGATCCGGTCTTCGACGTCAGTGAAGGCCGGGGCAGTGTTACCGCCGGCCAGGGACCGCGTGCTCTCCGCGTTCCGCTCCCGCACCCAGGCCAACGGCTTCTCGCCCATGACGTCCTCGAGCCAGAGGTGGGGGTCGTCCACGGTGTCGTCGGCCCGAAGCGGGGGAACGGCTGTCATGAGAAGCAGGAGCCCGAGCGTCCGCACGGTGCTGCGAAAGGGGCTCATCCGCGGACGTGACCCGCACCGGAGACGACGAACTTGTAGGTGGTGAGTTCGCGTGTCCCGCAAGGCCCCCGGGCGTGGAGTTTGTCGGTGGAGATGCCGATCTCGGCTCCCAGTCCGAGTTCGCCGCCGTCGTTGAACCGAGTGCTGGCGTTGATCATCACGCAGGCGGTGTCGACCCGGGATGCGAAGCGGCGGGCGGCGACCGGATCCTCGGTGACGATCGCGTCGGTGTGCCGGGATCCGTGCCGGTTGACGTGGTCGATCGCGGTGTCGAGCGAATCGACCACGGCGACGGAGATCTTCGGACCGAGGTACTCGGTGTCCCAGTCGGCCTCGGTGGCGGCGGCCGCCGCCGGCACGAGCCTGCGAGTCGCCTCGTCCGCCACGATCTCGACGCCGCGGGCCGCCAGGGCCGTGGCGATCCGCGGCAGAAACGCGGCTGCCGCGTCGCGGTGGACGAGCAGCGACTCCGCCGCGTTGCAGACGCCCATCCGCTGGCACTTGGCGTCGACTGTGATCGACTCGGCCATGGCGAGATCCGCGGCCCGGTCGACGTACACGTGGCAGTTGCCCGTGAAGTGCTTGAGCACCGGCATCCGGGCTTCCGAGCAGACGCGGCGGATCAGGGCTTCTCCCCCCCGGGGAATGGCGATGTCGATCAGGTCATCCATCATGAGGAACTCCCCCACGGCCTGACGGTCGGCGACATCGACCAGCTGCACGGCGTCCACCGGCAGATCGCTGGCGGCGATCGCATGGCGCACGCTCGCGATGATTCGGCGGCTCGAATGCGCCGCCTCCTTCCCGCCGCGGAGAATGATCGCGTTGCCCGAAGCGAGGGCCACGGCGGCCGCATCGGCAGTCACGTTGGGCCGACTCTCGTAGACGAAGAGCACCACGCCGAGCGGGACGCGGACCTTCCGAACCACCAGGCCGTTCGGACGGGTCTCCTCGCCGAGCACCTCCCCGACGGGGTCGGGCTGGGCCGCCACCGCCTCGACTCCGGTCGCGATCGCCTCCACCCGCTGCTCGTCGAGCAGGAGCCGGTCGATCTGGGCGGGCGTCAGGCCGTACGACGGCGCCGCGGCCACGTCGCGGGCATTGGCGGCGAGAATCTCTCCAGCGTCGGCCCGGATGCGGGCCGCGGCGGCCCGCAGGCAGGCGGCCTTCCGCGGCCCGGACGCCTCGCCCAGGTCGATCGCGGCGTGGCGGGCGCGGGTGGCGATCGCCCGACAGTGGTCGTGCAGCGAAGCGGTGGTCGTGGGAGAGGCGGGGGATGCCATGGCGGGCGTGCAGCGCCGGGAAAACCGTTATCGTACCCGCCGGAGCCCGCCTTCGCGCCCGCGATCCAGCAGGAGAGTTCGACCATGCACGCATTCCCCGTCCGCCGCCGATCCATGCTCGCCGCCGGGGCCGCCCTGGTGGGAGCGGCCATCGGTCGGCGTGGTGCCGCCGCAGCGGCGCCTGGCGGCGAGCCCAGGCTCGGCATCCAGATGTATTCGCTCCGCGGGTACCCCGTCGACGAAGCCCTCGCCCACGTCAAGGATCTCGGACTCGAGTTCATCGAGCTCTACCCCGGGATGTTTCCCGTCACCGAGGATCTGGCGGTGATCGATGCCATGCAGTGGAAGGTCAAGAACCTCGGGCTTACGATGACCGCGTTCGGCATCTGCCGATTCACGAGCGATGCCGACGAGAATCGGCGGCTGTTCGCGTTCGCGAAGGCGGCCGGCATTCCGATCCTCGGTGCCGACCCCGATCCGGATTCCTTCGCCAGCCTCGACGAGCTCGTGCAGGAATACGACATCCGGATCGCGATTCACAACCACGGGCCCACCCACCGCTACAACAAGGCGCTCGACGTGATGCGGGCGACCGAAGGCCATGACGAGCGGATCGGGGCCTGCGCCGACCTGGGGCACTTCATCCGCAGCGGTGAGAAGCCGACCGAGGTGATCCGGCTGCTCGCCGGCAGGCTGTACGGCATCCACCTCAAGGATTTCGCCGAGATGCAGGACCAGACGCGGGGTGTGATCCTGGGCAGGGGGCACATCGACGTGCCGGCCGTGTTCACGGCGCTCGAGCAGGCGGGGTTCCCGGCGGACGGTGCACTGTCGATCGAGTACGAGGAGAATCCGCAGGATCCGATCGCCGATCTCCGGGAGTGCGTCGCGGCCGCCCGCGCCGCGCTGGCCGCCACGTGATGCGGCCGAGGGGAGGAAGCATCGAGCGCGCGGAGGGTAGGATGCTGGTCGGCGGGGGGCTTGCCGCGGGTTGAAAACCCGCGCTCCTCTCAGGCACGGGCGGCCCCGAGCCCGCGCCACGCGAGGCGCAGTCCCCATCGCTTACGCGATTGGGGCTTCCGATGCGGGGTCCGGGGGGCGCGCCGCGGGTTGAAAACCCGCGCTCCTCTCAGGCACGGGCGGCCCCGAGCTCGCGCCCCGCGAGGCGCAGTCCCCATCGCTTACGCGATTGGGGCTTCCGATGCGGGGTCCGGGGGGGTGCGCTGCGGGTTGAAAACCCGCGCTTCTCTCAGGCACGGGCGGCCCCGAGCTCGCGCCACGCGAGGCGCAGTCCCCATCGCTTACGCGATTGGGGCTTCCGATGCGGGGTCCGGGGGGGTGCGCTGCGGGTTGAAAACCCGCGCTCCTTTCAGGCACGGGAAGGATCCCCGTGCTCCGCTAGCAGGCCGTGGAAAAACTCGCCTTCACAGCCG
>Ga0194129_10010477_pt1 | contig 10099 bp, 6 predicted proteins | sample TA2KigCa35mmetaG_FD_150862 | JGI IMG/M metagenome (GOLD analysis project Ga0194129, IMG submission 150862) | Freshwater microbial communities from Lake Tanganyika, Tanzania - TA2015038 Kigoma Deep Cast 35m | ecosystem: Environmental > Aquatic > Freshwater > Lake | place: Tanzania: Lake...
CTTTAACATCTACATGATCACCTAAAATTAGATTGAAAGGTGAAGATGTTAAGTCTGCAAGCGGCACAGTACATTACCTGTTGGAAACAAATATTGAATACGCACCGTTACAATGCATTAAGTTTTAAGCGTACGTATTGTCTTGCTTTCTAATGTGTATTTAGTAAGCTGTAATTGGTGATCCGTTTGTAGAGCCAGGTGTCCAGTCAATTAGAATGCTATTTCCGAAGTTGCTTGTCACAACAGAGATAGGTGGTTATGGACTAAAGGCACACAAAACATTTAGACTGGTTGAGTTGGCACTTAAACCGTGAGCATTACGTGCTTGTACCATAAAAGTGTAAATAACACCATTTTACAGGTTAGTTGTAATGTACTAAGTGAGGACAACATTTGATGCCTGCAGAGTAAATGGTAAACTACCAGTTGTGATATAGACATTGTAATCAATCACAGGAGTTCCACCATTCTAAGAACCTTATTGCCAAGTTATTCCAATTTGAGTAGCGCTTCGTGTTGCAACATTTTCAGCTAGAGTTGTTGGCGCATCAGGAACTGTAACTATAACTGCACCGTTGCCCAACGTAGAATTCAAAGAGTCACCATAAGAGTTAAAGGCAACTACTTTAGCACTGACACTAGATCCCCATTAAAGATTGTAAACACCACCACGCAAGGTCGCTATTGGTATTTGACAACTAAGTGCCGTGATGATTGTGGATGTAGTTGCGTCACAGTGTGTGAAGTCTTATCCAAATGTGACACCATCATATGTTAGTATGTAAACTCTATATCCAAGTATTGGTGAACCCATCGACGATGGTATTGTCCATTGAATCTTAACAGTGGTTGGTAAAAGTGTTGTAGTAGGTGCCGCAGGCTATGCTGGTACCTAAGCAGCTAATACAAATAGACTGCTAGAGAAAACACTATATCCGAACGATGTCTATGATCTTACTTAGAAAGCGTAAGTTTTGCCGAATGTTAATCCCACAACTGTTATTTGAGATGTGAGAACGTTAGTTTGGTACGCGATGAATTATCCATTTTCTGCACCTTGGTCGTAGAACACATCGTAGCTAATAACAGGAACTCCTCCATTGCTTGCTCCCTGTGACCACGTCAGACCAATTTATACAGCATTGGTTATTGATGGTACGTTTGCCAAATTCACAGGTGCGTCTGGGTAAGTCAGTAAGTATGCACCGTTTCCAACTGCTGAGTTTCCAGACTACCCAATTATGTTCTTAGCGACGACGTAAGCGTATACCGAAACTCCCCAGTTAAGAGAAATTGGCGCTCTGTTCAAAGTTGACTTAGGTATTGAGCAGGATGTTGTAGAAATAATCGTCGATTAGCTACCATCACAATACTACAAGTTTTATGAGTATGTTAAACCATCAGAGTTTTGCACGTAGATCAAGTAACTTGTAATAGCACTGCCGCCGTCTTGTGGTGCAGCCCATGAAAACACGATGTTGGTTCCTGATGCCACCGTCGTCACACCAGTTGGAGCATCAGGCTATTAAGCCACTAGAACTGGAAGAGCTGTAGATGGTAAACTTAGTCCAACTGAATTTCTTGCTAGAATTTAGAAGTAGTATGTTTGTCCTTTAACTAGTGTGGTTGTTGTAGTGTAACTTAAAGCCGTGATGCCAGAGACGAGTACAACAAAGTTACTGTTAGTTGATGAGTAGTTGATTGTGTAGTCTAGTACTGGTGAGCCACCGTTCGAAAGACCAGCCGACCATGTTAATCCAACTTTAGTTGCTGTAGTTACTGCAGGATTATTAGCAACATTGAGAGGTGCATCAGGCACATATTAAATCAGAGCTGACCCACCTGCAGTTGAAGGACTTGAATCACCATAAACATTAGTTGCTATTATTTAAGCAAGAACTTGATTGCCTAACACTAAGTTGAATGGTGCAGCTCGTAGAGTAGCAAAAGGAACGATACACTTAGTAGTAGTTAAAATTGTGGCGTCCGTAGCACTTGAGCAATAGCTTGATTCAATCGTGTAAACTAAAGTAGACGAACGAATTAGGACGCTATAAGCAGTTATTGGTGATCCGCCTGTATTGGCTGGCTCTGTCCATTGAATTATAACTGTATTTGTAGAAACAGTTGTTGATGGAGCCAGTGGTGAATTAGGTTTAAATGCACACAAAATACTTAAAGTAGATGAGTAGCTAGATATGCCAAACGAGTTACTAGACTAAACTACGAAAGTGTATGTTGTGCCTGTTGTTAAACCTGTCAAAGTGGTCGACGTTGTAGTGATTCCTGTCTGCAATTCAACATAAGCACCACCTCCAGTCGAAGCACTAATTGTGTATGAAGTGACATAAGCTCCACCGTTTGCAATTCCATTAGACCAACTCAATCCAATTGATGTTTGTGTCTTTGAAGCTAAGACCTCTGCTAATGACACAGGTGCGTCCGGATTAGTCAATATAACAGCCATGCCGTTAACCTGCTCTGCGGAGACATCAGAGTTACCATATAAGTTAATAGCGAGTACTTGTGCGTAAATACTTGATCCCCATGGCAAACTGAATGGCGCAGCAGTCAAAGTCGATATAGGTACCAAGCAATACATTTGAGACTTAATTGTTGCGTCTGAACCGTCGCAGCTTGAAAGTATTAAACTGTAAGTCAAATCATTTTACTTTAATCTAATCTAATATGATGTAATTGGAGAACCCTAGTCGAAAGGAGCGGTCCATTGAACTTTCACAAAGTTACCCTAAATTTGAGTTGTGGGTGAATTTGGTTGATCTGGTTTTTGGGCAGCTAGTATTGTAGTGGCAAGAGAGGCGACAGAGTAACCTACTGAGTTTAATGCATAAACTTAGAAAGTATAACTTGTACCAGCTGATAGTCCAGTTGCTGTGTAAGTTAGAGCAGTAATCTAAGTTTCAAGCGTAGAGAAAATATTTGTTCCTAATCCGCCGTCAAATGTCACTTTATAACTAAGTATAGGTGTTCCACCAGTTTGTCCTGGCGTCCAAGTAATTGTAATTTGTTTTCCAGTAGTCAAAGCTGGATTATTTTAAGGTTTGTTAGGAGCATCCGGTACTCTTAAAATAACTGCGCCATTTCCATTTGCCGATTACGCAGACTCTCCACGCAGATTGATAGCAATAACATTTGCATAGATACTTGATCCCCATGCCAAGTTGTAGGGCGCAGCTGTAAACTGGGATTGTAAAATCGTGCAGGTACGCTGGCCGACTACAGCAAGATTTGATCCATCACAAATTGACTTGTTCTCGACATATGTTGTGCCGTCACTTGTCAAGAATTTAATGATGTAGCTTGAAATTGCTCCACCTCCATTATTTGCGGGTATCGTCCAACTAACTATAACAGAGTTATCTGAAATGGAAGTCAATGGCGCATTTGGTTAGCTCGGCACTTAAATTGCTCTAATTTGAATTGGTGTTGAGTATGCACTTAAGCCAACAGAGTTACGTGACTGAACTAAAACTGTGTATACAGTGCCTGGTGTTAGTACTTATTAAGCTGGATTAGTCTAGAAGAACTGAGTATGCAATCCACTTGCCCAAACTACGTAGTTATTAATCGACTCTTAATAGCTCACTGTGTAGTCTAAGACAGAAGAACCGCCGTTCTAAGCTCCATCTTGCCAAGTAAGTCCGATTACAGTAGCACTAGTTACAGCTAAGTTGTTTGCTACATTAACAGGTGCATAAGGAACTAAGACAATCGTACCACCATTTCCAACTTACGAGTTGGCACTTTAACCATAGAAATTCCATGCCGTGACGTATGCTTATATTTAATCACCCTGTTAAAGAGAGAAAGGTGCTGCTTAGAGTGTAAGTAATGGTATCGAACAACTTAATGCAGCTACGATACTTGCCACTGAGCCATCACAATAAGTAGTTTCTTAAGCAAATGTGGCAGCTGATGTTTTGATGTAGATGCTAAACTTAGTGATTGGTGAACCGTTTTCACTTGGAGCAACCCAATTAATAACACCATTGTTTGCCACGACGCTTGTTATCGGTGCTACAGGTTAAGCAGGTATAGTCGCCACCAAAACAGTGACAGTGTTTGAATAGAGTGATAGACCATACAAATTTCTAGCTTAGACTTTAAACTAGTATGTCTTTCCTGTGAGCAAATTAGTGGCCGTGTAATTAGTGCCGAGATTGTTAGTTTTCAATTCTACAAAATTGCCTGTCGACTGATCATAGCTGATCGTGAAGTCTATTACACTTGAACCACCATTACTAACACCTGGCGTCCATGAAAGTCCTACTGAAGTTGCTGTTCTTGCAATAGTATTTTCAATTAGGTTAAGAGGAGCGTCAGGTTTCGTGAGAATGATGGCGCCACTGCCTGGATCTGAAGCAGTTGAATTACCGTAAGCATTCTTTGCAATTACCTTAGCATAAACTTAAGATCCCCATACCAAGTTGAAAGGTGCTGCATTGAGTACAGTGGATGGTACACTACAGTAACTTATGCCTGTTTCTGAGAAAGTCTTTCCGTCACAGTTTTGTAAATCTTAAATATAGCTTCCATCAAACTTATTGATTAGTATATGGAAACCAGTTATAGGCGATCCTCTACTATCGGGTGAGTTCCAACTAATAATCACATTATCATTGATAAATACAGTTGTAGGAGTTACAGGTTTATCAGGTACTTAAGCAGCAAGTATCTAAACTTCTGTGGAAGGTGAACTTGCGCCAACTACATTGATTGCTGTGACTTAGAATTTATACATGGTTCCAGTGACTAAGTTTGGTGCAGTGTACGTATTTTAGTTAAGACCTGAAATCACTTAGCTGTAAGATCCACTGCCAGCTGCCAATGAAACTGCATAGCCAGTGATTGGAGTGCCTCCTGTTTATGTTGGAGTATTCCACTAGATAGTGATTTGATTTGCGTTAGTTGACTACGCATTATTGCTGACTATAGGTGCGTTTGGAACTGTCAAAATAATAGCACCGTTGCCTGGCTCAGATAAAGCAGAAGTACCGTATGCATTAGTGGCTGTAATGATAGCGAATATGCTTGAGCCGTAGGGCAAATTGTACGGACTTGCCAATAGAGTGCTCACTGGTATTGTGCAACCTTGAGTGAACAAAATGGTCTGAGTTGTTCCCAGACATGCTACTATCTCTTCCGTGTATGTTTGACCGTCAGCTTATCTAATCTACACAGAGTAAGCAGTGATGACTGATCCTCTTGCTTGTGCAGTCCAAGACACGGCGACTCCGTTACTAACTATTGTTGTTGCAACATTCAATGGTTTGTCTGGCTTTTGCGCAGCTAGTATTTTCACTGTGCTGGAAGAAGCGCTGAATCCTACTGCATTTCTAGCTTGCACATAGAAAGTGAAATTTTTACCTTCAGTAAGTGTGACTTGAGTAGTATAAAATTTCGAAGTTACGCCTGAAACAAGTTGCACAAAGTTATTTGTCGATTAGTCCCCTTAGTCCCAGTATATAGTGTAATCTATGACTGGTGTGCCACCGTTTGAAGCTCCATCACTCCATTAGAATCCGATCTGAGTTGCAGATGTTGCGGTAACATTATTGAAAAGACTAACCGGAGCATGAGGAACCAACTAGATAACTGCGCCATTTCCAACCGTTGACAATGCAGATGTGCCATAGTTGTTCGAGGCAGTAACTTTAACATTAATTGGCTGTCCAAGTATCAAATTGTATGGAGCACTTGTGAACTCGGACAAAGGTACTGTGCATTTTCTTGCAGCTAAGATATTTGAATCTGCTCCATTGCAGTACAATAAGTTTTGCAAATAGTTACCATTGCTCTGTTACATGTAAATCGCATAGCTTGTTAATGGCAGACCATTATTTGCTGGTAGACCCCAAGTTATTATAATTTAGTTAGCAAGATTTGCACTTTGAACACTTTGCGGCACGTCAGGAATTGTAGCACAAAGTATCGTTACTGTGTTGCTTGCCAAACTCAAACCGAATGAATTTCTAGCTTACACATAGAATTGATAGCTCACACCAGCAGATAAAGTGTTTGCAGTGTATGTCAATCCTGGCTAATTAATGGCAAGTAATGTAAATGAACCAAATGTGCCTGGACCGGTTTGTGTAGCCATACTGATTTGATAATCTAACACTGGCGCACCACCTGAGTTTATTCCTGCAAACCATTTGATTGTAATAGATGTTGGTGAGCGATTTGCAATTACTTCTTGTAATTAAGTAGGAGCGTCTGGATTAGTTAAAATTACTGCTCCATTTCCTAAGTCTGAAGTATAGGATGCTCCATACTGATTAAAAGCAGTCACTGTTGCCGAAATACTTGAACCCCATACCCAGTTAAATGGTGAGCTCATTAGGGCAGTTATCGGTATCAAGCATTTAGTTGTCGTTTTAACTGGATCTGTTGAGCCGTCACAACTTGGGCTTGTTGCAAACGAAACACCATCAGAAGTTAAAATCTTTATAATGTAGCTTGTTATCGGCGAACCATTATCATTAGGTGCTGTCCAAGATATTTACACGTCATAAGAGATAACCTATGTAGTTGGTGCGGTAGGCTTATCTGGCGTTTGTGCTGCAAGTACTGTTATACTATTCGAGAAATCGCTGATACCATACGAGTTTTAAGCTTGAACTTTGAAAGTATATGAAACACCCGGCTGTAAATTCTTAGCTACGAAATTAGTAGAAGTACTCGAGCCCAATACTACAAAAGTATTGATTGTTTGGCCTTAGTTATAACTAATTTGGTAGCCAGTCACAGGAGTGCCACCATTTTGTGCACCTTGACTCCAAAGCAAGTAAATGTTTCGACCATCAGATTGAGTAGGATCGTAAGCTAAGTTTTGGGGCGCATCCGGATTAGTGTAGATTATATCCCCTGTGAGTGTTTCTGCTGAGAATGCTGATGTACCAACAATATTAGTTGCACTAACTTTAGCTATAATTTGTTAGCCCCAAGCAATTGCGAATGGAGAAGCAATCAGAGCTGAGATAGGTACAGTGCATTTAGTCTCATTAACTACGGTTGCAGATGAGCCATCGCAAGTTGCTGTGTATGGCAAGAAAGTTCCACCTTGAGATCTAACTTGTATTGTGTAGGCTGTTATATTAATGCCACCCTAATATGGGACTGTCCAATCTATCAGCACGTTTTACCCAATAACTTAAGTCGTTGGTGCATCTGGAACATCGGGTATTTAAGCAGCAAGAATAGTGGCAGAATTGGAGAAAGCACTTAACCCAACAGAGTTGCGTGCTGCTACCTAGAACTTATAGTAAGTTCCTTAAGTAAGTTAAGTAGCTGTGTAACTTCTGCTTGTTAAACCAGCAACTAGTAATATCATGTCTCCATTTGTGACACCCTAGTTGTAGAATACTTCATAAGAAGTTATTGCTTATCCACCATTAGAAGAACCATCTAACCAAGTTAAGCCAATTTAAGTAGCAAGCGTGACTAGTGGATTATTTGAGAGACTTAAAGGAGCATCAGGCACGAGCACCATTAAAGCAGAGCCACCAACAACAGATATTGATGACTGGCCATAAGCATTGTAAGCTATAATTTACACATTTATAGTCTCACCTAGAACTAAATTAAATGGACTGGCTCTTAGTGTAGCGAGTGGAATGGTACAAGTTGTGTGGAATGCGATTGTTGAATCGGCACCATTGCAGCTTGTTAGCTCTGTAGCGTAGCCACCACCGTGTTTTCTAATGTAGACGATGTAACCGAGTAACTGTTATCCATTCAACTCAGGTGTAAACCAATCGATTACTACTTAGTTAGCAACGACAACAGAAGTTGGCTGAGCTACTGGCGATGGGACGGTCGAGCACAGAATAGAAGTAGGTAAGCTTTGAGCTGAGATGCCGAAGCTATTCCTTGCTTCTACTTTGAACGTGTAAGTCTTTCCAGCGGTTAAGCCTGTAGCAGTATATTGATTCTGAACTACTCCTGTTGCTATCACTGTGTCAACTCCAATAGATCCATCCGAGATTATATTGTAGTCTATTACTGGTGTTCCACCATTTGTGTCAGGTGTAGCAGGAGGAGGTGTCCAAGAGATAGTAATAGATGTTGCTGCTCTCAAAGGCACAACTTCACGAACTAAAGTAGGTGCATTTGGTACAGTGAGTATTATCGCTCCGTTTCCAACTGCTGACTCATCTGACAAGCCGTAGATGTTGAAAGCGACAACCTTTGCATAGATGTTTGAACCCCATGGATAGTTGAAAGTTGAACCTCTAAGTATATTGATTGGCACTTCGCATGTTCTGCTTGACTTGACAGGATCTGTAGATGCATCACAGTTGGTTGGCTCAATTGCGAACTCCGCACTGTTGTATTTCTTGATGTATACAGTGTAACCTGTGATGGGAGAACCATTATCGCTAGTGACGCCCCAAGTAATCTTCACATTTAGACCGCTGATGGATGTCACTGGTGCAGGTGGTGCACTTGGCTTCTGCGCTGCGAGAATAGTCACTTCATTAGAGTAGTCACTGTATCCGAATTCGTTCTGAGCTTAGACTTTAAACTTGTATGTTGTACCAGCTACGAGTCCTGTTGCTGTAAAGGTAGTTGTCGGTACTAGGATTCCTGATTAGAGAATGTTGTAAGAGCCGACAGCTGGATCCAATATTGAGACTCTGTAGTCAAACACTGGAGAACCACCATCTTTAACTCCAATCGTCCAGCTTAGTCCAATCTATGTTGCAAGAGTCACGGATGGTACATTTACTAAATTCAAAGGAGCATCTGGGTTTGTAAGTATCTTAGCACCAGTTCCAACTGCAGACCATGGTGAAGCTCCTTTAACATTAGACTATTGAACTTAAGCGTAGATTAGCGAACCCCATTCAATGCTGTATGGTATAGTTATAAGCGAAGTTATTGGAACTAAGCAGTACAAATCGGTTCTAACTTAGAGAGTAGAGCCGTCGCAATAGCTACTAGATGTGAACGTGCCATCGTGTTGCTTGATCTCAATCTTGTAACTTGTAATTGCTGTGCTTCCATCATCTGAGCTTGACCATGATATCTTAACGTTGGTTCCAGCTATCTAAGTTACCACATTAAGTGGAGCAGCTGGTTTTTAGGCTGCTAAAATCGTTAAAACGGAAGAAGCTGCGGATAAGCCAACAGAATTTCTTGCTTGTACTTGGAACTTGTAGTTGCTTCCTGCAACAAGAGTAAAGTCTGTTGTGTATGTAGTGCCGGTATGGCCAGTCTTAAGTTCTTATCCTAGTTGATTGACTCCTCCATCGAATAGAATTGTGTAGTCTAGAATTTGTGTTCCACCATCAGAGGCACCTGGTGTCCATGAGAATGAAATCACTGATCTACTTGTGACTGCTATGTTGTCTGCAAGTGAAATCGGTGCATCAGGTACTAGTACAATAACACCGCCATTACCAGCATCAGAAGCTTCCGAGCTTCCATAAGCATTAGTTGATATGACATAAGCGTAGATGCTGTATCCCAACATTAAATTGTAGGGAGCTGCTGTTAAAGTGCTTAGAGGTATAACACATGAGGTTTAAGCAATTACTGTATTGCTGATACCATTGCACACTGCGTTGTCAGTAATGTAAGTGAGTTAGTCACCTTTTCTGATATAGATGCTATATGCGGTGATTGGAAGACCATTCGTAGTAGGTGTTGTCCAATCAATAGTCACCATGTTAGTGCTAACGCTTGTAGTTGGTGGTGAAGCTAGCTTAGATGGCTTAGTTGCACACAAGATTGATACTGGCTCGCTAAGTGCTGAGTAATCATAGGCGTTCTTTGATTCGACTTTAAAGTTGTAAGTCAAACCAGCTTGTAAACCAGTAGCCTTGTACTGTCTTGTTGTGTACAGATCTGCCAAAACTGAATAGCTTCCTGTGCCCTAAGACATTGAGATTCTATAACTAGTAACTACCGCACCATTGTTATAAGTGCCATCAACCCAAGTGAAAGTAATGCTATCTGCAGCTCTTGCTGAAACAACTTCCGTTAGCGTTGTCGGTGCATCAGGGTATGTCATTAAGACTCCATTATCACCAGCGCCTGGAAGAGACTCTTGTGAATCTCCATATGAGTTGTG
>Ga0194129_10010479_pt1 | contig 10096 bp, 5 predicted proteins | sample TA2KigCa35mmetaG_FD_150862 | JGI IMG/M metagenome (GOLD analysis project Ga0194129, IMG submission 150862) | Freshwater microbial communities from Lake Tanganyika, Tanzania - TA2015038 Kigoma Deep Cast 35m | ecosystem: Environmental > Aquatic > Freshwater > Lake | place: Tanzania: Lake...
TCGACCGCCGAGGTCTGGGAGGCCGCCGAGCGCGTCGGCTATCCGCTGATCTACAAGCCCGTGGCCGGCGCCGGCTCCGCCGACACCTGGCGCGCGTCGTCGAAGGCGGAGCTCGAGGCGGTCCTCCGCCGTACGCACCACGTCGACGAGGCCAGCGTCGAGGAGTTCATCCAGGGGGACGAGTACACCTACGAGACGATCAGCGTCGACGGCGCGCCGGTCTACGAGGGCTGCTCGCGCTACTTCCCGAACGTGCTCGAGGCGCGCAAGAACGAGTGGGTGAGCCCGATCATCTTCACCCTCCGAGACCACGCCTCGGCCGAGCTCGCGCCCGCGATCGAGATGGGCCGCAAGGCGATCGCGGCCCTCGGGATGACGACCGGCTTCACGCACATGGAGTGGTTCCGCACGGCGAGCGGCGAGTCCGTCTTCGGCGAGATCGCTTGCCGAGCGCCTGGAGCGAGCATGGTCGACCTCATGAACTACGCGGCCGACGTCGACCTCTTCACCGAGTGGGCGCGCGCCGTCGTGCACGGTCGAATCGACGTGCCGCGCGAGCAAACGTACCATGCGGGGATCGTCTTCAAGCGGGCGAAGGGGCGCGGACGCATCGTCGGCTCCTCGGGCCTCGACGCCTTCCTCGAGCGCCACCGCGCCCACGTCGCGCGGCTTGACTTTCTGCCGCTCGGCTCGCCGCGCCGCGACTGGACGCAGACCTTCCTCGGCGACGGCAACCTCGTCGTGCGGCACCCCGACCGTGACACCGCGCTCGCCATCGCGCGTGAGGCCGCGGCCACGGTGCACCTCCACGCGAGCGAGTGACCCGAGCGACGACCGCTCGACGCGCCCGGACGCCACCGCGTATCCCGCCTCCGAGGGCCCTCTCGATGGTCCAGCGCCACCGCCTTCCCACGCCGCCCTCGCTCGCCCTCCTCGCGCTCGCCCTCTCCGGCTGTGGGAGCGGGGAGGTCGCGGGTGTCCCCACCCGCGCCACGGGCGCGAGCAACGCCTCGTCCGGAGGCGGCGGAGCGAGCACGAACGCCGGGAGCGGCGGCGCAGCCGGGACCAGCGCGACCGGCGGTAGCGGCGGGGCCGGCGGGACGCTCGCACCGAAGCCCACCTGTGACGACGACGCCAAGACCCGCGATTACTGCGGCGGCGACAAAGTCTCGAACGGCGACCCGAACACGCTCTACCGCTGCGAAGGCCCCGGGGCCGCCACCGTGAAGGAGGTCTGCGTCCACGGCTGTGTCGTCGCGGCGGGACACACTGCAACTCGCACGCGCCGCATTGGCACGCCTCACGTGCAGAGCAGGCGTGCTCGCACTTGCCGCAGTCGGCGTTCGAGCAGAAGACGTCGACGCACCTCGTCTCGTCGGCGCTCTTGCCCGGGCACGAGGTCGTACCGCCGACGCACTTGACCTTGCAGGCGCCGGCGTCGCAGATCTCGTTGGCGGCGCACTCGGTCCCACACGCTCCGCAGTTGCTCGGACCATGTTGATCGTCGACGCAACGGCCGTCGCAGTCGAGAGCCTCCTCGAGTCAGGCAGGTCCGGGCTCCTCGGCCTTGCAGGCCTCGAAGGCGAGGACGCCGAGGCAGACGGCGAGCAACAGGGTCGCGTTCATTCGACTGTTCATGGTGCTTCGAGCCTCGAGGGGCTGCTGCGAGACGGGCCCGGACCGTCGGCCCGGCGCATCATGAGCGTCAACCTCGCGTCACCCCTCCTGACACACCGGACATCGGTAGGTGCTGCGGCGGGCGTCGCCTTGATAGGTGCGCACGATCGCGGCCCCGCAGACGAAGCAAGGCTTGCCCGCGCGGCCGTACACGAAGATCGGCCCCTTGCCGACCTCGCAACCCTTCGGCGTGGTGCGCCGCGCAGCGAGCGTCGTGTCGCGCTCGTAGAGGTAGTGAGGAGCGTGGTGACGCCGCGCGTCGGCCCCGGGCCTACGCTTCGCGACGTTGTCCTGCATCACCTCGCGGGTGAGCACGACCAAGCGCTCGAGCGCAGCGCGTTCGACCGTCGAGACCCGGGCGAGCGGCGAGAGCCGCGCGTGGAAGCAGACCTCGCTCTTGTAGACGTTGCCGATCCCCGCGATGCGGCGCTGATCGAGGAGCGCGACGCCGAGCGGAACGTCCGGTGAGCGAGCGAGCCGCAGGAGCGCGTCACCGACGTCGAACGACTCGCCGAGGATGTCCGGACCGAGGTGCTCTGGCCCGAGCAGCCGGGCCAGCTCGCGCGTTCGAACGAAGCGGACGACCGGCGCCGAGAAACACACGGCGACCGTGCCCTCGACCTCGAGCATCACCCGCATCGCCCCACGCGACCGCCGCCACCGCGCCCCCGGTTCGTAGGCGTGCCAGAGCCCATCCATGCGCAGATGCGTGAGGAGCGAGACTCCACAGCCAAGCTCGATCACCAAGTATTTACCGTACGCGCGCACACGTTCGACGGAGACACCGACGAGGTCGCGGACCCGCGCGTCGCTCCGCGGCACCTCGATCGCTCGCAGCACCCGCCCCTCGAGCCGCGGCGCGAGGGCGTCGGCGATGCGATGCAGCGTGTCTCCTTCGGGCATGCGTGCACCTCGACCTGCAGGGGCGCTGAAATATGGCATACCCAGGCGTCCATGCCACGCGCCGCCAAGCCCCCGACGCCACGACGCACGACGCCTCGAGAGGACGCGCTCGCGAGCTTCTCGACGCCCGCGCGCTCCTGGTTCGAGGCGGTCTTCGACGCGCCCACGGACGCGCAGGCTGGGGCCTGGCCCGCCGTCGCCCGCGGTGAGCACGTCTTGCTCGTTGCGCCGACCGGGAGCGGGAAGACGCTCGCCGCCTTTCTCGCGGCCCTCGATCGGCTGATGTTCGCGGCGCCCCCCGGGACGCCGACGCTCACGCCGCACGAGCGACGACGCGGCGCCCCGATGGCCGACGCGCCGCGCGGCACGAGGATCGTCTACGTGTCGCCGATCAAGGCGCTCGGCGTCGACGTCGAGAAGAACCTCGTCGCGCCGCTCGTCGGCCTCCGGGAGGCGGCCCTGCGGCTCGGCGTCACGCCCGGCGAGGTCCGCGTGGCCGTGCGGAGCGGAGACACCACGGCAGCCGAGCGTCGCGCGATCGCTCGCGGCGACGCCGACATCCTCATCACCACGCCCGAGTCGCTGTATCTGCTCCTCACCAGCAAGGCGCGAGACGCCCTGAGAGGCGTCGAGACCGTGATCATCGACGAGATCCACGCGCTCGTGCCGAACGAGCGCGGCGCGCACCTGTCGCTCAGCCTCGAGCGGCTCGAGGTGCTCACAGGTCGCCCCGTGCAGCGCATCGGCCTGTCCGCGACGCAGCGGCCGCTCGACGAGGTCGCGCGCTTCCTCGCCGGCGCGAGGCCCGTCACGCTCGTCGATGCGAGCGCACCCAAGTCCCTCGACCTCCGCATCGAGGTCCCCTTCGCCGAGCCCACCGGCGATGGCGCCGAGGCCCACCTGTCTGCCAAGGAGGGCGCCGACGCCCTCGACGACGAGGACGTCTCGCTCAACGAGGACGCCCTATTCGACGGCGGCGCTGCCGGCCTCGACGGCGGAGCCCTTGCGCCCGTCGCCCCCTCGACCTGGGATCGAATCTTCCCGCGGCTCCTCGAGCAAGTCCGGGCCCACCGCAGCACGTTGATCTTCGTCAACTCGCGCCGGCTCGCCGAGCGGACCGCCCAGGCCGTGAACGAGCTCGCCGGGGAGGTGCTCGTCCACGCGCACCACGGCTCACTCGCTCGCGAGCAGCGCGCGCACATCGAGGGAGAGCTCAAGCGCGGCGCGCTGCGAGGCCTGGTCGCCACCAGCTCGCTCGAGCTCGGCATCGACATGGGGGCCCTCGACTGCGTGTTGCAGATCGAGGCCCCGCCCTCGGTCGCGAGCGGCCTGCAGCGGATCGGGCGCGCGTCGCACCACGTCGGCGGGGTGAGCCGCGGCGTCGTGATCCCGAAGCACCGGGGCGAGCTCGCCGCGTGCGCGAGCGTCGCCGACGGCATGATGCGGGGCGAGGTCGAGGCGATCCGCTACCCGCGCAATCCGCTCGACGTCCTCGCGCAGCAGCTCGTCGCCATGGTCGCGATGGATGCGTGGCGCGCCGATGACCTCTACCGCACCGTGCAGCGCTCCGCCTCGTTCGCGGAGCTCCCGCGCCACCTCTTCGAGTCGACGCTCGACATGCTGTCGGGCGTGTATCCGGTCGAGGAGCTCGCCGACCTCCGCCCCCGTGTTACCTACGACCGCGCGACCGGCGAGCTCACCGCGCGAGAGACGGCGCGGCGCGTGGCCGTCACGAGCGGCGGCACCATCGCGGACCGCGGGCTCTACGGCGTGTACCTGGCCGGGGCGACCGGCGCGAAGGGCCGCGTGGGCGAGCTCGACGAGGAGATGGTCTTCGAGACCAAGCCGGGCGACCGCTTCATTCTCGGCGCGAGCACCTGGCGCGTCGAAGAGATCACGCATGACCGCGTGGTCGTGAGCCCAGCTCCGGGCGAGCCCGGTCGCATGCCGTTCTGGCGCGGCGAGAACAGCATGCGCCCAGTCGAGCTCGGGCGCCGCATCGGCGAGCTTCATCGCTCGCTCGAAGGGATGCCGCTTCCTGCCGCGCACCGGCACCTCGTCGACGCCCTCCGCCTCGCTCCCGCGGCGGCCGACGCCTTGCTCGAGGACCTCCACGCGCAGCGTAGCGAGTCGGCGGTCCCGACCGATCGCCGCATCGTGATCGAGGTGTCGCGCGACGACCTCGGAGACGCGAGGGTGTGCGTGCTCTGCCCCCTCGGTGCCCGCGTCCTCGCGCCCTGGGCGATGCTCGCCGAGCGCGCCGCCGAGTCGGTGCTCGGGTTCCCTCTCGAGGCGCTCTGGACGAACGACGGCTTCGTGGTGCGCGTCCCGGAGGGCTCACCGCTCACCGTGGAGGGCGACGTGAGCTGGCTCTTCCCGCGCGGCGACGAGATCACCCCGAAGCTCACCGAGCTCGTCGCCGGCACGTCCATGTTCGCCGCGCGCTTCCGCGAGGCCGCAGCGCGCGCGCTCTTGCTGCCGCGTAAGCGCCCTGGGCAACGCACGCCGCTCTGGCAGATCCGAAAGCGGGCGCAGGATCTCCTGCGGGGGGCGCAGCGGCTGCACGACTTTCCGATCCTGCTCGAGACGTACCGTAAGTGTCTGACCGACGTGTTCGATCTCGAAGCGCTTCGCGCGCTGCTCGACGACGTCGCCTCGGGCGCGACCGAGGTTGTCACGCGCGAGGTGGACACGCCATCCGTCGCCGCGTCCAACGTGCTCTTCGGGTACGTCGCCAATTTCTTGTACGAGGGCGACGCGCCCGTCCTCGAGCGGCGGGCGGCCGCGCTCGCGATCGATCCGGCGAGGCTGCGCGAGCTGATGGGCGACGTGTCGCTCCGCGAGCTCCTCGATCCGGACGTCCTCGCAGAGCTCGAGCGCGAGCTGGTCCGTGCCGACCATCCACCGAGCACGCTCGACGGCTGGCACGATCGTCTCCTCTACCGCGGCGACGTGACCGACGCCGAGCTCGACGCCGACGCGCGCCCCTTCATCGCCAAGCTCATCGCCACGCGGCGGGCGCTCCGCTTGCGCGTCCACGGGAGCAGCCTCGTGATCCCGTCGGAGTACGCGAGCCGCTACCGAGACGCCCTCGGCGTGCCGCTCCCGCCCGGCCTCCCCGAGGCCTTCCTCACGTCGCCGCCCGAGCCGCTCCGCGACCTCGTCGTGCGCTACGCGAAGACGCGTGGGCCCTTCGAGCGTCGCGCGCTCGGTGAGCGCTACGGGGTCTCGGACACCACGCTCGACGTCCTCGTCGCAGGCCTCGTCGGGAGCGGAGCGCTCTTCGAAGGCGAGTTCCGCCCGGGAGGTGCCGGGCGCGAGCTCGTCCATGCCGAGGTGCTCGCGGCACTCCGCCGCCGCTCGCTCGACAGGCTGCGGCGCCGCATCGCCCCGGTGAGCACTCGCGCGTACGTCCGCTTCCTTCACGGTTGGCATGGCGTGTCCTCTCGCCGTGCCGGCCTCGATGCGTTGCTCGACGCGGTCGAGCGGCTCGAGGGCGTCCCGCTGCTCGCGTCGCAGCTCGAGAGCGAGGTGCTCCCCGCGCGCGTCGCTCGCTATTCGCCTCATGATCTCGACACCCTCGCGGCCGCAGGCGAGGTGGTGTGGCGCGGGGTCGGCGCGAGCGGAGAGCGCGACGGGAGGCTTGCGCTCTACCTCGCGGACCACGCGAGCCTTCACGAGCGCGCCAGCGACGACGCGGCGCGAGATCCGCTCGAGGCCCGCGTGCTCGAACACCTCGAGGCTCACGGCGCGAGCTTTTTTGCTTCGCTCCACGCCTCGCTCGGGGGCTTCGCCGGTGACCTCGTGCGGGCGCTGTGGTCTCTCACCTTCCGCGGGCTCGTCGCGAACGACGGCTTTCGTGCGCTGCGCGAACGGCTCGCAGGGAGCACGAGCCGCCGCGGCAAGCGCCGCAAGGAGGCCGCCTCCGGTCTCGCGTTTCGCTCGCGTCGCACCGTCCCGCGCGCGGCCGAGGGGCGCTGGCACCTCGTCCTCGACGCGCCGACCGGCGCCACGGAGCGCGCGACGGCACGCGTGCGGCGCTGGCTCGCCCGGCACGGCGTCGTCACGAAGGAGGTCGTCGACGCAGAGGGCGTCGTTGGCGGCTTCGCTGGCGCGTACCCGATCCTTCGCGCGCTCGAGGACGGCGGGCAGGTCCTCCGCGGTCGCTTCGTCGAAGGGATCGCCGCACTCCAGTACGCCACCTCGGCGGCCCTCGATCGACTGCGCGCCGAGGAGCGGGATGGCGACGAGCTCGCGCTCGTGACGCTCGCTGCGAACGATCCCGCGAGCCCCTTCGGCAGCGTCTTGCCGTGGCCCCTCGTACCCGACGGCGACGAGCGCCCGAGGCGTGTCGCAGGGACGCACGTCGTGTCGATCGGAGGCGACCTCGTGGCCTACCTCTCGCGCGGTCTCGCCGAGGCGCGCGTATGGCTGCCCGAGGAAGAGCCCGCGCGCACCCGGAAGCTCGAGGTCCTCGCGCCAGAGCTGGTGCGGACAGCGCACCTTCACCGCGCCGATGGCGACTTCGCCGAGCTCGCATTGATCGACGCTCGCCCCGCGGGAAGTCACGCCCTCGCACCGTTCCTGCTGCGAGCGGGCATGGTCGCGCGCGGGAGCGCCCTTACGTTGCCGCGCGCGTCGACGCGGCGCGTTCCGTGAGGCAGGGCGCACGTCCTGCGCTATCGTCCGGGCGAGCGCTCATGACCCAACACGTCCGTGTCGCGATCCTCGGCGCCGGCTTCGCCGGCCTCGGCGCCGCCATCCGTCTTCTGCAGGAGCGTCGGCACGACTTCCTCGTCTTCGAACGCGCCAACGACGTCGGTGGAGTGTGGCGCGACAACACCTATCCAGGCTGCGCCTGCGACGTCGAGTCGCACCTCTACAGCTTCTCGTTCGCGCCGAACCCCAGCTGGAGCCACAGCTACTCGCCGCAGGCCGAGATCCAGCGCTACCTGCAGGATTGCGTCGAGCGCTTCGGCGTTCGGCCGCACCTGAGGCTCGGGCACGCCGTGTCCTCAACGGCGTGGGACGATCGCGCGCAACGCTGGGTCGTCGAGACGTCGCGTGGCACCTACACGGCCGACGTCCTCGTGGGTGCGGTGGGCGCGCTCAGCGAGCCCTCGCTCCCCGAGATCCCCGGGCTCGAGCGCTTTGAGGGAGCTCGTTTTCATTCGGCCCGCTGGGACCATGGGGTTGACCTGCGCGGCAAGCGCGTTGGCGTCATCGGCACCGGCGCCTCGGCCGCGCAGTTCATCCCTGCGATCCAGCCCGACGTCGGGGAGCTCTCGGTGTTCCAGCGGACGCCGCCGTGGGTGGTCCCGCGCAACGACGTCGCCTTCGGCAAAGCCTACAAGGCCGCGATGGCGCGCGTCCCCGGCGCGCGCGCGCTCGTTCGAGGCGCGATTTACCTGCGGCGAGAGCTCTTCGGGACAATGTTCCTCCGCCCCGAGCTCGGCGGGCTCATCGAGGCGCTCGCGCGCTTCTACCTCCGAACCGAGGTCGCGGACCCGGACCTTCGCGAGAAGCTGACGCCCCGCTACCGCATGGGCTGCAAGCGCGTCATCGTGAGCGACGATTACCTCCGCGCGCTCACCCAGCCGAACGTCCATGTCGAGACGACCTCCATCGAGACCGTGACGGCGCGCGGGGTTCGGACGACCGACGGACGAGAGCGCCCGCTCGATGCGCTGATCCTCGGCACCGGCTTCCAGGTGACCGAGATGCCGTTCGCGAGGAGCCTTCGCGGTCGAGGCGGCAAGACGCTGCGTGAAGCGTGGGGCGTCGGGATGCGCGCGTACCTCGGCACCACCATCCCCGATTTTCCGAATTTCTTCATCGTTCCGGGCCCGAACACCGGCCTCGGGCACTCGTCGATGATCTTGATGATCGAGGCGCAGGTCGAGCACATGCTCGCGGCGCTCGACCACCTCGACGCCACCGGCGCGTGCGCGCTCGAGCCGAGCGTCGAGGCCGAGGCTCGCTACGTGGCCGCGATCGACAGGGGCCTGTCGCGCACCGTCTGGGCGACCGGCTGCCGCAGCTGGTACCTCGACGCGACGGGGCGTAACTCCACGCTCTGGCCCGGCTACACCTTCAGCTTCATGCAGCGCGCCCGACGCTTCGAGCCCCAGGATTACGTGCTCGAGCACCGCCGCAACGACGCGGTCCGCCTTCCGTTCGCCTCACGGCTCGAGGCGCTCGCGGGGCGCGCCCTCACCCACTTGCCCTCGAAGGTGCTCGCCCCGAGGCCGCTCGTGCGCGACGGCCTTACCCTCGAGCCCGAGATTCAGGCGATCCTCGCGGTCCGTGACCTCACGGGCTCGCTGCCGCTCAGCAGCACCTCGATCGTCGCGTCTCGCGAGCGGCTCCGGCGCGACGCGGTCACCGGCGCGGGGACTCCGGTCGAGGTCGCGCGGGTCACCGACCTCGAGCTGCCCGGCACGCTGCGCGCGCGTCACTACGCCCCGGACCGAGGCGACGGCGCGCCGCTCGTGGTCTTCTATCACGGCGGCGGCTTCGTCCTCGGCGACCTCGAGAGCCACGACGCACCATGTCGCTTGCTCTGCCGGGACGCCGGCGTGCATGTCCTCTCGATCGACTACCGGCTCGCCCCCGAGCACCGACACCCTGCGGCGGTCGAGGACGCGGTCACCGCGTACCGCTGGGCTCGCGACAACGCCGCGCTCCTCGGCGCCGACCCCTCGCGCGTCGCGGTCGCGGGCGACAGCGCCGGCGGCAACCTCGCGGCGGTGGTGGCGCAGGAGTGTCGACGCCAAAGCCTCGCTCGGCCCGCGCTCCAGGTCCTCATCTACCCCACGATCGATCGGACCCGGAGCTTTCCGTCGACCGAGACCTTCGCCCGCGGCTTCATGCTCGAGTCGAGCGACATGGACTGGTTCGCCCTGCAGTACCGCGGCGAGCGCTTCGGCGTGCCCGACGTCACCGCTGATCCAGGCCTCGAGCCCGACCTCACGGACCTCGCCCCCGCGCTCGTCGTCACGGCCGGCTTCGATCCCCTCCGCGACGAGGGCGAGGACTACGCGACGCGGCTCCGCAAGGCAGGGGTGCCCACCGAGCTCGTCCGGTGCGAGGGACACGTGCACGGGTTCTTGCACATGCTCGGGGTGAGCCGCGCGGCACGCCGGGTGGTCGAGTCCCTCGCGCAAGACACGAGACGGCTGCTCGCGACGCCGAGCGCCACCGACGGAGGAGCCGACGCATGAAGAGCTTTCGAGGCCGGGTCGCAGCGATCACCGGCGCGGGTTCGGGGATCGGACGCGCGGTCGCACTCGCGCTCGCGGAGCAGGGGTGTGAGCTCGCGCTCTCGGACATCGACGAGGCCGGCCTCGCCGCGACGGCCCAGGAGGCGGCCGGGCGCGTCCGCGTGACGACGCGCAAGGTCGACGTCGCGCAGCGCGCCGAGGTGTTCGAGTGGGCCGGGGTTGCCGCGCGCGAGCACGGGCGGGTGAACGTCATCGTGAACAACGCCGGCGTGGCCATCGCCGCCACGGCCGAG